>ENA-UEOI01000521-UEOI01000521.1-human-gut-metagenome-genome-assembly--contig:-NODE-521-length-41505-cov-87.073960_pt1 | contig 41505 bp, 29 predicted proteins | sample MGYA00242883_ERZ507882 | MGnify/ENA primary metagenome ERZ507882 (study PRJEB26167, sample SAMN06115502) | human gut metagenome | host: Homo sapiens | place: China:Chongqing | collected 2015-07-29...
CATTGTTGTTTAAGGGTTACGGCGCAAAGGTAGGTTTAGGGAACATGCGTGTCAAGGCGGAAAATAGAATGCTTACGTTCTCCTCGTCCCAGATGAGCTTGCGCTCGCCCGTGCTGCTGTCCCTATGTCCGTCAGTCATAACCCGATTGGTATTTACATAGATATGTCATTAGATTCCATTGAAACCTGTTAGACTTAGGTCTTTTTTTATTCTATATATATATATATCACCGGTTGGAGGTGCATATTTAATAAACACACACTTTTTCTTGTGTTTTATTGCTTTTGCATAACTTGGTGATTTATCGTCTAAAATTGTTGTTTTTAAACTATAATACATCTCCTTTATAGGAGCGCCAAATACTATTACATATGTATATTTATTGAAGTCTAGCTTATTCGAATCGATGATTTTCTTAACATCAATAGTATTATTCAGCAATTCAACATAAATTTCAAAATCTTCTTTCGTATTAATAAATCTATAGGCATCAGGATAGTAACGTGTCTTAAGCATAGTGAGTTTATAGCAAGCACTATATCTAATATAGTGCTTGCTATAAGCTATATAAAGTAGACTTAAGACTATTGTCGCAATAAATCCGACAATGAGATAAAGTCTTTTTTTTGTCATTTGCCTCGCTTTCTTAATGAATTATTGGAATTGTAGTAAATCTGCCACTTTCCTCCATTTGCTGGATATGGTCGCATATATGTATCTGATGAGAACCAAGTTCCATCCGTCAAAACAGAATGATAGTTTACGGATTCACTAGTCCCTCGCACTCCATAAAATTTGAAATATTGAGCAAATACATACGCTATTGGTCGTTTCGATCCAAGCAAAGCTCCTTGTTGATGATCTCCTTCTCCATGTGGATGTGGATTTGTGTCCGCAGAATGGCAAGAATACATATACAACATTGCATTTTCAATATTGCCAGTCGGTTGTGGAAGATCTTGAATATTTGGAGCAGGAGACCTAGAAATATTAGTTTTCCCATCTCCTGTTGCTGTGAACTGCTGACCTTCACCAACAAGAATTGATTGGTTCTTCCCATGCGTCATAATTAATACTTCAGAGATCTCAGAACCACTCATATTTTTCCAATCTTCTGAGAAAGCCTTAGTAGTACTTGTCTGACTCATAGCTACACTTCCAGCTCCATACTTTTTAATGCCATCATTATATTGCACTTCTGCTTGTTCGCTGAAATCTTTAGAATAAAATATGAATTTCTTAATATTCTTTGTATCTGTTATGACCTGCCCATCTAAATCAGTCCATTCTTTTCCATTGTAATCTATGTAGATTACAGGATTGTTACCTGAGAAACAGAAGGAAGAATGACTATTATATTCTTCTTGTGCTGGATCCGTTGACATCCACAGGCTCAGCCTCGGTTCATAATATCTCGCACCATAGTAGTACATACCCGTCTCCTCGTCAAATTCTTTCGCATTGAAGAGATAAGGCGTGTTCCACACATTATTGCGCTCCTCTATGAAAACCTCTCCGAACGGCACATACTCTATGTGCTGTACGACCTCCCCGTCAAGATTGGTGATGAAGCTGGAGCTTCCGAGGTGATCGGGATGGTAGAAGAACTGCAGGTTCTCGTAGTTGTCGGGGTCTTTGAACGACCTTGCGACAACACGTGTCTGTGCCTTCCGGGCCTGTGCCATTGCAGCCTCCATAGAGCCGTCATTGCAGCAGAATCCCTCGCCGTCAGCGTAGTTGTCATTATCGGTACCGTTATAAGGCACATCGAAGAACTTGTAATTGTCCCTGATGACCTGCTGCTGTGCCGCATACTTCGCCTTATAGTCAACTGACAGACCGTCGGTGTTGGCACCTGCATACTCTATGCGGCGCGGGTCTGAGCCGTAGGAGGCGAAATCGCCGACCTTCGACACGATGCGCTGGCTGCCTGCGTAGATATGCTTGGTGTAACGTCCGCCCTGGTTCGCCACGAGGTACGGGCTGACATAGAGCGAGAACTTGGCCGTGTTGGTGGAGCCGCCGGAGAACACTCCGTTGACATACACCTGGTCGCTCTCGCCTGAAGTCTTGACCGTGCGTTCGCCGTCGGCATCATACCAGTAGTTCGACACGAAGCCGTTGTCGTCCACGGCAAGCAGACGGTTCTCCTCGTCCCAGATGAGCTTACGCTCGCCCGTGCCGGTCTCGTTATGTCCATCGTTCATCAAGCGTCCGGTATTCACATATACAAGATTTCCGTTCTTGTCATAAGTATCTGTTTTCTATTGTACTTCCAATATGTCTTTAAAACAATTTCAACTATTTAAGAGAAAATTCACCATTCTTCTCAAGCGCGACATTGCATTTGTCTTTTTTATATAAATAATACGATTCTTTATTATACCATTTATACACTTGCTTATTTGTATGGTCTATTATGACAAAGGCTAACGTATTTACCCTTGAAAGATTGTCATCCATACAGAAAGACACATTTTTAATTATAATATTTTTTTCAAAAGGACCTATATATATCACCCCTTGTCTAATTATCATAAAGTCATATTTAATAGCTGACAAATCTATAGGGACCTTCATGTCAAAGTTAAATAGTATATCTTTTTTCAAAACAGATTGAGCATTACATTTTTTGCACCAATCCGTTGTATCATAGTTAACATAGTCAAGATATTCATCCGTTGATATCAATGTATTATTGTCTTTATGGCACGCAAAGCATACCAATAAAGACATGAATGTCAAGATATATTTTAATAATACCATAGTTGCATTTTTTTAATGCATCTGTGGCGAAAAATCGCCACAGATGCACATTTAGATTAATTATTTTTTAGGATTATACCTCATCATTCCTTGATACAAAAACGCAGGAGAATTTCCAGCTGCCACAGGATGGGCAGCTCCATGAGGTGTTAAGACTGCGCCATCAATTGACTTCATTTTTGGAGCTGGATTGGGGAATCCGAATCTTCTTTCAGACCATGTTCCTAACGTAAATTGATAATCAGTACGAACTGGGAATGCAAAGACAGTGGCTTTTGATGAATTAGCAATAGCTTGAGCTAAACTTGAATTCTTAAATTCATAAAAACCAAAAACTTTGTAATCACGCCCTAATCCTGTCCTGCACGCATAAGAATATATTCGAGAATCAATTCCCTTAAAAGCAGATTCGCTTAGTGATTTAACATTGGAGAAGTCTAACCTATATTTGTCTGCGTTTGCAGTTCCATATCCAAACTCAACTGCTCCAAATACACCATGAGAATACATCTCCATTTGAGTTATCTTATCAGTAGCTCGGCTATTAGAGATTCCATTCGTTGCTTTCGTATTAATGTAATTAATTAAGTCTGTAGAAGAGTCTAATAATTGAAGTTGTCCTCCATAACTTTTTACAGCAGATCGGATTGCCTTGATTTGATTCTCTGTATATCCTCCTTTAAACAATAACATTGTTCTACTTTCTGAGGATGCACTTTGGCTCAATTCTTTTATCGCCCTTATGCCCTGATTGACAAACATCAATTTAGATCCAGCATTGTCATTGTTTTGACTTCCTACAACTACTATATTTTCTTTTCCATCAGGATCGACATAAATAATTGGATTATTAAAAGCGTAACAATATGTTGCTGTATTAGGATAATTACCCTGCATAGGATCCGTTGACATCCACAGGCTCAGCCTCGGCTCATAGTATCTCGCACCATAATAGTACATACCTGTCTCTTCATCAAATTCCTTTGCGTTGAAGAGATAAGGCGTGTTCCATACGTTGTTGCGTTCCTCTATGAACACCTCTCCGAACGGCACATACTCGATGTGCTGCACGACCTCGCCTTCAAGGTTGGTGATGAAGCTGGAGCTGCCGAGGTGGTCGGGATGATAGAAGAACTGCAGGTTCTCGTAGTTGTCCGGGTCTTTGAACGACTTGGCAACCGCGCGTGACTGTGCCTTCGTCCGTGCCACCGCCGCCTCCATAGAGCCGTCGTTACAGCAGAATCCCTCGCCGTCGGCGTAGTTGTCGTTGTCAGTACCGTTGTAAGGTACATCGAAGGACTTGTAGTTGTCCTTGATGACCTGCTGCTGTGCCGCATACTTAGCCTTGTAGTCCACGGAGAGGCCGTCGGTGTTTGCACCGGCATACTCTATGCGGCGCGGGTCTGAGCCGTAGGAGGCGAAATCGCCTATCTTCGACACAATGCGCTGACTGCCTGCGTAGATATGCTTGGTGTAACGGCCGCCCTGGTTGGCTACGAGGTACGGGCTGACATAGAGCGAGAACTTCGCCGTGTTGGTGGAGCCGCCGGAGAACACTCCGTTGACATACACCTGGTCGCTCTCGCCGGAAGTCTTAACCGTGCGCTCGCCGTCGGCATCGTACCAGTAGTTGGACACGAAACCGTTGTCGTCCACTGCAAGCAGACGGTTCTCCTCATCCCAGATGAGCTTGCGCTCGCCCGTGCCGGTCTCGTTATGTCCATCGTCCATCAAGCGTCCGGTATTCACATATATAAGATTTCCGTTCTTATCATACAAATATACGTGATTATTTTCGATATTATTGTCTCCCGGAGTATTTTCCGTGCGATAATTCACGTCTTTAACACTTGAGAGCTGGAACTTCTTTCCGTCTTCCGTGCCGTAGGTGTACGTGAGGTCATATCCGACACTGAGCGTGCCGTTGAACTGCACGTTGTCCTGGGTCAGATGCTGGCTCTTGGAAGTGATGCGGTGCATGTTGTCGTAACCCATGGCGAGCGTGTAGGACGCGGACTTGCTGTCGGCTCCGGTGTATGTACCCGTAGCGGAAGCGAGACGGTACAGCCCGTCGTAGGTATAGGCGTGCGACATCTTGCCTCCGGCGTTGCCGCTGGCAGGAAGCGAGGCGTTGTTCGCCACCGAGAGGACATTGCTTACAGCGTCGAAGGTGTAGTCGTTGTCCATGATGGCCGTGTTGCCGCTGTTCACCGCGAGGTTGCTCAGGCGACGGCGGTTGTCGTAGGTGTAGAACGTCTCCGCGCCGTTGCAGTACTTCAGGTAGCTGCGCTGCTCGAACTTGTCGTAGCCCAACTTGGTGATGTAGTCGTAACCGTAGGACTTCTCACCGCGCACCTTCTCAAGCTGACCGCCGAGGTTGTAGGAGTAAGTCACCTTCTCCTCGTCGGGATAGATCATCTCCAGGAGGCGGTTGTGACTGTCGTAAGTCCACTGGGTGACGTAGGTGGCAATCGCCTGATTGGGCACGATAAGCGTGCGGCGGGTCTTCGTCACCTCACCCATCTTGCGTAGAAGTATTCGATGGCACCCGTTCCGTCCTCGCGCATCATCAGTCGTCCGATGCGGTTGTGCGAGGCGTTGCGTCCGCCGTAGTAATACTTCAACCCGCCCCCGAGAACACTATTCATGCTCGTAAGCATAAAATGTATCAAAGATACAGCATTCGCTCATTTTTGCAGAATTATATAAGTCCAGATAGTGCTTTGTTTCATTTGTATTGCGCCATCTTATACTTTTATCGTATTGAGTTAAAAATTCGATAGCAGATATTGACAACGTCAAATTCTGAAATTCTTTGGTAATTCTCCCATATGCATCTGTTTCAGAATTAGCCTTAACAAACACATATACAAATCCGCCTTTTTTTATGGGATCTTCCTTATACTTATATTCTATACTGGCCCAAAATACCTTCATGTTCTTTTCTAATTTTGGTTGACTTTGGTGTGCATATTTTTACGGTTATAAGTTTTCTCTTCTTTTTCCAATTTGATAAAACTTATAAGTTTTATCCCTGTCAAGGGATTGACCAAAGGCCGTAAAAAGCCCCTGACAGGGATACAAAGATAAATAATCTTCAGCGATATTCAAAACGCTTCTGAATTGTATTGCTTGAACCTACAACTATTTCTTTTTCCCAACTCGATAATGGATATTGGTTTTTCCTTTTTTCCCATGATTCCTATCATGAACATGTGGTGTTTGTTTGCCACCATCTGTTTTGAACTTGTTTCCCTCACCAGATTTATTTCGAGTTTGTCGAGTAACCTTTTTTTGTCCCTGTTTAGCCGGCAATGGTTTGGGGCGAGCATCTAATGCTTTCTTTCTTGTTGGGAATACTTTCGTTACATTTCTTGTAGTTTTTTTAGCATCATTCGCTTTATCTATTGTTTTGACTGTTTTAGCCCCTGTCTTTACAACCTTAGATGCACCAGCCGGAACAAATGGCACGACAGCAGCAAGGGCATCAAATCCTGCATCTGTCCAATTCTCTTTTGCAGTATTATGGTCTCCTGTCACATGATGATATATGGCTGCACCAACATCATAAACAAGATTTCCAACATCCCAAACGGTGTCCCAAATTTTACCGTCAGAATCAATTCGGACTATTGGGTTATTACCACAAAAAACATATGGAAAAGAAGATAAATCCACTTCATAAAGAGGATCAACGGAAATCCAAACACTTAATTGTGGATTATAATAACGAGCCCCATAGTAGTACATACCCGTCTCCTCGTCAAATTCCTTTGCGTTGAAGAGATAAGGCGTGTTCCATACGCTGTTGCGCTCCTCTATGAACACCTCTCCGAACGGCACATACTCGATGTGCTGCACAACCTCGCCTTCAAGGTTGGTGATGAAGCTGGAGCTTCCGAGATGGTCGGGATGGTAGAAGAACTGCAGGTTCTCGTAGTTGTCCGGGTCTTTGAAAGACTTGGCTATAGCACGAGACCGGGCTTTATTAGCTTCTAATAAAGCACCTTGTGTTCCGTCATTGCAGCAGAACCCTTCACCGTCGGCATAGTTGTCGTTGTCGGTACCGTTGTAAGGCACATCGAAGAACTTGTAGTTGTCCTTGATGACCTGCTGTTGGGCAGCATACTTCGCCTTATAGTCAACTGACAGACCGTCAGTGTTTGCACCTGCATACTCTATGCGGCGCGGATCTGAGCCGTAGGAGGCGAAATCGCCTATCTTCGACACGATGCGCTGTGAGCCTGCGTAGATATGCTTGGTATAGCGACCGCCCTGATTGGCCACGAGGTACGGGCTGACATAGAGTGAGAACTTGGTCGTGTTGGTGGAGCCGCCGGAGAATACTCCGTTGACATACACCTGGTCGCTCTCGCCGGAAGTCTTGACCGTGCGCTCGCCGTCGGCATCATACCAGTAGTTGGACACGAAGCCGTTGTCGTCCACTGCAAGCAGACGGTTCTCCTCGTCCCAGATGAGCTTGCGCTCGCCAACACCGGTCTCGTTATGTCCATCTTTCATCAGATGTCCGGTATAGTTATAGACATATATTCTTCTTGTTTAAATTTTATTATACTCTAAGTAATGAAAGATATGTTCCAATTGATCATAATAATCCAATATATTAGGTTCTTTACGATCATACATTTTTTTTACATGAGATAAAATAATCTGTTTTAGTTTATAAAAATTTGTAGGATTGACTAACTTGCATAGGGCCAAATCTATAAAAATCCAATCTGCACCAACATCTGGGAGATTTGCCTTTCCATTCAAAATCGGTAAGATGGTTCTATCGTATAATTTATCAAGCGACGAATATTCTGCAAAAACATACATTGCACATTTTTCAAGATTTACCCGAAAATTATTAAAATCGTCACTATATCCATTTTTATCTAAACGGAAATAAAATTTATCTTGCAGAGATAACATATTTCCAGAAAAAGCGATACTTGCTCGGTCTCTTTGATCTTGTATTTTTTTTACACTGAATTTCTCAAACCATTTAGAAAGTATATCAAATCTAACACCATAGATAGGATATATTACAAGAGATGATTTCGCAGCATCTGTCCAATGGTCTAATTCGATAATTTGCTTTCCTCCTTTTGTTTTTAAAAAAAAGGAAGAGTCTCTTTTTCTGAACTTATATCCAGAAAAGAAATCAAACTGAATTAAATCATTAATTATTTCATTAAATATAAAATCCATAGTTTTGCACTTAAATTATAGTACCCTCCCTTCCGTTCTTATAGAAGGGAGGGTATAAAGATAACGTATTTTACTCTATTTTATTCACGCGATGGTATTCTTTCACTCTAATTTTATCTCCTTTAGAGAGTCCTTGCTCTATATGATTATTCTTTCCTTATAATAAGCCTAAACTCCAAAGGATTATACGCATGAAAAATAAGATACTAATAACCTGCCTGTTGGCTTCTACCCTGAGCAGCTGCCACATCTATAGGGCGTACGAACGGCCGGATGCCATCACGGTGTCCGACAGCCTGTACCGCCAGCCAGTGACTGCAGAAGATACAACCTCACTGGCCTCACTTTCGTGGAAAGAGCTCTTCACTGACCCGCAACTGCAACAACTCATTGAAGCGGGGCTGGCTCACAACACGGATTTAGGCATTGCCCGTCTTAAAGTAAAAGAGGCTGAAGCCTTGCTCATGACTTCCCGACTGTCTTATCTTCCCTCGGTTTCACAGACTCCGCAGGGAACGCTTACCAGTCTGGACGGCAACAAGCCTTCCAAAACTTACAACCTGGCCGTATCCGCTGACTGGGAGATTGACCTTTTCGGTAAACTGCTGAATGCCAAACGCGGGGCACAGGCCGCACTCGAGCAAAGTGAAGCCTATCGTCAGGCGGTGCAGACCCAGTTAGTAGCAACCATTGCCAACAGCTACTATACCCTGCTAATGCTGGACGAGCAACTGGACATCACACGTCGCACGGCAGATACCTGGACAGAAAGTCTGCGCACGATGAAAGCCTTGAAGCGGGCTGGCCAAGCCACCGAAATGGCTGTAGCCTATTATGCTACCAATTCTGCCCGTTCGGCCTTCTATCCCGGTATCACCCTGAGCGGTTCTGCCGGATGGACCAATGCAGCCGGTGCCGCCATCACCAATCCGGGACAATGGCTGCTTTCTGCTGTCGGTTCTCTGGTACAACCCCTATTTAATCGGGGAAAGAACATTGCCAACCTGAAAATAGCCAAAGCTCAGCAGGAAGAAGCCTTGCTGACTTTCCAACAAAGTCTGCTTGATGCAGGAGCAGAAGTGAACGATGCACTGGTTCAATGGCAGACTGCCCGCAAGCGTATTCAACTTGACGAACAACAATGCACATCCCTGCAGTCGGCATTACGAAGTTCGGAACTGCTGATGCAATACAGTTCACAAAACTACCTGGAAGTAATCACTGCCCGCCAGGCTTTACTTCAGGCAGAGCTGAACACCGCTACCGACCGCTTTGACGAGATACAAGGAGTTATCAACTTGTATCACGCACTGGGCGGCGGATACTAAGCCCCTATACCCTTATTTCTATAATAAGCAACCCCTTTCTCAACACTCAGGCGGAGTAGAGAGAAAGGGGTATTTTTCCATCAAAAGAGAAGATTACTTATTCATACACAAAACGGTATTCATCATTGTAATAAGACGTAGACTCTGAAACATGATTTCCATGTTCATCCTCCTGGTATGAATACAAAGTACACTTGCCAGTAATTACATCCAGATAATTATCTTCCGTAAAGCTATATGCAAAAGGAGCCCATGTATCTTCATGTATCACTTCCGGTTCTCCCGGTTCCGGCATACGATATCCCCAATCCACAACATCTTTCGTTACCAGATTCTTACTACCTTTACCCATCATACGCAACATATAAAGCATGGACACCATGTCATCATATTCATAAGCATGACTGCCGAACAACGGACGAACCACTACATTAAAATCAAAGTAAGGCGTTACATTCGGGCATTCAGTATATGCATAACTCATATAGCTTTCATCCGAGAATTCTCCCTCCGTCGACATCAAGTTGCCATTCTGCCAGTTTAATTGCAGAATAGACCTATCCGAAGCACGTCCCATCCTGCCAGAAGATACTCCCGGATCGATTGACACATTTCCATCTTCCTCATCCCCATCTTCATGGTCACCTGGATAATAGTCATAATCTTCTTGTATCTGCTGAAGATAACCGTCGGAATAAATAAACATCCACAATGTATGCTGCTCAGAAGAAGATTCCTTTTTCTTATACAACTGTGATACATAACCCTCTGAGTTCAATGTAATCACATACGATTCATCCGGTTCATATCCGGAAAGTGTTTTCAGGTCAATCCACATCTGGTTTTCCTGATAGGTGAACTGATAGATTCTCTCTGTGAAATATCCCTGCATATCGCCTTGGTAACTAATGGTTTTCAAGGCTGCCAGCTTTCCGTTCTCATTATAAGTGAGTTCCCCAATAGACTTAATATAGCTGTCCGGATACAAGCTGCTTGAATTTGTAATCTCATAACGAGCCAGACGCTTTTCTTTCGGGGCAGGAGTTTCTCCTGCTTCTGTAGTAGCTTTCTGCTCTACGGTAATGGTTATCACATCGTTACCACAACGAATTTCGATGGTAGCCTTCCGGTCCTTTCCGGTCAGGTTCTCTATCAATGTCAAGGTTAAGGTATATTCACCAGGACCTCCGCTATAGGCACTCAATTCCAGCCATTCCACTTTTCCCGAAGCAGCCTTGGTTGAAGCTTCTGTCGCAACTTCTGTTACTGTGGCTGTCCAGTCGGACAAAGCTGTAAAACTGATTCCACCCTGATTCGTTACCTCATCGGCATAAACCACCTGAGTAGTTTGTGTGCCTTCTTTCAAAGTCAGACTTGTGGGAGTCTCATCCTTTTCACTGCATCCTGAAACTAAAATTACTCCCCACAGACAAACAACTGACAATAAAAAACTTAACTTGTTTTTCATAATTCCCATTTTTGAATGTTTTCTTTTACAAAGAAAAGTTTTTCATTTAAGGTATACATCACCGGAAACCGTGAATTCCTCCCTCGCAAACCACAAATTTGCCTTATCCATTCTTCCAAACTTCAGGACAATTTCTCTGTTTCACACTGTGAAATACAAAAACCACAGTGTGGGATATATATTTCACAGTGTGGGATACAAATTTCACTGTGTGAAACAGAGAATAAACAAGGGCGTTTGAAAGAATATTTCAGGAGAAAAGAAAGAATAACCCACCTACCCCCGTGGATTCTCCATCTTAAAAACAAAAAAGAGGGGTATATGAACCTTGCAACAGTTCATATACCCCCATTTATAGAGATTGTGAATTACCGTCTGTAGCTTACCACACGTTCACACGGTTTTCAGGAGCTACATACAACGGATCAGACGGTGTGATGTGGAAGGCATCGTACCAAGCCTGAATGTGAGGCAACGCTCCGTTTACACGCCATTTACCCAATGAGTGAGGGTCTGACTTAGTGTACACACGAATCTGTTCGTCGCGGATGTTACCAGCCCACAAAGTAGCATAAGCCAGGAAGAAACGCTGTTCCGGAGTGAAACCATCGACTACGCCAAGCGGAGCATCCTTAGTTGCATTCTGGAAAGCCAGATAAGCTACGTTCAAACCTCCGTGGTCGGCCAAGTTTTCACCCAGTGTCAGTTCACCGTTAGCCTGCAGGCCCGGCAATACTTCAATCTTGTTGAAGAAATCCACCATCACCTGTGCGCGTTCCTTGAAACGGTCAGCATCACCCGGAGCCCACCAGTCGGTCAGGTTTCCGTCTTTGTCGAACTGACGGCCCTGGTCGTCGAATCCATGCGTCATTTCGTGACCGATTACTACACCGATGGCACCATAGTTGGCAGCATCGTCAGCTTCCATGTTGAAGAACGGCGGCTGAAGAATAGCAGCCGGGAAACAGATTTCGTTAGTTGACGGATTATAGTAGGCATTGACTGTCTGCGGAGTCATCAGCCATTCATCCTTATCAACCGGCTTGCCAATGCGGCTGTACATGTCATTGAATCCCCATTCTGAAGCACGGCATACGTTAGCCCAGTAAGAATCGTTCTTGATTTCCAGTTTAGAATAGTCTTTCCACTTGTCAGGATAACCTACTTTTACATGGAAAGCAGCCAACTTTTCGTGTGCTCTAATCTTAGTGCTGTCACTCATCCATTCCTGTGCATCAATACGTTCACCCAAGGCAGTCTGCAAGTTCTTCACCAACTTCACCATACGTTCTTTGGCAGCAGCCGGGAAGTATTTTTCCACATACATCTCGCCTACCAGCTCACCCAGCATGCCGTTCACTGAGTTTACAGCACGTTTCCAGCGCGGCTGATTTACCTGACGACCTGACAATACCTTGCCATAGAAATCGAAACGGGCAGCCACAAAGTCATCGCTCAGGCAAGAAGCTGCTGCATCCAGCAGGTTGTATTCCAGATACGATACATGTTTAGACAACGGAAGTGTATTCATCAGGCGAGCGACTTCCTGAATCGGCTCTACCTGTTCTACGTTCAGTTCTGCCGGAGCCTGAATACCCAAACCTTTCATATAGGCATCCCAGTCAATTCCGGCAATGGTTTTCTTCAGTTCATCGAAAGACATTTTGTGGTAATTAGCTTCCGGGTCACGAAGTTCTGTTGCACTGCGTGAAACTTTAGCAATGGCAGTTTCGATTTCCATCACATCAGCCACTTTCTGCTGTGCATCTGCTTCAGAGAAACCAGCCAGCTGGAACAGCTTGCCGATGTAAAGTTTATACTGTTCACGAATGTTCTGAGTGATGCTGTCGGTATCCAGATAATATTCCTTTTCACCCAAGTTGATACCACCCTGTCCCATCTGGAAGATGTTAAGTGAGCTGTTCTTCGGGTCAGCATATACATAGCTGTGGAAATAGGTACCGATACCGATATGAGCCATTTCAGTCATCATCGGCACGATTTCACTCTTGTCTTTCAGGCCGGCAATCTTGTCGAGCATAGCTTTCACCGGTTCTGCACCCTGCTTGTTCAAGGTTACGCTGTCCATAGCCATGTTATACAAGTCACCGATTTTCTGTGCGGCAGAACCAGCCTGATTATTTTTCTGTGCAGCCAGTCCTTCAATCAGTTCGCGCAACTGCTTCTGGCTGTTTTCAAACAGTTCATCAAATGTGCCGTAACGAGAATATTCGGCAGTCAGCGGATGTGCATCGTTCCATCCTCCACATGCGTAACGGAAAAAGTCCGTACCGGCAGACACGGTAGTATCCATGTTTGCCAAATCAATGCCAGAAGTGCTTTTCGCTTCCTTCTGTCCGGCGCAGCTTGTCAGCATAGCAAATGCCAACGTAGCTACGGCTACATAATTCTTCTTGTTCATAAATGCGTTATTTTAATCAAGTCTCTCTTATTTATTTCATTTCTTCCAGCTCCGACAGCAGCAGCGTCCATTCCTCTTCTGCCTCCGCAATCTGTTTTTTCAGCTGCTGGTGCTGCTCGTACAGCTTCATATCGGAAGCACCTTCAGGAGTAGCCATTTGTTCCTCCAGTTGTGACACCTGCTCTTCCAGTTTCTCAATCTTTGCCTCGCAGTCGGCCACCTGCTTCTCCAGCTTGCGGATTTTCTTGTTCAGCTCCTTCTGCGCTTCATACGAGAGTTTGCTTTCACTCTCTGCAGGCTCTTCTTTCTTGGGCGAAGCGGTCTGCGGAGATTGGGACAACTGAAGTTCGTTCAGATTCTCCATTTTCTTCTTCTGCAGGAAGTCGTAGATTCCGCCGATATGTTCCTTCACCAGTCCGCCACCAAATTCGTACACCTTGGTCACCAGTCCGTCAAGGAACTCACGGTCGTGAGATACTACGATGACCGTACCGTCGAACTCTTTCACGGCTTCCTTCAGCACATCCTTCGAACGCATATCAAGGTGGTTGGTCGGCTCGTCCAGAATCAGGAAGTTCACCGGCTCCAGCAGCAGCTTAATCATAGCCAGACGACTGCGTTCACCTCCTGAAAGCACCTTCACTTTCTTTTCGGAAGCTTCTCCTCCAAACATGAAGGCACCTAAGATGTCTCTAATCTTCAGACGAATGTCTCCTTTTGCCACACGGTCGATAGTATCAAAGACAGTTACGTTTTCATCAAGCAGCTGTGCCTGATTCTGTGCAAAATAGCCAATCTGTACATTGTATCCGATGGTCAGTTTTCCTTCATAGGGAATCTCGTCCATGATACACTTCACCAGCGTAGACTTACCTTCACCGTTCTTACCCACAAAGGCTACCTTTTCACCCCGATGGATAGTCAGGTTCACATCGTGGAAGACCACATGGTCGCCATACGCTTTCTTCACATTCTCACAAATCACCGGATAGTTACCGGAGCGCATGGAAGGAGGGAACTTCAGGCGAAGTGTAGAAGTATCTTCTTCATCTATTTCAATAGGCACGATTTTCTCCAGCTGCTTGATGCGGCTCTGTACCTGTACAGCCTTCGTAGCCTTATAACGGAAACGTTCGATAAAGTCTTCCGTGTCTTTTATTTCTTTCTGCTGATTTTCGTAAGCACGCAACTGCTGTTCACGGCGTTCCTTACGTAGCACGACAAACTCATCGTAAGCTACCTTGTAATCGTATATCCGTCCGCAGGAAATTTCAATGGTACGGTTGGTCACGTTGTTAATGAATGCCCGGTCGTGACTTACCAGTACTACCGCACCAGAACTCATCTTCAGGAAATTCTCCAGCCACTGGATACTCTCAATGTCCAGGTGGTTGGTCGGCTCGTCGAGCAACAGCACATCGGGACGACGCAACAGCAGTTTCGCTAACTCAATACGCATACGCCATCCTCCGCTGAATTCAGAAGAAGGACGGTCAAAGTCTGTGCGGTTAAATCCCAATCCCGTAAGCGTACGTTCTATCTCTGCACGGTAATTGGTTCCTCCCATCATCAGGAAACGTTCGTTCTCATGGGTAAACCGCTCTATCAGCTCATGGTAGCTTTCAGAATCATAATCCGTACGGTCGGCCAGTTCCTGGTTCATTTTCTCCAGTTTTTCCTGCATCTCAAAAATATGCTCAAAGGCCATCTCGGCCTCAGCCATTACCGTACGTGTATCGCTCAGAATCATGACCTGTGGCAAATAACCGATGGTAATACCTCTTTGTACGGCTACCACTCCCTCTGTGGGCTGCTGCAATCCGGCCAGGATTTTCAGCATAGTCGATTTTCCGGCACCGTTCTTTCCTACCAGTGCAATACGGTCTTTTTTGTTGATAACAAACGATACATCTTCAAATAGCGGAGTAGTTCCGAACTCCACTTTCAGTCCTTCTATTGAAATCATGCGAATTTATTCTTCTACATTACAAAGTGACGGCAAAGTTACAACTTTCCGAGCACAGCAATGACAGACAAGCTGTTAATTTTTCAAAGCATCGGACTCTCCCTCCGATTTACGCTGCAAATACAACTGGTAGGAATTGACTACATTATGCCACACACTGTAGAATCCTGCCGCAACGGCCGTCACAGGAGTGAAGAAAGTGTAGCCCATCCAGATGGCAAATACCGTATTTTTCTGTCCTAAGGCTTGTCCGGAACTAATGGAATCGCCGTAACGACGTCCTATCTTTTTCCCGAAATAGAACTGTAGGGCACAGCAGACCAAAGAAATGCCTCCCAATCCGGCCTGGTACCAAAAAGACACGTCACTGTGTACAATACTCTTTACCGTTACCCCAATGGCCAACGTCAACGCCACAGCCCACAGATAAAAAGAAAGTTCATGATACTGTCCTAACTTGGCATGTACTTTCGGAAGCAAAGCTCGCAGTAAAATGGCTGCCAGGAACGGACAAAGCAATAAAGGGAACACCTTTCCCAAAATCAGCGCAAACGAACTGCCAAAATTCAGTTCCGGATGCGGGTGTACCAACGGAAGTACCAGCGGAACCAAAATAGCTGCCAGCAAATTGACTAAAATGGTATAGGTGGTCAGATGAGCTGCATCTCCTCCTAACTTACGTGTAACCACCGCAGCTGCTGTAGCCGTTGGACAAATCAGGCAAATCATGGCTCCTTCCACCAATATACGGGCTGAGAAATCCGGGAAAATCACCAGGAGTAATCCCAAAAGCAAGAAACTTGCTCCCTGAATCAGCAGCAAACGCCAATGCCAGGCACACAACTTCAAATCGTGTACATTGATTTTACAGAATGTCAGAAAAAGCATCAGGAAAATCAATACCGGCTGTACAATATCGATGGCATGAGCCACAAAGGGCTTGGTAGGTGCAAGAAAAGGGATATTGACATACACAAAGTACAGAATGACTCCCATTGCCATGGCTATGGGCAACGTCCAATTTTTACAAAAACGCAGAATATTCATTGTTAATCCACTATGGTGAAACAAACCTGCCAGCGCAGAGTGAAAGAAAAAGGATTTGCAAATCCGGCCATCGACAGGCTACGGTTTGCAAATCCTTTGTATGGTCTTATGCCTCTCCCATTTTATAGAAAGAAGCATATCAGAGGTGTCAATTACTTACAGTTGCCAGTACAACGAGGTTTGATTTGTTTGAAGAAATCATTACCCTTGTTGTCTACCAGGATGAATGCCGGGAAGTCTTCTACTTCAATCTTCCAGATAGCTTCCATACCCAGTTCCGGATATTCTACACATTCAATGCTCTTGATATTGTTCTGAGCCAAGATAGCAGCCGGACCACCGATAGAACCCAAATAGAAACCACCGTGTTTCTTGCAGGCATCTGTTACAGCCTGGCTACGGTTACCTTTAGCCAACATAATCATAGAACCACCGTGACTCTGGAACAAGTCTACATACGGGTCCATACGACCGGCAGTAGTCGGGCCCATAGAACCACAAGCCATACCCTGCGGAGTCTTAGCCGGACCAGCATAATAAATAGGATGATCCTTGATATACTGAGGCAGGTCTTCACCACGATCCAGACGTTCTTTCAGTTTGGCATGTGCAATGTCACGACCTACGATGATAGTACCGTTCAAAGACAGACGAGTAGCTACCGGATATTTATCCAGTTCAGCCAGGATTTCCGGCATCGGACGGTTCAAGTCAATCTTCACTGCATTGCCTTCACCAGCCTGACGCAATTCTTCCGGAATCAGTTCGCCCGGATTTGAATCCAGTTTTTCAATCCAGATACCGTCTTTGTTGATTTTACAACGGATGTTACGGTCAGCAGAGCAAGATACGCCCAAACCTACCGGACAAGAAGCACCGTGACGCGGCAAACGGATGATACGTACGTCGTGTGCATAGTATTTACCACCAAACTGAGCACCCAGACCGATGCGGTGTGCTTCTTCCAATACCTGTTTTTCCAGTTCTACATCGCGGAATGCGCGTCCGTATTCATTACCAGTAGTCGGCAGGTTATCGTAGAAACGAGTTGAAGCCAATTTCACAGTCAACAGGTTCTTTTCAGCTGATGTACCACCAATTACAAATGCAATGTGATAAGGAGGACAAGCTGCAGTTCCCAAAGTCTTCATCTTTTCAACCAGGAACGGAACCAGTGTAGCCGGATTCAAGATGGCTTTTGTTTCCTGATACAAGTAAGTCTTGTTAGCAGAACCACCACCCTTTGTTACACAAAGGAATTCATACTCCATACCCTGAGTAGCTTCGATGTCAATCTGAGCCGGCAAGTTGCAGCGAGTATTCACTTCTTCGTACATAGTAAGCGGAGCGTTCTGAGAGTAACGAAGGTTTTCTTCTGTATAAGTCTTGTACACACCCAGAGAAAGCGCTTCTTCATCACAGTAGCCAGTCCAAACCTGCTGTCCTTTTTCACCGTGGATAATTGCTGTACCGGTATCCTGACAGAAAGGAAGTACGCCTTTGGCAGCTACTTCTGCATTACGCAGGAAAGTCAAAGCTACATACTTATCGTTGTCGCTTGCTTCCGGGTCAGTCAGAATTTTTGCCACCTGTTCGTTGTGAGAGCGGCGCAACATGAAAGAAACATCGCGGAAAGCCGCATTGGCCATCGCAGCCAAACCTTCTTTTTCGATTTTCAGGATGGGTTTTCCTTCAAACTCGCTTACAGACACATAGTCTTTTGTAAGCAAATAGTATTCAGTTGTATCCTTGCCATGTTCAAACATTGGCTGATACTTGAATTCGGGTGTTGCCATAATACATTAAATTAATTGTGAGTTATTAGTGGACACAAAGTTACAAAGTATTATTGAAATTTTTCCTTAATTCCTACAAAAAGTTATCTGTAATTCTTCTTACTCTTCTATTGCACGAATCAGGTCCTTTTGCAGTACATCTACCCCGGGGAATCCCACATAACGTCCCTGCAATTTTCCGTCATGACTGATAATCAGATAAGCCGGAATTCCAGTTACTCCATAAGAAGTGCACAAATACTTCCATTGTGAGTCAGTAAGCCGATAGTGCACTCCCGTCATCTTGGACAGATTTGATTTCCAGATATTTTCTGGGGAAGAAGGTCCCGTCAGATAAATATATACGATGTCTTTCGATGACAGATTTTTCTTCAGAGGTACCATAGACTGCATACTTTTTTTACAAGGACCACACCACGTAGCCCAGAAGTCTATCAAGATGGCACGCCCTTTATGAGGAGCAATAATCTTAGGAAGAATATCCGCCCCTTCTACCTGCGCATCCAGCGAAGCAATCACCGCTTCTTTCACCGACTCCATCCGTTCGGCATTCTGCTGAAGTGCTTCTGCCACAGCTTCCACATACATACGAATTTCCGGGAAATTTACCGTTTTCAGCACCTTCCGGTCATCAGAAGACAAAGAAGAGGAAGCAGTAAGCCGACTACAGATGGGCATCACCTGTTCATAGTCAGATTGCAACTTGGAAGCGACCTCCGGACTCTCCATCAAGCCTTTTTCTACGGCACGATAGGCATTCAGTGCAGCAGAAGAAGGGGAACCGGCCAGCTCCCGGTTAATAGTCTCAGCTGCTCCGTCAAACCAGGCCTTCTGTTTTTTCTCGTAACGTTTACCCAGCAAACGGGAAGCGGACATGCTCAGGCGAGGAAGATTAATATACACCGTCACCTCTTCGTCGGGCACAAGAAACAACTTCAAAACCGCTTCGTTCAACCGCAATGCCGTCAAAGTTGATTGCAACAACTCTGCTTCCAGATGAAACGAGCCATCCTGACGGACTTTAATGCTTTGCTTCCACTCCTTAGGGAAAAGCCCGTCTTCATATTCCAGTTCCGTGAACAATGACATTCTCGGATCATATCCTAAAATATAACCGTTTACTACAGACTTTCCTACTGCCAATCCCGGCTCTGGAATTTCATTGCTCCGTTCCGGCTTATCTGTAGTAAGGTAATTAGGCACATACACATAAGGTTCTTCCCGACTTAACTGGACACCAAAGATGTTCCATCCCATCTCCGGCTCGATAAAATCCACTTCATGCACATCCGAAGGAACCGGTGAAAAAGAAAGAGTTACCTCCAAGGTCCCATTCTCTTCAATTACTTCCGGCTCAGTCACTCCATCAATGGAAATACGTTCCGCCTCACGAAGCTGTGCCATTCCTCCATCGGCCCATTTCAATACTGCTTTTGAAGAAATGACAACCGGAGTTCCCGGCTTACCATACATCACTGCATCGACCTGAGTCTGTTCACTGGTTTGGATAATCCGTTTGAATTCTATCTCCGCCGTATTCGACAATACAAAACCCGGACATTCCATCACCTTTCTTCTATTGGCCTGCATCTGCAAAGCCATGAAACAAACGCAAAGCAAACATATATATCTGCATATTCTTTCCATACGCAGTACCTCCCATTTTACAATAAATTCTTTACACGTTCTATCAGTTCGTTTCCAAGCTCCGTTTTTACCTTTATATGTTCCAGCACCGCTGTCACAAACGGATTGCTTTCGAACACGCCACGCACTTCTTCAAAGTCACGCATCTTTTCTTCACTGCTTCCATCGGCCCCGAATCCGGTCATGGAAGTCAACGAGAATTCTTTCTTGGCATCTTCATACACCATCTTATCCAGTCCCACTACGGCTTCCTGCCACTGACGTACAATAGCCACGATGTCTGCCGCTGTAATCTTATCAGCCTGCAGGCCATAGAATTCAAGCATCTTTTCATACGCCCACGTCCATTCATACGTATAATAATTGGCGTGCATTTCTGCAAAACGGTCGTGTATCTCATCCACACTGTTCAAACGGTCGCACTCAATATCTTCCATCAAGCGTTCTATCTCACTCTTCGGGGCAATCAACCCAGAAATATCCACCCATTCTCCTGTTCCAATCGGCGTATCCGGAACCAGACGAGCACGAATTTCTTCATCAGAAGCAAAATGAATGGCTTCCAGACGCTTGATAACGGAGTTTCCCAGGAATTTATGGATAGCAGTCTCATAAAACTTGATTCCCTTGTTTAACGCCGAATTCTTGATTTTCGCACTTTGATAAGAGTAAATCTCGGAAGTTTCCCCCGACACACGAGCCAATTCCTTCAAAATCTGTCGCCCTGCCATCATCTTCTGAATGGTGTACGGACTCAACAAGTTATAATTAATCTGATCCAAACGGTTCGGGTCTTTCCGCTGGTCACGTTTAGGCCACTTCTGTGCATCGCGGATTGTACCTACACTTCGCAAATTGACACCCGGCACCAGATAAGTCGTATTCTTTTCCTCTATCAAATAAGAAAAAGGCAGATTCGAAGTATCCGGATGAGTGACATGGCGTCCCATCACCAGTGAGAAGGCACCAATACGGGCGGGCCACAGGATATAAGAGTCAGAAGTGGTCTTAGCACCTCGTTCCAATGCCCCCTGATGAATCGGCCCTAACTTATACATGTGGTTACTCTGGTTAGAGCCTGAACCTGCATTCATGAACGAGAACATGCCGGCAATAAGCAATGTAGACTTATGGTGCGTCACGGTAAAAGGTCCGGCAAAAATGGCACAAGCCTCTCCATTTTCCTCCTGACAGTTACTGAAGAACAGAGAATCAGAAGCCGAATAAGTATGCCCCAAATGACAAGCCTGCCCCACAAAACAGCGTGTAAGCATCGTACCATCTTCTACGTGTGAACCACTTGAGATGATAAAATCATCACAAATCACTCCGTAACCGATATGCACCGGTGCATGCTCATTACTATTGATGCTTCCATTCTTCAAACGGCCGGCACCCTCAATCTGACAATAATCTCCAATCCGTACATTCTTGATGTAACCGGCATTCACTATCATTACATGACTCCCGATAGTACCTGTGTCTGACGCATGTGACTCTGCATAAGACTCAATAATCTTCCGCATTTTCTCAATCAGTATCGGGCGATGACGATAAAGAGCCATGATATAAGCCTGATGAGCTGAAAGACGGTCATGAATAATCACCTCACGCCCGCCAGTCTCATTCAAGACTGAGACTTCTACTCCATTTCCAAAACGGCTATGGCAATCCACCAGGATGATATCTACATTCTCGATAAAGGTATCATGCCCTATTTCATAGTTGGCAATGTAATTCTTTACATTCTCAATGTAACAGTTGTCGCCCACCGTTACATTGTGCAAGGTTGCATAATATACACCAGAATGTTTGGCCATTCCACCAGCCAAAGTAAACTCTTTTTCAAAAACGCCCAGTCGCACTTTTCCCGAAAAACGGGTGTGATGAATATAATCCGTATGAAAATCATCAGCCACTTCTACACCACTCCAATCGGAAGCTATACAGTGCTGCGCCTCCAGTCGTGCGATTTCTTCTTTTGTCAGTAAACGATAGTGTTGTGTCATATTTTCTTGTAGTTATTCTTCGTCGTATGTCTGATATAGAAAATCATTGTAAGGATACTTCTGCACATGCAGTTCCTTTACCTTTTTATATAATAAGTCACGGAACTGATCAATGTTGGTCTTCTCACGTGCGGAAATAAAGATACAATTATCATTCAGTTTCGCCATCCAGGTATGCATCAGTTCCTCCAGCGTGATATTTTCTTTCGTCTTCGGAGTCAGGTCATCTTCTGCCTTTTCCACATACGTATAGGCATCTACCTTATTAAACACAATCATGCTAGGCTTTCCACCAGCACCCAAATCAGCAATTGTTTTCTCTACCACCTGAATCTGTTCCTCAAAATCCGGATGTGAAATATCAACCACGTGTACCAGCAAATCCGCCTCACGCACCTCGTCCAACGTTGATTTAAACGAATCAACCAAGTCGGTCGGCAATTTCCGGATAAATCCTACCGTATCCGAAAGCAAGAAAGGCAAGTTTTCGATAATGACTTTACGCACGGTGGTATCGAGCGTAGCAAAGAGTTTGTTTTCCGCAAAGACCTCACTCTTGGCCAGCAGGTTCATCAAAGTCGATTTACCCACGTTGGTATATCCCACCAATGCCACACGAATCATACGTCCACGGTTCTTGCGCTGAGTAGACTTCTGCGTATCAATTTCTGCCAGACGTTGTTTCAGCAAAGCCATACGGTTCAAGATGATACGGCGGTCCATTTCCAACTGTGTTTCACCCGGACCACGCAAACCTACAGAGCCTTTACCACCTCCGGCACCGGAACCACCACCCTGACGTTCCAAGTGCGTCCACAAACGCTGCAAACGCGGAAGCATGTACTTATACTGTGCCAGTTCCACCTGCGTCTTGGCATTGGCTGTCTGTGCACGCATCGCAAAAATATCAAGAATCAGTGAAGTACGGTCCAGAATCTTCACTTTCAGTTCATTCTCAATGTTACGGATTTGCTTGGCCGAAAGTTCATCATCGAAAATCACCATCCCGATTTCCGTCTCTTCATTCTCGTTCTGCAACTCCAGGTATTCTTTCACCTCCTGCAACTTACCTTTACCCACGTAAGTCACCGAGTTCGGCGTATCCAGTTTCTGTGTAAAACGTTTTACTACCTCTGCCCCAGCCGTCTCAGCGAGGAAAGCCAGCTCATCCAAATATTCATTGGTCTTACGTTCATTCTGAGTCTGAGTTATCAAACCTACCAGCACAGCTTTTTCTGTCTGTGCTTCTGATATTACAAATTCTTTCATTCAGTATAAATCTAAATTCTATAGAGCGCAAATATAAATAAAAAAAGCGCATCTCATTACAGATACGCTCTTTTTACTTCTTCCTTATTTATTCAAATCCGGATTCATCAATTCTTCGCTTTGTGGAATCGGCCAGACATATCCGCTACTTTGCGGAGTAATCTGTGTTTTCCGTTCAAAGTTAGCTCCGCGACGCAACACATCAATGCCTCGCATCGCCTCACCGATAAACTCCAGACGACGTTCGTTATAAACCGCCATCTTCAAATCTTCACCAGGCAAATGATCAATATCCAACTGATTGCTTGTCTCCGGTAATGAACGGAATCTCACCTGTTTCAAACATTCTCTGGCAAGTTTCTCATTTTCAGTTCCACCCAAATTTACATAACACTCTGCCAAATTCAACAACGTTTCCGCATAACGGAAAATCGGTGCCCAATCCAGTTTCTGTGCAGCATCCGTAAACTTCAGCAACTGATTTTTTTCGTTCTTCATCTGCACACGGGCATCATCAGCTGAATTGTAATTCGGCTTGCTCATGATACCGTTTTCCACGTCTACCCACAAAATCGTATTCTTAGCGTAATAATATTCTGCCAACCCTTGCTGGGTATTAGGACGGTTTGTTTCCTTCATCGGCAAAGAGAATATGGTTTCATCCGTATAATAAGGAGCCTTGAACATATCTCCAAACTTCGGAGTCAGTTCGTAGCCTGTCACCAGTTTGCCTGCTTTTACCGCCTCTGTCCAGTTATTCATAGACATATATACGCGCATCTTCAACATATTGGCAGCCGCCTGTGTAGCACGAGTTACAGTCGGTTCATCTGCTTTTGCTTTTACCGGCAACGCACTGATATTTTCCAAATCCGAAAGAATCTGTTCGTAAACCTCCTTCACTGTAGCACGTTTCAACGCATTGTGTTCACCGTTCTTTTCCGGAGTCAAACGTAAAGGCACAGATTTCGCATCCGGATTAATTACGTAGGGCGTAGCATACAGATTATTCAAATAGTAATAAGCAAATGCACGCACAAACTTTGCCTCCGCTTTATACTGCTCATACTTTTCTCCAGCAGTAGCTTTAGCACCTTCCAACTCATCCAAGAAAATATTGACACGGTTAATGGCAGCGTATGCCATGCTCCAGGTCACCGTATTTTCTGCATCTGTTTTGCCCACATTAAACTTATAGGTATTGGCCAGCGTAATCAAGTTCGGATCAGAATTCACAATATCTTCTCCACGGTTATCAAACACCAGATAGGTTTTTCCTCCCATGAAGGAATCCGACGCGTCATTTTTTATCGAACCATACAAGCCTAATACGGTTGCTTCCAAACGGTTTGCATCATTATAAATATCTCCCGGCTCAATGTACAAAGGTGGTTCCTGATCCAAGAAACTGCTGCTGCAACCACTTAACGTAGTTCCAGCCATCAATATAGCATATACAATATATTTTTTCATTCGAATCTGCTTTTAAAATTCAACAATTAAAACGCCAAGTTCACACCAAATGTGTAGGTACGTGCCTGTGGCAAGGTATTTTTATCCGTACCCGGAGCCAGAGTAGCATTGGTCGTATTCGACATTACCTCCGGATCCATACCCGAATAGCCCGTAATTACGAACAAGTTCTGCACCTGTGCATATACGCGCAACTTGCTGATACCGATGGCACTCGCCCAGTTCTTCGTATTGAAGGTATAACCCAATGAGATATTCTTCAAACGTAAATAATCACCTTTTTCCACCCACTCGCTGATAGGCATGGCTGAACCATTAGAATAGTTATCACCATACACTGGTTTCGGGAACATGGCATTCTTTCTTTCCGGAGTCCAGTAATTCTGAAGCACCTCCTTCGAGTTATTCCAGTAACGCATGTCACTTACCGTCGCCTTCGTACCATTACAAATATAGTTTCCACCTGAGAACTGGAAGAACAAAGACAAGTCAAAGTTCTTGTAAGAGAAGTTATTACTCCATCCACCATACCATGTCGGCAGTGTATTTCCGCAAATCACCGGTTTCAAGCTGCCCTTATAAGGCGTACCATCCTCAAGCATCCATTTTGCTTTCGAGGCATGATTATACAGCACACGTTCTCCATTCTCTCCATAGAACACACGGAACCCGGTTTCCGGATCTACACCACCTGTCGGTGTCAGATACAACTGACCGATAGACTTGCCAGGTACTGTGATATTTGTAATTTCCAATCCAGTGGCATCACCTTTGATAATATTATCCAAACCGTTAGCCAGAGATACAACCTTATTACGAGTAGTCGTAATATTAAAACTTGTATTCCATTTGAATGCACCGTCACGTAAAATATCCGCAGAAATCGTCAACTCAATACCTGAGTTTGTCATCTTTCCAGCATTGGTTGTCAGGATATTTCCAGGAAGACCTTTCGAAGGAGCCTGTGGCACATCCAGAATCAAGTCTGAAGATTTCGTATAGAAATAATCAAAATCAATATCGATACGATCAAGCACACGTGCACTGAAACCTACGTCATACTTTTCTGAAGATTCCCATTTCAGATTCGGGTCGGCAATCTTACTTAAACGATAACTTCCCTGAGAACCATAATAGTAAGGAGAATAATATGAACGTGAAGCATAGTCATCAATATTCGTATTACCTACTACACCATAGCTACCCTTAATCTTAAAGTCTTCAACCACATGCTTGAGCGGTTCAAAAAAAGCTTCTTCCGACACACGCCATGCCGCAGAAACACCTCCAAAGTTACCCCAGCGATTATCCTTGCTCAATGCAGAAAGGCCATCACGACGGAAATTGATAGAGAACATGTATTTCGATGCAAAGTCATAGTTGATACGTCCAAAATACGAAACCATAGAGCTCTTGGAAATACTACCCGAAGCTGTGGCATTGGCAAAAGTTCCCTGGAAGTTCGTAAACTTATCATCCTGCAATTCTGTACGAGAAGCATCCCATTCATTGTAGCTGTTTTCAGTAGCTTCCATACCCACCAGGAAGTTGAAATGATGGCGATTAGCTGTAAAATCATACGTTGCCGTGTTCGTCCAGGTCCAGATACTGCTATGCACTGCCGCATTGAACGCATACCCGCCTTTATTTACTCCATCTCCATGATTAGGTGACCAGAAACGAGAGTTTTCGATACGTGCATCGTCAATATTATACTGAGTTTTCAATGTAAGACCTTTCACAGGAGTAACTTCTGCAAAGAAGCTGCTCAAAATACGGTTTACATCCACGTTGGTCTTGTTACCCAACTCCACCAATGCCACCGGATTCGAGAACGTATTCATTACCGCATTCGGTCCATAACCTAACACACCTAACGAATGATCATAAAAGCCTTTGCCATTTTCATCATAGATAGGCATATTCGGAGAGTTAGCCAGCGCCATACGCGGGAAGCCACCTACTGCAAAGTTTGAACCGTTACGTGCCGCATCCACCTGCGATGTAGAACTTACGTTCACGCTCGAGTTCATACCAATCTTCAGCCAGTCTGTCACGTTAGCCACAATATTAGCCTTACCGCCCAGACGTTTATAGTTATCGCCCACTACAATACCTTTCTGCGTATTGTAATTAGCCGACATATAATATTTCACTTTTTCCGTTCCACCACTTACAGCTACAGTCTGATCTTGTGTAAACCCATTCTGAAAAATAGCATCTGCCCAGTTAGAGTCTACTCCCGGCATCAAGTTAAATGCCTTATCACCATAAGCAGGATTAGCGATGAATGTCTTATCCATAGCAGCCAGTTCAGCCGCAACATCTGTTCCGTATGCATTACGAACCGCCATATTCTTGAAGTCTACATACTCCTGTGCATTCATCATATCAATGAACTTCGTCCGGTTGGAGAAACCGACAGAAGCATCATACGTTACTTTTGCTTTTCCGCTGCTTCCCTGCTTGGTAGTAATCAGCACGACCCCGTTTGCCGCACGTGAACCATACAAAGCTGCCGCCGCCGCATCCTTCAACACGTCAATAGAAAGAATATCGGCCGGATTAATGTCAGCCAACGCATTGGCATTACCCAATCCTCCGCCCAAATCACCCGACTGAATCGGCATTCCATCCACTACGTACAAAGGAGAAGTACCCGAAGTAATCGAGTTTACACCACGGATATGTACCACAGGAGCCTGACCTACTCCTCCTGAGGGAGTCGTTACATTCAAACCAGAGGCACGTCCCTGCATCATCTGGTCCAAGCTTGTATTAGGCACGTCCTTTAGCGCATCGTTGCGGATTGAAGCTACTGAAGCTGTCACCGTACGTGCGCTCTGCGTACCATACGCCACAACCACCACTTCTTCCAAAGCCTGTGCATCCGATTTCAACACTACATTCACCACCGGTTTTACAGCCACTTCCTGGCTCTGCAAACCGATAAAAGAAACTACTAAAGTTTTTGCCGAAGCCGGCACACCAGAAATTGTAAAGTTTCCATCAATGTCGGTCACTGTCCCTACAGTAGTACCTTTTACCAACACCGATGCGCCCACTACCGGCAATCCGTCTTCTTCCGACATCACATTACCGGTCACTTGAGAAACTTGGGCGTTTGACAGACCAATCCCTATCAGAAGAATGGCCATGAACAACGTCATTCTTTGTTTCATAAAATCTCTCTTTTAATTTAGTTAAGTTAGTCTAATACATTTATCACAAACGGGGCGCGAATGTAAGAAAATAAAGAGAAATTATAAAACAGCGGGCAATTTTACACTAAAATTTATTTATAAGGAGCAAAACGATATTAAAAGAGATAAACAGATGGTTTTTAGGAACTTGCTTTCACTTCTTCAACCGCATAAAAAGTGAATACAAATAGAATAAAATTGCAATTATTTTGTATTATTAAGAAGTTCATTCTAACAAAAAGACCAGTTTTTAAGTGAATAAGACGAAAAAAGAGGTACATCCACACAGGACATACCTCTTTTATTATTTCAGCTATAATAACGATTATTCAGCAGAAGCTTTTACGAATTTCACTTCAAATTTAGCTTTATATTGAGTATTACCTTCTACTGGTACAGTATCATCTTCTGTTGAAAGCAGATATTTTTTATCAGCTTTCTCATCAAATGCATAAAGTTCATATGTTACCTGATAAGTCACATTGTCCGTTTTAGCCTCAGCAGTTGCTGCAGTTGCTGCTTCCACGTTAATACCTACCAAGTCCATACAGATAGGATACTCCTTCTCTTCAGCAAATTTCTGAGTCATTCCTGTAGCCAATTTTGTTGTATTGACTTTCAGAGAAATTTCATTATTAGCCAGGTAGTCAGTTGTTAAGAATTGAGGATTTTTATGATCCTTATCTACCACAAACTGAATGTGGTCTTTTCCAGCAGCCTTTGACTTACCAATAGTAGCAAAGAAACTAGAGATACGTACCAAAGAATTCTTAGTATAATCAGGTGATGGTTTTTCTTCGTCTACCTCAAAATCTTTTGCAATTTCTACTGCAGCCAAAGCTCCTTCTTTATCTAATGTACCAGCATATTCATCCTTCACCATTGTAGATGCCAATGAGTCACTCTTCCAAGTATAATCAATAACCATAGAATAGACTGCATCCGTATAACCAGCACCATACAAATGATCTTTCACTCCGTCTGCTACCTGCAATCCTAAAGAATACGTTTCCTGAAGCTCCACTGTACTTTGGTTAAAAGTAACAGTAATCGGGCTGCTAACCTGTTTCTCAGCATCAAACACAAACTGTTCGGCTGACAAAGAGAAAAAGTTATCATCATTAGCAGTTACTTTAACCGGTACATTTACAGCTTCAGAGAAAGAAGCTCTGTTCAACACAACTTGAAATGAGGTCTGTTCTGGTGACAACTTTACAGAAGTCGCACTACTCTTAAAGTAAGCTCCTATAGCATCCGCATCTGCTTCCGGGCTTGCCACTTCCGTATCTTCATAATCGCTGCATCCTACCATCATTACGGCCGGAGTCATCAACAGTCCGAAAAAGAATTTATTTAATTTCATAATACTCTTAGTTTTTAACTTTAATCTAACTTATTATTCTTCCACAGGTTTTGGTAATGTCCATGCAGGGCTATCAGCAGGAGTCAATGCCTTGTTAGCCTGAAGTTCTGCTTCCGGTATACGCCATAACAGGATGTCATCAGTCGGTGCAATGTTGAAGATACATTCTGCATTCGGGAAACCACATCCACGACGGTCCACTCCCTTATTCAGGCGCATTACATCGAACCAGATTACTCCTTCACCCCAAAGTTCAATACGACGCTGGAAATAAACAGCTTCCTGAGAATTAGAAGCATAGTCAGTCAAATAAGCCTGCGATCCGCTTGACAAACGATTGTTGAGCAATTCCTTGAAATATTTTTCACCTTCAGTCCGATTTCCAGCTTCAGCGTATGCTTCTGCCGCAATCAGATACATTTCCTCAATACGCATCAGTACAATGTCGTTAGCATTGATAGTAGTACCTACTACATCATTATACGGGCCGAATTTCACCTGAGTATAAGGTTTATAACCCTGCTTAGCTACAAAAGCAGCCTGTTCTTCAGTCAAGAAGTCTTCCTGAGCTTCAGCTGCTGCATCCAGCCACCATGACTTACGAATATCACTGTCATTGATTCCATTATATAACTCCAAGCTAATCTGACGACCACCTGAATAGTTTGCATATCCATAATTCAATGAACCCATGTGAGAAGGCCAGTTACAGATACCCGTATCTACCACGTCATCCGTTTCGCTAATAATGATACCCCACATCCAGTTGGTCTCGTCTACACTCCAGAATGTCGGTTTTGCCACTTCATCACGAGAAGCAATTGCAATACCTTCACCTGCTGCAGCCTTAATAGCATTTACAGCATCATCGGCGGCTTTAGCATATTCATGCATTGACAGATACATACGTGCACGAAGTCCGTATGCTACTGACAAGCTGATATAACGCTTGTCTGCACGTTTTACTTTCCCTTTTCCTGCATTAGTCAACAAACCAATAGCATTAGTCAAGTCAGATTCAATCTGTGTATATACTTCTTTTACAGAAGAACGTTTACAACCATTCACAGAAGCATCAGCCGAATTCTTTTCTGTAATCAGGGGTACACAAGGCTTGTCTTCATTACCTTTATAGTTAAACTGATACAGCTGTGCCATTACCCAATAAGAGAATGCACGTGCAGCCAGTCCCTGTCCCAGATAGAACTGTTCATTGGCATCTTCTGTTTTTTCGTCAATGCTTCCTACTACATTATTGGCAGCAAAAACGATAGAATACAAGTCATTCCATACCATTTGTCCTTCCAAGGAAGTATTTTCACGGTCTTCAAATGTCAAGTCATATCCAGTCCAGTTATAACCGTTATTATCACTTATTACGTCTTCTGTATTAGAATCCAGACACAACATGACAGTAGGATAACCAATATCGTTATGACGTTCAGCACCCAATGCACTTGAGTTAGGGAAAGCCTGGTTGAAAGTAGAGAAAATCGCATTAACTTTTGCCACTCCACGTTCAGGATTCAGTGTAGAAACGGTCTCCTTCTGAGAGTCTGTCACGATTCCTCCATCGGGCAATGTATCCATATCCTGGCAACCAGTCACAGCCAGTGAAGATACAAGCAATGAAGCAAAAATATATTTTGTTTTCATATCTGTTTCTTATTTATATTTTAATTAAAATGTAAGGCTGATACCTCCAGAAATTGTACGGATAGCAGTATAAAGTGATGTAGTAGCACTTGTATAACTCTGACGTGGGTCAAGGCCCTTACGTGCAGAAAGCAATCCTACATTGTCAGCGGTGAAATATACACGCAGTTTTTCCAGCATCATCTTGCGAACCAAGTTAGACGGAAGTGTATAACCAATAGTGATATTGTTTACACTCAGGTAATTAGAACTTGTAAGCCAGCGAGTTGAAGTAGAATTTGTATACTTATCCTGCGCATTCAGACGAGGTACATCCGTATATTTATTTTCTGGCGTCCAAGCATTGTAAATATCCTTGTGCCAGTTCTGCCCGTCACCTTTTCCAGCCATCATGAAACGATAACCAGAGTCATAAATCTGACCACCCAACTGATAAGACAACTGGATAGAAGCATCAAAACCGTAAACCTGCACAGAAGTACCCAAACCACCGTATACCTTCGGCATCAAGTTGTCTGTAGCTACCTTGTTTGTAGTCTGAGCTAATGCATAATTGTCTGTTTTGTACAACTCGCCTTTATCATCCTTCGCCCAGTATTGAGCCAAACCTGTCTCAGGATCTACCCCAGCATAATCAACCAGGTACATACGGTACATTGACTCACCCTCTTCATAGATATAGTTTCCATCAATCAGCTTACCTCCCAAATCCGGGTGCAGTTTGTTGATTTTATTCTTGATGAAAGTTGCATTCAAGTTCACATCCCAAGTAAAGTTCTTCTGGTTGAAAATCAAGTAAGTCAAATCCAATTCAAAACCAGAGTTCGTCATAGAACCTACGTTCATAGGAACAGAAGTATAACCCACACTTCCGGCAACCGGTTTGTTGTAAAGCATATCGCTTGATTTACGTCCAAAGTATTCAGCTGTTCCGTTCAAACGGTTATTGAACAAAGCAAAATCAATACCCACGTTATAAGAGGTTGAAGTTTCCCAAGTCAAATCGCGATTACCTTTTGCAATCATCGTACCGTCAGAGAACACACCGTCTGCACCAGTCATGTTATACTGATCCATCCATGGATAATAGTTCTTGCTTGTACCACCCACGGTATATCCACCAGCAAACAAGATATCATCATTACCCTGCTGACCGAAAGAAGCCTTCAGTTTCAACATGTTAATCCAAGTGATATCCTTCATAAAATCTTCACGTGTAATCATCCAAGCCACACTGGCAGCCCAGAAGTCACCCCAACGATTTTCAGGAGCGAAGCGAGAAGAAGCATCACGACGGTAAGATACGTTACCAAAGTATTTGTCATCATAAGAGTAGTTTACACGACCGAAGAGACCTTCAGTAGCATAAGTCAGTTTCATACCACTGGCTGTTTTCTTATCGATTGTATTGCTGATATAGAAGCTTTCAGGGTCATACAGATTCTGACCTGAACCAGTCAATTCTGTATATTCGTATGAATAGCCATCATAACCGGCAGTAATATCAAAATGATGTACATCTTTTACTGCGAACTGATAGTTGGCTACATACTGCTGGTCGAAACCAAAAGTACGCATAGCAGCCTGATAAGCATTACCTCCATAAGAAGCGCTCTGACCCATATATGCGTTACCCAAATCATTGTAACGTGTATTATCAATATTCATACCAAAGCGTGCGCTGATGGTCAGACCTTTAATCGGAGTAAGTTCAGCAAACCAGTTTGCATTCAGCACGTCAGCCAAATACTCAGTCTTATTATAAATAAGGTCACCTGCCGGGTTGGCAATAGACATAAATGCACGTGATGAAGGACTGCTTACGCCATCACCATAATCATATACCTTACGACCGTTCAGCAACATAATCTGCTTGTCTGCTCCACGAACATACATAGGGTAAACCGGTGCAATGTTATTGGCAATGTGGAAAGCGTTACCAGAAGAAGCTGTAGCATTAGCATCCTGATCGCCCGGATAATTACTCTTAGAGTTTACATAGTTCATGTTGGCACCCACTTTCAACCAGTCTGTTACCTTATAATCACCCTTCAAACGACCGCTGAAACGAGTCAAACCAGAACCTTCAATTACACCTTGATCATCCAAATAACCGAAAGCCATATAAAAAGTAGACTTATCGTTACCACCAGATACATTCAAATTATATTCCTGACGAAGAGCTGTTCTAAATGTTTCATCTGCCCAATTGTCAGGAGTGTAATAGTAACCATATTTATCTGTATAACCCAATGTTGCATTCGGATTCAGCAAACCATTGCTACCAATCAGCAACTGACCTTCAGGTACAGTATAAATCTGGTAACCCACACCACCATTTCCAGCAGAAAGCAAAGTATTGTTTGCAGCTACATTGGCAGCCTGCGGAGCCATGCCATTAGTCTGTACATAACCATTATAAATAGCTTCATAAGCCTTTTCCAGATAGTTCTTTGAGCTAGTTAATACATCGTAGTTCTTTACGCCACGAGAGTTGGCACCCCATTTTGCATCGAAATTTACACGAGCCTTACCAGAAGTACCTTTCTTTGTAGTAATCATGATGATACCGTTCGCACCACGCGCACCATACAATGCTGTAGAAGCAGCATCCTTCAATACAGTCATTGATTCAATATCTGCAGAGTTAATAGAAGACAAGTCTCCATCATAAGGTACACCATCTACTACATACAGCGGGTCAGTTCCTGCATTGATTGAGCCGACACCACGGATACGTACTTTTGCATCTTCACCCGGCTGACCGTTATTACTCAAAATCTGCACACCTGCTACAGCACCAGCCAATGCATTTGATACGTTTGATACCTGACGTTTCTCAATCTTATCAGCTTTCATCACTGCTGCAGAACCTGTAAATGACCCTTTGGTAGAAGTACCATACGCAGTTACCACAACTTCATCAAGTACTTCCGCATCAGACTTCAACACCACTTTTACGTTCGGCTTAATCTTCACTTCCTGCGACTGCATTCCGATGAAAGAAATGACCAAAGTTCCGGCGGAACTATATACTTTTTAGTCTATTGATAGTCAGTAGATTACAAATTAGGTTAGGTACGTCATACAAAAAAAGATTATAGCTAGATAATTTGTAAATGTGTCATTTAGAGTAATTTTCTACCTGATAAATACCTCGTTTTTCAAGACTCTTTTAATGGAGTAAATTTAATCAAAGAGCAAATTCTATCTCCTATTATGCTTTTTTATATTCTCTAAATATATTCTTTTAAACTCTTTCATAAATTCTCTGTTTCATACTGCGAGATATGTATTTCACACTGTGAAATATATATCCCACACTGTGGTTTTTGTATCCCACAGTGTGAAACAGAGAATTCCTTTCAACGAAGGAAAGTATATTCAAGGAGAGTTTTATTTTATTTAAGGCCATACTGAAAAATTATTGTCGCTATAATTATTCTTATTTTATTATAAGGAACAATATGAAAATAATTCTTTGCCAATAATTTTGTTCACTTTCTTAGAACTTACATTTCTTCAAGTCTTTGACAATCGTTCCAGAGAAAATATCACTGTATCCTTGAGTAGTCTTCACGCTCTGATGCCCTAATAGTTTCTGGACCGTAGTTATTTGTGCCCCATTATAAATTAAAAGAGTAGCATTGGTATGCCGGGCTGTATGAAATGAAAAGTGTTTTTCTATCTTGGCTAACACACCGATTTTTTTTAAATCTTTATTTACGGAGGAATTCGATTTTATGTGAAAAAAATCACTTAAATTCTGATGATATTCTTGCAATAATCGGAGGGCTTTCCCCTGAAAGAGAAGATATAATGGTATGCTGACTTTTGTATCTGTCTTGACAGTTTTAAATATAAGCCATTTCTCTCCTTTTATCGTAACAATATTACTTTCATTAAGAAGTACAAAGTCTGAATATCGAATCCCCGTATAACAACAAAATAAAAATGCTTTCAAGCTATGCATTAATGATTTTGGACACGATGAAAGCTCCAGCTTTTCCAGTTTCCTTATTTCTTCAGGTAGTAAAAAGCTATGTTTACTTTGAGTCGTTTTTATTTGGTATTTTCTAAACGGATAATCGTCTGGCTGAATATATCCTCTTTTGATAGCTTCATTAACAAAGGTTCTTAATTGTCTCATGTGTTTGGCGATTGTGTTTGTTTCATACATTCTTTGCCTCATGAAATCTTCAAAATCAAGAAGAAATGTATAGGTTATATCTTCAAATTCAATAGAGGGACGAAAGTGATTGAGTAAATCCAAAGTCGTTAAAAGATTCTTTTTGGTAGTATCTTTACGCAATGAGTGTTCTACCCAATTTCTACCAAAGAGTAGAAATGTCATTTTCTCTGTATCATTTTGATGGTTGAAAGTTTTAAAAGCGGACAAGTTGATATAGACACCGCGTTTCCATGATTTCAATTCTTCCCATTGCAATTGTAAAATAAATTCTTCTAACATTCGGTTTAATTCTTCAGAATGCGGATGTTGGATAATTCTACTATGATGGTTATCCCATTGCTGTGGATTGACATATATTCCTGTCGAAATGTAAACCTTTTTACGATTTCTGTAAGCTTCCACTTGAATAAGAGCCTTACCTGATTTGTTTAACTTCGTTTTACGATTGTAGACCAATCTGAAATAAATCTTGTTCATACTATGTTATTTTTAAGAAAATATGCAGATAATATGCAATAAGAAGAAGTTTATTACTTATATAACGTCTATTTTAGCTAAATTAAAACTAACAAGTATCTAGCAAAAAGGATTCATTATTTTGATTCGATGATAAATCCCAAATACAAGAAATGCATATCATTTACTTTATAAAAACATACTTTTGCATGAAAGTGGCAGGTATAAGTGTTAAAAAGCAAGCTTTTGGGGGAATTTTATTGAAAATGGTATAAATATTTAAAAAGATATTACTACTTTTGCGTCCTGTTAGAGTGAATAAATTTTTATTAATGTAAAGTTAAACTTTAAGAGAGATTTTTATGAAAAGAAAATTGATGCTGTTAATGACCTGCCTGATGATAGGTATTGGTCTGGTAAACGCTCAAATCTCAAAGGTAACAGGTAATGTTACTTCTGAAGAGGATGGTTTACCTGTAGTGGGCGCATCAGTATTGGTAAAAGGTACTACAGTAGGTACTGTTACCGACATTGATGGTAATTTTACGTTGACTAACGTGCCAAGTTCCGCCGGAACTTTGGTCATTTCTTTCATCGGAATGCAGTCGCAGGAAGTGAAGATTAAGTCTCATGTAAAAGTAGTATTGAAGTCTGATGCTGAAGTACTTGACGAGGTTGTGGTTACTGCCGCAGGTATTAAACGTTCTGAAAAATCATTAGGATATGCAGTATCTCAGGTAAGTGCAGATGATGTTATCGTGGCAGGAGAACCAGATATGTTAAAAGCCCTGCAAGGAAAAGTTGCGGGTGTTGATATTCGTTCTTCACAAGGAGGTCCTGGTTCTGCAACTAAGATTAACATTCGAGGTGCGTCTTCTTTCTTTGGTGACAATGAACCGCTGATTATCGTAGATGGAGTCCCCTTAAGCAATCAGCAGATTACTACTTCTAATCAAACATCAGGAGGATCTAACTATTCAGGAGGATTATCTTCTATAGACCCCAATGATATAGCTTCGATGTCTGTATTAAAGGGATCAGCAGCTGCTGCAATGTATGGTTCACGTGCGTCAAATGGAGTTGTCATCATTAAAACAAAATCAGGAAGTACAACTTCTGGAGAAAAACGTTTTGGAGTGACACTAAACTCATCTTTGTCTTTTGAAAATATTGCAAATCTTCCAGAATATCAAAATACATACGGTCCTGGATTTGCTTTCAAATATTCTAATTCCAATGGTTCATGGGGACCTAGATTTGATTCAATGGAAAAAATACCTGCATGGGAAGATTACTTGAATGCTTTTCCTGAATTGTTCCCTGAAGACGGTATGATTCCTTATGAAGCTGTTCCCAATAATGTCAAGGATTTATTTCAGACAGGTCATATTTATGACAACTCTGTAAATCTTTCTGGAGGAAATGAAAAATCAGCTTTTAATGCAACTCTTTCTCACATGAAGCATGAAGGTTATATTCCTAATTCAGGATATAAGCGCGTTGCCATGAGTGTGGGTGGATCTACTAAATTAGGGAATGGCATTAATTTGAGAGGAAATATCAGCTATACAAATACAGACCAAAAAGGTGGTATGTATGGAGAAAATCAGGTTAGCGGTGCTGCTTCTTCCTTTGCAAGAACTTTATTTTTAGGCCGTAACTGGGATTTGACAAAATATCCCTATGAAACACCTGATGGCAAACCTGTATCTACATTAACATCTCAATATGATAACCCACTTTGGTCATGGAAACATAATGTGACCACAACCGAAGCTGATCGAATTATTGGTAGCATTGGACTTGACTATGACGTAACCGACTGGTTCAATATTTCTTATACAATAGGTACAAATGTTTACTCTATGTACAGAAAAGAAGTTATTGACATAGGCTCTCGTGCAGCAGAAGGAAAAGGACAATTAACAGACCATAAAGCAAGAACTGTAGAAACAGAATCGACTTTATTACTGACTTTTGAAAAAGACTTTTTTGAGGATTATTCAGTAAAAGCAATATTGGGACATAATGCTAACGAACGAAAACGTACTGAAACGTTAGTTGTTGGAACGGAATTTAAGGTTCCTAATATCTATAATTTGGCTAATACTAAAAATCAGGTCGTATCAGGTGACTATTATGAAAAACGTCGCTTAATGGGAGTTTTCTTCGACTTGACTTTAGGCTATAAGAGTTGGGCTTTCCTTGGTTTTACAGCTCGTAATGACTGGTCTTCCACCTTGCCCAAAAATCATAGAAGCTATTTCTATCCAGCAGTAACAGGTTCATTTGTATTCTCTGATGCGTTTAATTTGCAAAACAATATGTTCAACTTTGGTAAAATCCGTGTAGGATGGGCTAAAGTAGGTCGTGATGCAGATCCATATTACTTGTATAATGTATATGCATTGGGAGATCCATTCCGTGGTCAAACAATTACCTCTGCTTCTTCTTCAGCAGGTAACAATAACTTAAAGCCTGAGTTTACAGAAGAAGTAGAAGTTGGTACACAATTAGATTTCTTCAATAGAAGATTGTCACTTGATTTTACATGGTATAATAAAATTTCCACAAACCTGATTGCTCCGGTACAGCTTCCTAACTCTTCTGGTTTTGTTGAGATTTATGATAATTTCGGTAAAATTCGTAACCGTGGTATTGAAATTGGTTTACGTGCTGTGCCTGTAGAAATAAAAGATTTCAAATGGGAAGTTGGAGTAAATTTCACGAAAAATAAAAATGAAGTACTTGAACTCAAAGAAGGAGTAGAAAGAATTGCTTTAGCTGGAGTCTTGACAGATTTGGCACCGTATGCAGAGGTCGGTAAACCTTTTGGCTATCTTAGAGGAACAAAAGACTTGCGCGATGAACAAGGAAACTTACTTATTGATCCTTCTACTGGTTTGCTAATTCAAGATCCAGAACAAGACATGATTGGTGATCCTAACCCAGATTTTCAGGTCGGAATTAATACAAATCTTTCTTATAAAGGATTTTTCCTGAGTGCTCAATTTGATTGGACACAAGGAGGTGATATCACATCTTCTACAATCAATAGTTATTTGGGACGTGGAGTAACAAAAGATACAGAAGATCGCGAACATGTAGTCGTTATCCCTGGATATTATGGAGATCCGAATACAGGAAAGCCTTTGCTGGATGCAGCTGGAAATAAGATTCCGAACTCTACCAGAGTAATCGTAGATGATTTGTATTTTGGAGAATCATTCGGTGCAAATTCAGCTCGTGAATGGCAGGTTTACGATGCTACAGTATATCGTTTGCGCGAACTTACCTTTGGTTATAACTTCCCAAAGAAATGGTTCAAAAATACTCCTATAGGATCTTTGATGCTGAGTGTTTCTGGTAATAATCTGTGGTATTTTGCTCCTAATGTACCTAGATATACAAACTTTGACCCAGCTGTGAATAGTTTTGGTACAACTTCTGCACAAGGTATTGAATTAGCAGCTGCACCAACTGCTAGACGCTGGACTGTAAATTTAAAAGTTACATTCTAATTTAATTGATAAGGCACATGAAAAAAATATATACTTATATATTGGGAATAGCATCTTTATTATTGCCAAGCTGTAGTGATTATTTTGACATTAATACAGATCCGAATAACCCATCTGATGTAGATTATACTACATTAGTACCAACCATTCAACTTTATGGAACAAGGGCACTTTGTACAAGCTCTGGATTAAGCAACGAATTGATTGTTTATACACATCAGTTTTCAACTCGTGAAGAGGCTAATGAGTATGGAGTTACCGGCGCTGATTTCTATACTACTTACGGATGGCAATATATGTACGTCCGCGCATTGGAAAATCTTGAATTAGCAATGGACAAAGCGAGTGAAGCAAACGACAACTTCACTATTGGAATGTTGAAGGTCTTAAAAGCTTATTATTATTCTCAATTTGTTGATGTGTTTGGGGATATTCCTTTTAGCGAAGCTTGTAAAACAGACGAAGGAATTCAATTCCCAAAATATGATAAAGATTCTGAGATTTATCCCCAGCTATTCACATTGCTAGATGAGGGAATTGCTGCATTAAAACAAGACGGTGCAAGTGGAGGAGACTTTGATTTATATTATGGTGGTAATGCTGCACAGTGGATTAAGGCTGCCAACTCTATTAAATTAAAGTTATATACTCAGGTTAGACTTGTGCAAGATGTTTCAGCTGAAGTGAAAGCTTTGATTGATGGAGGCAACTTGATGGCTTCAACGGAAGATGGTCTGATGTTCAGATTTGGTTCTTCAACTGCTCCTGATGAACGTCATCCAGGCTATCCGGATTCTTATGCAACAACTCAGCAGACAAATCACATCAGCCCTTGGTTCTATGAAATCATGAGAGGTCTTAATAAAACTATATTTACAAATAATAAAGACCCACGTATTCCGTATTACTTTTATAACCAGCTGAAAGCTAATCAGCCATCGTCTCAAAGTTGTGAATACCGTGACGGAGGATTTGTATCTATTTACTTTGGTTCACGAGGAGATAGATTTTCATTGTCTAGAGATAATGACTTGACGGTACCAGGTATTTATCCGGTTGGAGGACGTTATGACAACGGACAAGGAGGTACAGTAAATGCCAATTCAGGAACAGGAGCTGGTATATATCGTAACCTGACTTATGCCGATTGTCTATATCTTGAAGCAGAGTTAATGCAGGCAGGTGTCATTAATGGTGATGTACGAGCTAAATTGAAAGCTGCAATGGAAGAGTCTTTTAAATTAGTCGATTATGTAGTAGAAGCAGCCGGCTCATCTCAATCAATTCCTGTTTTAGCAGGTACACAAACAGTTAATGAATACATCACTAAAGTTTTGGCAGAGTTTGATAATGGAAATGATGAAAAGAAAATGGAGATTATCATGACTCAAAAATGGATTCAAAATTTTGGAAACGCTGTAGACACGTATACTGATTACCGCAGAACTGGATATCCTGTTATGTTTGATCCTAATGCAGTAGGTGGATATGTAACTCCTCCTGCAGGAGGTGATCCAACTGAAACATTACCTCCTGTACCAGTAGCTTGTAGTGTTGCATATCCGAAATCACTTCCATATATTTCTGATGAGCTAAATCTAAACCCCAATGCTCCTGCACAAAAAACTGACTTGGGTAACAAAAATGTATTTTGGGATAAATAATTAATAAATGGACTTTATGAAAAAGAGCAAATTTAATATACTTCTTTTCTCTTTGCTGACATTGATTATTACATCATGTAAACATGGAGAATATATGCCCGATATCCAACGAGCCAACATGGCTGTTTTCGCTTTGGATGAGAATAGCACAATTCTTATCAGCGATGAAACTTACAATGTAAACTTCAACGTAAGTCTGTATTATCCTAATGATAAAGTAACAGAAGCACGCATTGTAGGAATTAAAAATGGAGATCCTTCTACTATTAAAATATTAAAAGAAGGTATTACGGAATTTCCTATCAATATGGAATTATCTTTTCAAGACTTAGAATCAAAATTTGAATCAATCAAGGAAGGAGATCAGATAGAGATAGGAATGGATGTTAAAATGGGAACAGTATGGTTCTCGGCTTTTGGACCTGACGGGAAATCTACAGTGGCTTCAGATGCTATTAGCTTACCAGGTTCCAATCCAACCCTGACCTTGAAAAGAGTGTGTCCGTTAGTACTAGATGATTTTGTTGGTACTGTCACATTAAATGATGGAGCCTATGGAGTTCCTTCTGCACAAGTTGTAAAAATTTCTGATACAGAACTTGAAATCCAAGGATATACTGATGGAGCTGATATCGTTCCTCCTGTAAATATTCGGATAAAAATTAATCCTCAGGATTATACAGTGACTATGCCCAAACAAGTTATTTGTCCGGATTATGCCCCCTATCACAACTTCTCTTATGAAGGAAGCGGAACTATTGACACTTGTAATGGACTCATTAGCCTCTCAATTGCAGTAACAGTGGATGAAGGTTCGTTTGGAACTTTCCCATTTGAAATTAAGAACTAATATTATAAACTAAAGAATTTATATTAATAATATCCTATTGGGGATATACCAAAGAAATAAATTCTTATTTTTAAGCTTGAAAATCCCTCTAACTAGTCGTTTTAGACTACTTGAGGGAGGGATATTCAGTAAATGTCCCTAAAAAGTAAGATGGCATATAAAGTCGATAGAGTATAATCACTTTATATGCCATT
>ENA-UEOI01000529-UEOI01000529.1-human-gut-metagenome-genome-assembly--contig:-NODE-529-length-40931-cov-34.614554_pt1 | contig 40931 bp, 35 predicted proteins | sample MGYA00242883_ERZ507882 | MGnify/ENA primary metagenome ERZ507882 (study PRJEB26167, sample SAMN06115502) | human gut metagenome | host: Homo sapiens | place: China:Chongqing | collected 2015-07-29...
TGTAAAGTGATCCGCATGGTCTCACCCCCTTTCGGGTGGTGTGGCCGACCGCCTGCCGTCTGTGCAGCGTCCCTCAAAACGATTGTACCATACCACGCGAAAAAGTCAAGCCCTCCCGGCCGGGAGGGCTTGCTGCGTATTCAGCGTGGGATACGCAGGCAGCGGTAGGTGCTGCTGTGCGCGTTGAGCGCCGGCTCGTCCGCCGGACGGGGCCACGCTCTTCCGAGCTGCTTCAGGATGCGGCAGGTCTTGGCGTGCGCCATGTCCATCAGCTCCAGCACGCGCTCGTGGGGCGTGCGGTCATCCGGCCAGTACGGCACAAAGGGTACCTGCGGCTCAGCCTTTTTCATGTCCTCACCTCCTCCCCTTTTGCGCCGCCGGACCGGCGCGGGGCACACATCCGTGCAACCGAAACGAAAAAATTCAAAAATAGATAACAAACCCTTGCGGTTCTGTGCTATAATCAGCACAAATATATCACCAAAGGAGATGCCCCTATTATGGCAAAGAAACAATTCAAGGCAGAATCCAAGCGTCTGCTCGACCTGATGATCAACTCCATCTACACCCACAAGGAGATCTTCCTGCGCGAGATCATCTCCAACGCGAGCGACGCCATCGACAAGCTCTGCTACCTTTCGCTGACCGACGATAAGGTCGGCCTTGACCGCGGCGATTTCAAAATCGAGATCACCGCAGATAAGGACGCGCGCACGCTGACCGTGAGCGATAACGGCATCGGCATGGACAAGGACGAGCTGGAGAACAACCTTGGCGTCATCGCCTCGTCCGGCTCGTACAAATTCCGTCAGGAGGCCGAGCAGAAGGAGGACATCGACATCATCGGTCAGTTCGGCGTGGGCTTCTACTCCGCGTTCATGGTCGCGGACGAGATCACGGTCGTCACGAAGAAATACGGCGCGGAGACCGCCTACCGCTGGCAGTCCTCCGGCGCGGATGGCTACACCGTCGCCGAATGTGAGAAGGACAGCGTCGGCACCGACGTCATCATGCACCTCAAGGCGGACACGGACGAGGAGAAATATTCCGAGTACCTCGACGGCTATCGGCTCTATGAGCTGGTGAAAAAATATTCCGACTACATCCGCTACCCCATCCGTATGCTGCGCCCGACGCGCAGGGTCAAGGAGGGCAGCGACCCCGAAAAGCCCGAGTACGAGTATGTGGACGAGATGACGACGGTCAACTCCATGGTGCCGCTCTGGCAGCGTCCGCGCGGCGAGGTGACGGACGAGGAGTACGAGAAGTTCTACCAGTCCATCGCCCATGCCTTCGACAAGCCGCAGCGCGTCATCACCGCGAGCGTCGAGGGCGCCGTGACCTATAAGGCGCTGCTGTTCATTCCCTCGCAGCGGCCGATGGACTTCTACAGCGAGGGCTATGAAAAGGGCTTGCAGCTCTACTCCGCGGGCGTGATGATCATGGACCACTGCGACGCGCTGCTGCCGGATTATCTGCGCTTCGTGCGCGGCGTGGTGGACTCCCCCGACCTGAGCCTGAACATCTCGCGCGAGCTGCTGCAGCACGACCGTCAGCTCAAGGTCATTGGGAACAGCCTGGAGAAGAAGCTCCGCGCCGATCTTGAAAAGCTGCTGCGCGACGACCGCGAGGGCTACGAAAAATTCTACGAGAACTTCGGCCGCGCCATCGGCTTCGGCATTGCCGGTCCTGACGGCGAGCGCCGCAAGGACGCCTTGCAGGACCTGCTGCTGTTCTATTCCTCGACGGAGAAAAAGCTCGTCACCCTGCGCGAGTACGTCGACCGGATGCCGGAGAGCCAGAAGTACATCTACTACGCCGCGGGCGAGAACGTCTCCGCCATTGACCACCTGCCGCAGACCGAGCTGCTGAAGGACAAGAACTACGAGATCCTCTACCTCACCGGTGAAACGGACGAATTCGTTCTGCAAATGCTGGGCAAGTATGCCGACAAGGAGTTCCGCTCCATCGTCGACGGCGAGCTGGACCTCGGCGACGAGGAGGAAAAGGTCCTCGACGAAAAGCCGGAGCTGATGCAGTTCGTCAAAGAGACGCTCGGCGATAAGATCAAGGAGGCCCGCGCTTCCCGCCGTCTCAAGACGCATCCCGTGTGCATGACTGCGGGCGAGGGCCTGAGCTTTGAGATGGAGAAATACTTCAAGAACTTCCAGATGCCCACCCCCGTCAAGGCCGACCGCATTCTGGAGCTGAACACCGACCATCCCGCTGTGCAGGCGATGGAGGCCGCCATGACCTCCGACCGCGCCAAGGCGGAGCTGTACGCGAAGATTCTCTACGATCAGGCGCTTCTCATCGCAGGCCTGCCGCTTGAGGACCCGAGCGAATATACCGATCTGGTCGCCCAGCTGATGAAGTAAGGACCGCCCCGCAAATCTGTTTTGGAGGACGCCGCCATGAAAAAGCTGTCCGCGCTGCTCCTGTCCCTGCTGCTCCTGCTCACCGCCTGCGGCACGCCCGCTACGCCGGGCGACGCCGTGACACTGCCGACGCCGAACGACGAGATCCTGGTCGAGGAGGGGCTGCGCGCCGAGGATCTGCCCGAGGTCTGCCGCCTGTGGTTTGACCTTGCCGAGACCTCCGGTGCGGCGGACAAGAACAGCAAGCTTCCGCTTGCCTCCCGTGCCGACGAGGGCGCGTGCGATTACCTCGCCGTCCGCCTGCCGGACGGAACGTACACCAATCTCATTCAGGAGGGCAAGCTTGCCGATGAGGGCGTCACGCTTGCCGATTTCTCCGGTGGCAGGGCGAAGCAGGAGGGCTCCTACGGTCAGCTCGCGTGGAACGGCGAGCTGTACCACGCCTTCACCGTCTCCGCAGCAGACTGCACCCTCCCGAACCTCACCGCGCCGGACGGCGGCATCCTCCGTTTGAACATCTCCGGCGACTGTACCGTAGACGGTGGCGGCACGGAGTATGCCTGCTTTGAGGGCTTTGACTGCGTGCTCGTCACCGGCGACGGTACGCTGACGGTCTCCAATGCCGCCGCCCTCGACTGCGGCGGTGGGGGCCTCCCCATTCCCTCGCTGGTGCTTGACGGCGATGTGACCCTGCGCTGTGACGACATTCGTCTCGCCGCTCCAAATACAGTCGACGTGCCCGCGCTCGCCGTGCTTGGCGGCACGCTCTGCACCGATATGCTTTGGCTCAGCAACGGTATGCTCGTCAACGCCGGCGGCACGCTCAGCGTGCAGGGCTCCGTGCAGGAGCTGAAGCGCGCGGTGTTCCGCGGCGGCACGACGCTCCTCGGCGCGGCCGAGCAGAAGGCGGAATTCATCCTCTCCGGCGGCACGGCGCACCTTGCGGACGGTCTTGCCGAGGGCTCGACCGTCGAGGGCGGCGCGGGCGTTTTTTCCGCGCAGAGTTTTTCCGGCGCGGCGGTCAACGACTATGGTGCCGTCCTGTGGGACGGCGCGGATGGCTCCGCCTATCGCGGCGTTTATGGCGCGGGCTATTACCCGACAGACTACAGTCCGGATTGGGCGGGCACGGTCCCCAGCGCGGTGTGGGATGCGCTGAACGCCGAAAACCCTTATGAAAACGACTGGTTCGCCGGTACGCTGACGCTGGAGAACACTCACGCGCCCGAGCTGCTGCCGTGGGGCGGAGCGCACCTGCGTGTCCTCGGTGAAAACACAGTCGACGGGACTCTCGGCGGAACGGGTCTGCTCTTCACAGGCGGCGGTTCGCTCGCCGCAGGCGAGCTGAGCGTGTGGAGCTGGGGCAGCGTCCGCGCGCCCCTCCTCGCCGTGCAGGACGGCACGAACGTCCGCTGCGGCGCGCTGCACATGGGCAGCAATGCCGAGGAGAAGGGCACGCTGCTCGTGGAGAGCGGAAGCCTTACGGCGGACGGTGAATTCTGGCTGCAAAATGCCGCGCTCACCGTCACCGGCGGCGAGCTGACGCTCGCGGGCGGCGCGAGCATCGACCGCGGCGAGGTGCGCATCAGCGGCGGAACGGTCACGTTCGGGCACGGGCTGTGGCTCGGTGAGGGCGACATCGTCATCACCGGCGGCACCGTCATCGTTCCCGGCGGAGAAGCGGGTCTGACCGCCGAAAACGGCAAGGTCACCACCTCCGGCGGCGCCGTCCGCGAGCCGTGACCGCATAAGGAAAAAGAGGCGCGAGCCGACGGCTCGCGTCTCTTTTTGTCGATTTTCGGCGACAAATCGTATAATTCATAGGCAATAATACATTTTGTATTCATATTTTCAGCCACGTCACCGCCAGATGCACGGCAAAGCAGACCGTCATGCCCACCGCCGTTGGCAGCGCGACGCCGACGAGCGTCCATTTCAGGCTCTTCGATTCCCGCGCGAGCGTGAGCGTGGTCGTGCCGCAGGGGAAGTGGAACAGCGAGAAGAGCAGCATACAAAGCGCGGTCGTTCCCGTCCAGCCGTTCGCCAGCAGCATGGTCTTGAGCTCCGCGAGCGACGCGCCGTCCACCAGCGTTCCCGCCGAGGAGTAGCCCATGAGCAGGATCGGCAGCACGATCTCATTCGCCGGAAAGCCGAGCAGAAAGGCGAGCAGGATCATGCCGTCCAGCCCCAGCGCGCGCCCCAGCGGATCGAGCGCCGCCGCGCCGTGCGCGAGCAGCGTGGTATCTCCCACGGTGCAGTTTCCCAGCAGATAGATGAGCAGGCCCGCGGGCGCGGCGACCGTCACCGCGCGGCCGAGGACGAACACCGTCCGATCCAGAAGAGAGCGCACCAGCACCTGCCCCACGCGCGGACGGCGGTAGGGCGGCAGCTCGAGGGAGAAGGCGGAGCTTTCTCCCCGCAGCAGCGTGGCAGACAGCAGGCGCGAGACGAGCAGCGTCACGCACACGGAGAGCACCAGCGACGCGAGCAGTCCGGCGCTCGCACCGAGCATGGCTTCTCCGGAAAGGAACGCGGTCAAAAGCGTGATGAGCAGCGGAAAGCGCCCGTTGCACGGCACAAGGCTGTTCGTCAGCATCGCGATGAGCCGCTCGCGCGGCGAGTCGATGATGCGGCAGCCCGTCACGCCGCAGGCGTTGCAGCCGAGACCCATGCACATCGTCAGGCTCTGCCGCCCGTGCGCCCCGGCGCGGGCAAAGCAGCGGTCGAGCACGAACGCCACGCGCGGCAGATAGCCCACGTCCTCGAGCAGCGTAAAGAGCGGGAAGAAGATCGCCATCGGCGGCAGCATTACCGATACGACCCACGCAAGCGTGCGGTACATTCCGTCCACCAGCGCGCCGCGCCAGAACGGCGGCAGGAAGGCGAGAAGCTCCCGCAGCGGCTCCTGCGCCGAGAACAGCGCCCGTGAGAGCAGCTGTGACGGCACATTCGCGCCCTCGACCGTCAGCCATAAGATCGCCCCGAAGAGCGCAAGCATCACGGGGATGCCCGTCGCGCGGGAGGTAAGCAGGCGGTCGAGCCGCCGGTCACGCCGCTGCGCGGCGGTCTCGTCCCGCCGCTCGCACAGCCGCACCAGCGCCGTAGCGTGGGCGGAGAGCGCACCCACCAGCGCGTCGCGCAGGGCGTCGCCGGTCAGCTCCCCCAGCTCGGCGCGGGCGCAGACGCAGACCTCCCCGATGCGCTCCGCCGCCAAAGCGGGCAGATCGGCGCCGAAGCGGGTGAAGAACAGAGCGTCGTCCTCCAGCAGCCACAGCGCGTAGAAGCGGCTCTGCTCCCGCGCGAACGGCGCGAGCGCCGGCTCCAGCACGCGCACCGCGCGCTCGACCGCGCGGGGATATTCGACCGCCATCTCTCTCTGCCGCGGCTTTTCGCGGACGGCGGCGGCCAGCGCCGCGCGCAGTTTATCCAGCCCCTCTCCGCAGCTCGCCGCCGTGCCGACGACCGGTACGCCGAGCGCGTGGGAGAGCGCGGGCAGATCGAGCACGATGCCCTTCTTCGCCGCTTCGTCCAACAGATTCACGCACACGACCGCAGGAACATCCGCCGCCTCGAGGGTTTGCAGCACAAGGTTCAGGCTCCGCTCCAGACAGGTCGCATCCGCCAAAATGAGCACGGCCTCCGCCTCGCCGGAGCAGAGATAGTCCCGCGCGATCTCCTCCTCGGCGGAGTTGGGGAACAGCGAGTACGTCCCCGGCAGATCGACGAGCGTGAAACGCTCGCCGCCGTATGTAAGATCGCCGCGCGCCGCGGCGACGGTTTTCCCCGGCCAGTTGCCCGTGTGCTGCCGCAGCCCGGTGAGGGCGTTGAACACGGTGGATTTGCCCACGTTCGGGTTTCCCGCCAGAGCAATGATATGCGCCTCGTTCGGCATGGGGCGATCCCTCCTGAAAAATCAAAGCATTTCGATCTGCACGCCGCCCGCGTCCTCGCGCCGCAGCGCGATGACCGCGCCGCGCACACCGTAGGCGACCGGGTCGCTCCACGGGGAAACGTGCAGGGCGCGGACGCACGAGCCCGGCACGAAGCCGAGGTCGAGCATCCGGCGGCGCTGTGCACCGGTGGAGCGCAGCGCCGTCACTACGGCGCTCGCGCCGACCGGCAGCGCGTCAAGTGTCATCTGCATTGGGGCCACTTCCTCTCCCTTTGTCAGGGTATGCGCGAGGCCGTGCGGTGGTGCGGAGCCGAAAAAACAGCTGCCCCGAAGGGCAGCCGTCCGGCATGGTCTGTTTGATTGTCTGTCGGGGCGTTACACCTGTGGGTCCCAGGAGATGCTGTTTTCCCCGACGCGGATGTCTGTGGCAAGGCAGATGCTGCGGCTCTCCGTCCCATTCGTCACGGTGGCGGAAAGCGTAACGCCGTCGTACCGCGGAACATTCAAAAGCCGCACGGTGCAGATGCCGCCGTCCATCGTCGTTTCAACGGAGATCAGACCGTTGTTGTCCGGCGCGCAGCTCGCCGACCACTCGTAGCCCTCGCCGCTGACGCTGGGGACGAAGCGGAATACCAACGCAATACCATCGATGTCGAGCGTCAGACCGCTGATGGTGATCGTGTCCGGCAGGGGTGCGGGCGTCGTTATTTCATTGCTCGGTGCCTTGCTGTTTTGGAGTGAACGGTATCCCGACAGCATGGTCAGCACGCCGCAAATCAGCACCAGTATGCCTACGACGTAGCGCAGAGATCTGTTCTGCTTTGCGATCCTCCGGATCTCCTCCGCAAAGGCTTCTCTCTCGGCAGCATCCCCCGCGAAAGCCGTTGCGGGTACCTCGCCGCACAAAGCAGCCGGCTCGCGGCCGCACAGCTCGTCCGTGCTCACGCCCAGCTCGTCGGCGAGCGCCGCGAGCTTATAGAGGTCGGGGAGAGACTCCCCCGTTTCCCACTTGCTCACCGCCTGCCGCGAGATGCTCAGCCTTGCCGCCAGCTCCTCCTGCGTCATGCCGCGCGCCTTGCGCGCACGGATCAGATTTTCCTGAAAGCTCACCGCCGCTCTCCTTTCTGTTTTCTGTCCTCATCGTAGCGCATTCTGCGGTGGCAGGCAAGAAAAGCTCTCGGGATTTGCGCAACGGACGGTTGCATCAGCCGTTTTTCGCGGCCCTTTCGGCGCGTTTGAGCTTGTAGAGCTCCTCGGCGGCGAGCCGCGTCTTGGCGACCACATCGCCATTCCCCTGCGGGAAGCAGTAGTAGAGCACGTCGCGGTCGCCGATGCAGATCATGTCGCCCAGCTCATACCAGAAGTAGTCAGCGTAGAGACTGTAGCTGGTCTCGGGCTTCTGCGTGAAGTCCAATTTTCCGCCGCAGCCCGTAAGGCGGAAGCCGTTCGCATCGTGGCGCAGGCGGCCCTCGCCGACGCGGCAGATCTGCCGGAAGTTGACCATCACGCAGATGCTCACCGGAGCGTCGAGCAGATAGCTGCCCTGCTCCAGCTCCTCGCGCACGCACGCGCGTTCCCACGCATACCAGTCGGGAACATGGGTGAATTTCGCCTCAGCGTTCTCACATTCGAGCGCGCCCAGCTCCGTCAGGCGGTAGCGCACACCGCAGTCGCGGCAGATAAGCTCCGTGCCGCGGCCCTCCGTTTCGCCCTCGGTGCCGCAGTGCGGGCATTTGTAGAGCACGCGGTTGAGACCGTCGGCGCGGAACGGCTCGTTCACGACGACGCTGTTTTCCTGCTGCCAGCGGAAGTTATCAAAGGAAAATTCATCCGCGAGCAGCGCGTTGATCTCGTCCGCGCTCTTTTCCGCGGCCTCCTCGGGCGAGAGCAGATAGCGCAGCTCGGCGGAGACATTGACCCTGCGGTTCTGCAGTCCGTTGTAGAGCGGGTCGCGCGCGAACGCGCCGCAGGTACGCAGCAGCACGACCGGCACACCGAGCGCCTTGACGCACTTGCCGAGGCTCTCCGGCAGCGGCGTGACCGTGCCGTCGAAGCTGTAGCTCGCCTCGGGATAGAGGAGGATGGAGCTTTTGAGCTTCTTCACCGCGTAGAGCATATCGCGCACGAGCGCGGTGTCCGGCTGAAACTTCCGCGTGGGGATGCAGCCGAGCGCGCGCATCAGTCCCGCCTTGCCCACAAAGCCGTCCGACGTGCAGACGATGTTGAAGGGGCGCGGATAGAGCACCGCCGCAGCGATCTTCAGGTCCAGAAAGCAGGAGTGATTCATCAGAACGAGACAGGGCTCGTCAGGGCCGAGCCGCTCCATGCCCACGCGGTCGCAGCGAAAATGCGTCGCGCGCAGGTCGGGCGCGGACAGCGCGCGCAGGAGCGCGCGGAACAGCATGGACGGACGGCGCGGCAGCGTGTGCTTTTCTCTCGGCTGCGCAAGCGCCTGCTCGTAGGGCATATCCACGACCTTGATCTTCATGGCGGACCTCCTGCAAGGGGATTTATATTTCCTCAACAGGATACCATGAACAAGGCCTCAATGCAATCCAAAATCAGGCGCGGGCGAGAACGTGGCTGCGGTCGAGCACCGCATAGACCGCGACGCCGGCGGCAATGCCGAACACGCCCTGCACAAGGTTGCCGGGGATGGATGCCGCCGCGGCCAGACCCTTGCCGAGCCACAGGCTCGCATAGCCGAAGTAGCCGAGGACCATGATGATCTCTGCCGCCGCGCCGCCGATGAGCTGCGCCGCCAGCTTGCCGCTGCGCTCCCGCATGGCCTCAAAAATATACGCCGCGGCGACCGCCATCGTGAACTTGATGACGAGCGTGCCGGGGGCATAGTGCGGATAGCTCAGCAGGTCGGCGAGCATCGAGCCGAGGCCCGCCGCCGCGCCGCCATACCACGGCCCCAGCACCCACGCTGAGAGCAGCACGGCGCAGTCGCCGAGGTTGACGTAGCCCTGCATGGGCGAGGGCACCTGGATGACCATCGTCATCACGGTGCAGAGGGCGGCGAACAGCGCCGCGAGGACCAGCTTACGCAATTTCATATCCGTCATGAAAATCATCTCCAAAAAAGTCTTGCATTTCTGCTTGGTCTGTATTTTAATCAGAATTGGACTTAATAAAAGCATCAAATCAATATATTTTCATAGAACCAGATTGGAGACGCCCATGCTCACCTACGATCTTGACCGGCGCGGCAAGCTCGCGCGCTACGATTATCTTTACCGCTGCATCCGTGAGGACATTCTCGCGGGCCGCCTGACGGCGGGCGAAAAGCTGCCGAGCAAGCGCTCACTTGCAAGCCATCTGCAAACGGCGGTCATCACGGTGCAGAACGCCTATGCCCAGCTCGAGGCGGAGGGTTATCTCTACACGCGTGAGAAGCGCGGCTACTACGTCGCCGACGTGGAGCGGCACCCCGCCGCGCCCGGGCGCGCCCCGGCCCGGAGTGCGCCGCAGCCGCAGCGTTCGTGGCTGCTCGATCTCAGCTCCGGCGGCAGCGGGACGGAGGACTTTCCCTTTTCCGTGTGGGCAAAGCTCATGCGCCGCGTGCTGAGCGAGGAGGGCGAGGCGCTGCTGCGCGCCACGCCGCCGAACGGCGCGGACGCACTGCGCAGAGCCATCGCGCAGCATCTCTACCGCTTCCGCGGCATCTCCGCCGCGCCGGAGCAGATCGTCGTCGGCGCGGGCACGGAGTACCTCTATAACCTCATCGTCCAGCTGCTCGGGCGCGAGGCCGTCTACGGCGTGGAGGACCCCGGCTACTCCAAGGCCGCGCGCATCTACGCGCTCGGCGGCGCAAGGACTGCGCCCGTGCTTGTGGATGAGGGCGGCGTGAGCCTGAGATCTCTGGAAATGAGCGGCGCACAGATCCTGCACACCTCGCCGAACCACCAATTTCCCACCGGCGCGGTGACGCCCATCGGCCGCCGCCAGAGCCTGCTGCGCTGGGCGGAGGCGCGGGAGGGCCGCTATATCATCGAGGACGATTACGACAGCGAGTTCCGCTTCACGCTGCGCCCCATCCCCACGCTGCAGAGCATCGACCGCGCGGGGCGCGTGATCTACGTCAACACCTTCTCACGCACGCTCGCGCCCTCGCTGCGCATCAGCTATATGGTGCTGCCCAAGAGCCTGACCGAGCGCTACCGCGCGCAGCTCGGCTTCTACTCCTCCACCGTGCCGGCGATGGAGCAGCACACGCTTGCGCGCTTTTTGGACGAGGGGTATTTTGAAGCGCACATCAACCGGATGCGCAAGTCCTACCGCGCGCAGCGCGACGCGGTCATCGACACCATTCTGCAAAGCCCGCTCGGCGAGCACTGCCGGGTGTCCGTTGAGGACGCGGGGCTGCACTTCCTTCTGACGATCGACACGAAATGCACCGACCATGCGCTGCGTGCCGACGCCGAGGGGCGCGGCGTGCGGCTCTCCTTCCTCTCGGATTTTGCCCTGCGTCCCGGCTCCGCGCCGCAGCACACGCTGGTCATCCATTACCCCGGCATCGACCTTGGACGGCTTCGCTCGGCGCTGTCCATTCTGGAGGCGCTGCTGTATTTCCGTGACTGGAAATACAAGGGCAGAAAATGAACTCCGTGTAAACATTTCTATAATCCGCTAAAATATTTATATAAATCTATTGACAAAAGTTTTCGCTGTGCTATGATACGGTACAGCAAAGAAAAACCCGGTAAGGAGGCGCATGATGAAAAAGAATCTATACAGCCTGACGCTCTCGGACGAGGTGGTGCGGGAGGTCGACGCGCTGGCGCATCGGCTGGGTACGAACCGCTCGGCGCTGGTGAACCGCATCCTGTCCGAGTACGTCTCCGTCCCCACGCCGGAGCGGCGCATCAACGATATTTTCGAGGCCATCGAGGCGCTCGTTTCCCCCTCGCGCGAGCTGGTGCCGTTTTTCGCGCCGAACTCGCAGTCCATGTCGCTCAAATCGAGCCTCGCCTACAAGTACCGTCCGACGGTCAAGTATGAGGTCGATCTCGGCGGTGGCGAGGATACGCTGGGCACGCTCAACGTCGTGTTCCGCACGCAGTCGGCGGAGCTGATCGCCGCGCTGACGGACTTCTTCCGTCTGTGGGCGCATATCGAGAATATCTGTCTCGCGCCGGCGCTCGGCGGCACGATCGCCTGTTCGCTCTACGACGGGCGCTTCGTCCGTCCGCTCGCCATGCCGCGCGGACACGCCCGCTCGGCGGAGGACATCGCCGGCGCCATCAGCGCCTATGTGCAGCTCTTCGACCGCCTGCTCAAGGGCTATCTGAGCGGCGATCTGAGCGCCAAGGACGTGGAGCTGGCCTACCGCGGCGACCTGCGGGGCCGCGGGCTTCTGATTTAAGCGATTCGCAGTTTTGTCAATAGAGGTGAATTTATATGAACGCTGAAAAATATACCCAGAAAACGCTGGACGCCGTCAAGACCGCGCAGAGCATGGCGCAGGAGAACGGCAACCAGTATCTGACCCCCGAGCATCTGCTCTATGCCCTTGTCGATCAGGACGGCGGACTCATCGCGTCGCTCTTCGGCAAGATGGGCGTGGACTGCGACGGCCTGCTCTCTGAGCTGGACACGCTGATCCGGCGGCTGCCGAAGGTCTCCGGCGGCAGCGGCGAGGTGTACGCCTCACCGGAGACCGGCAAAATTCTGAATCTCGCCGAAAAGACCGCTGAGAAGCTGCACGACGATTATATCTCCGTCGAGCACCTGATGCTCGCCATCTTCTCCGAGGGAACGAGCGACGTCAAGCAGCTGCTCCAGAGCCATGGCATCACGCGCAGCCGCTTTACCGACGAGCTGAGCAAGGTCAAAACCGCTCCCGTGACCTCGGACAATCCCGAGGAGACCTACGACGCGCTCAAGAAATACGGCACCGACCTTGTCGAGCGCGCCCGCAGCAAGGAGCTTGACCCCGTCATCGGCCGCGACGCGGAGATCCGCAACGTCATCCGCATCCTGTCGCGTAAAACCAAGAACAACCCTGTGCTCATCGGCGAGCCGGGCGTCGGCAAGACCGCCATCGCCGAGGGCCTTGCCCAGCGTATCGTGCGCGGCGACGTGCCCGAGGGGCTGAAGGACCGCACCATCTTCTCGCTCGACATGGGCGCGCTCATCGCGGGCGCGAAGTACCGCGGCGAGTTCGAGGAACGCCTGAAGGCTGTTCTGAACGAGGTCAAGAAGTCCGAGGGGAAGATCATCCTCTTCATCGACGAGCTGCACACCATCGTCGGCGCGGGCAAGACCGAGGGCAGCATGGACGCAGGCAATCTTTTGAAGCCTCTGCTCGCCCGCGGCGAGCTGCACTGCATCGGCGCGACCACGCTCGACGAGTACCGCCAGTACATCGAAAAGGACGCCGCGCTCGAGCGCCGCTTCCAGCCTGTACAGGTCGACGAGCCGACGGTGGAGGACACCATCTCCATCCTGCGCGGACTCAAGGAGCGTTATGAAATTTACCACGGCGTGCGCATCCACGACAACGCGCTCGTCGCCGCCGCGACGCTGTCTGCGCGCTATATCACCGACCGTTTCCTGCCCGACAAGGCCATCGACCTCGTGGACGAGGCCTGCGCGATGATCCGCACGGAGATCGACTCCATGCCCGCTGAGCTGGACGATCTGCGCCGCAAGATCATGCAGCAGGAGATCGAGGAAATGGCCCTCAAGAAGGAGGACGACCAGCTCTCCCGCGACCGTCTGGAGGAATTGAAGAAGGAGCTTGCCGACGAGAAGGAGCAGTTCAACGCCATGAAGTCCCGCTGGGAGGCGGAGAAGAACGGCGTGGAGAGCGTCAAGAAGCTCAAGAGCGAGATCGAGCAGATGCACGGCGACATCGAGCGGGCGCAGGCCAATCTCGAGTACGAGAAGGCCGCGAAGCTCAAGTATTCCGATCTGCCCGCGCTTGAAAAGCAGCTCAAGGACGCCGAGGCTGCGGCCGAGAAGCACAATAGCGACAACTCCATGGTGCATGACACCGTGACCGAGAACGAGATCGCCGACATCGTCGGCAAGTGGACGGGCATCCCCGTCAGCCGTCTGATGGAGGGCGAGCGCGAAAAGCTGCTGCGCCTCGACGAGATCATCCATAAGCGCGTGGTCGGACAGGATGAGGCCGTTCGCCTCGTGACCGAGGCCATCCAGCGCTCGCGCGCAGGCATCGCCGACCCGAACCGCCCCATCGGCAGCTTCCTCTTCCTCGGCCCCACAGGCGTCGGCAAGACGGAGCTGGCGAAGTCCCTCGCGGACTGCCTGTTCGACGATGAGCACAACATGGTACGCATCGACATGACCGAGTATATGGAGAAGTTCTCCGTCTCGCGTCTCATCGGCGCGCCCCCGGGATACGTCGGCTACGACGAGGGCGGTCAGCTGACCGAGGCCGTGCGCCGCAAGCCGTACAGCGTCGTGCTGTTTGACGAGGTCGAGAAGGCGCACCCGGATGTCTTCAACATCCTGCTGCAGATCCTCGACGACGGCCGCATCACCGATTCGCAGGGCCGCACGGTGGACTTCAAGAACACCATCATCATCCTGACCTCGAACCTCGGCTCGGCCGAGCTGCTTGACGGCATCCAGCCGGACGGCAGCATTGCCGAGAGCGCACGCAATGCCGTCATGGGCGAGCTGCGCCGCGCGTTCCGTCCGGAGTTCCTCAACCGGCTGGATGAGATCATCATGTTCAAGCCGCTGACGAAGGAAAATCTGAACGGCATCATTGAAATTCTGATGCAGGGTCTGCGCAAGCGCATGGCGGACAAGACGCTCAAGCTCGACGTCACCGACGCGGCGAAGAGCCTCATCATCGAGCGCGGCTTCGATCCGATCTACGGCGCACGCCCGCTCAAGCGCTACCTCCAGAGCGCGGCGGAGACGCTGATCGCGAAAGAGATCCTGCGCGGCGACCTGCCCGCCGGCAGCACGCTCGTGCTCGACGCGGAAAACGGCGAGCTGACCTGCCGCAAGAAGTAAAAAGAACAGCAAAAAGCACCGCGAAAGCGGTGCTTTTCTGTTACTCTGCGTCGAAATCGGGATAGCCGTTCTTGAGCTCCTCGTTGTAGATGGCGCGCTCGCCGCCGATGAATTTGGGGCGCACACGCGCCGCCAGCACGATGGCCTGCCCGATATGATCCTGCTTGAGCCGCACGGGAACGGCGACCTTCTTGAGGTGCATCCCGATGAGCGTGCCGCCGATGTCCAGTCCCGCGTCGGCGCGGATCTCCTCGAGCGCGACGGGGTGATGGAAGCTCTCATAGGCAGCGGTCGCAAACGAGCTGCCCGCCTTCGGCTGCGGCAGAACGTTGACGATCTCCGCATTCGGCACCGCCTCGTGCTCCACGATGAGCGCGCGGTTCAAATGCTCGCAGCACTGTGCCGCGAGATAAACGCCCCTCGGCGCGAATACGCTTTGCAGCCCGCGGAAGATGGCCTGCGCCGCCTCCGGCGTAGACCAGCTGCCGACCTGATGACCGACGACCTCGCTCGTCGAGCAGCCGATCACCACGATCTGCCCGCGGTGCAGGCGCGCCGCCTCGACCAGCTCCTGCGCGGCATTTGCCGCCTCGCGCTCGACCTCGGCGAGCAGCGCGTGGTTTTCCACTTCATGTACCGTTCCTGCCATATAAAAGCACCTCTTTCATTGTCTGTTGTGTTCTGCCGCCGCGATCTTGTCCCTCGTCTCCCGACGGACCTCCTCGCGCAGCCGCTTGAGATAATCGGAAAACGCCACGTTTTCGTCGGCGTAGGTCAGATTCAGTTCATACTCGCGCGGCAGCCACGTTGCAATATCGGACTCGTTGTGCTGGATGACCGCCTCGAGCTTGTCGAGCGCCTTGTAGAGCCTGGCCTCGTCCGTCTCCAGCGCGTCCATCTCGGCGTAGAGCGCCTTCAGCTCCACGCTGTACGGCGCGGGAAGCGACGCGACCCAGGTCTCCAGCGCCGAGCGCTCGCGCTCCTCGTCGCCGCCGGACTTGAGAAAGCTCGGAATATCGCCGGTAAAGCACTCGCCGAGATCGTGGATCAGGCACATCCGGATCACCCTGTCCATGTCCAGCGCGGGAAACTCGTCGCGCAGGAAAAGCGCCGTCAGCGCCAGCCGCCAGCTGTGCTCGGCCACGCTCTCGCGCCGTCCGCCGGAGGTGTAGCAATGCCTTGTCTCGTCCTTCAGGCGCTCCGCCGTGTGCAGCACGCGCAGCAGCTCCTTTGCCTCCATACCGTTCTCCTCCGTTTCGCAGCGTTCCTTACGGGCAGTATAGCACGGCGCGGACGGTTTGAAAAGCCCCCGCGAAAAAAATCGCGCGGCGCGTCCCTTGCATTTTCCCCGCCGCTCGGGTACAATAAACGCAGCTGCGGAAAAGGAGGTCACGCCATGTCGCAGGTCACGAAGCGGGCGCTGGAGGCGTCGCTGAAGCATCTGCTGCTGCAAAAGCCGCTCAACAAGATCACCATCAACGACATCGCCGAGGACTGCGGCATCAACCGCATGACCTTTTATTACCACTTCAAGGACATTTACGACCTTGTTGAGTGGTGCTGCGAGGAGGACGCGAGCCGCGCCCTCGCGGGCAAAAAAACCTACGAAGCGTGGTAGCAGGGACTGCTGCAGATCTTCGAGGCCGTGCAGGACAACAAGCCCTTTATCCTCAATGTCTACCGCTCCGTCAGCCGCGAGCAGGTGGAAAACTACCTCTACCGCATCACCTACGACCTGCTCGAGGGCGTGGTCGAGGAGCAGGCGCAGGGCATGAGCGTGCGGCAGGAGGACAAGGCCTTTATTGCCACGCTCTACAAATATATGTTCGTCGGCCTTATGCTCGACTGGATCAAAAGCGACATGAAGGGCGACCCCGCGCTCATCGTGGAGCGGCTCGAGCAGGTCATCCACGGCAGCGTTTCCGCCGCGCTCGGGCGGCTGCGGACGGACAAGCCGATTTTATCAAACCCGGCGGAATGATAAAATTTTATACAGTTCCGCGCCCCGTGATAAGTTTTTTATCACGGGGCGTTTTCTGCTGATTGTTCTTTTTTCAAAAGCGCGGTATGCTTTCCCCATCAAAAGGAAAACCTACCGTCGCCCGGCTCCCAAGGTCGAACGTGTTTCGTGAGCCGGCGGCCAAAGCAGAAAGATCGAAAGGAGAAATGATCCATGTATTATTCCAGCGGCAACTATGAAGCCTTTGCCCGCCCCAAAAAGCCCGAGGGCGTGGACAACAAATCCGCCTACATCGTCGGCAGCGGCCTGGCGGCCCTGACCGCCGCGTGCTACCTCGTCCGCGACGGACAGATGAAGGGCGAGCGCGTGCATATCCTTGAGAAAGGCCCCACCGCAGGCGGCGCCTGCGACGGCTGGAAATTTGAGAACATCGGCTACGTCATGCGCGGCGGCCGCGAGATGGACAACCATTTCGAGGTCATGTGGGACCTGTTCCACTCCATCCCCTCCATCGAGACCGAGGGCGTGAGCGTGCTCGATGAATACTACTGGCTCAACAAGGCCGACCCCAACTACTCCCTCTGCCGCGCGACCGAGAAGCGCGGCCAGGACGCGCACACCGACGGCAAGTTCGACCTCTCCGACAAGGGCGCGATGGAGATCATGAAGCTCTTCTTCACCCCCAACGAGGACCTGCAGGACAAGCGTATCACCGACTTCTTCGACGACGAGGTGTTCAATTCCAACTTCTGGCTCTACTGGCGCACGATGTTCGCCTTTGAGAACTGGCACAGCGCGCTGGAGATGAAGCTCTATATCCAGCGCTATATCCACCACATCGGCGGACTGCCCGACTTCACGGCGCTGCGCTTCACGAAGTACAACCAGTATGAGTCCATGATCCTGCCGATGGTCAAGTACCTCGAGGGCTTCGGCGTGCAGTTCCACTTCGGCGTGCAGGTGACGAACGTGGAGTTCGACTGCAAGAGCGGCCGCAAGGTCGCCAAGCGCATCGACATCATCGAAAACGGGGAAAGGGGCGGCATTGACCTGACCGAAAATGACCTCGTATTCATCACCAACGGCGGCTGCGTGGAAAATTCCTCGATGGGCAGCCAGAACACCCCCGCGCCCTACAACACCGAGATCAAGGAGGGCGGCGGCTGGGATATGTGGCGCAAGATCGCCGCGCAGGACCCCGCCTTCGGCCATCCCGACAAGTTCTGCTACGATCCCGAGCAGACCAACTGGATGAGCGCCACTGTCGAAACGCTCGACCAGCGCATCATCCCCTATATCACCAAGATCTGCAAGCGCGACCCGTTCTCCGGCAAGGTCGTCACCGGCGGCATCGTGACCGTGAAGGATTCCAGCTGGCTCATGAGCTGGACCATCAACCGCCAGCCGCAGTTCCGCTCTCAGCCCAAGGATCACTGCCTCGTGTGGGTCTACTCCCTCTTCACCGACAAGCCCGGCGACTTCGTCAAGAAGCCCATGCGTGAGTGCACCGGCAAGGAGATCTGCATGGAGTGGCTCTACCACCTCGGCGTGCCCGTGGAGCAGATCGAGGATATGGCGGAGAATAGCGCCAACACCGTGCCGGTCATGATGCCGTATATCGACGCCTTCTTCATGCCGCGCGCCTACGGCGACCGTCCGAAGGTCGTGCCCGACGGGGCCGTGAACTTCGCCTTCCTCGGTCAGTTCGCCGAGACGCCGCGCGACACCATCTTCACCACCGAGTATTCCATGCGCACCGGCATGGAGGCCGTCTACACCCTGCTGAACGTCGACCGCGGCGTGCCCGAGGTCTGGGGCAGCGTGTACGATGTGCGCGACCTGCTCGACGCGACCGTGAAGCTGCGCGACGGCAAGAAGCCCATCGACATGGAGCTGAACCTCGTGGAAAAAATGGCGCTCAAGAAGGTGCTCGGCAAGATCGAGGGCACCGACATCGAAAAGCTCCTCAAGGAGTACCACATCATCTGATACCGTTTCCACGCGAGCTTCTCATAATGAAAGCGAGACGCGAAGCCCCAAGCAGGGCTTCGCGTCTCGCTGTTTTCTTTTGTTATCTCCGTCCCGCAAGGCAGCAGAGCAGGAACACGAGCAGGTTGCAGAGCACCACGCTCGCGCCGACCGGCGTGGAGAGGAGGTACGAGGCGATCAGCCCCGTGCAGAAGCACACCACGCTCAGCACGCCCGCGCACACGACCACCGCGCGGAAGCTCTTGAAAATGCGCATGGCCGAGAGCGCAGGGAAGATAATGAGGCTGGAGATGAGCATGGCGCCCATCATGCGCATTCCGAGCACGACCGTCAGCGCCGTGAGCAGCGCGAGGAGCGAATGGTAGGCGCCCACCTTCACGCCCGTCGCGCGGGAAAAGCTCTCGTCAAACGTGACGGCAAAGAGCCGGTGATAGAAGAGGATAAAGAGCGCCAGCACGGCAGCTGCCAGCGTCACCGAGAGCGCCACGTCGCCGCGCGACATGGCGAGGATGCTGCCGAACATATAGCTGTCCACATCCGTGGTCATGCCCGTGGTGAGACTCGTGACCACAATGCCGATGGCGAGCGCTGAGGCCGAAAGCACCGCGATGGCGGCGTCCGCCCCGATGCGGCTGTGCTCCGCGATGCGCAGCAGCAGGAAGGCCGAAGCCACCACGACCGGCACGGAGAACGCCAGCGGCGCGAAGCCGCAGGCGACCGCGACGGCCAGCGCGCCGAAGCTGACGTGGGAAAGGCCATCGCCGATCATGGAATAGCGCTTCAAAACGAGCGGCACGCCGAGCAGCGCCGCGCAGAGCGAGACGAGGATGCCCACGGCGAAGGCCCGCAGGATAAAGGGATAGGTGAACATTTCCAGCAGCAGACTCACAATACACCTCCAAACCGCTTGCCGGCGGGGGAAGCAAGATACTCCGCCACCGTGCCGAAAAACCAGCCGTCGCGCCCGATGTGCAGAATCGTGTGCGCCTCGCGCAGCGCGCCGCGCATATCGTGCGTGACCATGATGACCGCCATCTTCTCTTTTTCGTTGAGATAGCGCAGGGTCTTATAGAGATCCTGCGTGGCGGCGGGGTCGAGACCCGTGACCGGCTCGTCCAAAATGAGCAGGCGGTCCGCCGCGCACAGGGCGCGCGCGAGCAGCACGCGCTGCTGCTGTCCGCCGGAAAGCTCGCGGTAGCAGCGGTTCTGCAGCTCCAGCACGCCGAGCTTGCCCATGTTCATCAGCGCCGCGCTCTTCTCCGCGGCGGAGTAGAAAAAGTGCAGCCCGTGCTTGTTGGCAAAGCCCGAGAGCACGACCTCGCTCACCGTAGCGGGAAAATCGCGCTGCGCGCTCGTCTGCTGCGGAAGGTAGCCGATGGCGCCCGCGCGCTGCGCGGGGCAGTCGATCGTACCGGCGAGCGGAGAGATCAGCCCGAGCAGGCTTTTCATCAGCGTCGACTTGCCGCTGCCGTTCTCGCCCACCACGCAGAGGTAATCCCCCGCGCGGACGGTAAACGTCAGATGCTCGAGCAGCGCGCGGTGCTCGTAGCCGAGGCTTGCGTCACGGCACGCAAGCAGAATATCCCGGTCCATCACAGCAAGCCTCCCTTCAAAGCCTCGTAATTTCGCTGCATCAGCGTTAAATAGGTCTCGCCCGCGTCGAAGTCCGTGCGCGAGATGGTCTGCATCGACCACAGCCGTTCGATGCGCGCGCCGGTGCATTCGCTCACCGCCTCCGCGACCTTCTGGCTGCTCAGGTCGATGGTGTAGACGACCGGAATGTGCTCGTCGTTCACCTTGTCGATGAGGTACTTGAGCGTGGCGAGGCTCGGCTCGGTATCGCCCGAGCAGCCGTGGAACGCCGCGCGGTAATGGAGGTCGTATTCCTCACAGAAGTACAAAAACGGGAAGCGGTCGGCAAAGATCAGCAGATCGCGCACGGCGTTCGCGCGCAGGGCGCGGAGGTCTGCGTCGAGAGCTTCAAGCTGCGCGCAGTAGTCCTCGCAGTTCGCGCGGTAGAGATCGGCGTTTTCCGCGTCCGCCGCGCAGAGCGCGTCGGCGACGGCGCGGCAGAGCCTGATGGCGTTTTTCGGCGACGTCCAGATGTGTTCGTCGTACTCGACCTCGTCGCTGTCGTCATGGTCATGCTCCGCATGGTCGTGAAGCTCGTGGTCGTGCGCGTCAGGCTCGTCGTGGTCATGGTCATGGTCATGCGCGTGGTCGTGGCTGTCCGCGCCCTGCATCCCCTCGGAAAACTCCTCCTCGCGGGCATCGACAAAGTCCATCATGCGCAGCACCGTGCCGATGTCCTCGCCCACGGCGTCGAGCATATCGTCCGCCCAGACCTCGCCCTCGCCGCCGTTGTAGATGAAAACATCGGCGTGCGAGATGGTCACGGCATCGAGCGGGGTCGGCTCAAAGCTGTGCGCCTCGCGGCCCGGTGCGAGCAGCAGCGTCACGTCCGCGCGGTCCCCCGCGACGGCGCGGGCAAAATCGTAGTAGGGGAAGAGCGTCGTCACGACGCGCAGCCGCCCGTCGTCCGCCGATCCCTCCCGCACAGCGCAGCCGCCGAGCGAAAGCGAAAGCACGAGCGCGAGCAGCGCACCGACGAGCCGTATCCTGTTTTTCCTCGCCGTCACGGCGCGCTCACCTCCCCGAAAAGACTGCTTTTCCAATCATACCATGCTTTTGCGGATTATCAAGTGATTTGTAATGAAATCGTCACACTTTCCCGCCGCGCCCTATGCTATAATAGCCACACTGGAGGATTTCATTCCAGCTTATTCTGTGAGGAGGCGCTGACCATGAAGCGTATGTTTTCTTTCTTCCTTGCCCTCGCGCTGCTCGCCGTGCTCAGCGGCTGCGGAAAGCGGGAGCCCACCCCGAGCAGGCCCGACGAGCCGACGCCACCGCCGGAGGAGGGCATCACGCTCGCGGAGCTGAATGTGGAATTTGTTGCGGGCGACCGTGACACAGACGCGCTGATACAATTAAAGAAGGAACTGCCGCCATTGCTCATCGGCGCACTCGCCGACGAGGGCGTGACGGTCGGCAGGGTCAACGTGACCTTCGGCGCGAGCGACGAGGCCACCGCCGACGCGCTCGCGCGCGGCTCGGTGCAGGTCGGCTTCATGCCGATGGAGACGTATCTGGCGCACGAGGACACGCTGCGGCTGGTCTCTGTGCCGGAGGAACCCGCCGGCGACACGGAGCGTGTCGGACTGTATTTCCCGGTCTCCGACCAGAACCGCACGCTGCGCGCGGCGTTTGAAAAGGATGCGGCGGACGGCGGCGCGCTGCACGCGTGGGAGACGCTGCTCGGCAGCTTCTGGATGGGCAATGGGAGCGACCCTGTGTTCGCCGTGCCTGTGGATGACGATGTGGCCCGGCGGTTTCTCGACAGCATGATGGACGTGAACGCCAATGGCATGACGGCGGACAGCATTCCGCGCCTGACAGAGTACGTCAGCGCGGATGAGGTGTTCTCCACTGCGGATCTTGTGGTGCTGCACGGCGAGGCTCCGGATGAGGCGCTTTGGATAGAGATCTACGGCTGCACGGTCGGCGGCGAGACGGTGTCCGTCAGTGCCGCTGACGCCATCGTCGGCGGCGACGAGTTCGCTGCGGCGCTGCTTGCCGCGCTGGAAAAGCTCAGTGCGGACGAGACGGCACAGACGGTGCTGCGGCTCTACGATGGAGACGGTGTGCGCTACGGTGGGGTCGACACGCAGGCTGTGGAATTTGCGCAGTATCTGCTTGGCAATACAGAGGGCGTTTACCAGCTCACGAGCGAGTAAAAGAGAAACGCGCGGCGACGCCGCGCGTTTCTCAGCCTCTGCACAGGCTCAGATCATCATCTGTATCCCGTTGTCCTCAATGCCGATCTCGATTTTTGGCACACCGGGAGCGTATTCGCCGTCGAGCGTCCATGGAATGCTGCCGTCGCTCTCCGCCGTGACATGGCGGACATGGCGGAAGATGAGCGCGTTGCTCGTTTCGTATTCCTCGTAAACGATGGCGCGGATGGTGCGCTGGAGCTGCAGCGGTGTTTTCGGCACGGGCACGAGCATCAGCTCAAACTGCCCGTCGCACAGATCCACCGCATCGGGTGAGAGCTTCATCAGTCCCGCGATGGAGGTCGAGTTGCATACCGCGCCGAAGAGGTACTCGCCCTCGAACACCTCGCCGTCGGCGGTGAGGCGCATGGGATAGGGGCAGAGCGTTTCAAGGTCCTTCACGCCCTCGAGGAGATAGGCGAAGTGACCGAACATATTCTTGATGTCCTGCGGCACGGTGTAGGCCGTGCGCGTGAACGCGCCGAAGGACGCGACGTAAACGAAGTTCTTTTCATTGAACACGCCCACGTCCAGGTCGCGTGGCTGAAGGCGCATGGCGCTCTGCGCCGCGAGCGCGGGATCGGAGGAAATGGACAGGCTTGCCGCGAAGTCGTTCGTACTGCCGCCGGGCAGGTAGCTCAGCGGCGGACGCTTCTCCCGCGGCAGGCGCATGATGCCGTTGACCGTCTCGTTGAGCGTGCCGTCTCCGCCGTGGCAGACGACGAGATCGAAATCTCCGCCGAAGCGCTCGGCCAGCTCGGTCGCGTCGCCGTGCCGCCGCGTCTCCGCCACGCGGACCAGATAGCCCGCCTTGGAGAAGATCGAAACGGCGTCGAACAGCGGTGCGCGCGATTTCGTCTTGCCCGCGCGGGGATTGACGATAAACAGCAGCTTCTTTTCCACAGCATTCATCCTTTCTGCGAACGGAAAAAGTTTGAAGATTCGGTTAATTTTAGTATAGCACAGAAATTGTGCTATTGCAATTCCGCAATAATCATAGTATGCTAAGATTGATTTATTCTGAATACGGGCAGGCACTGTGCCGGCCGAGGGCAAGGGAGGAAACATGAAGCAGAAAACCTATCTTCACTGGGGCGTGACCATTACCGCCGCGGCCTGCGCCATTCTCGTGTTTTACGACACCTTCTTTCAGGACGGTGTGCTGTTTATTTTTATAGAAAAGCTCTTCGGCATCCTCAAGCCCGTGCTCTACGGTCTTGCGATGGCCTACCTGCTCACGCCCATCGTGGACTTTTTCGACCGTCTCCTCCGCGACAGGCTCGGCGTCAAGCGCGCCGGACTGATGCGCTGCCTGAGCATCCTTGTGACTTGGCTCCTTGCGCTGGGACTCGTGTATCTGCTCTTCAGCATCCTGATCCCCGAGCTGGTCGCGAGCGTATCGCTGCTTTTTTCCAATCTCGAGAGCTATTACCGCACCATCTACACCTGGGTCACGCAGCTTGTGGAGGACAATCCCTACATCTCCGAGCGCGTGCTCACGCTGGTTCGTGATTACTACAATGAGCTGGTCGACTGGGTGAAGAACACCGTCATTCCCGGCGCGCAGGTCGCCATCGTCGCCGTGACCGGCGGCGTGCTGAGCGTGCTGGTCTTTGCCAAGGACCTGCTCGTGGGCATCGTCGTTTCCGTTTACATCCTCGCCCGCAAGGAGACCTTCGGCCTCCACACGCGCAAGCTGCTCTACTCGCTCGTCTCCGCGCCGCACTATGAGCGCGCGCTGCGCGCCACCCGCGAGGCCGACCGCATCTTCTCCGGCTTTGTGCGCGGCAAGCTGCTCGACTCGCTCATCATCGGCATTCTGTGCTTCATCGTCTGCTCGATTTTGAAGTTCCCCTACACGCCCATCATCGCGGTCTTTGTGGGCGTGACGAACGTCATCCCCATCTTCGGTCCCTTCCTTGGCGCGATCCCCAGCGCGTTTTTGATCCTGCTCGTGAGCCCCCGCCAGTGCCTCTACTTTATCATTTTCGTCATTGCCCTCCAGCAGTTCGACGGCAACATCCTCGGCCCCAAAATTTTGGGCGAGACCGTCGGCATTTCGAGCTTCTGGATCGTCGTCGCCATCCTTGTCGGTGGCGGCTTCGGCGGCGTGCTGGGTATGTTCCTCGGCGTGCCGGTGTTCGCCTGCATCCATTCCGCCGTGAGCTTCCTGTGTGAATCGTCCCTGCGCAAAAAGGGCGTGACGGACGACACGATCTTTGCGCCCCGTCGGGTTTTGACGGGCACGACCACAACACCAAAAGGAGAAAACCATGAATAAGCGCATCCTCACCCTGTTCCTTTCCCTGACTCTGCTCCTCTCCCTCGCCGCCTGCGGCGGGAACGCCGACATGACCGACGCGCGGCGCGACGCGAACGAGATCGTCGTCGGCATCGCGCAGGACCTGGAAAACAGCCTTGACCCCTACACCTCCGTCACCGCCGCAAACCGCGAGGTGCTGTTCAACGTGTTTGAGGGGCTCGTTAAGCCCGACGCGGACGGCAACCTGATCCCCGCCGTCGCCGAACGCTGGGAGATCTCCGACGATCAGCTCACTTATACGTTCCATCTCCGCCCCGGTGTGAAGTTCCACGACGGCAGCGAGGTCACGGCAATGGATGTCGCATGGTCGATCGACAAGGCTATGCAGTCCGGCAGCTGGAAGGCGCTGGATAACATTGACACCATCGACATCGGCAGCGACTATGTCTCCGTTGTGCTCAAGGCTGCCGACAGCGATTTCCTCTCCTACATGACGCTGGCCATCACACCGGAGAACCACGCCGACGGCGCGGACCCGGTCGGTACCGGTCCGTTCAAGTTTATCTCCCGCGCCGCGCAGCAGAATCTTGTGCTGGAGCGCTTCGCCGATTACTGGGGCGAGGGCGCGAAGGTGGACAAGGTCACCTATCAAATTTATGAGAATGCCGAGGCGCTCGTCATGGCGCTCAAGAGCGGCGCGGTGGACATCTGCGCCCACCTGACCGCCACGCAGGCGAACCAGCTCACCGAGAGCTTCAACATTCTCGAGGGCACCATGAACCTCGTGCAGGCCGTGTATCTCAACCACGCCTACGAGCCGCTTGCGAACGAAACGGTGCGCAAGGCGCTGTGCTATGCGCTCGACCGCGAGCAGGTCTTTGACGTGGTCGCCGACGGTCACGGCACGGCGGTCGGCAGCAGCATGTATCCCAACTTCCGCAAGTATTTCCTGCCCGAGCTCGCCGGCCTCTATCCACATGACACGGAAAAGACCAAGGCGATGCTCGCCGAGGCGGGCTATCCCAACGGCTTTGACCTCACCATCACCGTTCCCAGCAACTACCAGCCGCACATGGACACCGCGCAGGTCGTCGCCGAGCAGCTCCGCGCCATCGGCGTGAACGTGACCATCGACCCCGTCGAGTGGGCGAGCTGGCTGGAGAACGTCTATTCCGGCCGCCGCTATCAGGCTACCGTTGTCGGCGTGGACGCCAGCACCCTGACTGCCCGCGCCATGCTCGAACGCTTTACCTCTACGGCGAGTAATAATTTCACAAATTATTCCAACGCAGAATACGATGAAGCCTTTGCCGCCGCCATCCGCGCCGCGACCGACGAGGAAGCGACCGCCCAATACCTCCGCTGCGAGGAAATTTTGGCCGAGACCGCCGCGAACGTTTACATTCAGGACCTCGCGGACCTTGTCGCCGTGCGCAAGGGTCTCAGCGGCTACCGCTTCTACCCGCTCTACGCCATCGACCTGAGCACCGTGGCCTACACCTGACGAAAATCCGAGGGCAGACGCCCTGACCGACAAAGCGAGGCGAACACCATGCGTTATACAGCGAAAAAAATCGCAACGATGCTGCTGACGATGGTGATCGTCTCGTTTTTGACCTTCGTTGCCTTCTCCCTCCTCTCCGGCGACGCGGCGACGCGCCTGCTCGGTACGGAGGCGACTCCCGAGCGGCTTGAGGCCCTGCGCATCGAGCTGGGGCTGAACGACCCGCTTCTCGTGCGCTACGGCCGCTGGCTGTGGGACGCGCTGCGCGGCGACCTCGGCACCTCGTACCGCTACGGACAGAGCGTGAGCTCGCTCATCGCGCAGCGGCTGGGTCCCACGCTGACGCTCACGACGCTCGCGTTCGCGCTCATCGTGGCGGTCTCCATTCCGCTCGGCGTGCTGTCGGCCAAATACGCCGGCGGCCGGCTCGACCGCGCGCTGACCGTGATCAATCAGGTCGTGATGGCGGTGCCGCCGTTTTTCACCGGCATCCTCTTTACCTATCTCTTCGGCCTTGTGCTGCATCTGTTCATCGCGGGCGCGTTCCCGGCGGGCGGCGTGGGGCATTATATCGGTTATCTCTTCTTCCCCGCACTCGCGGTCGCGCTGCCGCGCATCGCCATGACGGTCAAGCTCCTGCGCACGTCGATCTTAGACGAGGCACAGCGCGACTACGTCCGCACCTCCATGAGCCGCGGACGCTCGCGCAGCGGCATCCTCTACCGTCATGTGCTGAAAAACACACTCGTGCCGGTCCTGACCTTCCTCGCCATGACGGTCGCCGATCTGCTCGCGGGCAGCGTCGTCATCGAGCAGGTGTTCGCCGTCCCCGGTCTCGGACGGCTGCTGCTGACCTCCATCGAGGGGCGCGACGAGCCGGTCGCGCGCGCCATCGTTGTGCTGCTGGCCTTCGCGGTCATTCTCTGCAACCTCGCCGCCGATCTGCTCGCGCGGCGCATCGACCCGCGGCTCGGCAGCGGAGCGGGAGGTGCGGCATGAAAAAGAAAAATACCTTTCTGCGCGTGGGCCTCGTGCTCACGGCGCTGGTCGTCGGCTTCATTGTCCTTGGCCTTTTCTGGACGCCCTACTCCCCCAACGCCATGGACTTTTCACGCCTGCTGCCGCCGTCCGCCGCACACCCGATGGGCACGGACAAGTTCGGCCGCGACATCTTGAGCCGCGTTATGGTCGGCGCCGGTGACACGCTGCTCATCGCGCTCGGTACCGTCGCCATCGGCACCGTGGTAGGCACGCTCGTCGGCGCGCTGACCGGCTGGTACGGCGGCTGGGTGGACGAGCTGCTCATGCGTCTGAACGACGCGCTCGCGTCGTTTCCGAGCATTCTCATTCTGCTCGTGCTCGTGAGCCTGCTCGGCGGCGGGCGAGAGCACATGACGCTTGCGCTCGGCATTGTCTTCATCCCCAGCTATGCGCGTATCGTGCGCAGCGAGTTCGCCCGCGCGCGCACGCAAAACTACGTCCATTCGGCGGAGCTGATGGGCGCATCCACCGCGCGCATTCTCTTTGTTCACATTCTGCCGAACATCTGGCACACGCTCGTCTCCGCCATCACCATCGGCTTCAACAACGCCGTGCTCGCCGAGGCGGCGATGAGCTACCTCTCCATCGGCGTCTCGCCCGACGAGGCGAGCCTCGGCTATATGCTCTCGGAGTCGCAGAGCATGCTCGACTCCGCGCCGTGGTACGCGCTCGGCACGGGCGCGGTCATTGTGCTGCTGATCCTTGGCGTGAGCCTGATCGGCGAGGGCCTGCAGCGCGGCGAGAACTGATTTTTCCGGAAAGGAGATGCCCCCCATGGTCGAGATCCATGATCTGCACGTCCGCTTTCACGGTGCCTCGCGCGAGGCCGTGGCGGGCATCGACCTGACCATCCGCGACGGCGAGGTCGTCGGGCTCGTGGGCGAGAGCGGCAGCGGCAAGACCGTGACCGCCATGACGCTCTCGGGCCTCATCGAGCGCAAAAAGGTCACGCTCTCCGGCGAGGTGCGCTTCGACGGGCGCGATATCCTACGTCTGCCCCGCGCGGAGCTGCGCGCCATCCAGGGCCGCGAGCTCGGCGTGGTCTTTCAGGAGCCGATGACCGCGATGGACCCCCTCATGCGCATCGGCCCGCAGGTCGAGGAGGCGCTGGCTGTCCACACGCAGCTGACGAAGGAGCAGCGCCGCACGCGTGCGCTCGAGGCGCTGCGTGATGTGGACCTCCCCGCGCCGGAGGAAATTTACCGCAAGTATCCGCATGAGTGCTCGGGCGGCCAGCTCCAGCGCGTGATGATCGCCGCAGCCATCGTCACCGATCCGCATTTGCTGCTGCTCGACGAGCCGACCACCGCGCTCGACGTGACCGTACAGGCGCAGATCCTCGCGCTTTTGCGCCGTTTGAATCGGGAGCGCGGCATCTCGATGCTGCTCATCTCGCACAATTTGCAGGTCGTGCGTCGCATCTGCTCGCGCGTTGCCGTGATGCAGCGCGGTCACATCGTTGAGGAGGGCGCGCCCGAGCAGCTTTTCACCGCGCCGCAGCACCCCTACACCGCCGAGCTCATCAACGCCATCCCGCGCCGCGTGCGCAGAGGTTAACGCCATGGACGACCTTGTTTTAGAAGTCAAAAGCCTTACAAGCTGGTACCGCGACACCGATGAGCATGGGCGGCGGCACGACCATACTGTGCTGCACGACGTGAGCTTCACGCTCCGCCGCGGTGAAATTTTGGGGCTTGTAGGTGAAAGCGGCACCGGCAAAACCACGCTGGTGAAAAATATCCTCGGTCTGGTCAAGACCCACACGGGCGAGATCATCCACTACACCAAGCGCCCACAGATGATCTTTCAGGACCCCTACTCCTCGCTCAACCCCGCCTACACCGTCGGCTGGAGCTTAGAGGAGCCGCTGCGCATCTACGGCAAGTACGACGCCGCTGAGCGGCGCCGCCGCGTCGCGGAGATCGCCGAAAAGGTCGGACTTCCCGCCGAGTGCCTGACGCGCAGGCCGAACGAGCTTTCCGGCGGGCAGCGCCAGCGCGTCTCCATCGGCGTGGCGCTCATTCAAAAGCCGCGGCTCATCATCGCCGACGAGCCGGTCAGCGCGCTGGACGTGACCATTCAGCGCCAGATTTTAGAGCTGATGCGCACGGTGCGCGACGAGCTGGGCATCTCGTTCCTCTTCATCTCGCACGATCTCAATGTGGTCTATCAGCTCTGCGACCGCGTGATGGTGATGAAGGACGGGCGCATCGTGGAGGAAAACACGGTGCAGGAGCTTTTTGAGCACCCGCGCGAGGCCTACACGCGCGAGCTGCTCTCCGCCGCCGACTGAAAAGATGAAAGTGCTGCTTCTTCGCCATAAAAAACTGCATCTCTGGCTGCTCGCGGACCTTGCGTTCCTTGCGGCCTTTTTGCTCGCGCGTCAAAGCCGAGGCGCTATGAACGCCCTGACGGAGGGCTTCACGAATCCGCTGCGGCGCGCGATCGGACAGCTCTGCGAGCGCGTGCCCTTCTCCGTCGCGGAAAGTTTGTACGTCCTCGCGGCGCTGGGCTTTCTCGTCTTTCTCGTGCTGGGCGTGCGCGCCGTAGTGCGAAGCCGGCACAGAAGCGGCACAGTCTATGCGCTCGTGCTGGGACTGGTCAATGCCGTCGCGACGGTTTATGTTCTCTTCTGCCTGCTCTGGGGCGCGAATTACTACGCTGACAGCTTCACCGACAAATGCGGCATCGATGTCGGGCCGGTCGCCGTCGACGACCTCGAGCGCGTGACGCGGCAATTCGCCGCACTGGTGAACGAATACGCCGGAGACGTCCCCCGCGCCGCCGACGGCGCCTTTGCCGGCGACCGCGCGGAGATCCTCGCCTACGCGCCGAAGATCTACGAAAATCTGTATGAGGAATTTCCGTTCCTCGAAATGACCGACGTGCCGCCCAAGGCCATGCGCTTTTCCCGCGTGATGAGCGCGATGGGCTTCACCGGCTTCTACTTTCCATTCACGGGCGAGTGCAACGTAAACGTCGATTTTCCCGCTGCAACGCTGCCCACCACCGTCGCGCACGAGCTTGCCCACCGTCGCGGCATCGCAAGCGAGCAGGAGTGCAATTTCCTCGCGGTGCTCGCGTCGCTGCGCTGCGGCGACGCCGCCTACCGCTACGCGGGCGCGCTGTCGGGCTACATCTACCTTGCCAACGCGCTTTATTCCGCCGACGCGGAGCGCTGGCGCGCCGTGCGCGGAACGCTTGACGAGCGTGTAGTCGCCGATCTGCGTGCTTCCAGCGCCTACTGGGCGCAGTTTGAGGGGCCGGTGGACACAGTCTCCAATGCCGTCTACGACGGCTTTCTCAAAAGCTACGGCACCATCGGCGTCAAGAGCTACGGCGCCTGCGTCGACCTGCTGGTGGCGTATTTCAAGTGAAACAGAAGCGGCTTGCGATGCAAGCCGCTTCGCGCGTTTCGTCTGCCGGCGCGAGTGCGCCGCCGCAAGCGTTTTGCGCAGCAAAACCTTGGCGGAGGGCGAATTCACTTCGCCCGAGCATTTTAATTCCCGATCCGGGATTTCAAAACAGAAGCGGCTTGCATTGCAAGCCGCTTCTGCTTTGGAGCAGGGTACGGGAATCGAACCCGCCTTCTCGGCTTGGGAAGCATCGTTGTGATTATTTCTCTATCACTGCGAAATGCTTGGAAAGCCTTTATTTTCAGGGATTTTTCTGTCTTTTTGATTCCCGAGCTTTTGCGAATTTTCGCAAATTTTTGCTCGCTTTTCAAAAGAATAGAGTGACAATAGAGTGACATTTTCGTTGACACACACCTCGTACCTCGGTACAATAGAGCCAAGAAAAGAGGTGTCTGTATGGAGCGCAGAAAAAAGGGCAGCGGGCGCATCACCTATGTGGAAGATAGAAAATCCCCGTGGCGGGCAACCGTTACCGACGGCCGGGGCAAGCAGAAAACGCGGTTCTTCAAAACGGAAAAGGAGGCGAAAGCCTTCCTACGAGACATCAACGCCGACGCAAGCAAGCTGAAGGCTCTGACGGAAAGCGGCGTGACCTTTGCCGCCTTTTCGCAGATATTCCTTGACGAAAAGAAAAAGGGCAACATGAAGGTCCTCGCCTATAAAGCCTTAGAGGATCAGGTCAAGCGCGTCTGCACTTTCATGGGAACGGCGAAGCTGGGCGACATTGACAGCGATATGGTTCAGCAAATGGTGTTCGCCTTAGCAGAAAAGGGTTACTCCGAAAGCGTTATGACAAAGGCGAAGATTGCCGCTTTCAGCGTTCTGAAAATGGCAGCGGCAAAGCACTATATCGACACGGTTCCCGTCCTCAACATTACCATACCCCGTGCGAAAAAGCAAGACGATGACCGGCAGGTAAAAAAGAACTGGCTGCGCGACGACGAGCTTGCCTTATACGAGGCAGAATGCTGCCGCACCTATGTACCGAAGAAATACACGAAGTATGCCGGTCAAACGCTCATGGTCCATCCCGCAGGATATAAGCTGCTGTTTATCCTCCATACCGGCCTGCGGCTGGGTGAGGCTCTGGCTCTGACATGGACGGACTATGACGAGTACAGCAAAACGGTTATGATCGATAAAAACACCGTCTATGCCGATGGTGAAAAAATCACGCAGATGCCGAAAACGGAATCCGGTGAACGGCTCATCATTCTGAACCGTCAGGCGGTACAGGACTTGGAATGTCTGCGGCGTCAGTTCGACGAGCAGAGCCGAGAGATCGAGCAGCGCAAGGCTGAGGAGCTGCGGCAGGCCGAACTGAAGTATTTCGGGCCGGAGCAGAAGTCGGTCAAGCTGAAAATCAAGGAGAAATACGCCGCCATCGAGCGGGAACACAAATACATCTGCGGCTCATCCACCTTCCCCTACGGCAGCGGCGGACATTCCAGCACCTTGCAGACGCACAAAAAAATATGCAAGGTCATCGGTCTTTCCCACACGGTCACGGTACACGGCCTCCGACACACCTATGTGACGCACTACTATCTGCACCACAAGAACGATCCCGATTTTGACCTTGCCACCTTTTCAAAGTCCATCGGCCATTCCAGCATCCGAACGACAATGGAGATCTATGCGCATTTGGATATGACGCAGAACCGGTATATTCCCCGCGCGATGGAGGATTTGAAGGAATTTTGAGCAATTCGCTATAAAAATCGCCGCCTTTCTCTTGCAATTTTGGGGAAGTATAGTATACTGAACACATCTATAAATGCTATCGGCAAACCCGGCGCAAGCCGGCGGCGCAAAGCTACAGGGACCCATTGGGTCAGCCAGCTGCAATCTGTCTGCGGGAAACCGCCGACTGATTTCCCGTGTTGGTATCGCAGCTTTGCGCCTGTAAAGCTGCGGTTTTGCTTTTCCTTTTGCTTTTCCTAAAATCTTGAAAAAGTTTGTAAAAAGGGGTTGACAAGGATGAAACAGGCGCCATATACTGACAGCAGAGCAGAGCAGAGCAGAGCAGAGCAGAGCAGAGCAGAGCAGAGCAGAGCAGAGCAGAGCAGAGCAGAGCAAAGCAAGTAAAACTCTGCTCATTTGTGCTGCCCGCAGCCCTTTTCATCTGAAATAAAAGACGCTTTCGGCATGGGAAGACCATGCTTTGAAAGCGTCTTTTTCTTATTCTCGGAATATCAGCAGCTTTGCCGGCTCAATGTCCAATACTGCGGCGATATTAAATAGTAAATCTAACGAAATCGGGCGGCAGAGATTCGGCGCTTCAATGGCCCCCATGTGCTGGCGGCTGATGCCGACGCGCTCCGCAAGCTGCTCCTGCGTCAGACCGGCGTGCTTGCGATAATAAGCGATATTGTACCCGATCTCAATGAATTTCTGCGTGTTATCAAATGCGGGGTATCGGTTCTCTGCCATACGCCTCACCTCTGCCGATATTTTATCCCCCATTTTTTGAAATAAAAATTAGATGTTTTTTATCTATTGATATTTGTCAGATAACAATATATAATTAATTTGCAGAATATGTGTAAAATAGTTGGACAACGCAGCTCAACGAACTCTACATAAACAGAATGCAGCGGGGGTCATGTATGAAAATGTCTTTGCGCCAGTATTGCATAGAGCATGGCCGCGACACGCTGCTGCGTGAGTGGGATGCCGCGAGGAACGGCGGTCTGACCCCGTCCGACGTTTCCTTCGGCAGCCACCAAAAGGTATGGTGGCAGTGTTCCAAGGGTCACAGTTGGCAGGCCAAGGTATACTCCCGCTCGGCGGGCAGTGGCTGTCCGTACTGCACCGGACGCAAAGAAGTGCCTGAAAACTCGCTGGCGGTGCAAGTCCCCTTGCTTGAAGCCGAGTGGGACGCGGAGAAAAACGCCCCGCTGAAATTTGCCGACCTGACCATCGGCAGCCACAAAAAGGTCTGGTGGCGGTGCCCTGCGGGACATTCCTACTGCTCCGAGGTCAAGAGCCGTGTGCTGGGCACCGGCTGTCCCGTCTGCGCGGGGCGTGTTGTTCTGCCGGACGAAAACTCCCTCGCGGCAAGGTATCCCGCACTTGTTGCCGAATGGGATACCGAGAAGAACGCTCCTCTATTGCCGACGCTGGTCGCCCCGGGAACGGTGAGAAAGGCCTGGTGGCGCTGTCCCAAGGGGCACAGCTACCGTGCCGCCATCTCATCCCGCGCGGGTGGTGGAACAGGCTGTCCATTCTGCGCAGGGCAAAAGGTCATACAGGGCGAAAACGACCTCGCTACCCAATACCCGCAGCTTGCCGCCCAATGGGACCGACAGAAAAACGGCGCTCTGATACCGGAGGCAGTGACTTCCGGCTCCAACCGCCGCGTGTGGTGGCGCTGCGAAAAGGGACATTCCTATCCGGCTGTTATAGCTCACCGCGTGCGGAGTGGAAGCGATTGTCCGTATTGCTCCAACCACAAGGTTCTGCCCGGCTTCAACGACCTCGCGACGATAGAGCCGGTCGTTGCCTCGCAATGGCACCCGACGCGCAACGGCAGCCTTACACCGCAGCAGGTGACGCCCGGCAGCCGCCGCAAGGTCTGGTGGCTCTGCGATAAGGGTCATGCGTGGCGGGCGGTCGTCAACAGCCGCACGGGAAAACAGCGCTGCGGCTGTCCGATCTGCGCAGGCAGACCATTGGACCGATGCACAGCAATTTTAAGTGAACCTCCGGCGGAGCCGGTGAAAATGAGTATCCCAACCGCGGGGAGCCGCGGAAAAAATACATTAGGAGGACCAAAATGAAACGCAAAATCTTATCCCTCATTCTTGTGTTCGCCATGACAGTTAGTCTGCTCACGGTCGGCACAGGAGCGGTCGAACCGACCTACGGCGACACCGCAGGCCATTGGGCCGAGAGCTCCATCGAACGCTGGAGCGCCTACGGCATCATCCAGGGCAGCAACGGGCAGTTTGACCCCAACGGTCAGCTCACCTGCGCGCAGCTCGCGACCATCCTCGCGAAGCTCCTCAAGCTGCCCGCCGCGAAGGACGCGGGCTTCACCGACAACACGGCGGGTGCCTGGTACTATGATGCCATCAACCGCTGCGCGGCTGCCGGTATCCTCAACGGCAACGGCGACGGCACGGTGACGCCCGAAGCGCCCATTACCCGCGAGCGTGCCATGGTCATGCTGGCCCGCGCGCTCGGCATTGAGCCGATCCGCAAGCCCGACCTGACGAAGTACACCGACGCCGCGCAGGTCTCCGCCTACGCGCAGGGCTACGTTGCCGCGCTCATCGAGGCCGGTATCGTGGGCGGTGTGACGGCTGACGAGCTGGCTCCTCAGAACAACATCAACCGCGCGTCCACCGTCACCATCCTTGACCGCGCCATCGGCGTTTACGCGGACAAGGACGGCATGACCGTCAACGCCAAGGACGGCGAACTCGTTCTCGTCGTGGCGAAAAATGTCAAGGTGATCAACGCGCCCGAGGGCACCAAAATCGTGGTCGCGGACGGCGCGACCGGCCTGACCGTCAACGGCAAGTCCGTCTCCGACGACCAGACCTACATCGTCCCCAAGACCACGACCAGTTCCGGCAGCAGCTCCAGTGGCGGTCATAGCCACAGCCACAGCTATAATGAGACTACTCATAAGTGCTCCTGCGGTGCGTTTGCCCCCGCGGTCGTTGCGACCATCGGCAATACCAACGGATACCTGACGCTGGAAGCTGCTGTTGCAGCGGCGCAGAGCGGCGACATTGTGAAGCTGGTGAAGGATATCACGCTGGCTCAGCGTGTTGAGGCCAGCTTCAACGGAACCATCGACCTCAACGGCCGGACGCTCACCTCCACGGAGACTTGCAAAAACGGCTCCGTATTTCATGTAGCCTCCGGTACGCTCACCATTAAGAACGGCAGTATGATCGGCGTTTCCGGCCCGACCGGCTGGACCGATGAGCTTTATAAGAAGGAGTGCGATGCCATTACCGTTGCGAATGGCGCAACTGTAACGCTGGAGGACCTGTCCATTTCGATCTGCTCCCGGACCGGCGCCTGCGTGTATGTTTTCGACGGCGGCAAGGCGTATATCACGAGCGGAACCTACATCAACGATACTACTGAGTTCGACGCAAACGGAACGACCAAGGCCATGCTCCTCAATCAGGCGGATAACAAGCCGCAGGCAATTTTCGTCAGCGGCGGCACCTTCAAGGGGGAAAACCCCGCGAACGGCGATAACAGCCATAACCCCTCCACCTTCCTCGCTGCGGGGTATAAGGCCGAGGGAGCTGACAACATCTGGACGGTCAGCGAAGACACGAGCAAGACCTATTGCGCGCAGGTCGGCAACGGCAAGTATGAGACCCTCGCCGCCGCCATCGAAGCGGCGCAGAATGGCGACACCGTGAAGCTGGTGAGCGACACTACCCTGCGCAGCTCGGTCGAAATCAATAAGAGCATTACGTTCGACCTGAAGGGCAAGGCCATCCACTACACCGGCGAAAATCAGAAGACCGCCAATCCTACAATGTCTCATCGCGCGCTCAATGTGACTGGCGGCACAGTGACCATTAAGAACGGTGCTATCACAACTACCGTGGTCGGTACAATATATCCTCCGCAGGACAATCCTCAGGCCGAAGGCTCGGAGTTTGATGCCATTATTGTTAAGAGCGGCGCAGTTGTGACGCTCGAAGACATGAACATCACAATCAACGATAAGTATGGTTCCTGCCTGTATGTGTTTGAAGGCGGCAAGGCGACCGTCAAAAGCGGCAGCTACACCAATACGAACACGAGCGGTGACAAGCTCCTGCTGAACCAGGCGAATGTCGACACTCAGCTGATTTTTGTTGAGGGCGGCACCTTCTCCGGCAGAAACCCTGCGGAGGGTGATGACAATATGGGCGGAACCTTCCTCGCCGAGGGGTATAAAGCTGTAGAGAATGGCGATGGCACATGGGTCGTCCGCAAGAAGGAAAACAATGCACAGGTTGGCGGTAAAAACTATGAAGAACTTTCGGATGCCATCGAAGCATCTAACATCATCGATAATACCATTACCTTAACCAAGAACACCACGGTTAAACTGGAAAATGGCGTTGCAAACGGAAGTGAGAAAAGTCGTAACATAACAATTAAGGGCGACGGTACGCAGACTGTGGATGTTATTACCCGAGCGATAAGCGCTGAGGGCGGTATGTTGAGCTATCAGCGCGGTTCTACTTTCACCTTCAAAAACGTGACCATTCAGGCAGGCGAAGGTAGCTTTGATGGCATCGTCTGCGACGAACTGGTCTACAATAATTGCATCATTAAAGGCAAGCTGACTCTGTATGGCAAGGCGACCTTCATTAACTGCACTTTTGAGAATGAGATGGCCAACCAGTATTCCATCTGGACTTGGGGCGGCACAGACGTGAGGTTTGAGGACTGCACCTTCAACACCAACGGTAAGGCCATCCTGCTTTACGGCCAGGCGACTGCTGAAAAACCCACCAATCTGACGGTAAGCAACTGCACCTTTAATGACCGCAACAATGGTTCTGCCGGTAAGGCAGCTATTGAAATCGGCAACGATTATAATGCGACCTATAGCCTGACTGTCACCAGCGCAACGGTCAACGGCTTTGCCGATGGCAAGAACACCGGCTCCAAGATTTGGGCCAACAAGAACAGCATGGATGCCGAACACTTAACTGTTATCATCGATAACAAGTACGTTCTTGGGACCGAGACCCCTAAGCAGACGGTTACGGTCGCTACGGCGGAAGAGCTGAAAGAAAAGCTGACAACGTTGACCTCTGCAGGCTCTGGAAACAATGTTATCAACATTGATGGTGATTTCCAACTGGCTAATGGCGAAACATGGACGCCTGTAACGGTCGATGGCTACAACGGTGCGGGTGTGATCACCATCAACGGCAACGGCCATACGATCAAGGGACTGAACGCACCTTTGATTGCAGGCGGCTTCGCCGGTAAGTCCGGCGTGGTCATCAAGGACTTGACGCTGGAGAATGTAACCATCAATGATACGACCAGCGATCAGGGAATCGGGGCTTTTATCGGCAATGTCGACTCCATGCCGCAAATTGACTTGGATAACTGTCACCTGATAAACAGCAATATCACCAGCACCGACGGCGCACGAGTGGGCGGTCTGATCGGCTGGACGTCCGGCTACAATAACCCGAACGATGGTCCTGTGAATACGTGTGTTTCCATCACAAACTGTTCCGTGGAAAACTGTGCAATCACGGCCAAGGGTTCAGTCGGCGCGATCATTGGCCACGCTGGTGCCAACCCTGCGACCTATCATACAATCACGGGCTGCACGGTCAAGGACTGCACGCTCACATCCACCGATGATGGCGGCTGGCGCGTCGGCGTAGTGGTCGGCACGGCTAATGTTGGTGAAGTGACCATCAAAAATATAACCACAGATAATAATACTGTCACACAGACGGGCAAGACTGCTCCGGAAGGTCAGAGCGACCTCTATGGTCGCTTCGTGCCGGGTGAGACCGGAAAACTGACCATTGACAATATCGAAATCAAGTAAAAGGCAGCCAAAAATCAAATCCGCAAGCGCCCGAGCATTGCTCGGGCGCTTGGCCTTTTTCTCCAAATACTTGACGGGTACGATGGAACCTGCTATACTTTCCTTATCAAAGGCTGCGTGAAAGCCCCGCCGTTTCGGATCATGGGGCGGCAGAGCAGACACGGGAACAGCTTTTGGTGCGCGACGGCCTGCTCCCCGGCGTCATGACGGGACATGAGTGCATCCGGGAATTGTAGATTGACCGTGCGTGATAGGGTGGAATTGTCATTCGGCATATTCTCGCTGAAATGACCTTAATGAGAGGAAGTAAGCTGTCAGGCGTGCGGGGGAGGCGAACCCCTGCCTATGCGCCGGGCAAGTCTGAAACCGGTATTTTCCCGAATTGGCTGTACTTGCGGTCGACATTGCCGTTTGCGGGTACACACTTTGAGCCAAATGTGAAGCGCTTGTCCTGTGGGCGATGGGCGGCGTTAGCGTTTCTGCATGATCCGCAGGATGAGGCGAACCAAGCCCGCTGTCACACGAGGGCACGGCTCACGCAGGCTGTGTAACGCCAGTGATACCTTGACTGATTTTGGGGAAAGGGGGAAGTATGCCCTTTTCCCAGAAAAAGTGTATGAGAATAGTAGTCCTTGGACTATTAGATCAATGAAGTACGACTTTGAAGAAAGCCGTGCTTTTTTCTATCCAAAATGATGAGAATATGACAGTATAAGTTGGCCTGCTGCCGGAGGGGGCAATACCCATCGGTAACTCATTTCGCAGGAGGTGGTGCGTATGGTGATTTGCTGCTTTTTCCCCGGCATTTACAGCGATCTCCCTTTTCCCCGCATACTCAGCACCTCCGGCGGTTGGGCCAACAAATGAAGAAAACAAAGGTTTGCGTGACTTTAGGAACGGAATGGAACTTCCTTGTTCTGTTCTTCCAGACCGAGGCCATCTGAATTAAGCGATACAGCCTCATTCGGGCTGTACACAGATTATTATGCACGCAGAGTAGGACTATCTCAAAACAAGCTGTCCGTTTGTGCGAGAATGAGTCAATCAAGGTTAAATAAGATCGTGAACGAAACCATTCAGAACGTCCCTGTGAAAACGCTGGTGAGCCTCTGTCTGGTTCTGAGATTGAACGAGGATGAAGCCGTGGATTATTTGGCAAGATGTGAAAGAGCGTTTTCCCCGGCAAAGCCTGTCCACCAATGCTATTTGGAGCTGATCCGGCTCTACTCCAAAACAGAGCAGGATTACAGGGGTGTTTCAAACGAAGAATTGCAAGCGGTCTTGAACGAGGCGGATGATTATTTAATAGCGAAAGGGTTTCCGGCACTGCCAGACTGTAATTCGTAAAGGCAAGGCAGAGGACAAAATTTATTCCATTACGGAATAAGTAATGTCCTCTGCCTTTTGTTATTCTATTCCTGCAATCAGGATTGCTTCATTCCTACCAACCCAGCGGCGTCCGATCAACGCTGCACGGTACACTTATGAAAGGAACAGGTATTACCCATGTTGAATATTCGCGATCTTCGGATCGACCCCGCCTCGCTGGGGACAAAGAAGCTGTTGGTGGATGTTGCGCCGGCGTATGAGTATAAAGATGGCAAGCGCACGGATACCGTGACCGGCTATCGCTATATCGTTGCGCTGCCTGCACACAGCCTTGAGAAAATCGGTGTCCGCATTGACGGTAAGCAGCTCATGGAAAAGCCGGAAGGCTTTATTGAGGTCGAGTTTGCCGACCTTGAGGTGACCGCTTATGAGTCTCAAGGGCATGTCCAGCTCACCGCAAAGGCCACCGGCATTTCTACCGTCAGGAAAAATTGACGGTCGCAACCGGGCGGCCAGGGCGCAGCAGACGGGGAACAGATATTTTCCATCAAGGAAAATATCCCCCGGCGGCAGCGCCAGCGCCGCCCCGCTGCCCCACGGTAAGTATTACCGTGGGGCAGCAAGGTAGCGGTAGCAAAGAAAGGAGACCATGACATGGCTGCACAAGACCCACAAAGCCGCAGATGGTCGTTGACCATCAACCATCCAAAAGACTGCGGCCTTGACCATGATACGATCATCGAAAGGCTGCATCTGTTTCATCCAAGGTATTTTTGCCTCGCAGACGAAATTGGTGAGAACGGGACCTATCATACGCATATCTATCTGTTTTCCCATTCTCCGATTCGATTCAGCACCGTAAAGAACCGCTTTCCGCCCGCTCACATTGAAAAGAGCATGAAGGGGTCTGCGGCAAATAGGGATTACATCACCAAAAGCGGAAAATGGGCTGACACGAAAAAGGCGGAAACCTCTGTCGGTGGGACTTTTTTTGAGTTTGGTGACCTTCCCACAGAAGCCGAGGAGGATTCTCCCTCTATGTATGCCCTCATGGGCTGTGTGGAGCAGGGCATGACCAATGCCGAAATTATCCGGCAAAAGCCGTCCTATGCATTTCGACTCAAAGGCATTGACGAGATGCGGGACACCTTGCAGGCAGAGCGGTATATGCATGAAAACCGTGCTGTTCAGGTTTTTTACCTCTATGGTGACAGCGGAACTGGCAAGACGCGAAGCATTTTCGCATCCCATAAGCCGGAGGACATCTGCCGCATTACCGATTATGGCGGCAAGAACGGTCCGAAGTTCGATGCCTACCACGGACAGCCTGTGTTGGTGTTTGAAGAATTTCACAGTCAGATCCCAATTGCCGCTATGCTCAATTATTTGGACATTTACCCCTTGCAGCTCCCGGCGCGATACCACGATCGCACCGCCTGCTATACCACCGTCTACATCACCTCTAACATCCCGTTGGAGGAGCAGTATGTGGACATCCAGCGCTCCGAGCTGGAAACATGGCGGGCTTTCCTGCGGCGCATCGGCTGCGTGAAGGAGTTCCGCAGGGGAAAACCGCCGAGGGAGGTAACAATCCATGACAAGAGAAGATAAGAAAAAAATCCAACACCGTGCCTATTGGCGCGACCTCTGGCGTCAACTCTGTGGCGCTCCCGATTTCTCGCCCATGCTCTTTTTCCTCGCGCTGTACCTCATGGGTGCTGCGTATGTCTGCGTCAAGCAAGCGGCGTGGCGCACGCTGGCGGGCAATATCCCTCT
>ENA-UEOI01000540-UEOI01000540.1-human-gut-metagenome-genome-assembly--contig:-NODE-540-length-40161-cov-5.366830_pt1 | contig 40161 bp, 38 predicted proteins | sample MGYA00242883_ERZ507882 | MGnify/ENA primary metagenome ERZ507882 (study PRJEB26167, sample SAMN06115502) | human gut metagenome | host: Homo sapiens | place: China:Chongqing | collected 2015-07-29...
GTCGTTTACATTCCGTACACGGCGGGCCCGGTTGCTGCCGTTGTACTGGATGGGGTCAATGTCCTCCAGCAGGTCAGCGATATTCTTGCTGATCTCATGGCTGCTTAAAACGGCTTGATAGTCTGGCATACGTTCCTCCTTCAAAAGGGGAGCGCCAAAACTCCCCTCAAATTGAGGGAAGTTTTGACGCTCCAGGATTGCAGCTTAGTAGCCCGTTCTGGGCAGGGGCTCCGGCTTGCCGTACACAGTCGTTACCCAGCGGCTGACGGCCTGGACCCACTGGCCGTTATAGACGCCGCCCGCGTCCGCCACATTGGTAAAGGAGCCGGAGGGCAGGCTGCCCACGGCGGTACAATAGAGATGGGGGGTCTCCACCTGGGCAAAGCCCGCGGGGGCCTGGCCGAACACGAACATAACCTCGGTCACGCGCTCATTCGCGGCAAGGCCCAGAGCCGCGGCGCTGGCTGCCAGGGTATAATTCTTGCTGGTGGAGAGGTTATCGGCCAGAGTGCGGTACTCCCCGCCGTTCACACGATAGGTGATCTTATAGGTGCCGGGGAAGTTATACGTGCCGGTGACAACAGTGTCCAGCCGCACCTGGGCGGGGATGGTATCCCTCCAATAAAAACTGTCCAGCCGGACATTGGAGGTATTGGCGATGCCGGAGAAGGTGTAGCGCACCGGCTGGCCGCCCATGATCTCCTTGGGGCCGGTCTTGGTGATGGACACGCCGGTGGTCAGGCTCTTGTTTGTCACTTCAAAGCGCACGATCTGGCCCTCATGCTCCAGGTAGGCGGTCAGCTCGGTTTCGTTGACACCGTAATGCTCCGGGGCCTTGACCTCCCGGATGGTATAGCGGGAGAGGGGGAGCTGTTTGGACACGGCCAGCCCCCGGCTGTCAGAGCGGATGGTGTCTACCACGTTCCCAGCCTTGTCCGTGATCTCAAACACGGCCCCCTCCAACAGCGTCCCGGCGGGCAGGCCGGTGGTGGGGTTGTAGTCGGCGGACCGCTTGATAATTTGGATCTGGCCGGTGATGGGGGTATTCTCCCATTCGATTTCAGTCACTTCCCCCGCCTTGACATAGACGGTTTTCAGTTCGGTGTCCGGGATATAGCCCTCGTGCTCCAACTCCCGGAGATAGTAGCGGCCGCCCTCGGTCAGGCCGTCAATGTAGACATGGCCCCTCTGGTCGCTTACATACTCCCCGATGGGGGTATGCCGGGCGTTATACAACAGGAAATGGATGCCGGAAATACCGCTTCCGTCCGCAGACGAAACCTTGCGAATGAGTATCCCGGAGAAGGGCGCATTGGTCACGGTCTTGCGGGTGGTTTCTCCATCCTTCACTGTGAAATAGATGGGGGTGTCATCCAGCTTGAAGCCTTTGGCACTCTCGGTTTCCACGGCGTAGTAATCGCCGCTCTCCAGGGGCAGATACACCCTTCCGCTCCGCCCGGTGGTCACGGTGTCCACCAGGGCGTCATCGCTGGCGCGGCGGATTTCAAAGGTGACGCCGGAAAGCCGCTCTGTCTTGTCCGCCGAACTGACCTTTATGAGCTCCACGCCGCCCACAGCGTTGTTGTAAAAACGAAGGGTCTGCGTGTCGTTGGGGTTGATGGTGACGGTCTGGCTCTGGCTGTCCGGGTCAATGGTGTACCCCTCCACACTCTCCAATTCAGTCGCAATGACGGTGCCGGTGATCCCGGACAGGGTGATTTTACCCGTGGAGTCGGTGTAGTAGAGGCCGTTGCTGGACAGGGTGCCCCCAGCAGCGTCCACATACTGGCCGTTGGCGTATTTGACCTCGAACTTGACGCCCTCCAGGGGGACCGTCTCGGAGCCGTTCCGTCCCCACTTCTCAACCACCAAATTCCCCAGGGGTTGATTGCGGAACTCCACAGTGACGGTCTGGCCCTCCTTGACCTGGACGGTCTGGGGTGTATCGTCCAGCAGGTAGCCGTCCTTGGCCCTGGTCTCCCGGATGACCAGTGTGGTGCCGGGGTCGATACCGGAAATCAGGAAAGAGCCTGTGCTGTCCGTCACGAATTTGCCGTTGCTGTCGCCCACCACGGCCCCGTCCGAAGTGGTCACGAAAAACTCTACATCACTCAGGGGGCTGTTGTCGGCGCTGGACACCTTCTTGACCAAAACGCTCCCCTTGGGCGCGTTGGAGAAATAGAGGGTCACAATGTCCTGATCCTCGCCGGAGACATAGAAGGACTGGGGGGCGCTGTCAATGACATGGCCACTGTCGCTCTCCAACTCCTCGCAGATGTAATAGCCCTTTTGGAGCCCCGTGACGGTGAAGGAGCCGTTGGCCGAAGTCACATAGGTCCCCACCACAGTACCATCAACGCCGCTTGTCTCACCGCCTAGGTATCTCAACTGGAAACGGCAGCCGGCAATTCCGGCCCCGGTCACGCTGTCCCGTTTGTAGACCACCAGGGCCGACAGGGGCGTGTTGGATATGGTGACAGTCTTGTTCTCACCGCCCTTGACATAGACTTCCGTAACGGGGTCCTCCGGGGCCTGGAATCCGGGGGCGGGCTTGGTCTCCTCGATTTTCAGCCAGCCGTCCTCGATGCCCTCCAGGATGATCTGGCCTGCTTCATCCGTCTGGAAGGTCCCCAGGTCCCGCAGCTCTCCGGTGTCCGTCTTGTTGCTGGCCCAGGTGATATGGAACTCGGCATACTGGATCGGGTCATTGGTGATGGAATTTTCTTTCTGTACGGTGACGGTGGGCCGCTTGTGGTTTTCAAAATATACGGTATGGTCCCGGTTGGGATAGAGGGTGACAAGCTGGGGCTCCGCGTCCATCAGGTAAGGGGACGGCACCGACTTTTCGGAAATTTCGTACACGCCGGGCAGTAAATTCTCCAAAACGGCCGTTCCATCCGGCCCAGTTTTGATCTCGTCCACACTATGGCCGTCCGCCGCTTCCACTAAAAACACTGTATCGGCTACGGGCTCGCCACTGTCGGCGTCCCGCTTCACCACCGTCAAATTGGGCCGCTTGTCATTTTGCAGGACCACAGTAGAGTCCTGGCCGGGGAACAGCTCCACATGGTACTCGGTCGTGTCCAGCAGGTGATCCGACACAGTGGAGGTTTCAATTAGGGAATAAACGCCAGGCTCCAGGCCCTCCCAGCAGATTTCACCTGTGCTGGAAGTGGTGCGGTCCAGATACCGGCTTCCGTCCTCGATTTTCGCCAGCCGGTAGGTCACGCCGCCCAGGGGCGTCCCGTCCGCGCTCTCCTTATATAAATGCAGAGAGGGCAGCTTGGAATTGGTGAACACAAACTGGGCCTGCTCGCCGCCGTCCAGGTGGATGATGCGCTGGGCATCGTCCACGATATAGCCGGGGCACTCCAGTTCCGTCACGATGTAGGCGGTATCGGCGGGGAGCTTGCTCAGGTCGATGGTTCCGTCCTCCAGGGTGGTGTATTCCACCGGGCCGAAGCTGCCGTCCACCGCCTCAAAACGGAAACGGGCGTTAGCGATGGGCTGGGAGAGGTCCGAACTGTCCACCTTGATTAAATGGATTCCGGGCAGGCGGTCGTTAAAGAAAACCAGGTCCTTGATCCCGTCCCCGGCCTTCAGCTCCACCTCTTGGGGGGTGGTGTCCAGTACATGGCCGTCCCCGCCGGTGTCCCGTTCCTCGGCCCGGTAGGTCCCAGGCTGGCAGTTAGTGAGCAAAATCTGACCGAACTCGTCCGTCTGGAAGATGCCCAGGCTCTCGGCGTCCCGGAAAATCTCGAAGGACACATTGGGCATAAGGGTCATAGTGCCCCGCCCATATTTCGTGATCCGCAGTCCAGGCAGTTCCTTGTTGACTATGGTGGCGCTGGATTCCTCCCCGGCCACCACGGCCACCGTCTGCACCGTGTCCGTGTCCGCAATCCAGCCCTCAATACCTGCGGTCTCCCTGACTTCCCAGCCGCCGGGGGCCAGTTCATCGAACACCACCACGCCGTTGCGGGTCTGCTCCGTCCGGGTCTCCCCGGTCTCAATGTGCTTGATCTGGATGGTAACGCCGGAGAGGGCGTCGCCGGTGTCGCTCCGTTTTTCCACCCGCAGGGAGCCATAGGGGGCGTTGGTAAAGGTCACGATGGCGGTCTTGTTATACTCCACATCGACGTGCTGGGTGGTCTCCTCCGGGAGCAGGTGATACCGGGGCGGGATATCCTCCGTCACGGTATAGTGGCCCTCCAGAGTCAGAGGGATCAGGACCTCTCCATTCTCATCGCTGGAGAAAGAGCCTACTTTGCGGCCCTCCGGGTCAACCACGCTGAACACAGCCCCCTCCAGCGGGGTCTCCGTCCCTTCCTCCAGCTTCACGATTTTCAGCAGGGTCTCGCCCGGCACATCTTCCGTGCTATCTGCGTAACTGCTGATGGCGGCCAGCTCCATCTGGCGGTTGTTATCCAGGTCGCAGATATAATTTTGCAGATTGCCGTATCGGTCTTTTTCCAGGCAGACGGCATACATGGCTGCATACTGGGCCACGGACGCGGAGAGGGAGAGCTGGACGTTACCGCTCTGCCCCTGGATGCTGCCCACGGGGTACAGCACCTTGAACTGCCCGGCGTAGCCGTCGCTGGTTCCCTCAGTGGTGACAGCGGTGATCTCGTTGTTGTTCATGTCCACGATCTTCGTGCCCTCCGGCACCTCGTCGGGATTGGAAAAGGCCACGGACACGTCGTAATCATAGACCCACGTCTCGCTCCAGACGGTGAACACCTGCTGCTTGTATTCCCCGCCCCCGATGGTCACGGGGTAGGCCGTGGATTTGTCCGCTGTGACGGTCATCCGGGGAGAGAGCATATAGTTGTAAGTAGTGCCCCGCTTGTAGATGTCCTTGGCGGCGGCCAGGATGCGGTTGCCAATGTCCAACTCGCTCCCGGAGAGGCCGGGGGCCACCTTCAGGTTGGCAATGTTCCAGTCCGGCATCAGGTAACACCACAGCGCCATTTTTGTGGCGTAATACGCCTGGTACTTATTGTCCAGCTTCAACTCGCCCAGGCTGCGGTGTGGGTAGCCGTTGGAGATAATGCCCACCACCTTGGGGTCGCTTGCCCGTTCCTCTGCCAGATACTTGATGCTCTCGCCGGGGCCCACGGTCTGCGGAACGCCGTACTGGTTTGGGTTGACGCAGTAGGCCGGGGACTCCTTCTGCGTGCCGTCGTTGGCCTCATAGAGAAAATAGGTATAGATCTGCTTTCGGACGGAGCCGTTGATGGAGAGATAACCCAGCTCATACTCTCCATTGTAGATATTGACCTCGCCCAGGGCCTCCTCCTCACTGTCTGCGGCAAAGGCCGCCGTCGGGAGGATACCAAGAAGGGTCACGAGAACCAGGAACAGGGATAGCAGTTTTTTCATATTTCCTCCTAAAAATGGGCAGAAGGAGGCACAGAAAACATCAGCACCTCCTTCCGCAATCAAATTGACTTCTCAAAATGTAAAATATGGAAATTGAAGATACAAAAAAAGGCGTCAAAAGTCCCCTCAAATTGAGGGAAGATTTTGACGCCTCAAGCCTCCACGGCCTGGACCATCCAGCGGTAGTCCCGCTGGTCCCGGACACAGGTAAAAAGTGTGAGCCGGTTATCGCTGGTGGCGGCGGTGCCGCTGGTGTCGGTCTCCTTCACCTTCTGGACGCTGACCACCTCATAAGTCCGTGTGCCCAGCTTGGTGGTCCAGGTGATGGTGTCGCCCGGTTCCAGGGTGTGGAGCTTCCCGAAGTGGTTGTTCACGCCGCGGTTGTGCGCGGCGATGCAGCAGTTTCCATCCCACAGGCTGGTGTCCTCGAAGTGGCCCGCGCCCTTGGCTAAGGTCTTGCTGCCCGTGCCCTCGTACACCTTGACGCTCAAACCGATGGCGGGAATTTTGAGGGTGCCCAGGTGCCCGCCGGAGTAATAGAGATCGCTGGTCACATCCGTCCAGCCTGTGGCGGTAGTCCCAGTCCAGCCGGAGCCCGTATCAACGGCAGGGTATGTGACACTCCCCACTTGGGAGACCAAACCGCCGCCGTCCAGGGCTCCGGGGACCAGATTAGGGGTCAGGGCCACGCCGGAGCCGGGGAGGTAACTGGTGGGTGTGCCGAAGCCGGGCGGGATCAGGGCTGTATTTTTGCTCCGGTCCACGTTGGGGTCCTCATGCTCATAGACGGTGGTATCGCTGGTGGGCCGGGCAAACAGGTAATCGTCCGGGGCATCCATGGTGTATTCCAGGGCGCTGGCCGGGGTGACGCAGACGGCCGCCAGCATGAGGGCGGCCAGACAAAGGGTTTTCAGCCTCATTTGTTGTACTCCCTCCAGTCTTTCTTGGATTTGTACTTTTGAAGCAGGAAGCGGCCCAGGAATACCAGGCCGACAACGCCCGCCCCGGCGGGCAGGACCAGCAGCCAGCGCCAGTCAAAGCCGCCGCCCTCCGCGGCAGGCTGTGGGATAGCGGTCACGGCCTCCCGCTCCTCTGCCAGGCCGAAAACGGCGGTATAGAGCACGGTCCCGCTGGTAGTCTTGGTCACTTCTCCGGCGTAGTCCGCCGTGACGGTGTAGCCGGTGGCGTATTTGCTGGAAGCGGTGCCGGTATAGGTGGCGGCGGCGTTGTAGAAGCCCCCGGCCTCCTGCCATTGAACATCCGCCAGGGTGAGGGTGCGCCCGCTGTCCTCAATAGACTTGGGCACCAGGGACACATCCGCCTCGGAGAGATTGGGATAACTGCGGGTGGCGGAGACGTTCCGGGTGGACGTGGCATAGCCGGACGCCTCCACCTGGATACTGGCGGTGTCCAGGGTGAGGAGGCCGGTATAGCCGTCCTCCGTGACGGCCTCACAGGTGGCGGCCAGCAGGGGCATGATCTCCTCCATGTCCTTGCTCTTGCTGTCCAGGGTCACGGTTTCGGTGTAATACTTGCTGTCCGTCTCCGTCTGGTCCTCCTTGACAATATCCAGCAGGGTATAGAGACAGCCGGACCGCTCAAAGTCCCCGGTGGGGATGAGGGCCGGATCATCCATAGGAGAGAGTTCGTAGGTCTTGCTGATCCTGGGCTCGGCCCGGTCCCCCTCCGTGTACTCCAAAACCTCTACTGGGTAAAGTACGGAGGGGGTGGTTTCGGGAGAGGGCGCCTCGGCGGCCATGGCCGGGCAGGCCAGGGCACAGGCGGTCAGCACCGCCAGAAACAGGGGCGCGGCGCGTTTCTTCATGTGGGTCAACTCCTTCAATCAAAAAATGGCCCGAAAACTTCCCTCAAATTGATGGGAGTTTCCGGGCAAAGAAAAAAGTCCCCTCAAATTGAGGGGACTTACGGGTTATCGCTCCGGGGCGTCTTTCCTCCGCTCCGGGAGTTTGATGCGGAACATCCGGCAGTAGTCCTTCTGGGCCTCCAGTTCACACTCACAAATAAGTCTGATAAAGGCGGTGTCGCTGGGGCCTTGGGCCCGCTGGGCCTGCTGGAGCGCGGTAATGTAGTCATGGCGCAGGATGGGCGGGATGGAGACCACACAGTAGCCCCTGTTCACCAGGATCAGATTCATCAGGAGCCGGGCGGTGCGCCCGTTGCCGTCCTGGAAGGGGTGAATATCCACCAGCCTCCGGTGGGCGTAGGCGGCCAGCAGGACCGGGTGCATGGCGTCCCTCCGTTTGTTCAGCTCCTCCACCAGCCCGGCCATAAGGCCAGGCACCTCCTCCGCCGTGGGTGGGACATATTCCGTGCCGGTGATGAACACCTGGCCTTCCCGGTAGCGTCCGGCGTGCTCCGGGTCAATGCCGCCGTAGAACAGGGCGTGCAGGCGGAGTATATCCTCCTCCCGGAATTGCAGGGGCCCGCCCCTGGCGGTCTCCAGCATATAGTCATAGGCCCTGGCGTGGCCGGTGGCCTCGTAGCAGTCCCGGATGGGCTTGCCGCCCACGGTGATACCGTCCTCCAGGAGCACCTTGGTCTCGGAGAGGGTGAGGGAATTACCCTCCAGGGCGTTGGAGGTATAGGTCATGCCGATGCGGAAATAGGCGTCCAGTTCCTTCACCTCGTCCGTGGTGAGGGGGCGGCGCTCCCGGATCGCCTGGGCGTATGCGTCGATACGCTCTAATAAAGCGTTGCCGCTCATACAGTCACCTGCCTTTGAGAGAAAGTTCAAAAATATTATATCATGGGGAGCGGAAACAGGCAACGGGAAACCTGGGGGCCAAAAGTCCCCTCAAATTGAGGGGACTTTTGAACGGCGCGCCCCGCCTGCGGAGAGGCGGCGACAGACGCACCCGTTCCCCACACTGGCAAAAGCCGCCGTCAGGCGGCTTTTGGGGCGTCCTCCCCTTGGAGACCGCATAATCCGGCGGACGGCCCCGGTCAAGGCCCGCCCAGTCCGCAGACTGGGCGGCTCGCGGGCGATTGCATGGCAATCGCCCGGCCTTGACGGGGGACGGCGGGCGGATTAGTCTCCCCCACGGGGAGACGCCCCCGGTCTGCGGCCTTACCGGCTCTGGCGCTGGGGCGGGATGCGGCTTCTCTGCTGGGGGGTGATGTTCCGTTCAATGGAGCCGCCGAACTGCTTGCTCATCCCCTGGATCTGATCCAGGGCGCTCCGCCGCTGCTGGGGGTCCCAGCCCTCGTACAGCTCCTCCAGGCGGGACAGGTCCGGCGTGTCCCGCTTGATGCCAAACTGGCGGCACAGGATATAGGAAATGCTCTGGGCGTCCAGGTCCACCTCCTCATGGTCATAGTTTGGGTTGGCCCCCTTGGCGTGGATGCGGGAGTGGGCCACCTCAGCGGCGATGGCCGCAAATGCCTCGCTGTCTGAGAAAGCGGGATTGACGGCCAGCTCCATATTTTTGCTGTCATAGTAGGCGGCCACGGGCAGGTCGTGGTCGGTGGCCACGGGAACAACGGAGTAATTGAGGATGGCGCGCAGGGCGATGCTCATTTCCTTGCTGTCATCCTTCAACTGGACCTTTTTCAGGTCACGCCCCTGGGTCTGGCGGATGTCATAGGCGTCCGTGAGGCGATACCCCCGGCCCAGGGTATTCCGGGCAAAAATCTTGACTCCCTTGCTTCGCTCCTGGTCGATCACGCCCCGATTCAGGGTTTTCCACCGCTCCGCCGTACCGAATACGGTGGCCTCCGGGTCCTGGAACATGACCAGGGCGATATTGCCCGCGCTGTATGTGGGGTTATCCCCTTGCATATCCAGGTACTTCACATACAGTTCCGGGTTGCTGGTGATCTCCTCCACTCCGGCGTCTTGCATGGCGATGGTGTTCTCCCGGTCCGCCTGCATTTCCGCCCTCCATTGGTTGTCCTGCTGGGACTTTTCCGCGATGATCGCTTCCAGATTTGCCATAATGATGTTCCTCCTAAAATATATTCATCTTGATTTTGGTATGGTTTTTCCCTTGGCCTGCGGGGCCCTGCCGGGCTCCCGCATCCCTTCCGACGCCGCCCGCAGGGCCTCCAGGCGGGACTTGACGGATGGTTTCTCAGTAGTCTCCGTCGTCCTCATATCCGTACTCCTCGTCTGCCTGGCTGTCGAGCCACTCCCGCGCTGTGGTGAGGAGTGTTCGGGCCGAACGCGGGGGGCGGCTTTTTTTGGCGCTTCTTCCCCCTGTTCCTGGGCGGGGGCCGGGTAGCCCCTCTGTTCCAGGTAGTGGTTGACCAGCGGCACATAGTCCACATTGGTCACAAGGTCCACGATCCCGCTGGTGGAACGTGTGTCTTTAATCACGGAGAACAGCACATTTTTCTTGGCGTAGGCCCGGAAGTCCTCCAGGTCGCTCTCTTTGATGTGAAAGGTCTTGAGTTCCCGGCCCGTTTGAAGCAGCCGGGCCATGTTGGCCTTGCCGTAGAGTTTTTTGTTGTTTTGGGACAGGGCCATCAGAAAGGCGGCCAGGTTTTTGCTCCCAGCCGCCAGCATTTTAACAGCAGCCTCGGTGAGCTGGATGCTCTCCTTTACCATCAGGTCGGCCACTTCACCGCTGTTATCCATCTTCTTCACCTCCCGGTTTTCAAATATTGAATGACCTCCAGAATGGAACAATACTGAACTTTTTGGAGATACCGCTTTCTCAGCAGCTTCAAGTGCCGCTCCCGCTGGGGCCCGGCAAGGGCGGAAAACGTCTCCGCGTCGCGGGCCGCCTCCCGGTAGTCCAGCAGGGTCACGCTCCCCCAGGGCCGTCCGCCCACAAACTTCTCCACATGGAGGAACAGGGCGAGCACCGGCCACCCAGCCCGGTCCTGAAAGGCCAGCCAGCACAGATTTTCATAACTGCCCGGCTCATAGACACGGGGCGGGTCAAACAGCCAGGACCTCTCACGCCGGGCCAGAAACAGATAGTCCGCCGCGCCGCCCTGTTGCAGTTTGAGCAGATCCAATTCAATGCTCCCTGCCTCGATGGGCTGATAGAGCGGTATCAATCCCAGAATGGCGGTCAGGTCCGCGTGGAGCAGTTTTTTCATAAGGACGCCTCCTTGCATGGTCTGGGCGCTGGGCTTCCACCGCCGCCCGGACCTTGGGGATGTCGCCCTCGATGCGGGCGCATAGCTTCAAGTCCCGGCGCAGCGCCCGCAGGTGTGTGGTGATTTGTTCGATCTCCGTCTGGATTTCCCCGCCTCCGTCTCCCCGCCGTTTCTGCCGGTATAACTGCCCGCGCCGTTCTGTGAGGGCGTCCATCTCCGCCTGTATCGCGTCATACTGCATGGAGAGCTGGGCCGCTGTCTCAATGCGGTTTTTACGGAGATAATGGAATTGCTCTTGATAGCGGTCCAGTTTCAGCAGCTCCTCCCGCATGGAAAACGCCGCCCGGTTTCCCGGACGGCGTTTCGGGTATGCCCCCAGCAGGCAGAGGTATTGGAAGCAGAGGGCTTGAAAGCCCGTGAGTTTCCTTGGGCGGCGGGGCATCCCACCCCGCACCCGATACCGGCGGCCCGGCTCCAGCAGACAGAAAAGAGTAGTGGGGGGAGTGTCCGGCGGGGCCTCGCCGGAACGGACGGCGGCAAGCCGGGCCTGTATGTCCGCCTCGGTATAGCCGTCTTTCAGGCTGTCCAGACGGATATACCCTTTCCCACCGGGGGGAAGGATAGCGGTGTGCTTGACCCTGGGGCCGGTTTTTACCCGATACCCCATCCGCCGCAGTTGGCTGAGGAAGGACTGGTAGGTGTAGGCTTGCCGGATGGCCTCGTCCACGTCCTGACGGATCAGGTCCCGCACGGTGGCCTTGCCCTGTCTGGCCGCCTCCCACTCAGCCCGGCTCACCGGGCCGCCCAGGGGCTCACTGGGCTCAATAATGGACAGCCCGTGTTCCCGGCAGATGGCGTCTGAGGTCCCCCGGATGCCCACGCCGTCCCCGCCGTAGTAGTCCTTCAGTTGGTCCCGGTACATGGCCCCATCCACAAAGGAGACGGAATTAAAAACGATATGCGAATGTAAATGCGCTTTGTTCAGGTGGGTGGAAACGATGGCTTCATAGCGGTCCCCCAGCAGGCGCCGGGCAAACTCGACGCCCACGGCATGGGCCTGGTCCGGCGTCACCTCGCCGGGAGCGAAGGACTGGATGATGTGGTAGCCCTTCCGTTTCCGCCCCTCCTTGCCCCAGCGCCGCTTGGTGTCCATCATGTCGGCGTAAACGCTCTCCCGGTCGCAGTTGACGGCGGTCTCGAAACAGGTCTGTTCCGTTTTCTCCCGGTCCAGGGCATAGTCGATGGCGGCCTCCAGGGAGGTCTTTTCCGGGTCCTGGGTATAGCCCACGCATTTGTCCAGGCGGTTGTGAATGACTAAAATCTTGGTGTAGGCCATTACAGCGTGTCCCGGACCAGCCGGACCGCCTGACGGACCAGCCGCGCCGCCTCCCGTATCTCGTCCTGGGTGGCCGCGCCTCTGGCGTTGGCCTGATAAGCCAGTTGATTCACATTATTGCCGATGGCGTTCAGTTCCCGGAGCAGGGCGGCGTAGGTATCGGGAGGCCGGGGCCGGAGATTGACGCCCATAATGAGTTGGCGGAGCATGGGCTCGATCTTGAGCCCGGTGGTCCGGGCGGTCTCTGTCAGCCGGGCGTAGTGGGCGGCGTCCAGCCGCAGGGTGATGGTTTTATAGGGCTTCATCGAACTGGGCCTCCTTTCCGGTGCTGCGGCCTCTTTGCCGGCTCCGGCGGGGGACTTTTCAAGGGGACCTCCTTGCAGTAGGCCCTCTCTCCGCAGGCGTCCTTCAGCAGATGGGCCATGCACTCGTCAAACGGGTGCCAATCCCGGTCTCCGCTCACAAGGAAATAGTGCATATTGGTCTCCCGGTACATCAGCTTAGTCCCGCTCTGATGCGTGAGAACAACCATGCCATAAACGACCAGATCATTTGTCCCCGGATATGGCGAGATGTCCACGGCCACGTCACAAAATGGAGTGTCGTGGGCGGCAAGCACGGCTTTGATCTTCTCGGTGTTCTCGGCCTGGTGGTCCCGGAAATGCTGGATCAGGCCAACCTGTTTCCGTAGACCGCTCAGGTAATTCTGTTTATCTTGGCCGATAAACAGTTTCCGTCCACTCCCGAACACGATGGAATAATCGTTATGGCCCCGGAATTTCCCCCGGCAGGGGGTTTTCTCCACATGGTAGGATGTTTCACCAAACAGGCGTTGCAGGGTCCGCTCCAGGCGCAGGGTCTCGCTCCGTTTCTCATCAATCATCTGTTCACCTCCAGTTCAGGTATCAAATAGCGCATATCAAGAGGATATGCGTTGGTGTTGTGCGGGGGGTGGGGGCTGTGCCCACGGAAAAAAGTCCCCTCAAATTGAGGGGACTTTCGGCGGCGCGGGGGTATCAGGGGCGGAGCCCCTGACCAGCGGCATTTTGCTGTCAAAATGCCATGCTGGCGCGGACAGCGGCGCGAGCGCCGCTGTCACCGTACCGGGGTCGTTTTCCGGCGGGGCGGTTTCTTGGGCCCTTTCCGGGTGGTCTCCGGCTTTTGAACACTCTCCCGGTTTCGGTGCTGATTCAAGGGCGTGGTATGCAGCTTCTGTGCCATAGTCGGCTCCTCCTCTTGTGGTGTGTCTTGATGGCCGGAGGACAGCGGCTCCTCCAGCAGGGCCGGGTCGTCCTCCAGAAAGGAAAGCATTTCCTCCACCCGTTCTTCCAGGGAAGCCTCCACCGTATAGCCGGGGAGAAGGATGCCGTTGACGGAAAAGCGTCTTTCCTCTCCCTTTGGGATAGGCGGGGACACCTCCGTGAACAGGTGGGCGTAGGCTTTGATTCGGCCTTGCAGATAACGCTCCATCTCCTCTCTTGTGGCAAACCGCTTGTCGCTCTGCCCGGCGATCTTCCAGCCGTCGCCGGTGTAGTCTGGGGTTGGATGCTGGAGCGTGTTATAATGAATATCCCAAGACAAAGTACAGTTGATAAGAGTTCCATCCGGCGTTTTATTTTCGGACACACGATACGACATTTTATAGACCATGTTGCTCAATACGTTCCAGCCGAATTGATTGACCTTCCACTGGTTGGACGTGTGCTCCACCGGCAAGGCCCGCAGATACTCCCTGGCCTTGCGGATGGCTATGGTCTCCGCCGCCTGTTTCAGCCATTCGGCCTCGATTTCAGAGAATTTTGAGAAAATGGCTTTTTCCTGGGCCACGCTGGCCTCCTCCATGGTGGTCAATTCCTCCCGCGGCAGTTGGATCAGTTCCGCAACACGGTCCGCCTTTTTATCTGGATAGTAATGGGCGGACATTTCGATCTCCCATCCAGGGGTGATATGCGTATGTGCCATGTCCGCCCCCTATCGCGCCATAGCCAGCCGCTTTTTATGCAGCGGCTTTTTCCTGGCGGCTGGGCGGGCGGCTTTGGCCGGAGGCGGCTCCTGTTTCCCCCTGTCCGCCGTCTGTGCCTGGACCTGGACCGGGAGGGGCGGCCCCGCCTGGGGTTTTTCCTCCGCTGGAGGGGCCGGCTCACCGGAGACGGGCTGCGCCTCCGATGGTACGGCCATATCGCCGTCCTCCAGGCAGTTCAGCAGGTCCTCCAGCGTGACCTTTTCCTTCTGCGGGACCGGGGGTTGGAGCGAATACCCTTGCAGGAGTTGGCCGTTGACACAAAACAATTCCTTTGCCTCCGCCGGGATGGGCGGGGACAGGGATTCAAAGCACGGCGCATACTGGTCAAATTTGCTCTGGATGTACTTCTGGGCCCCCTCCATGGTCTTGTACTTCTTGCTGCCCTCGTACTCAATTCGTTCCCTGGGGCTCCGGGTATAGCCCCAATACCCTTGAGACAGGCCGGGGGCCGTGTAGGACAACTCCCAGGTCAATTTCCATTCATCACCAGACTTGACGATGTTGAATGTCATTTTATAGACCAGGTTGCTGATCTCCCAGGAGCCGTCCTTGTGCCTCTGCCACTCATTGCGGGTGTGTGTGACCTCCGGCGTTTTCAGATATTCGATTGCTTTTTGCAGGAGAAGGGTCTGCGCCCCATGCTCATCCCAGGCGGTGACGGCCTTCTTCATCTCCTCAAAGACTTTCTTTTCCTCCGCCTGGCTTTTCTTTAACTGCTTTTCCAGGTCCTTGACCGGGACATTCAGGAACGGCTTGAAGTCGGCCCTGTCGCCCCGGTAGTTGATCTGCCGCCTGACCTCCAGGTAAAAGCCCTCCCGAAGATAACCTTCACTGGGACCGATCTCATAAAACGATTTTTTTGCCATACTGCAATTCACCTCCCTATCTGATCGGGCCGCTGGGCGGCGCCCGGTCCTTTTTCGGCATCCAGCCCTTTTGATACCGATGCTCCATCATGATCGTGCGGACCAGAGCCGCCTCGTTTTCCGGCAGATACCGGATGCGCCGGAGTGTCCCGTATTCCCAAAACAAATCTTCCATGGCCGCCCTGTACCGTTCCGGCTCCATAGAAAACCGCCGCCCGGAGTAAAAGACCAGTTCCACGGCTTTGGCCTCCACCGCCGTGTGTTCCAGGCGGTGGAGGTGTGCGGAAAAATCGAAGGAGCGTATATCCCCCGTGGGGCTGTCCCGGTCCCTGCCCTTGAGGATGACACAGTATGCCTCCTCTCCGGCCTCCGGGCGCTGGCTGATCCATACCCGGTGGCCGTGGGAGCCGCGAAGGAACACATCCCGTTCCCGGACACACAGCCCTCCGCCGGAACGGGGGAGCCAGTAGAAGGTCCGCTCCTCCATCTCGTATTCCGACACAGCCGCCTGGAGCGTCCAGAGGTCCGGGCGGAAACTTGCTGGGGTGGAGGGGGTGGTCCGGCCGCACAATCCGTCCAAAACAGGAAACAATTTAATATTTGTCTCTTTCATCTTACCGGCTGCACCACCCTTGTCCGGCTGTGCCACCGCTGTTCCGGGCGCACGGCCGGGGGCGGCTGGTAGTCCGGGTCCAGGTACTTGGCCTCAAACTCTGCCGCCGTCAGCCGCTCCGCATCCTGGCCCTGTACGAAGTCACCGGGAGCCAGATCCAGATAGCCGCCGGATGGCAGGGGGAGGGGGCTGGCGGTGAGCACGGTGCCGAAGTGCTCCACCGTGATATGCCGCCCCAGCAGGCCCGGCTGGCTCCAATCGTCCGGGTCTGTCTGCATTTCATAGAGGTGCATCCACGGGGGGAGTGTGGCGCGGTCCACCCGCTGGGTCGTAAACAGGCCGGGGACGGTCAAGATTTCCACTTCTCCCAATCGTTCTGTGTTTGCGTTGACAAGATACATAAAAGTGCCTCCCTGTTATCTTCCCTCAATTTGAGGGGACTTTTTAGGCCGCGGGCCGCGGGTGTAAACAAAGGGATAGTCTTGGGCCAGCCGGTATTGTCTGGCCAGTTCCTCCGGGGTGACGCGCTTGCCCGCGACAAACTTACCGGGATGGACATACCGTGTCATGCGTCGGCCCTCCGGGACATGATTCCGCATCTCCCAGGTGCCCACCACCTGGGCCTGCTCCGCCATTGTCCGGCGCACATCCGGGTTATCCCTGGATGGCCGCAGTTCATACTGATACATTTGATCCGGGGTAAGGGGGGAACGGTAAATGACCTCCCCCCAGGCCCGGAACGCGCCGTGCTCCACGCTGGTACGCTCGTCGTAATTAAGAAAGCCCGTCAGGGGGTTATCCGGGTCCTTGGGATAGGTCCCTATGTCCACGGGCCGCGGGGTGGAGTAGTAGCGGTAAAGCTCCTGCTGTTCCATCGCTCTGCCCTCAACGTTCCGGGCCTTTCCGCGGTTTGGGCCGCCTGGCCTTTGGCTTTGGGATGGCGCGCTCCTGAACCTCCCATTGCATCCGTCTGGCGTCGTACTCGCTTTTGGCAGGTCTGCCAGGCTCAGGAGGAGCCATTTCGACTTGTGTAACAGCGGGTGCTGGCCTCCTGTCTTTTCTAAGCTGTTGTAGACGGACCTTTACGGACGGGCTGCACGGGGCGGGTCCCGCCTCCCTCTCCTGGGGTGGCTGCGTCATGTCCTCCTGCGGAGACAATAGGCCCTCCGCAGAAGGGGCCTCCCGCTGGACTGCGGGCTGTTCCTGCGTTTTTCCCATATTGATGGACTCATGCAGGCGTTTCATGATCTGCTGAACGGCGGAGCGAAATGCTTTCTGCTCCCCCTCCGGCAGAAGGGCCGCCTGCTCCTCCATTTGCTTTCCCAGGTCCGCCGCCTGACAATGGCGCTGGAAACAGGGCAGAAGGCCGCGGGAGAGCTCATCGACACTTTGATGGATAAAAGGCGTTAATTCTTCCTGTAAAACCGTGCGGTATTCCTGCGGCACCCTCTGAAATAACTGGTTTACCCGTGCCTGCCCGTCTTGGTATGCACCGATATGGGTCTGCATCTGTTCCAGAAGGGAGCCGCCCGCCCCGATCTCCAGAGGGAGCCAGTAGCGGTCTGTCCGGCCGTCTTTCATATAGTCGATTTTCACCTTGACCGCCTGCGGCGTCCGTTCAGCCTCCCGGTACTCCTGATCCACCTGGCGTACATAATTCTCCGCTTGGGAGAGAGACATCTGTTTGCCAGTGGGAAAACGCTCATCCATGCTCTCCGTGATGGTCACAATAGGCTCGCCCTCCGGGTCCAGGCTGACCATTGGGGCCTCCGGGCCGCCTTCCGCGAAGGGCGGCTTCATCAGGTCGTCCACAGCGGCGGAAATATCGTGGGCAAATGCTTTCCACTTGTCCGCCACCGCCCGGACCGTACAAGCCCCTCGTTTGAAAAAGCCGGTGAACAGGCTGGCGCTCTCGCCCAGCAGATCCTTTACATCCTGTTTCAGATTGCCGGTGATCTCCTTCATCCGGCTGTTATGTTCCATGCTGCTTCACTCCTATCGAATGGTTTTGGAAATCTCCCCTCAAATTGAGGGGACTTTTGAGGTCCGGGCCCGCTTCTTCCTGCCCTTGGTACGCCTCTTTTGGCTCTGCGGCACAGGCTCCGGGGGCGGACGGTCCAGGCAGCGGCTCTCAACGCCGTCGATCAGTTCCGCGGCGGTGTTGCGAATACACTCCAGGGAGGCGCGCAGCTCCTTTTGCTCTCTGCCGCTGCTCCACCCGGTAATGTAGCCGAAGGAGTAGTCGCTGGTGTCCAGGCCCAGGTACTGGCAGACGGTATAGGCCACGCTCTCCGCCTCCACCTCGCGGGTGCGCCGGTCCTTCTCATGGGCCCCTACAATGATCCCGCCCTCCACCGGGAGGGCGTGCAGCTTGGCGTGGGCGATCTCATGGACCAGCGTTTTGATGGTCTGGGCCTCGCTCATGCCGGGGCTGAGGGTGATCCTCTGTTCCGCGTGGTAGTACGCCCCATGGACGCCCGGCGGCAGGAGGCCCTCGCTGATAGGGACGGGGGAGATGGCTTTTAAGGCGGACAGCAGTTTTTCATAGCCCTCCACGGTGCCCGTCAGGGCCTCAACGCCCAGGCTGGGGAGTTCCCGCCCATCGGTCTGGCTGACATCAAACACAATAGCCGTGGTGAAACCAGTTTTTTTCACCCATTTCTGTTCCTTGATGGTCTGCCCGTCCGGGCCGGTCTCCTCCACCTCATCCCGCGCCCAGTAAGGGCAGGGGGCCAGGATGGTGATGCCGGTCTCGCCCGCCTTGACATGACGGCCGAATTTCCGTTTCCAGTCCCCATACCCCGCCACCATGGAGGCGTGCGAACACTGGAGCTTAATGAGAAAAATATTGCCGTAACTGTAATGGTGCAGTTTGGAGAGGGATTGCAGATAGGCCGCGTACTGGTCGCTCTGGAACAGGTCGGTGATACCGGCCTCCAGTTGATCCGTCAGCGCCCGCACACGCTCCATACGCTCTTGAAAGTCGATTTTTCACACCTCCCCGGAAAGTCCCATCAAATTGAGGGGACTTTTGAATAGGAAAAAAACCCCGGACATGGTACGTTACCGCTCCATGCCGGGGTCTTTCCTGTGCCGCCGGGGCTTCCAGTCCGGGTGTCCGGGCGGAAGCTCCTCCCTCAGTTCATCCACCCGCTGTTTCATATTCTTCCGGGCGGCCTGCTCGTCTCCGAAATAACGGCCATAGTTGTACCCCTGGAAATTATCGTAGGCGTAACACTTCCAGGTGACGTAGGGGGAGACCTCCGTGGGGCTGTACCCCAGCACTACCTCGGTATTTCCCACCCGGCGGCTGTCGATGATCTCATAGCTCTGGCACATTCGTTTTCCGCTCATCCTGTTCACCTCACCGGCGTCTCAGCCTTTTTTACGTTTTTTCCCGCCGCGGCCTTGGCCTTTTGGCGCTCCATGACCGTCTGACGCAGCTTCAAGCCCTCCAGGATGCCCTGTTTCACGTCGGGGATGGTGGTGCGCTTGTCAGGGAAGAAGGGCCGCAGATCCTCCTCCAGCATTGTGACCTTCAGCGGAGGTGTCTCCTCCCGCTTGGTGGGGGCTACGGCCTGCTCGATCTTCTCCGTGGTCAGACTGCCGGCCTGGCTCTCCTTCTTCAACTCCTTGGCCTTGGTGCCGGAGGGGACTTTATCCTCCTTCTGGATGGCGTCCGCCAATACCTTCTGCTCCTTGGGCTTCATTTGGGCAATATCCGCCCCGGTGTTGACCGGGATCTTCCCCTTGTCCACCAGGTCCTGGAGTTCCGGGACCAGTTTATTCAAAGTCTTGTACCGCTGGATCGTGGCGGGGCTCTCGCCCACCTGCTGGGCCAGCTCCTCGTCGGCGTTCATGCGCTTGATCCCCAGGGCCTCGTCCTGCGCGATCTCCTCCTTGGTCCGGCGGCCCATCTTCCGTTTCATGGCGTCGGTTTTCATCTGATAGGCGCGGGCCTTCTCCATAGGGCTGATCTCCTCCCGCTTGAGGTTGGAGTCCACCATGGAAATGATGGCCTCGTCCCGGTCCAGATTGCGGACGATAACAGGAATATTTTCAATCCCGGCCAACTGGCAGGCGCGCATACGGCGGTGGCCGGAGACCATCTCATAGCCGCCGTCCTTATGGGGGATGACCATGACCGGCTCCAGCACACCGAATTTCTTGATGCTGTCCACCAGGTCCCACATATCCTTGTTGTCGCGGACTGCGAAGGGGTGCCCTTCAAAGGGCCGGATATTCGCCACCTTCATGGTCGTGACCGTCTCCGGCTGGCCCTCCTTGGTCAGGGGGATTTTCAGGTTTTCGGGCAGTTCTTCATCCCCCACGGCGGGGGCTTCCGGGGCCTTATCCGCCTTGGCGGGCTCCTCCGGGGGATAAGGGACCAGCTTGCCGGGGACCGGCATGAGCGGCTTATCCCGGTGCCCCTTACGGTACTCACTGGCTTGGGCAAGGGACATTTCATACACATCCGCCCGGACCTCCAGCATCCCCGCCTGCTCCAGCGCCTTGCAGCGGTGGAAGCCGTCTACCAGTTGAAATTCGTCCTCTTTCTCGCTCTTGCGGAGAATGACGGGCTTTTGCAGGCCGTTTTTCTTAATGTCCGCGATCAGGCCGCTGTAATCCTTGCGGGGTTCGTCCTTGACATAGGTGCCGGGCAAAGGTTTGATTTTGGAGAGGGCAACGAAACGCAGGTCGGGGGATCGTGGCTCCTGCTCCTTTTCGTCCTTGGGCTTACTGGGATCAGACACAGGAGACTTCTTCCCGTCGGCAGGCTTGGCAGAGGTGTCCGTGGGAGCCTTGGGCTCCTCCTGTCCCTTCTTCTCGTTGGTAGGCTTGGCGGGGGTGTCTGCGGGGGCCTTGGGGGCTTCCTGCCCCTTCTTCCCGTCGGCAGGCTTGGCGGAGGTGTCCGCAGGGGCCTTGGGGGCCTCCGGCCCCTTCTTCTCGTTGGTAGGCTTGGTGAGGGGGGCTGCGGGAGCCTTGGGGGCCTCCGGCTCCTTCTTCCCATCGGCAGGCTTGGCGGAGGTGTCCGCTGAGGCCTTGGGGGCCTCCGGCCCCTTCTTTCCATCAGTGGGCTTGGGAGTAGTGCCCGCAGGGGCCTTGGGGGCCTCCTGTCCTTTCTTCTCGTCGATAGGCTTGGCGGCTCCAGCGGCAGGCGGTTTTCCCGCCTCTGGAGGCGCGGGTGTGTCCGGCGGCGCGCCGGGGACCGGGGCGCGGAACGCTCCGATCAAAGGGTTTTTCTTGGGGTCTGCCATAGTCGTTTTCCTCCTTTATGTCGTGGCGTTTTATTGAAAACTTCCCTCAATTTGAGGGGAGTTTTGCTCGTTTGGGACGATCCGTGGGGAAAACCGCCCCCTGGGTGTGCTTGGCGGCGGGCAGGTCGGCCAGTGTGGACGGGAGGCCGTCAAAGTCCTGGTCGGTCCCCAGGATCGAGGCCAGCAGCACCACATCGGCCCTGTCCACGCCGTACCTCTCCGCCAGCCAGTCCAGGTATTCCCGGCGGTTGGAGTAGTCTTTTGTTTTATAACGGCTCATAGGGACTACTCCTCCTGTTCATTCCCACTGTGGATAGGAAAAGTCATGCTGGACTGCCGCCTGATAATAGGGGCTCATTGTGACTGGCGCGTTATATAGGGCGGTCAACAGATAGGCGCGGATATTACGTATCTCTGTTGTGTTGCGTCTCATGCAGTCAAACACATATTCCAAATGGCCATTGTCCAACATTTGCAGCCGCCCTTTTACCTGCTCGGCCGGCATTTCCGCCCCTCCAATGCGAAAGGTAGGCCGGGTGCTGCATAGCGTGTCCACGATCAGCTCTGTCACGCTTTCCACGTCCTCATAACCAAACTGCTGGCAGAGAAGGGGAAATTCGATTGCTTCTTGCACTTCTCTCCGGCACTCGCTTCGATCTATCCATCTGCTCTCCGGGACTGTGGCAGATGGATGGATAGATGGATAAAGCTGACTGAGATCAGTCTGATTAGACTCAATATAACTTGTGTCCGATTTTCGGAAGTCTGCACTTCCGATAACCGGAAGTCTTGACTTCTGTTTTTCGGAACTCTTGACTTCTGCTTTTCCGAAGTCTTGACTTCCGAAAATCGGAAGTCTGGGAATGTCTTGCGGCGCAGGGGGTTGCGGCGGTATGGTGCGGGTGGTGAAGCGTTTGACATAGATCTTAGTGGGGCGGCCCTGCCCCTGCTTGACCCGCTCAATGAGGCCGAAGCCTTTCTTGCCGGTGTCCAGCTCTGCCAGGAGCCGGACCGCCTTTTCATGGCCGCAGTTCAGGTCCTCTTGTATCTCGTCCAGGGTGTAGTAGATGAACACACGCCCCATATCGTCATACCAGCCGTTTTTGGCGGACAGGCCCATGCGGTCCAGCAGGAGGCCGTACAAGAGTTTTGCGTCTGTGGACAACTTTTTGAACGCCTCCCCGGTAATGAGCTGCCGGGGAATACGGTAGAAAGCAAATTGATTGCTCTCGTCGCCATAGTAATAATCGAAGTTCATGTTCTGCCTCCTGTCGTTTGGGCGCAAAAAAAGGGCACGACCCTTTCAACTGGATCGTGACCTTTTCAATGATAAAGTTGTTTGGCCGGATTGTTCCCCGGAGCAGCGTCAATCTCGCATATGCGCTTTCAGACAAATAGTTCTCTTTTCTCTTAATTTTCTCAATTTGCGATAAGGTCTTTGAGGGGAATAATAGTGGATAACATGATTTTCACCTCAGAAGTATGCGGTGTGGTGCTCATAGCACCTTTCGACAAAATCTCCCGGCCGCCATGCTCCACCATTCGATTTATTGTATTTTTATCGTTGTTTTTTCGATGTTTTTCTCCATTTTCTCTTTATCATAGAACATTTTCGCTAACTGTCCCAATAACATTGCCGGAATTTCCTCCGCGCTCAGATCTCCGGGAAATACTTGGCGTCCTTTTCGGCCACCCAGGCGTGTTCAGGTACAACCGTGGTAACCATGGGATCGTTGTCGCGCAGACGGATGGCCCAGATATAGTACTCCGCATACCCGGGGGCGGTAGCCTGGCTGTGAGTCACGCCGTGGGCCATGCAGGTGGCGTCGTTGTGGTGAACTTTATAGACGGTGTCTCCCACCTCGGCATAGCCGTAGCCATTTTCGGGCAGGAACTTATAGAAGTAGATCTCAGGCTCCACGTGGGTATGGGGGGGAAGCTGGACCACTTGCCGGGGTAGCTCACCACCTCGCCGATGAAGAAGTTTGTCTCCGGACAGTTGGAGCGATCCAGGAAGGTGCGCACGATACGGGTGGATGCCTCGTTCATCAGGCCGGCGCCCCGGAGTTCAGAGCCGCACAGCAGATCCTCGCCCTTCATCAGCTTGGGTTCAAAATGCTTGGGATTTGTGGTGCGCTGGATGGAGACTTCGGCCTTGTCAGACTGGCACATCAGCTCCACAGCGGTATTCTGGGGCACATGGAGCAGGATGGGATCCTCATGGAAGCAGGATTTGCGCTCCACGGTCTCCTCCTTGTCCGCCCAGCGGAAGGTAACCTTGCCCGTCACCAGGACGTAAATGCACTCTTTCGGCTCGTTGTAGCTGACAGTATCGCCCTTTTCCATCAGCAACTCGCCGAAGTCCATGTTCATGTCGGAGGCGTCGCCCTCCACAACGATGGGATTATATCCCCTCTGGAATCCGGAATTGGTGAGTTTCATATCAATTACCTCCTACAAATTTTGATTACTGATTTTTTCGCACGATCGCTTTCCGCGCCTTTTCGTAAATGGTCTTGGCGTCCAGCTGGTAGATTTCCCGCAGGTAGTCCACCGTGCCCACCTGGCCAAACCGGTCCAAAACTCCTACCCGCTCCAGCGGCACAGGGCAGGTCTCCGCCACAACTTCGGCCACCGCGCTGCCCAGACCGTTGTAAATGCTGTGGTTTTCGGCCGTGACAATGGCGCCGGTAGAGCGGGCGTAGTGCTCCACCGCATCCCGGTCAATCGGCTTGAGGGTGAACACATTGACCACAGCCGCGCTGATTCCCTCCCGGGCCAGCTGATCGGCCGCCTTCAGCGCCTCGGCCACGCACACGCCGGTGGCCATGAGGGTCACATCGGTACCGGGGCGCAGCTCAGCCGCCTTCCCAATTTCGAAGGTGGAGCCAGGCTGGTAAATTTGCACCGCGTTCTTCCGGGACAGGCGGACATAATATACGCCGTTGGCCCTCTCCAGTTGGCGAATCACATTGTCCAGCATGATAGAGTCGGTGGGCTCGATAATGGTCACTCCAGGGATATCCCTCAGGGAGCCCATGTCCTCAAAGGGCATGTGGGTGGCGCCATTCATGGCCGCAGTGATACCGGGATCGCTGCCGATGATGCGGATGTTGGCTTTGGCAAAGGCGGCAGACACAAAAATCTGGTCTAAGCAACGGCGGGTGGCGAAGCAGCCGAATGTGTGGCAATAGGGCACCATGCCCACGGCGGACATGCCCGCAGCCACGCCGATCATGTTGGCCTCCTGAATGCCGCAGTTCACCGTCCGCTCGGGATGGGCCTCCCCAAATGGCACCGTACCCACAGAGTTCATTAGATCGGCGTCCATGACTACAATCCTGTCGTTCTGGTTTGCCAGATCAATCATCGTTTGGCAGTACACATCCCGCATGGCCTGCTTCTCTGTTCCAAGCGTCTCACAGATCCTGTACGACATTTCAGCACCCCTCCTTCTCCAGCCGTGCAATGGCCTCCTCACACTGCTCCTTGCTGAATCTCATGTGGTGGTTATACTTGATCCCCTCCGCGAAGAAGCAGCCCTTGCCCTTTTGGGTCTGGAGGACGATCATAGTGGGCTTCTCCTGCTGATGCTTGGCCAGGGCGATGGCATCATAGATGGCGTCGACGTCATGCCCGTCCACCTCCAGGGCGTACCAGCCGAAGTCCTGGAATTTCTGGCGCATATCCCCCAAATCGCAGATATCCTTGGTATAGCCGTCCAGCTGCTGATGATTGTAGTCCAGGAACGCAATCAGGTGGGACAGCTTGTGCTGCGGGGCGTACAGGGCTCCCTCCCACACCTGTCCCTCCTGGCTCTCGCCGTCGCCCAGCAGCAGGTAGGTATAGTTGTCCTTTCCCAGCATTTTATTTCCATGGGCGATGCCGATGGCGGTGGACATACCCTGGCCCAGGGAGCCGGTGCTCATATCCACGCCAGTCGTGCTGTTGCGGTCGGGATGGCTGGGAAGCCTGGTTCCGTTGGTATTGATGGTCAGCAGCTGCTCGACCGGGAAGTAGCCTTTCAGCGCCAGCGCGGCGTACAGGGCGGGGCCGGCGTGCCCCTTGGACATGACAAAGTAGTCCCGATCCTCCCACTGAGGGTTCTTCGGATCCACGTTCATTACGCCGCCATAGAGTACACCCAGCACATCTGCGGCAGACATGGCGCCGCCCAGATGGCCGAAGCCCAGTTCGCCCAGGGCCTTCAGCACCTGGATGCGGATGTTTTTTGCAAACAGCTCCAGGTCCTTATGTTGTGTCATCGTACGTTCCCTCACTTTCTCCTCTGGTTAGAAGCGCTCCAGCGCTTTACCCACTTTGATGAGATTTGTGATAAGCCCATCGTTATAGGCCTTCATTTCCTCCGCCGTCCACGTCTGCATGCCCACGCCGCCGGTCTTGAATCCCAGCTCGCCCCGCTCCACTTTTTCCTTCAGAAGGGGCGAGGGTTCGTGGGAGTCCTCCAAGTAGCTATACAGGTAAGAGGAGATGCTCAGACACAGATCGGCGCCGATGGCGTCAATCTGCTCAATGGGGCCGATGGTACCCAAGCGCATTCCGAAGCTGTATTTGACGGCATCGTCCACGTCCTTGGGGTCTGCAATGCCGTTGGCAACGATGCTCACAGCCTCACGCCCCAGGGCGTTCTGCATCCGGTTGGCAATGAAGCCGGGCACGTCTTTTTTCACTACGATGGGCTTTTTGCCCGCCTCGCGAAGCACGTCGCACACCGCATCCACCGCATGGTCGGACACATCGGCGGTACGCACCACCTCTACCAGCGGGATGAGGAAGGGCGGGTTCCAGAAGTGCGTGCCCAAAATCCGCTCTCTGTGCACGGACTTGGAGGCGATCTCCGTGACGCTCATGGCAGATGTGTTGGTACACAGCACCGCCTCAGGCTTGCAGGCCTGATCCAGGCGCGCAAAATAGTTCTGCTTGAGCTCCATGTTCTCCAGCACGCACTCGATGGCGAAGTCCGCCTCACGGGCAGCCTCGTCAAAGTCCAGCACAATATCAATGCGCTTCCGGATTTCGTCACACCGGTCGGCATCCACCAGGCCGTTTTCCGCCAACAGCTTCAGGTTATCCTCAATGACCCCGGCGGAGGTCTGCTGCTCCCTGACATCAAAGGCCAGCAGCTTCACGGGGAAACCGGTCACCGCAAACTGAAGCGCAATGCCGGTTCCCATTTTGCCGGCGCCGAACACGGAGATCTTCGCCTTGTTTTCCATATCATTCATCCTTTCCATCAGATCCGCTCAAATACCGCGGCGCCGCCTTGCCCCCCTGCCATGCAGAAGGCCACCAGTCCGTAGCGCGCCCGGCGCCGTTTCAGCTCATACAGCAGCTTTGCCGTCAGAATGGCGCCGGTACCTGCCAGCGGATGTCCCAGCGCCAGCGCGCCGCCGTTGACATTCACCTTGTCCATATCCAGTCCAAGCTCCCGGATGCAGGCGATGGATTGTGTGGCAAACGCCTCGTTCAGCTCGATGAGATCCATCTCCTCCAGGGTGAGGCCGGTCTTGCGCAGCACCTTCCGGATGGCCTCCACCGGGCCGACCCCCATGATGCTGGGGTCACAGCCGGTAACCGCAAATCCCCGGAACACCGCCAGGGGCTCCAGGCCCTTTTTCTCCGCCGTCTCCCGATCCATAAGCACCACTGCGCCGGCGCCGTCGCTCATCGGAGAGCTGTTGCCGGCGGTGCATACCCCATCAGGCTCAAAGGCGGTGGGCAGTCTGCCCAGAGTCTCCATGGTGCTCTCCGGCCGGACGCATTCATCCCTGTCCACCACGGTGGTCTTACCGCGCTTTCCGGGTACCGTCACCGGAATCATCTGCGCGTCAAACCGGCCTGCCGCCTGCGCGGCGGCCGCCTTTCGGTGGCTCTCCAGGGCGAAGGCATCGCACTCCTCCCGGGTGATGTGGTACTTTCTGCCCAGATTTTCGGCGGTAGTACCCATACTGACATTGAGCGCCCCAGGGGCAGTTCTGCGAACCAGCCACTGCGGCGGCGCCACCTGATAGGCCACCCTGGCCTTCTCCATCAGGTGGGGGCGGTTGGAGTCACTTTCCGTTCCCCCTGCCACCAAAATATCGGCCTCTCCGGCTTCAATCATCAGCGCACCCATGGCAATGGCGTTGAGGCCGGAGGAGCACTGCCGGTCAATGGTGATGGCGGGCACCGTAAAGGGCAGGCCGGCCTGGAGTGTAACCACCCGCGCCAGATTGGCGCTGTCGTTGTTGCCAAGGTTGCCGAAGATAACCTCCTCCACCTCTTCTCCCTTAAGCCCCGCCCGGCGAACCGCCTCGGCGATAACCAGCGCGCCCAGCTCGGGGGCGCCTACCGCTGCCAGGGCTCCCCGGCACCGCCCTACGGGGGTGCGCACCGCAGAGACAATTACCGCTTCCCGCTTCATGCTCCTTCCTCCTCGTGTTCCCGGTACACCCGGGCCTTCTCCTCGCCCTTGAGCACGCGGGTAATTCCAGCGGCCAGAGCCTCCATCTCAAATTCCCCAGGGATCACCGCCACCGGAGCAATGAAGCGCACCTTCCGGCGCAGCTTTTCCACCAGCAGCTCCGAATTGGCAATGCCTCCGGTGAGGACAACTCCGTCGATCTCTCCGTCCGCCGCCGCCGCCAGGCCGCCGATGCATTTGGCCGTCTGATAAATCATGGCCTCGTAGATGAGTGCGGCCTTCTTGTCGCCGGCCCTCACCTTCGCCTCCACCTCCCGCACGTCATTGGTTCCCAGGTATGCGGTGAGGCCGCCTTTGCCCCGAACCATGGCGCTGAGCTCCTCAAAGGTGTACTCCCCGGAGCAGCATACCCTGGCCCATCCGATGCTGGGCAGTCCGCCGGCGCGCTCAGGCGAGAAGGTGCCCTCCTCATCGGTCATGATGTCGGCAATAACCCCCCTCTTGTGGAGGCCGATGCTAATGCCCCCGCCCAAATGAACCATGATGAGGTTCAGTTCCTCATACTTCCGGCCCAGCCGCTGTGCGTACATGCGGCCCACCGCCTTGGTGTTGAGGATATGGCCCATGCTCAGCCGCGGCACCAGGGGGCAGCCGGAAATCCGGGAAACCGGCTCCATCTCGTCAGCGGTATTGCCGTCATAGATGTAGGCCGGAATATGGAGCCGTTTGGCCATATCCAGTGCGATAATCGCAGCGGTGGTGGAGGCATGTTGTCCGATGGGCCGGTTTCGCAGCACATCGATCATCTCATCGTTGACCACATAGGCCCCCGTGTGAATGGGCGGCAGGGAGCCGCCCCGGGCCACAATCGCGGTCAGGCCGGACAGATCATAGTCAATCTCGGCCAAAAATTCCTCCACCGCCTTCTGGCGGAAGGGGGCCTGGTCGGCGGCTCTGGCGTACCGCGCCACCTCAGAGGCCGGGTGGGACAGGCTCTTTTTATACCGCTCTACGCCGTTCTCAAAAATCGAAATCTTGGTCGAGGTGGAACCTGGATTGATGATGAGCAGCTTGATCTCCTGTTCCATATGTAAGCTCTCCTTTCCGTGTCACAGCTTCTGGCTGGCAATCGCCCCCAGCAGAATGGACTGAAATTTATCCTCCTCGGTAGCAGAGCGGGAGCACAGAATCACCGGCGCTCTGGCCCCTACTACCACATTGGCGCTGCGCGCGCCCATGAAAAGCATCATCTTGCCCATCATGTTGCCCGACACCAGATCGGGGCAGATAAGCAGGTCGGCATCCCCCGCCACCGGGCTGTCGTAGCCCTTGATTTTGGCCGACTCAGGCTCAATGGACAAGTCAATGGAAATTGGGCCCTCCACGATACAGCCGGTAATCTCTCCCCGCTGATACATCTCCTTCAGTGCCTGGGCGTCTGTGCTCTCCTGAAGTTTGGGATTAAGGGTCTCCGCCGCCGCCAGCACGGCCACCTTGGGGCACTCCACCCCCATGCTGTGGAATACCTCCACGGCATTCTCCAGAATCTGCTTTTTCTGGGCCAGATCGGGCTTTGGGTTAAGAGCGGAATCGGTGAGGGCGAGCAGCTTGTGGTAGAAGGGGTTTTCCACAAAGGCCACCTGAGACATGAGCCGCCCGGTACGCATTCCATTTTCCCGGGCGATGAACGCCTTCATCATGGTGCGCGTCTCCAGTCCTCCCTTCATCAGGTAGTCCACTTCTCCCTCCAGTACCAGCCGGGTGGCCAGCGTCACGGCCTTCTCCGGTTCATCGGCCTGGTGAAAGCGCACGCCCTCCGTGCTCAGTTGATTCTCCTCCATCAACGCCCGGATCTTCTTCTCATCACCGATCAGCACCGCCTGAATCAGGCCCTGCTGATGGGCCCGCATAGCGGCCAGAAGAGAATGCTCATTCTCCGCCATGACTACGGCCATCCGCTTCTTTCCAATTCCCGCACATATGGTTGCAAAATAATCCAATGAACGCAGCTGCATAGTCCCTACCGTTCCTTTCACCTGGTATTCATCAGGGCAGAGTGCAAGTGACGTGCCAAATCTCTGCGCCGTTGGAAGCCTTGATTTATTGTGCTCCCTCCCCAATTTCTCCCGCCGGCGCCTTGCAGATATGCATGATTTTGCAAAGTCGCAAGATTCCCCTGCGTACTTGAAAAATCAAATGGAACTTGCTATCATGAAACAGAACCGTCATGCGCGACAATTCGGAGGTAATATCATGCTGCACAGATCAATCATGCTCCATGCGGAAGACAGGATTCACGCATTGATCACCAGGCTGCGTGAATCCGCCGCTCCCCCCGAGCGGCAGGCTTTGTTGGATGAGCTGACCGAAATTGAAGCCTCTGTCCACGAGGTAGCCCACAGCGTGGTGGATTATCAGCACGTTATGGACGAGCTGGACGATAATATTCTGGTAGCCGACAAGGACGAGGTGGTTCTCTATGTGAATGACGCCTATATCCGCCACACGGGTATCGCCCCTGAGCAGATCCTTGGCAAGCGGATCACCGAACTGTTGGAGACCGGCACTTATTTTACCGATCCCACCGTCCCCGATGTAATTCGGAGCAGGAAAAAGGTAATGAAGCTCTCCAGCATGTTCGGCCGGCCGGATAGTCTGGGATTCGTCACCGGCGTGCCCATCTTTGACGATGCAGGCGAGATCCAGTACGTGGTGGCCTGCAACCGGGGCGTATCCACCTTTAAGGAGCTGCGGGACAACTTTGTCCACTTTGTGGAGGCGGTCAACAATCTTCAGGGGGCCGCAGGCCATGTGCAAATGGTGCCGAACAGCAGCGGCATCGTCACCCCTCAGATGGTAGGGGAAAGCCCCGCTATCCAGCGGGTATATGATCTCATTGAGAATGTACGACAGACCACCGCCACCGTCCTCATCACCGGAGAGTCCGGCGTGGGCAAGGAACTGATTGCCGATGCCATCTACCGCACCAGTTCCCGGGCGGAAAAGCCCTTTATCAAAGTCAACTGTGCCTCCATTCCGGCCAGCCTGTTTGAGTCGGAACTCTTTGGCTATGAACGCGGTTCCTTCTCCGGGGCCAATGCTTCCGGCAAGCAGGGCCTCTTTGAGGCCGCCAACAACGGCACCCTGCTTCTGGACGAGATCGGCGAGATGCCCATGGACATGCAGGCCAAGCTCCTTCGGGCCATCCAGAACAACGAAATCACCCGGGTAGGGGGAATCCGCCCCATCAAGCTGGATATCCGTTATATCGCCTCCACCAACTGCGATCTGAAGAAAAAGGTGCGGGAGGGCACCTTCCGCAGCGATCTGTACTACCGTCTCCACGTGATTCCCATTCAGGTACCACCCCTGCGGGAGCGGGAAGGGGACGTTGCCCGGCTCAGCCAGCATTTTGTTTCGGAGTTCAATAAGCAATATCACAAAAATGTGGTGCTCTCCCCGGAGAACATCGAGTTATTGGAAAACTACTCCTGGCCGGGCAATATCCGTGAGCTGCGCAACGTCATGGAATATCTGGTCGTATGCTGCGCCCCCAACGGCCATGTGGACAACAGCTACATCTATGGCACCTTCGATCTGAGCAACCAGAATGCCTATGTGGAATATGACCCCGATCAGAGCCTCAACGACGCCATTACCGCTTATGAGAAAAAGTATCTGGAGAATGCTCTGCGGTACGCCCGCAATCTGAAGGAGGCCAGCCAGATTTTGAATATTGATCCCTCCACCGTGTCCCGCAAATTGCGCCAGCACGGACTTACTCTACAGGGAAAATAAAACGTCCTGCCGCAGTGCTCCAACTCTGCGGCAGGACGTTTTTCTTGGCACAGCCGGACAACCGTGCGCGTCCATACAACGGCACTGGTATCCTCGCAGCCGTTGTGGCTGCGAGGGGCCATTTAAGAGCGGGCGGCCAGCCGCCGGTGGAGAAAGGTAAGTGCAAAACCGGCCAGGGCCACCACCGCCGCAATGAGGAACGCGCTGCGGTAGGAGCCGGTTCCGCTCATCACCCAAGAGGCCACCTGTGGGCCGAGCATGCCGGACAGCGCAAACCCGAAGAAGAGGATGCCATAGTTTACCGTGTTGTTTCTCTGTCCGAACTCATCGGCCGTAAAGCCGGGGAAAATCCCCATCAGGGCCCCAAAGCAGGCCCCCACCAGGGCGATGGACACCGCAAATACCGCCATTGAGTCCTGTCCAAAGAAAAACAGGGCGCACAGCGCGGCAACCGAGATTGGGAATACCAGGGAGAGCGTGCCGATGCGCCCCAGCTTGTCGGAGAGAATACCCGCCGAAGCGCGGCCGCCGGCATTGAACAGGGAAAGCACCGAAACCATCAGGGCCGCAGCCGCGGGGGAAAAGCCGGCCTCCACCTGAGCCATATCGGAGGCAGAGGAGATTACCATCATGCCGCTGAGTCCGCCGCACAGGAGCATGGCGCACATGCCATAAAATTTTTTCTGACAGAGCATCTCCTGCCAGCTCATGTCCCGGCCGCCTCCAGGGAGCATTTGCCCCGCCTCCTCCGGCCCCTGCTCCACAAATGCAGACGCCAGCAGCAGCACCACTGCAAAGCAGACGGCAATAATTTGGAATGCGGCACTGACCCCCCAGTTCCGAATCATGACGTTGGCCACTGGCGGCACCAGCACGGAGCTCAGGCCGTATACGCCGGTGGTCAGCCCTCCGGCCAGCCCCCGCTTGTCAGGGAACAGCTTGACAGAATTATTCACCGTACAGCCGTACACCGTCCCCACGCCAAACCCCACCAGCAGTCCAAAGCCCACGACCAGGCCGCCCAGAGTGGTTGCCCTGCTGCACAACAGCAGCCCCGCCACAAACAGCACGCTTCCCATCTGGATCAGCCGGCGCACCTCAATGCGGCGGTTAAGCCAGCCTCCGGCGATCATGCAGAAGGGGCCGGGGATGTTATACACCGTAAAGACGATGCCCAGGTCGCTGGCGCTGTAGGCAGCTCCGCCGAGAGCGGTAAGCCGCTCGGCCAGCGGCCCGGCAAATACGCTCCACGAATAAGCTGATCCAATGCACAGATTGATCAGGCAGCTCATCAGCAGGGTCAGCCCACGACTTCGTTTCAAGTTCATTGTATCCTCCATGTAATAACAAAACGCCCATATTTCCCGCCCCGTCAGGTGGGAAATACGGGCGCCTGTTGATTGGCCGCCTCACCGCTCCATGATTTTGCGCAGAGCCGGAGCCGCCGCTTCCGCAATGGCCCGGTTGCCCTCCTCATTCATGTGCAGGCCGTCCAAAAAGTAGTCGCTCAGAGGCCGTCCCTCCCGGGCGGCCACCCGGATCAGCTTCTGGTGGAGATCCAGCAGCGGGTAGCCAAATACCCCGCACATCCGGCGGATCCAGTCCTGGTAAACCGCAGCCTGCTCACCGACCTGCTCCAGATCGGCCAGACCGTTCCACTTCACCCGAATGGGCGGGCAGGGCAGGGGCGGTGTTCCGAACACAGGAATGGCGCCCCGTCCTGCCGTAATATGGCCCATGGCCCCCAGATTGCTTCGGGCGGCGGCGTCACTGCCGCTGAGCAGGATATCATTGAATCCCCCCATCAGCAGTACCATTCCCGGTTTCACCCGATCCATCTGGTATTCCAGTCTGGCCAGCATTCCGCCAGTCGTATTGCCGCTGACGGCACAGTTCACCAGCTCCATCCCGAGCATCTGTCCGCACAGGGCCGTCCACCGCCGGGCAGCGGATACCCCGTAGCCGAAGGTGAAGCTGTCGCCCATACATAAGATTTTCATCGCCTACAGGGAATTGATGGCCTTACCGTTCCAAGCGGCCATAAACGCCTCTCCCAGAGCCTCGTTGACGGTGGGATGGGGATGGATTGAACCTATGAGCTCCTCGACGGTGGCCTCGGCGGTCATGGCAGCGGAGACCTCCCCGATCATATCGGTAACGTGCTGGCCATACAGATGAACCCCCAGAATCTCTCCGGTATCGCCGGCCACTATGACCTTAAACAGGCCGTCGGTGTCCCCTTCCACCAGGCTTTTCCCGTTCGCCATCATGCTGAAGCGTCCAATTTTCAGGTTGTCGCCATAGTTCTCCCGGGCCTGGGGCTCCGTGAGACCGATGCAGGCAATCTCTGGTTCCAGATAGATACAGGATGGGATGCGGTCATAATGCATCTCCTCATGGCGGCCGCAGATATTTGCCACTGCCACCATGCCCTCGTGAGAGGCTGTGTGGGCCAGCATGGCCTTGCCGTTGACATCGCCGATGGCGTAGATATTGGGCACGTTGGTACACAGGCAGAGGTCGGTCTTGATGGCATTCCGGTCAAATTCCAAGCCAATGCCTTGTGCGTTCAGTCCCTCGGTATTGGGGGTGCGGCCCACCGCCATAAGCACCGCGCCGGCCTCGAGCTGTTCCTGGGCACCGTTGTACTCATAGTACACCCGGTTGTTTTCCACTCTGCTGACCTTGGCCCCCAGGCGGAAGGTTACCCCTCCCTTCTCCAGACGTTTCTGCGCCAGGGCGGAGACCTCCGGATCCACCATGGGCAGGATATGATCCATCAGCTCCAGCACGGTGACCTTGCTGCCCAACCGACTCAGCAGGAAGGCAAACTCCACTCCGATAACCCCTCCGCCGATGACGGCAACGGAGTCGGGTACTTCATCCAGCTCCAGCGCCTCCGTGCTGGTGAGCAGTCGGTTCTCCCCCTCCACGGCGATAAAGGGGGGCATGAATACGCTGGAGCCGGTGGCGACGATGATATACTCAGCGGACACCTGTTTATCTCCCACTGTCAGAGTATGCGTGTCCGCAAAGCTGGCCGTTCCCTCCAGAATGTCCACCTTGTTTCCGCGGAGCAGGCCTCTGACGCCGCCCACCAGGGTAGAAACCACCTTCTGCCTGCGCTTCTGCAGCTTTGCCATATCCACCTTCAGTGCGGAGAGATCCACGCCTTCCACGGCGAAGTCGGCGGCATGCTTTACGGTATCCAGCACATTGGCCGTTTTGATCAGAGTCTTGGTGGGGATGCAGCCCACGTTCAGGCAGGTACCTCCAAGATAGGTGGACTCGATAATGCAGGTCTTTTTCCCCATCTGCGCCGCTTTGATGGCAGTCTCATACCCTCCCGGGCCGGCGCCGATAACTGCGATGTCATATTGATAGTCCATAGTTTGATCCTTCTCTCATCCCGGTATCGGTGTACGGGCCCGGCACGCTCAGTAGAGCTCCCTATAGATTTTCCGTACCCGCTCCTCGTCCAGGGGGACGAAATTGTTTGCCATCAGGCGGCCCTGGCTGGTGATCACGCTGTGGGCAAACTCATCGATGTCCTCCCGGGTCATGCCGTACGCGTGCAGAGGCTTCTTGGGCAGGATCTGATTCAGCAGTTCTTCCAGCTTGTCGTAGACCACGGGCACCCCGCAGCCCAGCAAATCAGCCAGATAGCGGTTCAGCACCGCAATCTCCCCATCCTGCCTGAGTTCCATGTAGTTTTTCAGCACCCCGGTAAACATCGCATAGTTGCTCTCGCCATGTGGCACGTGATATTTGCCGCCCAACGGATAACTGGTGGCGTGAACCGCGGCGCAGCCGGCGGTTCCGAAGGCCAGTCCGGCATAGTTGGAGGCAAGCAGAAAGTCCTCCAGCAGGCCGATTCGGCTCTCCTGCCCATCCATGGCAATCCGCTGATAGCCCCGGATGAGCATCTCAATGGCTTTGTACCCGAACAGCTTGGTGTAAGGGGTGGCTTTGGGGGACAGGGAAGACTCCACGGCATGCACCAGGGCATCAATGGAGCTGGTGGCAAACACTCCAAAGGGCAGGCCCTCCAGCAATTCGGGAATGAGCACCGCCTGATCGGCATACATGGCAGGACTCACCAGTCCCAGCTTGGTTCCCATGCGGGTACGGGCCATAATCGAAATGTTGGTCACCTCGCTGCCCGTACCGCAGGTAGTCGGCACAATAACCAGCTCGCGCTTCTTTTCCAGGTCAGGGGCCTTGTCATACAGGGCATCCACTCCCTCACTGCCGGCGACCGCCAACACCTTGGCGATATCAATCACGGTTCCGCCGCCGATGGCCACAATCCGCTTGCAGTCGGTTTTGGCCGCGGCGGCCAAAATGGCGTCCACCATCACGTCGCTAGGCTCCCCGGCACCGTACTGTTCTTGAAAGAGGATCTGGCAGCCCAGTCCCATCTGCCCAAAATAGGGCTGGTAAATGTACTGATTGGTCAGGATCAGATCCTGGGAGCTGAGTTTGAAGTCCTCCACGAATTCCCGGCAGGTTGCAAACTGATGCAGCGTCGGTTTGAATAAAATGGAGACCATATCCGCTTCCCCTCCGTCAGCCGATCGCGGTGAGGCCGCCGTCGGGATAGAGGATCTGTCCCGTGACAAAGGCGCCGGCCTCGGAGGCCAGGAACACCGCAGGGCCCATGCAGTCTTCCACCTTGCCGATTCTCTCCAGAGGCTTACCGTTACCCAGATTCAGGGTTTCCGGGTGCTCCTTGATGACCTCCGCCATCATGGGCGTAACCGTGAGGGTGGGGCCGATGGCGTTGACGGTGACCTCGGGGCCCAGCTCGGCGGCCAGGGTGCGGGTCAGCATATCCACGGCGCCCTTGGAGGTACAGTAGCCCATGTTGCCGCCGCCGCCGCTGAAGGCCCGGACGCCCCGGACGGAGGAGAGGTTGATGATGCGGCCGTAGCCGTTTTCCTTCATGACCTTACCGAAGTGCTTACAGGCCATGGCGACGCCGATTACGTTGACGTTCATCATATCGGCCATTACATCCATGGGGAAGTCGAACAGGCTGAACTTCTTGTTATAGCCCTGGGCGTTGACCAGAATATCCGCCTTCTTGTGATTGCTTACCACGGTGTTGACCAGGGCAATGATGCTGTCCTCATTGGTGGCATCCACCGTGTAGATGGCCACATCCTTCCCCACTTTTTCCTTGATCTCACTTTTCGCCCGCACAAGGGATTCCATCTTGCGGCTGGCAATCACGACTTCAGCGCCGTAGAACGCCATCGCCTCAGCAATTCCCTGGCCGATACCGCCGGCACCGCCAATCACGACTGCTACCTTACCATCCAAACGAAACAGGTCTTTCATAATTAATAACCTCCTAACATTGTTGTGGCGAGCGTTTTAAATATGGAGCCGCCGCAAAGGCGGCTGACGCTTATTGGGATTTTCTGATCACCGACGGAGTTTCTCCACCCGCCCCATGGCGGCAGGACTTACATCAGAATCTGTACCGGGTTTTCCAGAAGCTGCTTCATGTACTCCACAAACTGGGAGGCCAGAAGGCCGTCGATGAGCCGGTGATCCACAGAGAGCTGAATATTCATCATGGGCCGGATGGCGATGGTATCCTCCCCGTTTTCGTCGGTAATCACCACCGGCGTTTTGCGCACCGAGCTGACAGAGAGGATGGCGGCTTCCGGCGCGTTAATAATGGCCGTAAAGTTTCCGATGCCGAACATGCCCAGATTGGAGATGGAGAAGGTGCCGTTGCTGTACTCCTCAGGCTTCAGGCGCCCCTCCTTGGCCCGCGCCACCAGATCCTTGGATTCGGCGGCCACATCGGTGAGGCTCTTATTCTGTACATTCTTTACCACAGGTACCACAAGGCCGTTGTCTCCGGCCACGGCGGTACCTATATTGATGGACTTGTAGGTGACGATCTGATCCTCTTTCAGCGTCACGTTGATTCCGGGGAACTTCTTCAGCGCCTTGCAGGCCGCCATGATCAGCAAATCGGAAACGGCGATGCGCACCTCGCTGTTCTCATTGAGCTGCTTGCGGAAGGCGGTGAGATTGGTGGTGTCCACCGCGTCGGTGAAGTAGAGGTGCGGCGCGGTAAACTTGGAATGGGCCAGCTTGTCGCCGATGATCTTGCGCACCCCCTTGTAGGGAACCACGGAGGCGATCTGCAGTTCATCGGAGCCGGAAGAAGCTGCCGCTGCGGCGGCCCGCTCCACGTCCTTCTTCATAATCTTCTCTCCGGCGCCGGTACCCTGTACGGTACTCAGATCGACGCCGGTTTTCTCGGCCAGCTTGCGGGCCAGGGGGCTGGCTTTGATATCCCGCTCGGTAATCCCCCCCTGGAATCCGGTTCCCTGAATGGAGGACACATCGGCAGCGGCGATGCCATTGTCCTTCATGTACTTTTTGGCCCGGGGGGTGAGCTTCAGCTCTCCCATCTCTGCGGGGGCGGCGGCCTTCTCGGCAGGCTCATCATCCTCATCGTCATCAAAGTCGGCCTCCACCTGGGCGTCCGCCACCACGGCGGTCACATGGCTGGCCAGGATGGCGTCGGCGTCCTCGCCGGGCTCGCCCACCACGGCCACCGGAGTAAGCACCGGCACGGTATTGCCGGGTTCCAGGGCGATCTTCAGCAGAGTACCGGCGCAGCTTGCTTCCACGGTGATCACCGACTTGTCGGTGTGCACGTCAAAGAAGGGGTCGCCGATGGCGACAGAATCCCCCACCTGCTTGTGCCACTCCGCGATAGTGCCCTCATCCTGGGTGTAGCCCAGCTTGGGCATGACCACTACTTTTGCCATTTTGCCTCCCCCCTTCTTACAGTAGCTTCTCTACAGCCGCCAGGATGGTGTTTTCATTGGGCACCACGAGTTTTTCCAGGGCGGGGCTGAAGGGGATGGACACGTCAGGCGCACACAGGCGCTGGATGGGCGCATCCAGATCGTAGAACACCTCATCCTGAATCGCGGCACAGATCTCGGCGGCCACGCCGAAGCTGGTGTAGCCCTCGTCCACAATGAGCAGACGCCCGGTCTTCTTTACCGATTTAATGATTGTCTCTTTGTCCAGCGGAACCAAAGTGCGCAGGTCAATGACCTCTACGCTGACCCCCTTCTTCCTTTCCAGGTGCTTGGCCACCTTGACACACTGTCCCACCTGGAAGGAGTTGGCCACCACGGTGACATCGCTGCCCTCATGCACCACAACGGATTTGCCGATGGGAAGCAGGAGATTTTCATCCCCGTCGTCGGGCATATCAAACTCCACGCTGTAGTGCTTGCGGTGCTCCACCACAATCACAGGATTATTGTCCCGGATGGCAGATTTCAGCAGGCCCTTGGCGGTATAGGCATCGGACGGGATGACGATCTTGGAGCCGGGGAAGTGGGCGATGACCGCGTTCAGATTCTGGGAGTGCTGGGCGGCGGCGGCCCGGCCGGCGCCGATGGTGGTTCGGATGACCATCGGGACATTTTTCTGTCCGCCGGACATGTAGCACACCTTGGCCATCTGATTGACAATCTGATCCATAGCCACCAGCATAAAGTCCGAGAACATAATCTCCACGATGGGCCTCATGCCCGTAAGGGCCATGCCGATGCCCATGCCAACAATGCCGGACTCGCTGATGGGGGAATCCTTCATCCGCAGATCACCGTACTTCTCATACAGTCCCTTGGAGCAGCGCCAAGTGCCGTCACCCACGCCGATGTCCTCGCCGATCATCATCACCATGGGATCCCGGGCCATTTCCTCGTCCAGGGCCTCCCGCACGGCGTCACGATAATAAATCTTTCTCATCTTTTCTTCCCTCTCAGTCGCAGAAGATATCGTCCATCAGCTCGGACGCCTCAGGATAGGGGCTTTCAGCGGCAAACTTGCAGGCCGCCTGAACCTCCTGTTCCACCTTATCCTCGATCTCCTTGCGCTCCTTCTCTGTAAGGTAGCCCTTATCCCGGAACAGGATCAGAGGATCCCTGGCTTTCCAGGCCTCCACCTCCTCCGGCGGACGGTAGGTACCGGGATCGCTGCCGTTGTGGCCGTGGTGGCGATAGGTCTTGCACTCCACAATCGAGGGCCCCTTACCCTCCCGGGCGTGCTTGACGGCCTTCTGCATCGTCTTGTAGACCGTTTCTACATCGTTGCCGTCGATGGTATAGCCGGGGATGCCATAGCCGATTGCCCGCTTGGCCAAGTCGTGCTCTTTGGTGACCCGGCGGCTGTCCACCGTGATGCCGTAAAGGTTGTTCTCAATGACGTACACCACCGGCAGATCCCACGCGGCAGCCATATTGATGGACTCATGGAAGGTGCCCTCGTTGGCGGCGCCGTCACCAAAGAAGCACAGGGTTACCTGGTCGGTACCGCGGTACTTGGACGAATAACCGGCGCCGGTGGCCATTGGAATCCCGCCGCCCACAATGCCGTTGGCGCCCAGAATGCCCAAATCCATGGCCATGATGTGCATGGAACCGCCCTTGCCCTTGGAATAGCCCGTTTCCTTTCCCAGGATCTCTGCCATCATGCGGCCCATGTCGGCTCCCCGGGCCACCAGATGGCCGTGCCCACGGTGGGTAGAGGCGATGTAGTCCCGCGCCTCAATGGCGGCGCAGGCGCCGGCGGCCACAGCCTCCTCGCCGATATACAGGTGGGCCAGGCCGGCCATCTGTCCGGTCTTATAAAACTCAAATACCTCCTGCTCGAACCGCCGGATCTTATACATGTCCGAGTAGAATCGCTTGGCAAGCTCTTTGTTCACAGAATTCCCTTCTTCCTAAGTGTCATGCCGGAATCATCCGGCTCAGCCCCGGCCGGGCATACCGGCAATCACCAGCATGGAGGCGGGGAGGTTGGTCTCATTGCGGATCTCTTTTCCATCTCCCACATTGAAGTGGATGGAATCGTATTTTTTAAGTACGATGGTCTCGTCCTTTGTGCGCACCGTCATCTCACCCTCCAGGATGAAATAGATCAGCTCCACCCCGGTCTCCACGTACTCCGTCCCGCCGCCGGGCAGGAAGTGGGACAGGCCCAGGGTATAGTCCACCGTATTGCTGGTTTCCTTGTTGTGCAGCCGGAGGGCCCGCATATCAAAATGGCCGGTAACCGGATACTCAAAGGCGTCTGCCAATCGAACAACTTTCATGTGATCTTCTCCTTCTGTTATTTCAACGGCTTCAGGCCCAGGATTTCTCTGGCCTGAGCGGGGGTAGCGGGCTGCTTTCCGAAGGTGCGCACCGCTTGAACGGCCCGTTCCACCAGTTGGACATTGGTGGCGGGCACTCCCTTGCTGAGGTATACATTGTCCTCGAGCCCTACCCGGATATGTCCGCCCAGGGCCAGGGCCGCATACAGGATGGGCAGGTGGCTCTTCCCCACGCCAAAGGCCGAC
>ENA-UEOI01000576-UEOI01000576.1-human-gut-metagenome-genome-assembly--contig:-NODE-576-length-38126-cov-3.569923_pt1 | contig 38126 bp, 31 predicted proteins | sample MGYA00242883_ERZ507882 | MGnify/ENA primary metagenome ERZ507882 (study PRJEB26167, sample SAMN06115502) | human gut metagenome | host: Homo sapiens | place: China:Chongqing | collected 2015-07-29...
GTCAGCCAGTGCTGCGGGCCCGGCTGGGGGCCCTGCTCTACGGCGTGGACGGGGTGGAGAACTATGCCGTCGTCACCCCCGCCGCCGACGTGGCGGCGGCGGACGACGTGCTGCCCGTGCTGGGCACCCTGACGGTGGAGGAGATGGCATGAGCTACGCCCGCTATCTGAAGGAATTGCTCCGACCCCTGGGGGTCTACCGGCTGGAGGGCGGCCTGGGAGCCGGAGAGCTGGAGGCGGTGGGGGCGGCGCTGGACGCCTGCGGCGCCCGCCTGGAGGCCATCCAGCGGGAAATGCTCCTCTCCACCGCAGAGAACGAGGGCCTGGAACGGGTGGAGAAGCTGCTGGCCCGGCGGCCGGTGACAGACAGCCTTCCGCGCCGCCGGGAGGCCCTGGCCGCCCTGCTGCGCATCAGTGGGGACTGCTTCACCCTGGCCGCTGTCAACGACAACCTGACCGGCTGCGGACTCAACGCTGTGGCCAGCGAGGGGGAACTGCCGGGGACGGTGGAGGTGCGATTTCCCGAGGTACCGGGGGTTCCGGACGGCTTCCCTGCCATGCGACGCATCATCGAAGACATCCTGCCGTGCCACCTGGAGATCCAATATGCGTTCTGGTACGCCACCTGGGCCGAGCTGGAGGCGCGGTTCCAGACCTGGGCGGACCTTGAGGCGCTGGGCCCCACCTGGGCCGAGCTGGCGAAAATGGTGCGATAGGAAGGAACGTGAGGCGTGAACAGAGAACAATGGCTGCGGACCAAGGACCTGGTGCTGGCCGGAGCGGCCGCAGCGGGGAGCGCGGCGGTCAACGCCCTGGGCGGATGGGACCGCGCGCTGCAGACCCTGCTGTTTTGCATGGCGCTGGATTACCTTACCGGGCTGGTGGTGGCCGGGGTGTTTCGGAGGTCGGACAAGAGCGGAGACGGGGCGCTGGACAGCCGGGCGGGCTTCCGGGGGCTGTGTAAAAAGGGCGCGGAGCTGGCGCTGGTGCTGGTGGCGGTGCGACTGGACCTCCTGGTGGAGGAGACCTATGCCCGGACGGCGGTGCTGCTGTTTCTCATTGGAAACGAGGGCTTGTCGGTGCTGGAGAACCTGGGACTGATGGGGGCGCCCTATCCCGCCTTTCTGAAAAACGCCCTGTCGGTCCTGCGGGAGCAGGGAGATCGGGGAAAGGCGTAAGTGGCGTGAAAAACGGCTCTGTATTCCGTTTTGGAATACAGAGCCGTTTTTTATCGCAGTCAATAGGGCAGGATCAGCGCCGAGAGGTTGGCAAAGTCATTGTCCCCCATGGAGTAGTTCCCCGCGTCGTCGGGGGCCACCAGCACCAGGATGGATTCCACGTCGCCATAGCCCAGCAGGCCCAGCTTGCTCCGGCACAGCTCCACCACACCCAGGGCCCAGTCGTTTTCGTACTGGGTCCAGTAGGCGGACCGGTCCGCGTCGTCCAGCGCGTCGGGACGGTCGGAAGCATGGGCGGCTTGAAAAGCGGCGGCGTAGTCGGACAGGTCGTCCGCCTCCACCTGGAGGAACAGGTCGATGGAGCGCACCTTCACCTCCACGGCGTACCGCTCATCGTCCAGGGCGACGGCGCTCTGGACGGTGTACTGGGCCTTGGCGCAGATCTCCGCCAGCAGGTCCCGCGCCGCCTGTCGGGTCTCGTCGGTGAGGCTGGCATCCTGAAGGTCGAATTGGTAGGCGAAGCGCCGGTACTCCTGGTCCAGGCCCGCCTCGTAGGCGTCCAGAGCGGCGCCCTCCGTCAGGTCCACCAGGTCCAGCCAGGCGTTGGACCAGGTCTTTTTAAAGCTCTGGTCCAGCAGGCCCGAGACATAGGACGAGGCGTCGAAGACCGTCATATGCGCCCCGGTATCACAGCCGGTCAGGGCCAGGCAGAGGCACAGGGCGGCCAGGAGGGCGGCCGGCCGCCGCCGGATGTACGGACCCGTCATCCGCCGCACAGCTCCGCGATGGCCTGGGTGAAGATCTTGCAGGACAGGAGGAGCTGGTCGATGCGGGCCTGCTCGTTGGCGGCGTGCATTTTGGGGTCGAAGCCGGGGAACTGGCAGCCGAAGGCCACGCCGCCGGGGATGTCGTGGACGTAGGTGCCGCCGCCGATGGCGATGGGCTGGGCGTTCGGCTCGCCGGTGTAGGTCTCGTAGCAGGCCAGGAGGGTCCGCACCAGGGGGGAATCGGCGCTCACACAGTGGACGGTGGTCATATCCGGAGCGCCGGTAACGGCGATGCCGTGGGCGGCAAAGCTGGCCTCACAGGCCCTTTTGCAGTTGTCCTCGTTGGCGCAGAGGGGGAAGCGCACGTCGAATTTGGCGGAAAAGCCGGTTTCCGTCAGCGTCATGACGGCCAGATTGAGGGTGAGCTCGCCGGACTCCGCGTCGGACTGGGCGATGCCCAGGGCGCGGCCCCGGTTGTCCCCAAAGGGAAACAGCTCGTGCATGGAGCGGATGGCGTCCGTGCCGGCGCAGCCGGCCAGGGGGAGGGCGGCAAGGACCTCCAGCAGGGCGGCGATGGCGTTGATGCCGCCGTCGGGGGAGGCGGCGTGGGCGTTCTTGCCCGCGCAGTGGATGTGACAGCCGCTGGCCGAGCCGCTGACGGTGAACACCGCCCCGGTCCGGGCCGCCACCCGGTCACAGACCGGCTCCACATCGTGGGCGTAAAGGCCCAGTACCATGGCCTCGGCCTCGGGAGGTACCACGTTGGTGCGGAACCCGCCGGTGAGGGCGGCCACCCGGGGCTTGGCGTCGGAGCTCTCCCACTGGGCGCCGAAGTCCGGATGATAGTGGCCCTTCTCAATGTGGATGAGAGGGAAGTCGGCGTCGGGGGTGAAGGCCATGGGGGCGTAGGGCTCCCGGGCGTAATAGTAGGCGATGTCGGCGGAGCCGGACTCCTCATCGGTGCCCAGGATGCAGCGGACATTGGCGGACAGGGGGAGTCCCAGGTCCCGCACGGCCTTCATGGCCAGCAGGGCGCAGACCACGGGGCCCTTGTCGTCCGAGACCCCCCGGCCGTACAGCATCCCGTCCTTCTCCACGCAGGTATAGGGGTCAGTGTCCCAGCCGGAGCCCTCCCCCACCACGTCCAGGTGGCCCAGGATGTGCAGCCGGGTCTCTTTGTCGTTGAGGTCGGCCAGGCCCACATAGTGGTCGTAGTCGGAGGTGGAAAAGCCCAGCTCCCGGCACAGGGCCAGAGCCTCGTCCAGCGCGGCGGCAGGGCCGGGGCCGAAGGGCTTTCCGGGCTCCGGGTCCCCCTTTACGCTCTTCACGTTCACCAGCCGGGCGATGGCGCCGACCAGTTCCCGCTCCCGGGCGGGGTCGCTCCAATAGGCTTCGATCTGTTCCTGATGCTTCATGTCGTATCCCTCGTTTCAGTCCGGCTGGCCGCCGTCGCCCTGACGGGCCAGCTCGTCTAAGTATTTATATACCGTATACCGGCTTACCCCCAGGCGCTTGGCCACGAAGGGCACGGATTTGCGGTAGGAAAAGGCGTTTTTCTGCTCCATCAAGGCCACCAGCTTCAGCCGGTCGGCCTTGCCCAGGGCATCTGCCGGTTTGCCCACCGCCCGCAGGCACTCGTCAAACAGGTCGGTCAGGGCGGTATCGCCCCCCTGGAACAGGGCGGATTTCAGATCGGCCTCGGCGCTCATCAGGTCCACCAGGATGCGGTTGGCATAGACCAGAGAGGTGTAGTCGAAGTTGATGCCCAGGGCCAGATTGTAGCCCTCTCCGATGAGGTGGAAGGTGGAGGACTTGATCTGGGCCCCCGCGGGGGTGGTGGCGTACAGATTCACCTGGTCAGTGGTGGAGGCCTCCTGGTCCAGCTCCCGGTTGGTGCCCAGAATGTCCATGGTAGAGCCCACCGTCCGGCCGGAGATGTGGCCGTTGTAAATGGAGAGGATGGGATGGGTGGGCACGCCCATGTCGTGGACCAGCGTTTCACAGGTGGAGCCGAACATCTCGGCGATGCCCCGGGCCGTCCGGTCCAGAAATTCAAAAGCTTCCTCTCTTGTCATCCAGATCACCGCCTTTGCAGTGGCACTATTGTACCTTGCCTAGGTGGAAAATGCAAGTCATTGGACCGGCACTGCGCCGATTTGGGCGTTGAGGGCCTCCAGATCCGGGGGGCTCACCGGCTCATTGGTCAGGGCGTATTCCGTTTTCAGGCGGAGAATGCGATAGACGCTCTCGTCCAGGCGCTCTGCGGTGATGCGGCCGGAGGCCACCGCCTCCAGCAGAGCCGTCCGGACGGCGGGGACGCTGTCCTGCCCGTGACAGACCAGCAGGATGTCGCAGCCGGCCTCGACGGCCAGAACGGCGGCCTCACCCAGTCCGTAGCTCTGGGTCACGGCCCCCATGGTCAGGTCGTCGGTGAGGACCGCTCCGGCAAAGCCAAGCTCCTCCCGCAGCAGGCCGGTCACCACTGCGGGGGAGAGACTGGCGGGCCGCTCCGGGTCTAGCTGGGTCAGCAGGATGTGGGCCACCATGACGGCGGGGACTTGTCCGTCCGTCCCGGCGGACTGGATGGCGGCGCGAAAGGGGATCAGCTCGGTCTCCTCCAGCTCCTCCGGGGATTTATCCACCACCGGCAGACCCACGTGGGAGTCCACCGCGGTGTCCCCATGGCCGGGAAAGTGCTTGACCGCGGGGATGATGCCCTGGTCCATCATGCGGCGGGCGGCGGCGGGGCCCAGCCCCGCCACGGTCCGGGCGTCGGCGCTGAAGGCCCGCTGCCCGATGACGGTGTTGCCGGGATTGGACCACACGTCCAGCACCGGGGCGAAGTCCAGATTGAGGCCGAAGGCGGCGCACTCGGCTGCCAGCACGTCGCCGTAGGACTGAGCGGCGGGGACCGAGCCGGTCTGTCCCACGCAGTAGGCCCCGGGAGTCCGGCGGACCTCCGGGGGCATCCGGTCCACACCGCCGCCCTCCTGGTCGATGGAGAGGAACAGGGGGATGCCATCGCCGTTGAGGGCCTTAAGGCCGTTGGTCAGCGTGACAAGCTGGCCGGCGCCGGCGATGTTCCGGCCGTAGAGGATGAGCCCGCCCACCTGATATTCCTGGACCAGCCGGGTTGCCTGGTCCCCAATCTCCGTGCCCTCAAAGCCCCCGATCAAAAGCTGGCCCACCTTCTCCTCCACCGTCATGGCGGCGAGCTGCTCCGCAAAGGGGTCGGGTTCCGGGACGGGGGTGAGCGCCGGCGTGGGGGTGGATTCCGGGCTGGGCACGGCGGCGGTGGGGGCCGCCTCGGGCGCGGGTGCGGGGACCGCGGCGGTCTGACAGCCGGTAAGCGTGAATACAATCAGCAATATGAGGGCGAGTAAATTCCGATTTGTCATCGTTTCCTCCTGCCTTTGGTCCGTTTGGGCGGACGGTAACCGGGCTTGTTCCCCGTCTTGGCCGAGCGTCTGGACGGCTTCACGGGGGCCTGCCGGGCCTCGACGGGACGGGCGGGTGCGGCCCCCTCCGGGAGCGCGAAGTCGATCTGCCCCGAGCCGGGGTCGGCGGCGGCGCAGACCACCTCCAGGGGCATTCCGAAGGACCAGACCGCCTTGGTGCGGCAGCCGGTCAGGGTCATGCGCACCTCATCGTACGTATAGTCGTCGTCGGGCAGGGCGGCGGCGGGGAGAAGCCCTTCCACCCCGTTGGGCAGGGCCACGAAGAGGCCGAACCGGGTGACCCCGGACACCGCGCCGGAAAAGGTCTCTCCCAGGTGCTGGTGCATATACTCCGCCAGGTAGCATTTTTCGATCTCCCGTTCGGCGTTCATGGCGGCCACCTCCCGGTCGGAGGACTGCTGGGCCGCCCGCTGGGCCGCCGCCGACTCCTTTCCACGGGTCCGGCCCTCCAGCGCCCCGTCCAGCAGGGCGGTGAGGATGCGGTGGACCATCAGGTCGGGGTAGCGGCGGATGGGCGAGGTGAAGTGGCAGTAGAACTTTGCCGCCAGACCGAAGTGCCCCAGATTCTCCACATCGTACCGGGCCTTCATCAGGCTGCGCAGCACCATCATGTGGATGGCGGGGGCCTGCGGGGTGTCCCTGGCCTTCTCCAGCACCTTCTGGAGGGAGAAGTGGTCGGCCTCTCTCAGGTCGTAGCCCAGGGGGGCGAGCATGCTCCGCAGGGTGGCGACCTTGTCCTCCGAGGGCTTTTCGTGGACCCGGTATACCGCCGGGGCGTGGAGCTGGAAGAGGTGCTCGGCCACACACTCGTTGGCCGAGAGCATAAAGGACTCGATGAGGGCCTCGGAGACGCCCGTCTCCCGGACCTGGACGTCCACCGGGTCCCCCAGCTCGTCACAGATCACATGGCACTCACGGCTCTCCAGGTCCAGCGCGCCCCGGAGCCTGCGGCGCTGCTCCAGAGCGGCGGCCAGAGCCGCCATGTCCCGGAGCATGGGCAGGATGTGGGCGTATTTGGCTTCCAGCTCCGGGTCCAGCCCGGCCAGCAGGGTGTTGCAGTCGCCGTAGGTCATCCGCTCGGTGGAGCGGATGACGGACTTGACGAGCCGGTGGTCCAGAACCGCCCCATCCGGCCCCATGGTCAGGATGCAGCTCAGGGCCAGCCGGTCCACGTGGGGGTTCAGGGAGCAGATGCCGTTGGACAGCTCCGGGGGCAGCATGGGCACCACCTGGTCGGCAAAGTAGACCGAGGTGCCCCGGTTCCACGCCTCCAGGTCCAGCGGAGAGCCCTCGGCCACGTAGTGGGACACGTCCGCGATGTGGACGCCCAGCACCCAGCGGCCCCGCGCGTCTCGCTCCAGGGAGACGGCGTCGTCGAAGTCCTTGGAGGAGGCCCCGTCGATGGTGATGACCGTTTTGCCCCGCAGGTCCAGGCGGCCGGCCAGGTCGGCTGGCGCCACCTCCCGGGGCGCCAGCTCGGCGGCGGTCTGGACCGAGACGGGGAAGGCGCGCTCGATGCCGTACTGATAGAGAATGGCCTCCACCGCGGCCGGGCGGGTGCCGTCCTTGCCGAAGATCTCCCGCAGCGTGCCCATGGGGGGGAGCTTTTTGTTTCCGTAGCTGGTCACCGCCACGGCGGCCTTGTCCCCGGCCTTGGCCGAGCGGGTACGGCCCACCACCTTGATGGGGTGGGGGAGACGGTCGCTGCCGGGGCGGAGCCAGACCTCTCGACCCTGGCGCTCAATGGCGCCGGTGACCGTCTTGTTGGCCCGCTCCACCACCGCCGTGATTTTTGCGGTACGGCGCTGGCCGCCCCGGTCGTCCTCCACAGGCACGGCCAGCACCCGGTCGCCGTTCCAGGCCCCGCCCTCGCTGCGGGGCGGGACGAACCAGTCGTCCTCCCGGCCCTTCCCGTCCTCGGGAATGAGAAAACCAAACCCCTTGCCGGTGGCCTGGTAGGTTCCATTCAGTTCCAAATAAAAAATCTCCTTTATTCGTCGGTAGCTGTAGTATACCACGGAATGGGAAAAAGAAAAACGCCTCTCCCGTTGGGAGAGGCGTTTTTGATGCGCTCAGGCGTTGGGCATCAGACCGATGACCAGAGAGAGGACCATAAAGCCGATGGCCACCCACTTGGTCCAGCGGGCCAGCTTGGCGTCCCAGCTCTTGGCCTTGTTCTTGGACAGGAAGGTGTCGGCGCCGCCGGCGATGGCTCCGGACAGACCGGCGCTCTTGCCGGACTGGAGCATGATTACGGCGGTGAGGAAAACGGCGGCGATCACATCGACCACGGTGAGCACGAGCTTCAGAGTACCCATAAATACATCGTCCTTTCAAAGGCCCGAAGGGCCGTGTCGTCATTCAAATGGGCGCAATAATCCCAAACAGTGAAATGTATCATAGCACATTTCGACGGCGAATGCAAGCCCTATTTTGCGGCAGGCACGGCGGTGTCTGCCAGACCCAGCAGATCAAAGAGAATTTTTTCGGCAGTTTGGTTGGAAAAATATTTCAGAGCCGTTTTTCCCCAGCGCTGTTTTTCAGGGTCCCGCGTAAAATAGGGCCAGAAGGCCAGGCCCTTTTCCGGCCGCAGCGCCACGCGGTGGACCGGATGGGCGGCGACTGTGCCGCTTCGGCAGTCAGCGCCGAAGAAATCCTCCCCGACCATAAAAGCGCCGATGATGCGGCGGCTTGCCTCCTGCACCCCAGCCCCACGTTTGGTCAGCAGACAAAGCGAGTTCGGCTTCATCCGGTCGGGAATCCGGGGCTCTCCTTTGGAAGGTCCACTCAGATAAGTGCCGGTGAACACAGTCCATGCGGAGAATACGTCCTGTTCCTGTGCTGCGGTGATGTGGAACGCCGCCTGGGAGTTTGCGGATATTTTCATATTGCGCAGGAGATTCTTGTGCTCCTGTTTCTGCTGGAACGCTTGCCGCTCCGCCTCTCTTGCGGCCTTTCTTGCGGCCAGAAGGCGTTTCATTTGATCCTGCATGTCGTTATTTTTTTAAGGTCAAGTGTTTGGCAAAGGCGTCCGGATAAAGAAATTTTTTATCTCCGTCGGAGAAGCAGACCGTGAGGATGTTGCGGTTCCGATTCGGTGGACCAGACAGTTATCCCGCACCTTGAGCCGAGACGCGCTTTTTATGTTCTATATCGCGTGACGCGCCGATACAGCGAAAGAATATAAAAAGAAAGAGGGCGTTTCCTGTTTCTGCCTTGCACTGGAACAAAGCCAATTGGCCCTGAAACCCTGGGGATGCAAGCCTTTCGGCTTTGTTCACTACGCATTCAAATAAAAAAGAAGGACTTTCCATACAGCACCACAGGGTGCAATACCAAAAGCCCTTCTTAAAAGACGGTTCTTTGCAAAGAAAAAAGCAAATTTTCCGGAGGCGCGTCCAACCGCTCGGTGCGTTCAGGGGGGATGAGGCTGAAGGCTACCCGTTTCCTTTGACGATGCGGCGGGCGCCGAAGCAGGTGGCCAGGAAGTAGGCCCCGTAGATGAGCACCAGGAAGCCGGCGGTGACCAGGCTGCTGCGCACCGAATCCACCCGCCCCACGACGGAGATCACGGCGTTGGCCGCCGTCATGCCCACGATGGAGTGGACCACCGCCAGGGCCAGCGGGAGGAAGAAGGACAGGGCTACCTGGGTGAGTACCGAGCGGTCCCGCATCCGCTCCGGGACGCCCAGGCGGGAGAGGATCTGATAGCGGGGCACGTTGTCCGCCGCCTGGCTGAGCTGCTGGAGGGCCAGCACCGCCGCGGCGGTGAGGAGAAAGACCATGCCCAGATAGAGTCCCATGAACAGCACCAGGATCTTGCTGCCCATATTCTCCGTGTAGATTCCGATGCGGGTGTCCAGAGACAGCGTGAGCCCGTCGGAAAAGGCGGGGGAGCTGCAGGCGGCGGCAAGGGCGTCCTCGGCGGTCTGCTTGTCGCCCCGGTAGTTGGCGCAGAAAACCTGCCGCCGGACCTGGAGCGCCTCCGCCCAACTGTCGGGGGCCACAAGATAGCGGTTCATACCGCTGTAGCCGGTCACGATGGCCTGATCGGTCACAAGGGGCAGACCGTCCCCGGCCAGGGCCTGCCCGCCCTGGAGGGCCATCAGCGCGTTGTAGTCGGAGAGCAGCACCACGGCATAGGCGTCGTCCGCGGGGATGCCGGTGACGGCGGGGTCGTTGTAGTAGAAGAGAAAGTCGTGCTGCTCCCCCAGTAGAGCGGGGTCAAAGCCGGACTCTGCCAACCGGGCGGGGAGGTCCGCCACGGTGGTGTCCCCGCTGTAATTCTGGATGGTGACGTCGTAGGGGGCGGCGGAGGAGGTGTTCTGCTCGATGGTGTCGTTGAGGCCCACACAGCAGGCGGTGACGCCGATGGCCAGCAGCAGGAGCAGGCAGATCACCGTCATGGACAGGTAGGTGGTGTGGATGCGGGAGTTGAACTGCCGCAGCACAAACATGTTGAGGCCCCTGTAATAAAGCTTTTTGTGCCCCTTCACCACCCGCAGCAGGAAGCCGGACAAGGACCGGAAAAACAGCAGGGTCCCCAGAGTACCCAGGGCCAGCATGAGGAAGAACAGCGGGTCGATATATAGCATGCCCCGGATGAGGAGCATGGCGTAGGCGACGACCAGCAGAGCCACCCCGGCCAGGAAGGTGAGGACGCTGGTCCACAGGGGACGCTCCTTCATCTCCTCGTTTTTCCGGGCTCCCTGCATCAGGTCGATGAGCTTGGCCCGGGAGACCGACACCCCGGTCAGAATCATGACCACCAGGAAGATGACGCCGAAGTAGAGCACCGTCTTGCCGATGGCCTTGACGGAGAGGACCAGAGCGAACTGCTCCCCGGCAGGGTAGGCGGAGAACATGGCGATGGTGAGCAGCCCCAGGCCCTGGGCCAGCAGGACCCCCAGCACCAGTCCGGCGGCCAGGGCCATCAGACCGATGAGCAGGGTCTCCAGCACCAGCAGCAGGGAGACCCTGCCTGCGGGCAGACCCAGCAGGAAGTAGGTGCCCAGCTCCCGCTTGCGGCGCTTCATCAAAAAGGTGTTGGCGTAATTTTTTAAGGATGCGGCGACCACCGAGACGAAGGCGGAAAAGATGTTCATGAAGATGAGGATGGATTCCACCATATAGTGGGCGCTTTTGGCCAGCATCTGCATCGCCCACTGCCCCTCCAGGGAATTGAACACATAGAAGAGGCTCACCCCCAGGGTGAGGGTGAGAAAGTACACCGAGTAGTCCTTGAGACTGCGGGTGACGTTTTTCCGCGCCAGCTTAAAGAACATCGGCCGCGTCACCTCCCAGCCGGCTGACCACGCCGATGATGTCCTGGAAGAACCGCCGCCGGTCCTCCCCGTCCCTCCGCAGCTCGTGCCAGAGTCGGCCGTCCTTGATGAAGAGGATGCGATGACACCAGGAGGCGGTAAAGGCGTCGTGGGTGACCATGACGATGGTGGCCCCCTGCTCCCGGTTGAGCTGGGAGAGCTGGCCCAGAAGCTGCCCGGCGGACTTGGAGTCCAGCGCGCCGGTGGGCTCGTCGGCTAGGACGAGGGCGGGGGCGGTGATGATGGCCCGGGCGGCGGCCACCCGCTGCTGCTCGCCGCCGGAGAGCTGGTAGGGGTACTTTTCCAGCACCCGCTCCAGCCCCAGCAGCCCGGCGGTGTCTCGGACCCGGCGGTCGATCTCCCCGGCGGGCGTGCCCAGGATGGTGAGGGCCAGGGCGATGTTCTCAAAGGCGGTGAGGGTGTCCAGCAGGTTGCAGGCCTGGAAGACGAAGCCCAGCCGCTCCCGGCGGAAGCGGGAGAGGGCCTTGCCCCGGAGGGCGGTGACGTCGGTGCCGTCCACGGTGATGGTGCCGGAAGAGGGACGGTCGATGGTGGACACACAGTTCAAAAGGGTGGTCTTGCCCGAGCCGGACGCGCCCATAACGCCCACGAACTCGCCGGGGAGCACGTCGAAGCTGAGGTCGTCCAGGGCCCGGGTGTGGCTGCCCCGGTCACCGTAGACCTTTTGCAGATGTGAGACGGATAGGATGGGTTCCATAAGAAAAAGCCTCCTTCGTGTTGCTATCAGGCTACCACGAAGGAGGTAAATTTTCCTTGAGAAGGAGTGAAGAAAAGATAAAGTTTTTCCGGCGGCGCCCTCCCCGCCGCCGGGGTGCTACACCGTCAGCCCGAACCGGACCATCCAGGCGTTGAGCTGCACCAGGTAGGCCAGCATCTGGGGCCCGGCCATGAGCTGGCCGAACCAGGGCCGGCCGTAGTCCCCGGCGGAGACCAGCATCCCCGCCCGCAGGGCGTTCTCGTCCACCAGAGCGTGCAGGGGAGCTGCCGGGTCGGCCAGGATCTCGGCCACCCGGGCCCGGACCAGCTCCTCGTAGAGGGGGTTGTGGGTCTTGGGATAGGGGCTCTTGGGCCGGGTGCGCACGTCCTCGGGGAGCAGACCCTCCGCCGCGTCCCGCAGCACCTGCTTGCGCCGGCCGTTCATGGCCTTCATGCACCAGGGGATGTTCCAGACGTACTCCACCAGGTGGTGGTCGCAGAAGGGGACCCGCACCTCCAGGCCCGACCACATGCTCATGCGGTCCTTGCGGTCCAGCAGGGTGGACATGAACCAGTTGAGGTTGAGCCAGGCCACCTCCCGCCGCCGGGCGTTTTCCGGGTCCTCCCCCTCCAGCCGGGGGGTCTGGGCCACCGACTGGGTGTAGCGGTACTGCACGTAATCCTCCACTCCCAGCCGCTTCCACAGTCGCGGGTCAAAGACCTCCCTGCGGGCGTCCAGGTCCCGGCTCCAGGGGAAGGTGGAGGCGTGGAGCATCTCGGGCCGCTCGAACCAGGGGTAGCCCCCGAACACCTCGTCGGCGCACTCCCCGGACAGGGCTACCACATGTTTTTGGGCCACCTGGCGGCAGAAATAAAGCAGGGAGGCGTCCACGTCGGCCATGCCGGGCAGGTCCTTGGCCCGCATAGCCTGGTCCAGCAGGGCGGCCAGATCGGGGATGGGGCAGGTGAGTACGGTGTGCCGGGTGTGAAAGGCCTCCACCATGCGCTCCACCCAGGGCCAGTCGGCGTCGGGCTGGAAGGAGGAGGGCCGGAAGTACTTTTGGTTGTCAGCGTAGTCGAAGGAGTAGGTCTCCAGGGCGGGCAGGCCCCGGCGCTGGTAGTCCCGGGCGGCCACGGCGGTGATGACGCTGGAGTCCAGCCCGCCGGACAGGAAGGTGCACAGGGGCACGTCGGAGACCAACTGCCGGGTGACGGCGCCGGTGACCAGCTCCCGGACCCGGACCACCGTGTCCTCATAGGAGTCGGTGTGGGGGCGGCTGACCAGGGACCAGTAACGCTCCTGCCGGGCCCCGGCCGGGCCGATGACCATCTGGTGGGCGGGCCGGAGCTCCTCCACCCCGGCGAACACCCCTACCCCGGCAGTCCGGGCGGGGCCGATACCCAGCACCTCGCACCACCCGGCGGCGTCCACCCGGGGGGTGAGACCGGGATAGGCGAACAGCGCCTTGAGCTCGGAGCCGAAGACAAAGGCCCCGTCGTCGGCCCAGGCGTAGAAGAAGGGCTTCACCCCGAAGCGGTCCCGGCAGGCGAAAAACTGCTTTCGGGCCCCGTCCCAGATCACGAAGGCGTAGATGCCCTCCAGCCGGGTCCCCACCGCCTCGCCGTATTCCAGATAGGCGGCGAGGAGCACCTCGGTGTCGGAGGCGGTCTCAAAAGCGTGGCCCCGCCCCTCCAGGTCCCGGCGCAGCGCGCCGGTGTTGTAGAGCTCACCGTTGTAGACGATAACGTAGTCCTGTCCCTCCCGGGACCGGGTCATGGGCTGTCTGCCCCGGTCCGGGTCGATGACCGCCAGCCGCCGGTGGACCAGCGCCCCGGCGGGGCAGGTCCACTCCCCCCTGTCGTCGGGACCCCGGTGGTGCAGCGTCTCCCCCATGGAATGGGCAATGGCCGCCCATTCCGGACGGCCATTGTCCCGCTCAAAGTGGATGAATCCGGCAATTCCGCACATACGCAGTTCTCCTTTCGGGTTTACACCGCTAGTATATGCAAAAACCGGGCTTTTGCCCCGCCAAGCGGAAAAAAGGCCCCGGACTTCCGTAAAAGTCCGGGGTGGGAAAAGCAGAATTCGCGTTGGGGATTCGGAGGGTATTGGAAGGACTTAGATGTCCATATCCAGCAGGTAGGAGCTCAGACCCTTGCCGTGCATATCCACGGACAGGGAGCGGGTGACGCCGCCGCCCAGGGCGGCGTACATGACGAAGTTGAGGGCGTGGATGTTGGGCAGCTCGTAGCGGACCACCTCGCCCTTGACGATACCCTTGAAGTGTTCCTTCACCTTTTCGGCGGTGACCTTCTCCTTGAGCAGCGCAAAGTCCTTGGCGTCGTAAGCGATGAGGGACACGTTGGAGATGTTGCCCTTGTCGCCGGTGCGGGAGTGTGCGATATCCCAGAGTTTCATGGCGGATACTTCCTTTCTGTCCCTAAAATCAGACTTCAAAAATTTCGGCTTCCGGCTTGACGTCGTAGCGGCTGACCAGGATGGAGGCCACGGATACGATGTCGCGGGTGCGCTTCACGGCGCCGCAGCCGCCGGCGGGGCCGTTGGTGTAGAGAGCCTCCACCTCGTTGGCGATGATGTCGGCGTCCGCCTTGGTCTTGGCCCGGCCGGCCACCCGGACCCGGACCTCGCTGGGCTCCTCGTTGTACGGGTAGTCGGGATTCCAGTACAGGCTGTTGCAGCCGATGAGGTCGAACTTGAGCTCGTCGAAGGTGTTGGGGGCCACCAGCTCCAGCCGCTCCTTGACGATGTCCAGGGCCAGCTTGGCGCGGGCGACGCAGCCGGGTCCGCCGTAGGAAATCTCGCCGTCGCCGATGAAGCAATCGCGGTAGCCGATGGAGCACTTGAAGGTCTCGGTCTTGGGCTTGCCGGTGGCGCCCTCCACCTGTACCTTGTCCTTGGCCACCTCGGTAAACTTGACCTGCTTGAAGTCGGCCACCACGTCGGGGGTGAAGTAGTTCTCGGGGTCGTGGATCTCATAGACGATCTGCTCGGAGCAGGTCTCTACGGTCACCATGCCGCCGGCCGCGGGGACCTTGGTGACAAAGAAGGAGCCGTCCTCAGCCACCTCGATGATGGGGAAGCCCAGGTGGCCCACGCCGGGCACGTCCTTCTTGCCCGGCTCGGCGAAGTAGCCGCCGGTAACCTGGCCGCCGCACTCCAGCAGGTGGCCCACCATGGTGCCCTTGCCCAGCTTGTCCCAGTCCTCCAGGGACCAGCCAAACTCGTGGATGAGGGGGGCCATGAAGATGGCGGGGTCGGAGACACGGCCGGTGATGACCACGTCGGCGCCCAGATCCAGGGCCTTCAGAATGCCCTCCACGCCCATGTAGGCGTTGGCGGAGACAATCTCGCCGGGCAGCTTGGACAGGGGCTCGTGGGTCTCCCAGACCTCGGTGTCCCTGTACTTGTCGATGACGGGCAGCAGATCGTCGCCGGTGACACAGGCGATCTTCATGCCGGTGAGGCCGTGCTTGCGGGCGATCTCCACGCACTTCTTGGCGGCGGCCTGGGGGTTGGCGGAGCCCATGTTGGTGATGATCTTCACCTTGTGCTCCCAGGCCAGAGGGAGGGCCTTTTCCATGCGGTGCTCCAGCAGCCCGTTATAGCCCTTGGTGGGGTCCTTCAGCTTGGCCTGCTGGCCGATGGCGATGGTGCGCTCAGCCAGGCACTCGTAGCTGATGTAGTCCAGATTGCCCTTCTCAATGAGCTCCAGGGAGGGCTCCAGGCGGTCGCCGGCGTAGCCTGCGCCGCTGCCGATACGGATGGTTTTCATAGTACGACTTCCTTTCTAGCAGTTAAAAGGTAGGTGTGGTTCAGATGGAGATGCCGCCGGTGATGACGCCCACCACCAGCATGATGAGGGAGATGGCCCACACCATGGGAATGGTCTTTTTCTGATGCTCGCCCAGGTCCACGCCGGCCAGGCCTACCAGCAGGAAGGTGGAGGCGGTGAGGGGGGAGACGGGGAAGCCGGTGGTCATCTGGCCCAGAATGGCGGCCTGGCCCACGTTGACGCCGGCCGCGCCGAAGCCCTCGGCAGTCTGCGCCAGCACGGGCAGCACGCCGTAATAGAAGGAATCGGGGTCAAACAGCAGGGAGGCGGGCATGGAGATGATACCCACAATGATGGGGAAGAACCGGCCCAGAGAGGCGGGGATGAGGGCGGTGAGCGCGCCGGCCATCTCGGTAATCATGCCGGTGCCCTTCATGATGCCGGTAAAGCAGCCGGCGGCGAAGAGGACGGAGCACATCATCAAGCACTCCTTGGCGTGGGCGTCCACCCGGGCCTTGGAGTCCTTCACGTTGGGGTAGTTGATGACGGTAGCCAGCACGTAGAAGACCATGAAGACCACGGCGGGGGCAAAGCCGGAGAACAGCAGGGAGAGGATGGCCAGGATGATGAGGGCCAGGTTGATGGGGAAGAGATGGGGCCGCAGCAGGGCCTTCTGCTCGTCGGAGAGCTCGGCCATAGTGACCTCGGCATTGCCCAGGGCCACGGAGCCGATGCGGGCTTTCTCCTTCTTGCCCAGCAGGGCGGCGAAGACTACCACGCAGATCAGGCCCACGATGACGGCGGGGAGAACGGGCATGAACAGCTCCTTGACCACGTCCACGCTCAGAGCGGTGGCGGCGCGGATGGTGGGGCCGCCCCAGGGCAGGATGTTCATGGTGCCGGCGGCCATGGCGACGATGGTGGCCAGGGTGGTGCGCTTCATGCCCACGGCGTCATACAGGGGCACCAGCGGGGGCACGCAGATCAGGAAGGTGACGGCGCCGGAGCCGTCCAGATGGACGCACATGGCCAGGATGGCGGTGCCGATGGCGATCTTCACGGGGTCGGTGCCCATCATCCTGGTAATGCCGCCGATGATGGGGCGGAAGGTGCCGGCGTCGGTGAGGATGCCGAAGAACAGGATGGAGAAGATGAACATGACGCCGGTGGCGGCCACGGAGCCGATGCCGGACGAGCCGGTAATCATCTTGCCCAGGGACTTAAAGTTGGCCATGAAGTTGACGACGCCGGCGGTGCCCTCCGGGGCGCCCTCCGGGACTACTGCGATGAAGAAGCAGGCCAGGATGCCGGTGATGACGGGGACCGCGATGAGGGCGACCAGGGGAGACGCTTTCTTGGTCATGATCAGGACGAGCATGACGATGACTGTGATGAAACCAAGTGCTGCTAACATGCAAATACCTCCTCGTTTTTGCAGCGCGATCTGTGGGGCTTCTCGCTTGCGCTTAGTTAATAAAGCAAGGGGCGTGCCAAAACTTGAGAAGGAAAATAGAAAAGCCCCGCGGCGCCTGGGGGACAAGGCGCCGCGGGTTTTGGGAACGGAGCGGAGCGCGGCCAATTGGCCGCACCACAATTCTAAAATATTAGAAATCCGACATGTTTTGCGGGACGAATGGGGTTCCAAGCCGTTGCAAATGGCGAAATTCTAAAATACTGGAACTGATTTCTAAAAAACTAGAAGTCAGGCGCGTTCAGCTTGTTATATAGGCTGGCCAGAGAGATGCCCAACTGGGCGGCCGTTTTTTTCTTGCCCTCCAGACTGGCGCCGTTCCGGGCCAGCAGCCGCTGGATCTCCCGCTTTTCAAAGGCCCGGACCCTTTGGACCAGAGGGAGGGCGGCGTCGAGCTCCGAGGGGGGGCGCAGGTCGGCGGGGAAGGCCTCACAGGTAATGACGCCGGAGGGGGTGAGATAGGCGCAGAACTCCAGCACGTTGCGCAGCTCCCGCACGTTGCCGGGCCAGCTATGCGCCTGGAGGAGGCGCACGGCCTCGTCGGTGAGGGTAAAGGGGCGGCGCAGCTTGTGGGAGAGCTGGTCCAGAATGGCGGCGGCCAGGGCGGGGATGTCGCCGGTCCGCTCCCGGAGGGGCGGAATGTGGATGGGAAAGGTGTTGAGGCGGTAATAGAGGTCCTTTCGAAACTTGCCCTGATCCACATAGTCCGGCAGGCCGGCGTTGCACGCGGCGATCACCCGCACATCCACGTCGATCTCCTTGACGCCGCCCACCGGACGGATGCGGCGCTCCTGAAGCACCCGGAGCAGCTTGGCCTGGAGGCCCAGGTCCATCTCGGAGATCTCGTCCAGGAAGAGGGTGCCGCCGGCGGCGGCCTCGAAGAGCCCCAGCTTGCCGCCCTTTTTCGCCCCGGTGAAGGCCCCCTCCACGTAGCCGAACAGCTCGGACTCCAGCATGTTGGAATTGAAGTTGGCACAGTTGATGGCCACAAAGACCCCCTCCCGCCGGAGACTGGCGTTGTGGATGGCCTGGGCGTAGAGCTCCTTTCCGGTGCCGCTCTCCGACTCCAGCAGCACGGTAGCGTCGGTGGCGGCGATCTTTTCCGCCAGGGCCTTGGTCTGGGCTCCCGCCGGGCTCTCGGCCACGATGTCGTCGAAGGTATACCGGGCGCCGTTGGCCTTGTTGATGCGGTGGAGGACCTGCTTGCTCCGGGCCTCCATGGCCTCCAGCTCTTCCCGGGCCCGGTAGGCGTCGTCCAGGAAGGTGACCACCGATAGGCCGCCCAGAAGCACCCCGTCCCGGTAGATGGGGTACAGGTTGACGAAGTAGAAGTCCTCCACCTCCTGCCGGGTCAGATGGAGGATGGGCTCGCCCTTCTCCAGCACATCGGGCAGGCGGGCGCCGGGCCGCAGGTCCCGGAGCCGGTAGCCCTCGATGGGGCCGATATCGCCTCCGGCCTCCTTGGTGAGAAATTCCCGGTAGGCCGTGTTGCCGAAGACGATGATCCCGTCGGTGTCGATGATGGTGATGCCCTCCCGCATGGCGTTGAAGGCGGCGCGGGCGGCCTCGTTGAGCTCCATGGGTGCCCCCCCTTTCCGTAGGACTATTGTATCCCGTCCGGCGGAGGGACGCAAGAGGGATTGTCAAAGCCGTCTGTATCCTTTATAATTGGGAAAAACGAGGAGGCGGGACGCATGGACACCATGATCATCGGCATCGCCGGCGGGACCGGCTCGGGCAAGACCACCCTGACCCAGCATCTCAAGGACCACTTTGGGGAAAACGTCAGCGTGGTCTACCACGACAACTATTATAAGGCCCATCCCAATATGCCCTATGAGGAGCGCTGCAAGCTCAACTACGACCACCCGGACGCCTTCGATACCGACCTCATGGTGGAGGATCTGAAGACGCTGTGCGCAGGCCAGACCATCCACTGCCCGGTGTACGACTATACCATTCACAACCGCTCCAAGGACACGGTGGAGGTGCGGCCCACCAAGGTGGTCATCGTGGAGGGCATTTTGATCTTCCACCCCAAGGAGCTGCGGGACCTGATGGACATCAAGATCTTTGTGGACACCGACGCCGACGTGCGAATCCTGCGGCGCATTCTGCGGGACGTGAAGGAGCGGGGCCGGAGCCTGGACTCGGTCATCAGCCAGTATTTGAATACGGTCAAGCCCATGCACCAGTAGTTTGTCCAGCCCAGCCGCCAGTATGCGGACATTGTGGTGCTGGACGGAGGCCACAACCTGGTGGCGCTGGATATGATCACCCAGCGCATCAAGAGCCACGTGGACGGGATGTAGAACGAACCGGACTTCTGCTACAGGAGTCCGATTCTTTTTTTCAGCAATATTTGAAATGTGACCAAAATGTATCTTTTCTGAGTTAGACTTGGTGCATAGAACACACAGAGCCTCTCATATGGATGGAGGTGATTGCTGGTGAAGCAATCCACAGGCGAGAGGGAGACCTTCGTGGTGCGCATCCTCAATACGCAGAACGCCACCTGGCAGGGGACGGTCACCTGGACGGACGGCCGGAGGACGGAGCCCTTCCGCAGCGCGTTGGAGCTCATCCGCCTGATCGACAGTACCCTGCTGGAGCAGGAAGAGGAGGGGGATGCGCCGGGCCGGGAGAACTGAGAAAGAGGAGCGCCCTTTTCCAAGTCTGGCAGACAGACGCAGCGAACCCGAGAAAGCAGAACACGTGCAGAGGCAAACCGGCCGAAAGGCCGGGACGCAAAGCCAGGAGGCTAAAGCGGCTGTGCCGCCAGGCTCGTCCGGCCGCCACAATGTTCCACTCTTTTTAAGAAGGAGAATGAAACATGATGGCAAAGAGAATGAAGAGGACCCTGGCCCTGGCGCTATCGCTGGTGATGGTGTTGGGCCTCCTGCCCGCCGCCGCCTTTGCGGCCCGGGTGGAGGACGAGTACGACAGTACCGCCCAGATCGTGGATGCGGGCGGCACGCGGTACTTCAAGAAGGACGGCAACGGCGTGGCCGAGACCACAAAAGAGGCCGGCGACGCCATCCTGGAGATTACCAAGAGTGTGGCCGGGACCCAGGTGGAGAATGAGTTTGAGATCACGCTCCAGGTCAAGACCACCGAGGACCTGACCACCATCCCCGGCAAGACCCCCGACAGCGCCGTGGTGCTGGTGCTGGACGTGTCCAACAGTATGGACGACTGCGCCAAGTGCGGCAAGGAGCAGGACCATGCTAACCATACGCCGAACCGCTGCAACTGCGGTTCCTGGTTGTGTGATGGCCGCCATGCATTCATAGATAAACACGGCGGTTTTATGGGAGGACCTAACGGTACTTGTGACGTAGACGGTTGCTGGGGAACGGCGGAGAATCACTATACCGTGACCCCTGACTGCGTTTATGAGGCTCGTCTGACCCAGGCGAAGAAGGCGGCCAAGGATTTCATCGACACCTTCGCCACCCAGACCGGCGCTCAGGAGGGCGACAAGCGTCTGGTGCAGATCATCGCGTTCGGCAGCGATGCCAAGACCTATACCTCTCAGTGGTATGATGTCAACGATGCTGCCAACGGCGCCGCCAATATCACCGCGCTGAAGAACATCATCGGCACCGGGCTGGACAGTGGAATCCGGGTGGGCAACGGCGACGGCAAGGGCGGCACTAACATCGAGGGCGGCCTGATGCTGGCCCGGAACCTGCTGCAGGATGGTTTGAAAAATGGTCAGCCTTTGAACGGGATGGAGTACCTCTATACCGTGCTGCTGACGGACGGAGCCCCCACTTTCCATGTAAATAAAGACCAATCCGATACGAAACGCATCGACGGCACCAAGGGCGGTGGCAGCTACACCACCACCAATGATGTCCGTGACGTGGCCGGCGTGGCTTCGGCCATCAAGGGCCTTGCCAGTGCTTCCAAGCTGTTCTCCATTGCATACGGCAAAGACGTGGCCGGGGATAAGCCCTTTGGCAGCGTGAGCGGCATTGACAGCCCCGTGGCGGGCACCACATGGAAGAACCTGACCATCGGCCAGTGGCTGGGCAGCTTCTCCACCAACGCCTATGAGGCCGATGACAACCAGACCCTGTTTGATGCCTTTGAGGCCATCGGCAGTACCATCCGCCTGGCGGCTCAGGCGTGGCGGGTGGAGGACCAGATGGGCGCCAACATCACCTATCTGGGGGAGACCACCACCGGAACCTTTACCAACACCGTGACCCCTGCCGAGGACGGAGAGTCCTTCCAGTGGAACGTGCTGGCCTCCGGTTATGATCCGGCCATCACCACGATCAAGCCCGCCGGCTCCAGCGAGCCTTCTACCTATGGCTATACCATGAAGTACCGCGTCCGTCTGGACAATACGGACGGCAGCACCACCGCCTATCCGACCAATACCGCCGCCACGCTGAAGTTCATGCTGACCAACGATCAGGGCGAGTGGCCCAGCATCGGCGAGGGCGAGACCGCCGAGACCCATCTGAAAACCGTGGACTTCCCGGTACCCACGGTCAAGGGCAACTTTGGCACTCTGCGCTTCACCAAGGTGGACAAAAACACCCAGGCCGCCCTGCCCGGCGTGACCTTCACCCTGACCTGTGACTGCAAGGACCCCGCCCACACCAAGATCGCGGCCTCTTCCGATACCGGCACGGTGTCCTTCACCGACATCCCCTCCGGCCATACGTACACCCTGACCGAGACCCTGCCCGAAGGCGATCCCCACGACCCCGCCAGCATCGGTGCCGTCACGGTAAAGGTCTCCGGCGGCGCTGTCTATGTCAACGGCCAGAAGAACCCCACGGACCTGAAGCTGGAGAACACCTATCTCCCCGGCGCCCAGGATCTGACCGTCACCAAGCAGTGGGGCGCCACCCCCGACGGCCTCCAGACCTCTGTCCAGGTGGTCTATGAGCAGTACCAGAACGGTGAACGGACAGCCACCAGCGATCCGGTCACCCTCACCGCCGCCGTCGGCTGGACCCACACCTGGAACGTCCCCGTCCGTGACACCCTGACCGGCGAGGCCTATAACTATGTGGTCCGCGAGTACGTGAACGGCGCCGTGGCCGAGGGCAACCAGGTATCCACCATCAACGGCAAGGACTATCTGGTCACCTACAATGACGTGAACAACATCATCACCAACGAGATTCAGAACGAGATGTCCATCCCCGTGGAGAAGCAGTGGCTGACCCCCGACAGCATGAAGGGCGCGGTCACCGTCAACCTGCTCCGGGACGGCAGTCCCTTCCAGACCCTGACCCTGTCTGGCACCAAGCTGTCCGGCACCTTTGAGAAGGTCCCCGTGTATGCCGAGAACGGCGACCGGTACACCTATTCCATCACCGAGACCATTGCGCCGAACGCCGGCTACTCCGCCCATATCGTGAAGAACGATGATGGCAGCTACACCATCCAGAACGTGGTCAATCAGACCACCGTCGCCGTGGAAGGCTCCAAGGCCTGGGTGGACGGCAACAGCGGCGCCCGGCCCCAGAACGTAGCGGTCAGCCTGTGGAAGACCGGCTCCAATACGGCGCAGGACACCCGGACCATCGGCTGGAACGCCGAGACAGAGACCTATGACTGGACCTACTCCTTCACCGGTCTGCCCAAGTACGACCTCACCTACAACGAGACCACCGGCCTGTGGGAGGGCACCGGCGCCGAGATTGAATATTACGTCACCGACGACGCCGAGGGCTATGACCCCGCCATCGCTTACAAGGGCGAGGACGGCCAGTATAACCTGACCAACAAGCTGACTCAGGTCGAGATGACCATCAGCGTCACCAAGACCTGGGACGACGAGGGCTTTGAAGACGAGCGGCCCGACAGTCTGACCTTCTCCCTCTACGGCGCGGACAAGGATGAGGCCCTTGCGACCCTGGTCCTGAACGCCGAGACGGAGGAAGTCGAAGGGAAGATCCACACCTACTGGGAGGACTCCACCACCGGGCGCTTTGACGGCACCTTCCCCAAGTACGACGCCACCGGCGCGGCCATCGGCTACACCGTGGTGGAAGCCGAGCCCGCCCACTACGACGCCACCGTGGGGCAGGCCGAAGAAGTGGACGACGCCACCATCCACTTCCCCGTGAAGAACACCCTGAACGGCGACACCACCGCTGTCAGCGTGGAGAAGATCTGGAAGGACACCCGCACCAACGCCGACCGCCCCAAGGCCACCATCAAGCTGATGGACGGTTCCACCGTGGTGGACAGCATCGACCTGCCCCGGGCGGATGAGCAGGGCGTCCTGGTCAACACCTACACCTTCACCGACCTGACCAAGTACCGCGACGGCGGCCGGATCCAGTACACCGTGGCGGAGGACACCGTCACCGGCTATCAGACCCCTGTCATCGCGGGCAGCATGGAAACCGGCTACACCGTCACCAACACCGTGAAGCAGCAGAGCGGCGACGAGGGCGTCACCGTGTCCGGCACCAAGAGCTGGCTGCCTGCCGACGGCATCCACCACCCCACCAGCACCACCATCCAGCTCCAGTCCGATGCGGCCGAAGCCAACGTGTTTGCAAATGTGACCGGCAAGACTGCCACCGCCACCGCCGAGGGCGGCTGGACCTACACCTTCACCGGCCTGGACCGGTACGCCTATGACGACGGGGGCGTCCGCGAGATCCAGTACAAGGTGACCGACACGGTAAGCGGCTACGAGACCACCGGCGGCGCCAGGAACGCCCAGGGCGCCTATGACCTGACCAACACCTTCCAGCAGGAGTTTACCTCTGTCTCCGGCAAGAAGGTCTGGGTGGACGGCAGCAGCGCCGCTCGTCCCGCCTCTGTCACCGTGGCCCTTCTGGCCGACGGCGTCGAGGTAGACCGTCAGACCGTCAGCGCCGTGGAAGGCAGCAGCGAGTGGGCCTTTACCTTCGGCGTGAGCGACGGTAGCGCCACCCTGCCCAAGTACAGCGCTTACAATACCGCCATCGCCTACACCGTCCGCGAGGTCGCGCCCGACGGAACCTGGGTGGAGCTCCCCGAGGGTCAGACCAAGGGCAGCGTCACCTACACCGTGGGCGACAGCACCCTCACCTACGACGTGACCTACGGCGACAACTACACCATTACCAACACCAAGCCCCAGGATTACTCCGACGTCACCATCAACAAGGTGTGGAAGGACGGCTCCAACGCCGCCGGCACCCGCCCCGCCACCGTCAGCCTGACCCTGCTGCGCAATGGCAGCGAGTATAAGACCGTGACTCTGGGCCCGAATGAGCCCGATACCAACGTGAACGGCGACACCTGGAGCCACACCTTCACCGGCCTGCCCAAGTATGACGACGGCCGGAACGCCTACCGCTACACCGTCCAGGAAAACGGCCTGGATGAGGACGGCTGCCTGCCCGCCGCCGTGGAGGGCGAGCGCTACACCGCGTCCGTGAACGGCCTTACTGTGACCAACACCATTGAGCAAAAGACCATCTCCATCTCCGGTGAGAAGAAGTGGGAGAACACCCCTGAGAACTGGGTCGCGCCGGAACGGGTGACCATCGAGCTCTATAAGAGCAACGGCACCGTGCTGGTGGACTCCGTGGACCTGCCCAGGACCGCCGCCGACGCGCCGGCAGAGTCCGCCCATTCCACCTCTGAGCCCGTGGAGAGCGCTCCCGCCGCGCCCGACTGGAGCTATACCTTCACCGGCCTGCCCAAGTACGATCGGAACGACGCGGGTGAGGGCAGTGGCGCGCTCATCGACTACACCCTGAAAGAGAAGGGCGTCCTGGAGAACGGTACCATCATCTACACCGTGAAGAGCGACGGCAAGGATCGCAAGGACACCTACCAGGTGGAGTACAAGACCAACGAGGACGGCACCCGGGATGTGGTGAACACCTGGAAGGACAACGAGTATTACAGCTATCTGGTCAAGGCCACCTATATCTCCAAGGTGAACGGCACGACCACCACCGTCACCGACGTGCAGGTGGCCGGCGGCCGCGGCGACGCCAACGAGACCATCCGGATCGCCTCCGGCGACTATACCACCTACGGCGGCCACAGCGACTACGAGTACGTGCTGGGCAGCGCCAAGCTCAATGGCGCGCTCTACCAGGAGGACCAGAAGAACTTCTCCTTCGTGCTGGACGATTCCTCCGTGGTGGAGACTCTGGAGCTGACTTACTACCGCGAGAAGACCACCCCCGATCCCGAGCCGGATCCGGGCCCCAGCGGAAAGGATTACTACCGGGTCATCGTCAACTACCTGGAGGAAGGTACGGATCGAGTGCTGGCCACCCAGTACCGCTCCGAGAAGATCCGAGAGGGTAACTCCTGGGATGTGACCGAGCAGACCGAAAAGAGCATCGAGGGGTACGAGCGGGTCCGCGTGGACGGTGAGCCCACCGGCCGGAACATCCAGTCCAACGTCATCATTGATGTCTACTACACCGCTGCGACCGAGATTCCCGACCAGCCCACCCCCGGCGGCTCCGACCCGGTGGGTCCCCAGCCCACCCCCGGCGGCGAGACGGAGAGCCCCAATCAGCCCTCTCCGGCGGACCCGGGCCCCGACGGCGGCGCGACCGAGATTGTGGATGAGGGCACACCCATGGGCAACCTGCCCCAGACCGGCACCGTGGCCGCTCCTGTGGACCCCTCTGTCACGCTGGGCCTGATGGCCCTGTCCGCCTCCCTGTCCGCGGCCGGCCTGGCCTTCTGCATCGGCCGCAAGAAGGAAGAGGAGAACTAAGCGCCCGCACCGCAAAAGCATCGAAAGGGCCCCGCGCCTTGGCGCGGGGCCCTTTTTTGTAAAAATCGACGCAGACCGGGAACCTTTTGCGCCGCCCCGTCGTCCAAGACAGCGTATCACCCAAAACCGAAAGGAGCCAAGCACTCTTATGAATCAGCGTATCCTCTCCCTGCTGCTGGCGGGGACCCTCTCCCTGACCCTGCTGGCCGGCTGCGCCCCCAAGGGCGGCGAGTCCTCCCAGCCTCCCGAGACCACCCCGATGGTCACGCCCACCCAGCCGGCGGAGCCCACCGAGACGCCGGTCCTGCCCACCGAGACGCCTGAAACCGAGCCCACCGAGACGCCCGGCGCCGCCCCCGAAAGCACCCCCGAGGCCGCCAAGCCCTCCCAGAGCCCCAAGCCTTCGGAGAAGCCCGATGCCGCCCCCTCTCAAAAGCCCCAGGCCAGCCCTGAGGCCACGCCCGTCCCCACCCCCTCCGAGAGCCCGGACACCAGCTCTGTGGTCACCCAGGTGTGGGAGCAGATCGCCGCCGATTTGGCCGACGTGCTGCCCTCTTCCATGGACCTGACCGGCGACGACCTGAAGAGCACCTACGGCATCGACCCGGCGGACCTGGAGGATTACGTCTGCAAGCTGCCCATGATGAGCGCCCATATCACCGAGTTTTTCATTGCCAAGGTGAAGGACGGCAAGATGGATGCCGTCAAGGCCGCGCTCCAGGCCCGGCAGGAGGCCCTGGCCGGCGGCTTCCTCTACCCCTCGCTGGTGGAGCTGGTGGAGGACTACAAGCTGGTGGTCAACGGCAATTACATCCTCTTCTGCATCACCGAGAACGCCGACCAGGCGGTAGAGATCTTCGACGACTATACAAAGTAAGGAAAAGCGGGTATAATACCAAAAGGCCGGCCTGTGGGCCGGCCCTTTTCCGCCATTCCGTGACGTGAGGTGAGCCTGTTGGTCTTTTCCAGCCCGCTGTTTCTGTTTTTCTATCTGCCCGCAGTTCTGCTGGTTTACTATATGACGCCTCTGCGGTGGCGCAACGCGGTCCTGCTGGTCTTCAATCTGATCTTCTATGGCTGGGGGGAGCCAGTCTATATCCTCATCATGTTTCTCTCCATCGCCATTGACTACACCCATGGGATGCTGGTAGAGAAGGCCAAACGGCGGGGGCGGGACGGCCGGGCCCGGGCGGCGGTGTGCTCCTCGGTGCTCTTCAATCTGGCCCTGCTGTTTTTCTTCAAGTATTGGGACTTCTTGGCCGAGAGCCTGGCCGCCGTGGGACTGGACTTTATGCCCCGGCTGGGTCTGAGCCTGCCCATCGGCATCTCCTTCTACACCTTCCAGACCATGAGCTATACCATCGACGTATACCGGGGGGACGCGCCAGTGCAGCGCAGCGTGATCAGCTTCGGCACCTTCGTTACGCTTTTTCCCCAGCTCATTGCCGGCCCCATCATCCAGTACAAGGACCTGGACGCGCAGTTGGACCACCGGGACCACACGGCGGAGAAGTTTGCCTCCGGCGTGCAGGTCTTTGTGGTGGGTATGGCCAAGAAGGTGCTGCTGGCCAACAACCTGGGGATGCTGTGGGATGCCTACAAGGCCGTCCCCGCCGCCGGGCTCACCGTCCTGGGGGCCTGGCTGGGGGTGGCGGCGTTCTCCCTGCAAATCTACTTTGACTTCTCCGGCTACTCCGACATGGCCATCGGCCTGGGCCGGATGCTGGGCTTCGAGTTCAAGCCCAACTTTGACTACCCCTATATCTCCCGAAGCATCACCGAGTTCTGGCGGCGGTGGCACATCTCCCTGGGCACCTGGTTCCGGGAGTACGTCTACATCCCCCTGGGGGGCAACCGGGTCTCCCGGGGCCGGCTGTGCTTCAACCTGCTGGTGGTGTGGGGCCTGACCGGCATCTGGCACGGGGCGAGCTGGAACTTCCTGCTGTGGGGCCTCTATTTCGGGGTGCTCCTTATGCTGGAAAAGCTGTTTCTGAAGCGGTGGATCGACCGCTGGCCCGCCTGTTTCCGGCACGCCTATACCTTGCTCTTGGTGGCGGTGAGCTGGGCCATCTTCGCCCTGGAGGACTTTGGCCAATTGGGCGCCTACCTGGCGGTGATGTTCGGCCTGGCGGGGCGGAGCCTGACCGATGGGGCCTTCTTCTACTATCTGCGCTCCTACCTGCCGGTGCTGGTCCTGGCCTGCCTGGCCTCCACCCCCCTGGCCCGCCGCCTGTGGCACAGGGCTCCCGCGCGGGCCGTCCAGGCGGCGCTGCCGGTGCTGCTGCTGGCGGGTCTGCTGCTGTCCACCGCCTATCTGGTGGACGCCACCTACAACCCCTTCCTGTATTTCCGGTTCTGAGGAGGCGAGAAGCATGTCAAAAAAATACGCTGTCTTTATCACCGTGCTGTTCTGCGCCTTTCTGGGCGCCTTTGCCGTGGCCAACGCCCTGACGCCGGACCGGGAGTTTTCCCCCATGGAGAACCGCTATCTGGCCCAGCGGCCCACCCTGGACAGACGGGACTTCACCCTGAGCTGGAGCGCAGCCGGGACCGGGGACTTTTTCAGCGGCAAATTCATGTCGGACTTCGAGCGCTATGTCACCGACCAGTTTGTGGGCCGGGATGGCTGGATCGCCGCCAAGGCGGCGGCGGAAAAGCTCTCGGGCAAGGGGGAGAACAACGGGGTCTATCTCTGTAAAAAGGAGACCCTGATCCCCCGGTTTGACCGGCCGGATGCCCGAAGGGTGACGGATAATCTGAATTATGTGAACAAATTGGTGGAACATGTGGACATTCCGGTGTACTTTGCCCTGATCCCCGGTAAGGTCTCGGTGTGGGCGGACCGGCTGCCGGAGGGGGCTCCCAACGCCGACGAGAGCGCCATCCTCCGGGAGGCGGCGGCCGCCTCCCGGGCCCGATGGGTGGATGTCCAGGGGGCTCTGCTGGCCCATGCCGGGGAGGACATCTACTACCGGCTGGACCACCACTGGACCAGCCTGGGGGCCTATTACGGCTACGCCGCCCTGACGGAGGCCATGGGACTGGACCCGGTGCCCTTGAGCGCCTATGAAAAGACCACGGTCTCCACCGACTTCAACGGCACCACCTTTTCCTCCTCCGGCGTGCGGTGGATGACGCCGGACATCATCGACCAGTACGTGCCGGAGGACGGGGTGGAGGTGACCTCCTGGTTTGGAGCGGAGCCCCAGACGGGGAGCCTCTACGACTGGTCGAAGCTGGAGGAAAAGGACCAGTACGCCTTTTTCATGGGGGGCAACCAATCCCTGGCGGTGGTGCGGACGGAGCATACCGACGCTCCCAAGCTGCTCATTGTCCGGGACTCCTACACCGACAGCCTGGTCCCCTTCCTCACCGCCCACTTCTCCGAGATCCATCTGGTGGACCCCCGGTACAACAAGACCCCTCTCAGTGGATATCTCGCCGAAAACGAGATCGACCAGGTGCTGGTCCTCTACAGCGCGGCGAATTTCGTCAGCGACACCAACCTGTTTGTCCTGAGCAAATAAAAAAGACCGGGCGGACTGGAGAGTCCGCCCGGTCTTTGGCGTTACGGCTGCGTTTCCTGCCAGGCGATGACCCGAGAGGGGCAGATGCCGCCGAAATGGATGCTGTTTTCCGCCGGGCGGACCTCTGTGCCGTCAAAGCCGGCGCCGGTGTTGCGGTTGGGAAAGAGGAAGTTCCTGGCGCCCGAGGTGACGGTGAGCCGCAGCCGATGGCCCGGCTGGAAGGCGGCGGAGAGCTTGGAGGTGCGGATAGACAGCTTGTAGACCCGCCCCGGCTCCATGAGCTTGGGGGCCCCGAACCCGTCGCGGTAGCGGGCGGAGAGCACCCCGTCGGCCAGCTTCCTGGACCGGCCGTGCTCGTCCACGTCGGTGATGCGGACGATGAAATCGGTGTCCGGCGCGTCGGAGGAGACGTAGAGCTCCACGGTGAAGTCCCCGGTGAGCACCAGGGGCTGGGTGAGCGCCGGCGTGGTGTAGGACAGTACATCGGGCCGCTGCTCCACCAGGGTGTAGTCCTCGGGCACCCCCAACTCGTTTTCCGACAGGTCAATGATGTGCTCGGCCGGGTCGGCCGGGTCGTAGGTGTAGCTGTCGCAGCCCTGCTCCTCCGGCAGCGCGTCCGACAGCCCGCCTCCGGGAGTCAGGTAGAAGGAGACCGTTCGGCCCCCGGGGACCGGCCAGTTTCCGGCGGTCTTCCACTTCTCCTCGCCGATGGTGTAGTAGCGCACCGTGGGCATGGCCTCGGCGCCGTTGTCCGCCCCCAGAAGGTGGTGGTCGAACCACTGGAGGAAGATGAGGTCGATGTCGTCGCGCAGCGCGCCGTTGCCCAGCGCCAGCCCGTGGAGGTCGTAGCGGGCGTTGCCGCTGTGGGGCCAGGGCCCCAGGATGATCTTACGCCGCCCGTCGGGGTAGTCCGCCGTCAGGTCCAGGGCCTCGGTGGTGCCGGCGCCGTTGTCGTCGAACCAGCCGGAGACGATGAGGGCGGGCACGTCCACGCCGGCCCCCCGCTCCGCCCAGTCCCCGGCCCGCCAGAAGTCGTCGTTGTCCGGGTGGGCCAGCCACTGGTGGAAGAAGGGAATGTCATAGCCCAGCGCCTTCCGAGGCAGGTCGGCCAGGGGCCGGATGTCCAGCACCTCGTCCCAGTCGTCCCGCTCCATCTTGGTGCCGTCGAACTGCTGCTGCGAGACGGAGAAGGCCCAGGCCAGCATCCCGGACACCAGGGAGCCCCCCTTCCGGGGCAGGTCGTGGAAGGCGCTGCCGGCGCAGACCACGCTGATGAGGGCCTTCAGGTGGGGATTCCGGGACGCGGCGGCCGCCCACTGGACATAGCCCAGGTAGGAGCCGCCCACCATGCCCACGCTGCCGTCGCACCAATTCTGGGCGGCGATCCAGTTGAGGGTGTCGTCGCCGTCCTCGGTCTCAAAGTGGTTGGGAATCCATGCCCCGCCGCTCTTGTTCCGGCCCCGCACGTCCTGGAGCACCACGGCGTAGCCCCGGTAGGCATATCGCATGTAGTTGTCCAGCTCGTCCTCCTTGCCGTAGGGGGTGCGCACCAGCACGGCGGGCACGGGCCGGTCCGTCCGGGGCAGCAGCAGGGAGGTGGACAAAGCCACCCCGTCCCGCATGGGCACCTCCAGGTTTTCCACCCGCCGGACCGGGAGGATGGGCTCGGGGCGGTAGGCCCGCCACCGGGCCAGAACGGTGGCATCCTCGCAGCCCTCCCGGACCAGCACGTGGACCCGCTCCCGGCTGGGGCAGGTGAAGGCCGCCAGCCTTCCACCGGAGACGGTGACGTTCCAGGGGTATTTGATCTCCCGCTGAGCCCAGCGCACACCGTCGTCGCTGCGGTAGCGGGCGCCCCAGGAGGTCTCCACCTCCGGGGGGCCGGGGAAGAGCTGCTCGTATTCCGCCATGCGCCCGGCCAGGGCCTCCAGGTCGAAGTGGGTCAGGGCCAGATAGCCGGCCGCCGCCTCGGCGGAGAGGGGCTGGAAGGGGGCAAGGACGGCGGTCTCGGGGTCCAGGGGAGCGTGGAGCACCCCGCAGGGCGTGAACCGCAGGTCGGCGCAGCGGATACCGGAGACATAGAGATGCCAGATACACATAATAACGACCCCTTTCACGATACAAGATATTCTCAAGCAAAGCTATTTTGTATAAAAACAATAAAGGCAGGGGACTATGGTCCCCTGCCTTTATTGTTCCTCTTTGCGCTCCCGACGCTTGTCGATGAGCGAGCCGATGGCAATGCCCATAACAGCGCCGAAGACGGGACCCAGGACCGGCTCGTGGGTGCCCATACCGATGAAGACCCCCAGCACCAGGCCGGGAATGGCCAGGGCCCAGGTCCAGACAGGCTTTTTGGCCATGTTGGAATCGTCCTTGACCTTCCCGAAGTAGGGGTTGTACGGACCTTCCTGAGCCGAGTCCTTGCCTTTTTTCCTGCGCGCCATTGCCGTCGCTCCCTTCGCCGTAGGCTGATGAGCTCATTCTAGCATAAAGGGAGCCGTTTGTCCATGCTTAGAGCCTGCACAGCTCGGCGGCGGTCTGCGCGGCCAGGCGGGCGTTGTGGAAGACGAGCTGGATGTTGGAAGCCAGACTGTCGCCGCCGGTGAGATCCTTGATGGTGGCCAGCAGGAAGGGAGTGGTGGCCTTGCCGTGGATGCCCTGCTCCTTGGCCATGGCCACGGCCTGTTCAATGGCGGCGCTGATGACCGCGTGGTCCATGGAGTACTCCTCGGGGATGGGGTTGGTGACCAGCATGCCGCCCTTAAGGCCCATCCCCTGGCTGGCGTGAAAGGCGGCGGCCAGCTCGGCGGGGGAGTCCAGCTCGTAGTCCACGGCAAAGCCGCTCTTGCGGGTGTAGAAGGCGGGCAGCTCCTTGGTGCCGTAGCCGATGACGGGAACGCCGTGGGTCTCCAGGTATTCCAGGGTCAGTCCCAGGTCCAGGATGGACTTGGCGCCGGCGCACACCACCATGACGGGCGTCTGGGCCAGCTCCTCCAGGTCGGCGGAGATGTCCATGGTGGTCTCAGCGCCCCGGTGGACGCCGCCGATGCCGCCGGTGGCAAAGACCTGGATGCCCGCCATGTGGGCAATGATCATGGTGGTGGTGACGGTGGTGGCGCCGTCCTCGCCCCGGGCCACCAGCACCGCCAGGTCCCGGCGGCTGGCCTTGTTGACGGTCTGGCCCTTTTTGCCCAGGTACTCGATCTCGTCGTGGGACAGACCGGCCTTCAGGCGTCCGCCCAGGATGGCGATGGTGGCGGGCACGGCGCCGTTGTCCCGGATGATGGACTCCACCTGGAGGGCGGTCTCCACGTTCTGAGGGTAGGGCATGCCGTGGGAGATGATGGTGGACTCCAGGGCCACCACAGGCTTACCGGCGGCGAGGGCGGCGGCCACCTCGGGGGAGACGTCCAGATACGAGTTGAGAGACATATTGATTACCTCCAAAATGATAAAATACAAATTAAGATGGATGGGATCGGTTCAGAGCCCGGCGCGGGCCCGGACGGCGCAGGCGTTTAGGGCGGGGTTGATGGTCTCCGCCCCCTCCATGGCGATGGCGGAGGCAGCCAGACCGGCCCGGGCGGCCTCCTCCAGCCCCAGCCCCTCCAGCCAGCCCCAGGCCAGGGCAGCCATGAAGGCGTCGCCGCAGCCGGTGGTGTTGACCATCTTGGCAGTCCCGCAGGGGACCTTAATCCGCCCGCCCTGGTAGTCGGCGGCGTACACCCCGTCACCCCCCAGGGAGATGAACACCCGGTGAAGCCCGGTGGACAGCAGCACGTCGGCGCAGCGGGCCAGGCTTTCGTCGCCGGTGATGGCCACGCCGGAGAGCAGCTCGGCCTCGATGCGGTTGGGCTTGAGGGTGTGGAGCCGGCCCAGGACCGGCTTGACCTTGACGGCCTTGGCGGTGGACACTGGGTCCACGAACACGGGGGCCTTGCAGTGCGACGCGATCCAGGCCAGGGTCGGCTCGGGGATGTTGGTGTCGCAGATGACCAGCCGAGCGTTGTTCAGAAGCGGCTCCTTGCCGGCCAGGAATTGGGGGGTCAGGTGGTCGTAGATCTCCATGTCGGACACGGCCAGCTCCATATCCCCCTTTTCGTCGGTGAGGAAGAGGTAGGTGGAGGTGGAAGCGCCGGGCACCTGCAGGCTGTGGGCCAGGTCAATGCCCAGCTCGATGCAGGAGGTGGTGATTTTCTGAGCATATACGTCGTCCCCCAGGGCGGTGATCATGCGTACATCCAGCCCCAGCAGGGCCATGTTGTGGGCGATGTTGCGGCCCACGCCGCCCAGGCTCATCCGCACCCGGCCGGGGTTGGAGTCCTGCCGGACCAGGGGGGCCAGGGGGGTGCCGCCGATGTCCATGTTCACCCCGCCCACCACCACTGCGTAGGGGGCGGTGCGGACGATGTAGCCCTTGCCGTCGATGTAGCCCTTTTTCATCAGATTGGAGATGTGGACGGCCACCGACGAGCGGGTGATGCCCGCCCGGTCGGCCAGCTCCTGCTGGGAGATCAGGGGATTTTCCTGAATCCACTGGAGGATCTGGGCTTCCCGCTGGGTCATGGGGACACCTCCTAAGCAATTATTTATACAAGTAATCACATGATTAGTTTACCTGCTTTTTTCAAAAAGTCAAGGGTATTTTGCCCGGAGGGAACAAAAAAGACCCGGCAGCGTCTGAAGAAAGAAAAAGGAGGTCTGCGACTATGAAAAAAGCCATGCAGACGGCCCTGCTGTTGGGCCTTGCCCTGCTGGCGGGCTGCGCCGCCCCGGGGGCGGTTTCCCCCGCTCCCACACCGGAGCTGACAGAGTCCCCGGAGGCCGCGGCCACAGGCCCGGTGGATTCGGCGCCCTGGTTTGCCACCTTCCGGGTGGTCTCCGGCGCGGAGACCGGGGAGCTGGTGCTGGCGGCTAACGGTGGGACGTCCGGTGAGGTCTGCGTTCTGAACACGAAGGACCTGCCGCTGGACCGGCCGGTGGAGAACGGAGAACTCATCAACGTGTATTACGACCTGCTGCTGGAGACCTTCCCCGCCCAGTTTGGCAACGTCTCCGCAGTGGAGCATACCAGGACGGAGCGGGACGACCGCTGCGGACTCTATCTCCAGGTGCTGGAGGACCTGTGGGCGGTGGATGAGGGCCTCAACGGGGATATCACGGAGCTGGGTGTGGACCTCAGCTCGGTTACCGACCTGTCCGAGAGCGAAAAGTCCGCCGTGGCCTGGGCCTTCGGCAATGCCCACGGTCTGACGCCGGTGGAGGGGACCTGGGATGAGTTGAAGGAGCAGGGCTATTTCACCGCCCAGCCTCTGGAGGGGGACGGCGCGCCGGAGGGGGCCGCCTTCTACCACTGGGAGGACGGGGCGCTGTTTTCCATCCGCACCAATGAGGATGCGGCGTGGAGCCTGCCCGACATCGCCGAAGGGAGCCCCCCGGTGCTCACTGCCTTCGACGCCCAGAAGTGGCGCTCCGGGCTGGGGGCCTACTTCTTCCAGGACTGCACCGCCGTCCAGGCCGACGACGGGACCTGGACCTACACCGTGGGGAGCGAGGCCATTTCCTGACCGAATATCCATAAAATAAGGCCGTCTGTCCCGGACCAGTGGACAGACGGCCCTTTTATGCCCTATACTGAAGGGGAAGGGGGGCGAAGACTTGAAGGTGGAAATAAAGATCGACCCGGCGCGGGCCGAGCCCACGGTCACCGTCACGGCCCCCGCCCTCACCGAGGAGGTCCGGGCCCTGGTCCGGAGCCTGGAGCCCCGGGGCCTGACGGGCTGGCGGGGGGAGGAGGCGATCCCCCTGGAGCCGGGGGACCTGCTGCGGTGCTACGCCGCCAACAAGGGGGTCTACGCCCAGAGCCCGGCGGGGGAGTATCTGGTGAAGCTGCGGCTCTACGAGCTGGAGGAACGGCTGGACCCCGGGGTCTTCGTCCGCATCTCCCACTCGGAGATCGTCAATTTGAAGCAGGTGACCGCTCTGGACCTGTCCCTGGCGGGAACCATTAAAATGACGCTGGCGGGGGGTGCGGCGGTGTGCTGGGTCTCCCGGCGGTATGTGCCCAAGATCAAGCAGGCCCTGGGCCTGGGGAGGGGGAGAAGAGCATGACGGACGTACAGAAGCAGTGGAGAAAGCGCATCCTTATCGGCGGATTTGTGGGGCTGGCCCTCATGGCGGCGGGGGTCGTCTGCATCGGCAGCATCACCCTGTCCGGCGGCCGGCCGGACTACCGCCATCTCCAGTGGGTCACCCACGGCGCGGCGGCCTTTTTCGGCTCCGAGGGCCTGGCCTTGGCAGCCCAGTGCGCCGTCACCTTTGCTCTGGGCGCTTCGGTGGGGGTGGCCACCCTGCCCTTCGACGACTATGGCCCCGCCCTGGCCGCCTGGTCCTTGCTCCACTTTGCCGTTACGGGAGGGCTGGTGCTCCTGCTGGGCTGGCTGCTGGAGCTGGTCGGGCCCAGCCCGGCGGCCGTTCTGCTGCTTCTGGGGCTCTATACCTTCCTCTATCTGACGGTTTGGCTGGTACGGTGGCTGGGCTGGCGAGCCGAGCTGGACGACCTGCGTTCCGCCTTGGACCTGCCTGCGCCGTCGCCGTCCCGCCTCAACGGGCGGGAGAGCCTGCCTTACGCCCTGCTGCTGGCCGGATTCTTCCTGCTGCTGCGCCCGCTGGCGGAGGTGCTGGACGCCCCTGACGTGCCCCTGCTGCGGGCGCTGCTCCTGCCCTGGCTGGCCTACCCCTTCGTGGCTTTGCTGACGGGCTGGGCCTCCGGCCTGGCCCGGGGGCTGTGCCCTCTGGTGCCTCTGACCGCGTTTGTGAGCTTCCTGCCCAATCTGCTCTGGCCCCATGTGCCCTATGATTGGCAGCAGGGGGTTGTCTATGCCCTGCTGGCCCTGGGGGCCAATCTGCTGGCCGCCGTGGTGCGGCGGTGGCGGCGGCGCGGGGAGGAGAGAGGAGGGGCGCGATGAAGCGGGGGCTCTGGCTGGGCGGGGTCCTGGGCGCGTTGGCCCTGACCGCGGCGTGCAACTGGGCGGGCGCCTGGTATGGCGGCCCGGCGGGGCCGGTCAACGTGCTGGGCACCGGGTGCTATGTGGTGTTCTGGGCGGTGTTTACCTTCCTGGCGGGGGAGGACAGCCGGCTCCGGACGGTCTCCCTGGCGGCGGGGGCCATCCATTTTTTCTCCGCCGTCATGGGACTGCTGGGGCGGACCTGGCTGGGCGCCATGGCCCTGCCCTTCGCAGCTCCCGCCGCCGTGGCGTTTTACGGCCTGTCGGCCTGGCTGGGCTGGACGGGCCTCTATGCCGCCGCCGCAGGGCTGTCGGCGCTGTGGGTATTCTGGGTGACGACCCGGCGGTAAAGCAAGGAAAGTGGGCCCTGGGGTCATTCCGCCTCACAAACCCTTGTAAAATCCCGCAGGAGTCCTTATAATATAGGGTACTGTGGAACCCTACAACGACGTAGAGAGAGGAAGTAAACCCATGGAACGCACAAAGATTGCCCAGATTTTTGCCGATCAGGAGCACTTCGGCGGCCGGGAGGTCCGGATTTCCGGATGGGCCCGCACCATCCGGGACATGAAGACCTTCGGCTTCATCGAGCTCAACGACGGCTCCTGCTTCAAAAACCTCCAGGTGGTGATGGAGGCCGCCACCCTGTCCAACTATAAGGAGATCGCCGGGCAGAACGTGGGCGCCGCCCTGACGGTGGCCGGCACGGTGGTCCTGACGCCCGGGGCCAAGCAGCCCCTGGAGGTGAAGGCCGCCTCCATCACGGTAGAGGGCCCCTCCGCTCCGGAGTACCCTTTGCAGAAGAAGCGCCACAGCGTGGAGTACCTGCGCACGATCCAGCATCTGCGGCCCCGGACCAACCTGTTTTCGGCCACCTTCCGGGTGCGGAGCGTGGCGGCCCACGCCATCCACACCTTCTTCCAGGAGCGGGGCTTCGTCTATGTCCACACCCCCATCATCACCGCCTCCGACTGCGAGGGGGCGGGCGAGATGTTCCGGGTGACCACCCTGGATCTGGACAACGTGCCCAAGACCGGGGACGGGGCCGTGGACTACACCCAGGACTTCTTCGGCAAGCCGGCCAACCTGACGGTGTCCGGCCAGCTCAACGCGGAGAACTTTGCCATGGCCTTTGGGGACGTGTATACCTTCGGCCCCACCTTCCGGGCGGAGAAGTCCAACACCACCCGCCACGCCGCCGAGTTCTGGATGATCGAGCCGGAGATGGCCTTCTGCGACCTGGCCGGCGACATGGACGTGGCCGAGGCCATGATCAAGTTTATCATCCGCACGGTGCTGGAGAAGTGCCCCGACGAGATCAACTTCTTCAACTCCTTCGTGGACAAGGGCCTCAAGGAGCGGCTGGAGCATGTGGCCTCCTCCGACTTCGGCCGGGTGAGCTACACCGAGGCGGTGGAGCTGCTCAAACAGAACAACGACAAGTTCGACTACAAGGTGGAGTGGGGCACCGACCTCCAGACCGAGCATGAGCGCTATCTCACCGAGCAGATCTTCAAAAAGCCCGTGTTCGTCACCGACTACCCCAAGGACATCAAGGCGTTCTATATGCGCCTCAACGACGACGGCAAGACCGTGGCCGCCTGCGACTGCCTGGTGCCCGGCATCGGCGAGATCATCGGCGGCTCCCAGCGCGAGGAGCGGCTGGAGCTGCTGGAGGGCCGCATCCAGGAGCTGGGCATGAATCCGGAGGACTACTGGTGGTACCTGGATCTGCGGCGCTACGGCGGCTGCAAGCACGCCGGCTTCGGCCTGGGCTTTGAGCGCATGGTCATGTACCTGACCGGAATCTCCAACATCCGTGACGTGCTGCCCCACCCCCGCACCGTGGGCAACGCGGAGTTCTAATCTATGTCAAATTGGCCCCGGCGTCCGCACCGAACGGTGCGGACGCCGGGGCCTGATTGTTTGCCAGGGGTAGGGGCGACCCTTGTGGTCGCCCGCGGGCGGCCATAAAGGCCGCCCCTACAAGTGTGCTGAATGGAAGGTATGGCAGAGAAAGACAGGCCGGTGCGGCGGGGGCGTTACGGAGTAAGCCCCCGCCGCCGGAAGACCACCAAGAGAACAGCCTGGGGGAAGTTCCAAGAAGGGGGAATCGCAATTCCCCCTTCTTGGCCGTTTCAAGGGGTGGATTGTTAAGGCGGGGG
>ENA-UEOI01000580-UEOI01000580.1-human-gut-metagenome-genome-assembly--contig:-NODE-580-length-37986-cov-7.264713_pt1 | contig 37986 bp, 47 predicted proteins | sample MGYA00242883_ERZ507882 | MGnify/ENA primary metagenome ERZ507882 (study PRJEB26167, sample SAMN06115502) | human gut metagenome | host: Homo sapiens | place: China:Chongqing | collected 2015-07-29...
CACTCTATATACATCTGGGTACCAACAAACCATTGTTATTGTTTCTGGAGAATGTATTATCCCAAATGAACTTGAGCATTTGATTACTATTGTACCCCAAAATAAACCCACACAAGATGATATAGAAAATATAATACATGGATATGCAAAAGATCTTGATTTTAGCATAGATGAAAAGGATGTTGGAGAGCTCGCGTTAGAATTGAAAGGATTTTCATTTTTTCAAATAAAACAAGTTCTTGATTTAGCATATACAAATGGTGGAGTTATATCAATAAATGATAAAGATTTTATACTTTCCGAAAAGAAACAAATTGTCTGTAAATCAGGATTGCTGGAATATATCGACTCAAACTATGATATTGACTCTGTTGGGGGCCTAGAGGAACTTAAGAAATGGCTCTATCGGAAAGCGCAAATATTCCATAACTTGGATAGTGCTCTCAAAAATGGAGTAGATATTCCTAAAGGAATGTTAATTGTAGGTTTTCCAGGCTGTGGAAAATCATTAACAGCGAAAACGACAGCCGCATTATTTAAGGTTCCCTTACTTCGTCTCGATGTTGGAAGAATTCTTGGCAAATATGTGGGTGAGTCAGAAAGGAATATGCGGTCTGCCTTGGCCCAGGCTGAGGCAGTGAGTCCTTGTGTTTTGTGGGTTGATGAAGTGGAGAAAGCCTTTGCTGGCGGTACAGGAAGCAGTGGACACGAAGTTACCACAAGACTTATTGGGCAATTTCTTACATGGATGCAAGAGAAAACATCTACAGTGTTTGTTGTTGCCACTGCTAATGACTTGGAACGACTTCCTACTGAATTCTTGCGAAAAGGGCGATTCGATGAAATTTTTTCAGTAGCTCTTCCCACGCCTCAAGAGCGTTTACAAATACTCAAGATTCATCTTATGAAACGTAAAAAATACTACGCAGCATTGAATCTTTCTGAAGTTGTCGAAAAAACAGATGGATTTTCGGGGGCAGATTTAGAGGCTGGAATTGCTGCTGCTGTTGAAGAGTTGTTTGTTAAATATCTTGATTATAGAACTAACGAAAAAATGAATAATATTATTTATAAAGAAGACTTGTTACAAGTTTTCGAAAAAATAAAGCCGCTTTCTTCTGAACTTGAAAATAAATTTAAATCAATGGAAAAAAAGCTTAATGAATATAATGTAAGGTCTGCCGCTGGGTGATAAAAATTTCTGCGTTGCTAGTAGCATCGTATTTATATTTATGAACTGATGGGTGTCACCTTTCACGGCCTTTGCGCAAAACGCTTTCCATTTCCTTCCATTGAAATCAAAGATAAGCCAGCCCTCATGCTCAGGGCTGGCTTATTCTCGCTTAAAGGAATGAAAGGCTTGCTTCAACAGGGGAGAAATGTCCTCATTTGCCCCACAATGCGTTACCTGCCGCCGATTGGATACGGGCGGAATACCAATCCCCAGATTGTACAGGAACTCATCCTGCAAAGCTTGAATGCCGGAGCCAAAGGAGTCCGTGTCCTTGACACGCCCTGGGCCACCCCGGAGCGTTGCGCCAGGGCATCGGGGCTGAGACGTGTATGCGATGCCTTTGATGCGAATATGCTTGTCTGGCCCACACGGACAAGCGAGTATGTTTTTTGCCCATTGCCAGGCACATCCTTCTCTGGTCTTCATATCGTTAAAGCCGCCCTGGAAGCGGATGCCATCATTTTTGCTCCACACGCCTTGCCTGACGTGGACTGTTCCGAATCGCAATTTATGTTGCATATGCTCATGGGACTCGTCAAAGAGCGATATAGTCTTTCAATTGCTCAACAACATGAAGATGTAACAAGGCATATACTCTCTTTGCTTTCCACAAAACTGTTGGTCATAGACAAACAAATGGAAACTGTATGTCCGTCAAATTGATTTGAATCTATATTACAGTATAGAACAGGAAAGTTTTTTTATTTCCCCCCCTTCTCTTCACAATAAGCTGGATGGAAGGTTTTTTTATGGAGGAAGAATGCAAGAGTACAATTCAGAAGAAATTTCGGAAATCGCCAAGGCCCTCATCAATGTACAACGCCAGCTTCAACCCGCAACCAAGAATGCCAACAACCCGTTTACCAAGAGCAAGTACGCCACCTTGAACAGCGTTATGGACTCGTGTCGTGATGCTTTGCTCTCGAATGGCATCTGGCTCTGTCAGTATCCGGTTCCTGCCGAACCGGGATATCTCGGGTTGGTCACGAAACTCACCCATGCGGAGTCAGGACAATGGCAGTCGAGCCTTGCCGTAGTTCCCCTACCCAAGGCCGATCCTCAGGGAGTGGGCATCAGCATGACCTACATGCGCCGTTATGCACTTTCAGCCATGCTCGGCATCGTTACGGAGGAGGATACGGACGGCGAGCTGCCCCAAAATCGGTCAAAAACGGTCATATCTCAAAAAACGCCCATAAAGGGGTCGCAAATCAAAAAAGATGTTTTACAAAGGAAAACACAAGCGGATTCGGATTCGAGTGCCTTAAATCGAACGTCAGAAGGACTTTTGAAACTGCCGGATCTGGAAGGAATCACCTATCAGGTCGTTCCGGCACAGAATGGCCAACAGTGCATCGTCGCAAGGGGGGATACGGTTCCTCAAAAAGATTCACTTATGGCTGCCGGATTCAAATGGAACCCCCAACGGAAAATATGGTGGAAATATGCCGCATAGCAGAAAGGGCTGTCCGTAATGGGCAGCTCTTTCTGTCTCTGGCATCAAATGGGAGGAATAGGGATGGATGGAGCGAACAAAAATGTGGGCGCGGAAGGATTGTTGAAAATACTTCGCTGCGGATTGGAACGCAGTGCCGAACAGCGCACAGCCATTCAGCTTGGCGACCGCTCCCAATATGTCGGCATGTCGGATATCGCCAAGATGTTGGACTGCCCAAGGGCAGCCCTGGCTGGTAAGCTCTACATACCTGAATACAGGAGCACTGACGAAGCTCTCAAACACAAGATAACCTTTCACAGAGGTCATTGGTTCGAGAGGGGTGTTCATCAGGCTCTCGTCGGATATGGCTTATCTCCCCTCTCTCAACTGGAAATCGAGATCAGATACGGGGATGTGCCCATCAAGGCTCATCTGGATTTCACGCTGGTGACAGATCAACCACAACCGACAGTACGGATTCTGGAAGTCAAATCCACAGCAAAGCTACCGACAACCCTTTCTGAAAGTTACCTCATGCAGATAGGTGCTCAGACCGCGTTGCTCAAAGCCTACTGGAACCATCCTGTCTTCAGTATCATTCAGGAAACGGGGGAAGTTCTCTACCACAGGACGCTCCCTGAAATCTGTAAAGAACTCCTTGATGTATCCCTTCCTGATGATGCTTCAGCTTGCGACATTCAGGGATGGGTTCTCTGTCTGTCCATGTGCGATGCAAAAGCCTTTGGTCCGTTTCTTCCTGAAGATATGGATGTTGCCCAATGTTTGGATATGGCTTCAGAATTTTGGGAGACGATGAATGACCTGAAAGAACACAGGCTAAATCTAAACGCAATTCGAACGGCCCAGGGACTTGCCCCCCTGTGTCCGTCGTGTTTCTGGAAGGAGGATTGCCCGCATTTCAAAGGTTCCTCGCATCCTGAGTGGGAGGATACCCTCGTACAGTTTATCAATCTGAAAAAACAGAAAAAATCCATTGAAGCAGAGATCGGAGAGCTGGAGTCCCGTTTGAAAGTCGCCTACCAGCTTTCCCATACAGTGAGAGGAGAATGGATCAATACAGGAAACCATACATTCCGGGTGATTCCTCAGAACGGAAGGGTAACGCTGGATCGAAAACGACTACATGAAGAACTTGAAACGCTGCTGGGAGAACAGGATGCCCAGATGTTTATGGCGAAATGCGAAAAACAGGGTGAACCCTTTGAGAGGCTGTATGCGGTTGAGGTATAAAACGGCTGAAACTCTTGACTGTGTACTTGGATAAACTATACATTACCAAAAAATATCAGGGAGTTGTTATGCCACTTTCACTAGAGGAAATGACTGCCGTCGCCATACGAAACCAGCATCTCATTTTGGCTGAGGAACTCAAAAAGGGGGTTCCATTAAATTATCGGGATGAGCTTGGCAGGAATATTTTGGAGTATCCTGATGGACATATTGAAATAACACAGGATGTTATCCCACCTTATATTCAGAATCAGATGAAGCCATGCAACCACGATTGATTTGCATCTGTGGCCCAAATGGTGCTGGGAAGAGTACCTATACTCGTACCATAGCAACAATGGAAAACCTGTTGGTCATTGATCCGGATAAGCTTGCGGCTGATGGATTGTCCCCGATTGCCGCCGGAAAAGCTGCTGCAAAAATGGCCCGCCTTTTTCTGGAAAATGGCGTATCTTTTGCTCGTGAATCTACTTTGACTTCACATTTTGATTTCACTTTGATGAGTGAGGCCAAGAAAAAGGGATATTCCATCGAATTGGTTTACATAGGGCTTGAATCTTCAGACCTGGCGTGGGCACGAGTCGCTTCGCGGGCCGCTCGTGGCGGACATTCTGTTCCTTATGAAGATGTTATCCGTAGGTTTACACGAAGCTTGGAAAATTTGCCCAAAGCCATTGCATTGGCGGATAAAGCCACAATTTTGGATAATTCAACGCAAGGTTATAGGCTCATTCAAGTAGCCAAGTAACCTTCCATACATAGGAAAACATAATCCCGGTTTCTCTTCGGAGAGGCCGGGATTTTCTGTTTTTGAACCCAAAAGGAGCATTATCATGGAATCACAGACCATTCAGGAACTGGAAGCCCTCACGCCAACAGAAATGGATGCGGGGCTTGTCTTCAGTGGCGTGCCGACCGGAAACAAGATTTGGGGATATCAAAATCCCTGCCTGTATACCCCTGCCATTGACCCGCACTACAGCTTTCACGAATCGGCACAAGATGCCGCCGTCTGGTTCATGAACAAACTTGATCCGCTTTACCTCTATGGCCCTACGGGTTCGGGAAAGACGAGTCTTATCAAGCAGCTTGCCGCTCGGTTGAACTATCCCGTTTTCGAGGTGACTGGTCACGGACGGATGGAGTTCGCTGACCTGTGTGGTCATATTTCCCTGCACGAAGGAAGCATGCGTTACGAGTACGGGCCGTTGGCCTTGGCGATGCGTTACGGGGGACTTTTCCTGATAAACGAAGTGGATTTGCTCTCTCCAGAGGTTGCTGTCGGTCTTAACGGTGTTCTGGAAGGTGCGCCGTTGTGCTTGCCGGAAAACGGTGGGGAAGTCATTCATCCGCATGAAATGTTCCGCATCGCCTGCACGGGCAATACCAACGGAGGCGGAGACGATACGGGGCTCTATCAGGGAACAGGCAGAATGAATCTCGCGTGGCTTGATCGTTTCATGTTGTGCGAGGTCAATTACCCGGATGCCGTGGTGGAAAAGGATTTGCTGGTGAAGCTCTATCCGGCCCTGCCTGAACATATTGTCGTCAAGATGGTGGATTTCGCCAATGAAATCAGGAAGCAGTTCATAGGTGCGTCCGATTCCTACACGGATACCATCGAGGTGACGCTCTCCACAAGAACGCTGCTCCGCTGGGCCGATTTGACCCTGCGTTTTCAGCCGTTGGCGCATCAGGGTATCCAGCCGTTATCCTACGCGCTGGACCGGGCCTTGGGCTTTCGGGCGTCCCGGCCTACCCGTGCCATGCTGCATGAACTCCTCCAGCGGATGTTCCCGATGGACTGCCATCTGGGGGAGTGAAAACGGTTCCGGCAATCATGCTGGAGCAATGGCTGACCTCAATTCTCGGGCATATAGAAGCTGACGATCCCGGCTATCTCGACACGCTTCCTCAGCTTCCGCAGGTCATTCTGAAAAACGAGGCTTCTTCACGCTTCTGGCGTGGGGAAGCCTTTTCTCATGCGCTGGAGCTTCTCTGTGGACGTTCTGGAAGGAGAGGCCGAAGCCTGACCATCTCTGCCGATGACTGTGTGGATGGAAATCCTGTCCGGGAACTGCTGGAACGCTCCCTCCAAAAACTCGCTGAGGGCTACCACCTTGAAGCTCTAACACCTTTAACCAACTGAAGGAGTTATCATGAATATCCCCATTCTTTCCGACATCAAGGTTCTCGACAATCTTCTCGCCCTGAATCTCAACGTCAATCTCTGGTCCGCCCGTAAGAAGATGGTGCTGGAAGACTTCGGCGGCGCGGAACTTCCTCCTGAAGATTTGGCCTCTCTGGGTTCCAAGCGTATCGCCGATCCGAACAGCCTCAAGGTCTTCGTCACTCTGAAAGCCCGTGCCTTCAATTATCTGGATCGGCACGGCATCCGATTCATGTCCGGCTGGGCCATCCCTGAAGACAAGGCGGGAGACATCATCAAGGAACTCATAGGTATCCGGGATGAGTTTCTGAAGGAAAAGGATGCGTTCCTTGCCGATTACGATCAGTCTATTGAAAATTGGATCAACAAACACACGAAGTGGGCCAGCATCATCAGGGAATCAACGGTGGGTTCCGAGTATGTCCGTTCCCGCATGGGATTCTCCTGGCAGTTGTATCGGGTTGCGCCGCTCATGGATCATGCCGTTCCCGAAGCCGTTGCCGAATCCGGCCTCAACGAGGAAGTGGAAAATCTCGCCAAAACGCTTTTCGGAGAAATTGCCCGTTCCGCGGACGAGACATGGAACCGCGTCTACGCGGGCAAAACGGAAGTGACCCACAAGGCGTTGTCCCCCCTGCGGACGCTCCAGCAGAAACTGTCAGGCCTGACGTTCATCAATCCCCATGTGAGTCCCGTGGTGGACATCATCCAGATGGCCTTCAATCGAATTCCCAAGAAGGGCAACATTACCGGTGCGGATTTGGTCATGTTGCAGGGACTGGTGTGTCTGCTCCGTGATCCTGATGCACTTATTGCCCATGCCGAGCGGCTTATCGAAGGCTATGGACCCGCCAGCGTGCTCGATGCGGTAACGGCTCCGGTCATGCAGGCTATCCCGGCATCAGAACTGCCGGAGGTGCTTCCCGTGAGCCATGCCAACCTCCCCAACGTAGGGTTGTGGTAGCATCATGTTGAAACAAAAGGATATCATGGATTGCTTGCCGCTGCTGGCGAGCGTTTTGGGCAACCAATACGGCGTAACGGTGGAAATAGGCGGACGTGAAGCCTACACGGACGGCAAAACGATCCATTTGCCCGCGCTTCCATTGGATTCTGAACCGAAATTGATAACGATGATAAAAGGATATTGCGATCACGAGTCCGCCCATATCCGGGAAACGGACTTTGAGATTCTAAGAAAGGCGAATTTAACGCCTTTTCAGCATAACCTGTTCAATATCCTTGAGGATTGGCGTGTCGAAGAACGCCTTTCGGCACGGTATCCGGGGTGCCGGGAAAACTTCAGGCACCTGATTCAGAAACTCTTTGGAACACAAAAGGCCGGGGATACGAACCCGGCCTTTTCCATTTTGAACACCATCTTGCTGACGGTGCGTTCGTGGTCTGTGGACGCGATTATCCCCCGCAGGGAATCCGTGGCGAAGACGATGGAACGCCACTATCCGGGACTTCGAAAGGCGTTGGATGGAATTCTCGGTAGGGTGAAAGATTCCTGCAAGGATACCGGAGACTGTATCCGGTATGCGCTGGAACTGGAACAAGCCATCCTTGCCTGGAGTTTTGAACAAAAATCCATCACGGAACCGGAGAAAGAGGATTCAGGAGCGGCTCAGGATGAATCTGTGGTTTCCTCAAATGCTTCGTTGGATTCTCTGGAAAAAACGGTGGGGGCGTTGTCTTCCGATGAGCTTCCGAGGGGATTCGGTGAGTCTCTGGCGGAACGGATAGAACTGGACAGCCCCAAGGACAGGCAGAAGCAACTGAGGGTAGCCGTCACGGGAAAGAAACGGCTTGCGGAGCTTCCTCCCGGACAAGTCAGCCGGATCGAACGTCAGACTGCCGGACTCGGTTTCAGGCTTCAGGGACTCATGCAGGCGCAAAAGTGGCTGCCCGTCATGCCGGGAGTACGAGGGCGTTTTTCCTCTTCGCTGTGCTACAGGCTGGCGGTCGGGAATCCCAGAGTCTTCGTGAAGAATGGTTTCAAAGAATCACCGGATACGGCGGTTCACATTCTCTTGGACAGCAGCGGTTCCATGAATGATTCCGGCATCATGCTGGCGAACGCCGTCTGTTATGCCGTGGGAAAGGCTCTTCAGGGTATACCCGGCGTAAATCTGGGCATTACGGCGTTTCCCGGCGCAAACAGGGCGAAACGCGGGGCAACGGTTGCCCCTGTTCTTCGGCACGGTGAAAAGCTCACCGCCAGATTCCCCGAAATCGCCTACGGGATGACTCCGATGGCGGAATCTCTCTGGTGGGTCATGCAGCAAATGTGTCTCCTCCGCGAGAACAGGAAAATCATCCTGATTATCACGGACGGAGAACCCGACTCCATCCCTGCCGCACAGGAGGCGTTTAAACAGGCTCAGAAAAAGGGATTCGAATGCTACGGCCTCGGCATCATGTGTTCGAGCATTGCAACCTTGCTGCCTCATGCCAGCCGCGTCATTGAGACGCTTCCACAGCTTGCCCCCGCACTGTTCAAACTGCTCGAAGGGGCCTTGAGGAGGAATGCATGACGGATACCTGCCGACTGTGCCGATTGGGGCTTTTGTCGAGGATGCCGCTGTGTCTCGGAAAACATGTCGAATGGGACTGCGGAACTGCCCGCCAGTGCCGTTTGTCTCGTTTCATAGCCAGATAAGAAAGGAGAAACATATGAGCTGGTCTGCATGGATCGCTGTTGCCATTGCCGTACTCGAAGTCATCCGTGAGGAATCGGATTAAACGAAAAACGAGGAGCACCCGATGTGTTCGGGTGTTCCTCACTCTATAAAGGTATACGAATTTTTTGTGTCCGTCTTTTGATATTGAATAGGGGATTGGAAAATTTCATGACATTTCTTGACAAATCAAGATAGCCTGCCTAGCTTCAGGAAAAGGAGAAGAAAAATGACGCAATCAACTGCAATAAAAGGACAAAAAGTCAAATTTGCAACGCAGCTCTCCCCGGATGTTCTTGCCGAATTACGTCAAATGGCCCATGAGGAGGGGCGTCAGATTCAATCCATCCTTGACGAAACTCTGAGGGAACCAAACCACGCACCCATGTCATGGCCGCTCTTTTTTCCAGCATGACGGAACATGATGCTCTCTATGGGACTCTGTCCAAATGAGCCGGGATTATCTCACAACTGCCGATGTTCTTGGGCTGCATGCCATACTGCTCGAACGCTACGGTGGGGCTTCCGGCATCAGGGATATGGGCGCGGTGGAGTCTTCCGTCTATCGGCCTCAATGCGGCTATTACGCCGATATTGTGGAAGAGGCTTGCGCCCTGATGGAAAGCTTGTTGATCAATCAACCTTTTGTGGTTGGCAACAAAAGGACGGCATTCGCCGCATTTGACGTATTCCCGCGTATTAATGGAAAACATCTCAAAATGGATTCGGCAAGACTCTACACCTTGCTTATGCACTGGATAGGGCTTCCTCCCTCAATGCGATTACAGAATATGATGCAAGATGTGCGACTCTTTGTTCTGGAGTAATTCAGTAGTACGCTGCAATAATTCCATTAAATTTTTGCTTTGGTATGCCCGGCAGCTTAGGGTTATTGCAACGGAGACGGTCAGTTTGCAGGTTGTGGAGAGAAACTGGTGAGTATGAACATGGGGACCGTGGTTTATTTTTTATATGTGGGAAACGTTTTCCTATGGTAAGTCTGATACAGTCAACGCGGGGAGAGTTCGTCGTTACGCCGGGCATTTCCTTCAAAAATTTATAGGTTCACTCAAGACTTCTCAACCTGAAAAAGTCAAGTTCGGCAATTTCTTTGAATTTATCGTAAACTGGTTCATTGAATTCATGCAAATACCCCGCGACGGCCTCATTGCCGAGCAGTCTTTTTAGGTAGGCTTGCATTGCTGTTAAGTCGATCATTTCCGTTCCGTATTGTTCTTTTAGTGAACCTATTTCCTGTGATAGGGCGAGATTTTCTTCTTCAAGGCGAGCTTGGCGGGCGAGTATCGCCGGGGTAAGTTTGCGAGGCTTGCCCTGGTTGATGAGTTGATCTGGTGGAGTCATCTCCAAGAGCGCCTTGGCATAGGGAATGGAAAACTTGTTCTGATCACTCATGAGCATGGCGACAGTAACCTGTCGCGGTGCTTTCATTTTACGCAGAGCCCTGAAAACATGTTCCGGAACATTTTTATCTTTCAATATTTCGATAACTTCAGCACAAATACCGTCTAACATTTTTCTTTTATATCGAATCGTCTGAATATCCAGATTGAGAGCCCGGGCAAGTTTTTCTTCGGAAACTCCGGACTCAACCGCCTTCGCAATCATTTTATGTTCTTGAATTGCAGAAAGTCGATTCACATATTTGTTATAGGTATAGGCTTCGTCGTCTGTGGAAACTAGGCAGGAGACCGCTTCAATCCCCAGTTCTTCAAGAGCGGTAATTCGTAAATGTCCGTCCAGCAATAAATATTCTTTTCTATTTCTAAATGGAGTGACCACAGGTGCCTCAATAAGTCCAACTTCACGAATGGACGAAAGAACCTGACGGTATTTTCTACCTTGCCTGATTTGGGTGGAAATAGTTTTTGTGGGAAATATATCGGTCACTCGCAGCTTGACCAAATCCATATGAAAGCCTTGTTTGATCTTGCTTGCCATAGTTTTTACCTCTTTAAAATATTTGCCACCTGTTGGGGAATATCGTGTATACCGACAGCTTTGAGTTGGTTGGTGAAGTGAACATCATTCAGTAGTTGTTGAAGCGCTACGGAGGCATACGCCAGTATTTGCTTGATATAGTTTGATTGGGCTAGCAACTGCTTTTTTTCTCTCGCCCCCTTTTCATAGGCCGCGATTACATCTTCTGCGGAGATTCCGGATTTCTCGCGTTGTGGCGCGGAAAGTCCTTTCCCGTAATGCTTGCGTCTAGATATAATCTTCTGCGCGAGAACAAGTTTTTTTCCGGACAATATGCCCGTTTCGTAAGCTTCCGCCAAGGCTCTTTGTACGCCAGAATCGTCTTCTGTTGCTATCTTGAGCGCATGATACAAAGGGATTCGCCCCTTTTCCACCGCTCCGACAAGATATTCCTCGCCCTGTTCCAGTAAACGGATGATCCCACGAATATAATCTCTACCGAGGTTTGTTTTTTCGGCAATGATCTCATCATCATAGCCTTGATTTTTTAGATACTTAATGCTTTGGAGAAGTTCCAAGGCATTATTGTTGCGGCGGGCAATGTTTTCCACAAGGCTCATGATATGTGCGTCTTCTGCGCTTACCATCTTAATTATCGCGGGTATTTCTTTTTCACCAGCAGCGATATAGGCCTCAAGACGTCCCTGTCCGCACACAAGATCATATTTTTTGCCATTTTTTTGATCTTTTTTCGGAGTTACAGTTATCGGACGTTTTAAGCCCACGTTACAGATATTTTTCCGTATTTCCTCGGCTATTACTTGGTTCCGAACCCGTGGGTTCAATATGTAAATGTCTTCAACGAAAATAAGCGTTATTGTTTCTTGCCCCATTATCCACCACCTTATCGAGAGGAATGTTGAAGCTCAAACGGAGTAGACAATCCAATGTATCAGTACGGAAACTGTCCAAAAAGCCAGTATTTTTTTCTGAAAGCTTTATCTGGTCATGAGAGAATTCCAGTGCTGGCAGAATGTAATAGTCGTGGATGGATTTGTTACACGTATCCATGCGTACAGCAATGGTAATGTCTGGATGAAGACCGCTGTCAAAGCGAATCTTCCAGCGTCTTGTTCCTGTGGGAGTAGTAAAACAACGAATAATGATAATGGATAGAAACAAATGGTCGTTCAATTCCAGCAAAAATGTTTCCGGATCTGCAAAGATTCGTCTTCCACAGAGCGTTTCTATTTGCCTGATGATACCAGCCACCGTTTCAGCATGGAATTCTCGCAGCCGTTGATTGATGACAACATATTGGTAGTCCCGTTCCGGAGTGTAACCGATCATACGGTAAGCCCGCAAAAGGCCGCCAAATCTGGTACGGAACAGGCTGCTTGGCGGCAAGGCGTCCGCTTCGTCGATAATCAACGCGGAGAGACGACCCCGCTGGACGTACAAATCGTGCAATCTTTGTAGTAATTCATCGTTCGTAAACTTTTTATTCCGTTCTTTATATATTTCCTGCACTGCTGAAAATGAACTCCTATCCACAATAGGCTCAAATGCTTGTTCCTTGCGTACCCATGCATTTTCAGGATTTGGCCTAGCTTTACTTTTCATTTTTCCGGAAGTACGGTTAAAAAGATTATTACCGATATACTTTTCATTAGTCAGCACTTCACAAACTGTACCCCGCGACCAAGGGCGGCCAAAGTGGTTCCATATGCCCTGACTGTTCAACCGTGCGGCAATTTCGGCCTCAGTGATTCCAGAGATGAACTGATCATAAATCCAGAGTACGATTTCTCGCTCCTTCTTCGGCCCAGGCACCAGAATGACCCTCTCGGAGAGCAGGCTTTTCTGCTGCCCCATCGCCAGTTCCTGCTTCGGGCTGCCTGCTTCGTCCAGCAGCATGCGACGTAACCCAAAACCCGCAACACCCCCTTGCCGGAATCCCTTTGTGACTAGGTTGCACTGTCCGACCCAAACTTTCTGGGAAAGCTGGCGGCAATAGTCGCTGGCGCTTTCATCCCGCAACAAGGTCATAATGCGGTCGGCTATATTGCTGGTCAGCGCAAGAATTTTTTCGCAAGACTGACAGATGACGTTTTTACGTTCCAAGCGCATACGGTGATATTCGGCCTCTCGGCTGTCCACAAACCGTCCCCAGCGGCTTTCATCCAGATACAGTACAATGTTGTAGGCGTTACGGCCTTGCTCCACATCGTCAATCATGGTCTGGAACTGTTCCCTTTTTTCAGCGGTCATGCCGCTGACTCCCAAATCTTTATATACATTAATAATTTCAATTCCGTATTGCGCGGCATAGACGCGAATTTGTCTCTCTTGGTTTTCTGGAGATTCCGTCTGTATTTCCGTGGACATGCGGATATAAATAGCACCTTTGAGACGGAGGCTCCTGATTTCTTCTTGAGTATATGGCGCTCCCGGTGGTTTCATCTGCTGATTCCCTCCTTCTTACGCCTAAAAATATTTTCATTCATACTGTCAGTGAAGGAGAGTTGTATGTCTAGAGAAAAATTGTGGCAGATTTGCCACAAGAATGTGTTCAACAATAGGAAACTAACGGAAGATATTGTGGGCATGCTGCGTAGGCAGGGTATCACGACAAAACAAGCGGCTCTTGATCTTGGCATGACGGTGTGGCGGACGCATAACTGGTACCATAAGAACACCGGGATGTCGGCTTTGGATTTGCTGAGGATGCTCCAAAAATACGATTTCATCCGGCGGGCTGTCGAAGATTCGTTTGTTAATTAACGGCTTGCCAAGCCTCCATTTTATGGATACGGTCTGTGCAACAAACGCAACCAGACGGGCATAAAGTTTAATGAGTTAGGGTGGTTAAACCTGAATCTCCCCCTCTCCGCCATAAATTTCAAGGGCTTACTGTAAAAAGTAAGCCCTTTTTCATTGGTGGAGCTTTTGCCATTGGTGATTGACTCAAAAACATCCGCAGCTTTCCTGTCCACACCAAGCTCGTGCAGGTAGATTTCAGTGGTCCGCAGGTTCTTGTGTCCGAGCACTTTTTGCGCCCGGTGCGGGTCGTCAAAGTGCGTGGCCATGAAGTGGCGCAAGCTGTGGGCGGAAAAATGAGCAACCCCCGCCCGCGCGCAGAGGTTGAGTTCCGCCGGGGACGTGCCGTCAAAACGGTACTGGTCGGGGCGGTTGTCGGTGAAGGACTCGAACAGCATGGGCGCGCCGTCCAGCTTGTCGAGCACGACCGGGATGGTCTGCGGCTCCTGCGGCTGGAGGTTGGTCGTCACGACCGCCTTGGATGCGATCAGCGTCCGGCTCTCGTCGGGCTTGAAGGTGATCTTGAGGGTGACGGTGCGGGGCTTGTCCGGCGGCGTGTTCACGTCCGCGATGTTGTCCGCGACCTTGGCAAGCGCGATGTTGACGGCTTCGACCACGCCGCCGTTGTTCATGGTTCGCATGTCGAGAGGGCTGCTCATGGCTCTTTCTCCTTTGGGTTGGATAAAAAGAAAGCCCGTTGTTACGCGGGCGGATTGGCATTGTGCCGGGGTACATGCCCCCCGGCGGGCTCTATGGGGACGGCGCGGGAGGTGGGCGCCGGAAGGTTAGAAGACAGTGACCACGCCGACCGTGCGGAGCATGGCAAGCGCCTCCTGTACGGTATCCTCATACTTCGGCGCGTACTTGACGCTGAGGGTCAGGGTACAAGCCACGTTCACGGGCGGGGCGATACGTCGTCAGCTTCTTTTCATAGAGCGACTGCGCGGTATCCAGAACCTGTTGCGCGGTCATGTCGAGCTTGGAGGATGCGGCCTTCTGAAGCGAGGAAAGGCAATGCGGCAGAGGGACTGGCTTTTTCTTCTTCTCGCGTGTGACGGAGGTGATGATGCCGTTTTTGCCGCGCACGGCATCCATGATGCCTTGGGCGGTGGCCCCATCGACGAGACGGCCTTCACTGTCCAGTCCGGGTTGTGTTTCCGAAGGCTTGAAGATGGCTGAGAACGTCCCCGCATCGTGCTGGAGCCTTGCCTGAAGGACGAGATAATCAATGGGGGTGAAGGCTGCGATTTCCCGATCCCGGTTGACGACAAGGGCAAGGGTGGGCGTCTGGACGCGCCCCATCGACAACACGCCATCCCGTCCCGACTCCCTGCCCCGGAGCGTCATGGCGCGGGTGGCGTTCATGCCTATGAGCCAGTCGGCCTGTGAGCGGGCGCGGGCGGAATCCCGGAGATTGGCGTAGTCCCGGTTATCCTTCAGTGTTGCCAGAGCTTTTTGGATAGACCGGGAATCGAGGGATGCCAGCCAGATACGCTGAACCGGGCCGGTGTAGCGGAAGTGTTCGAGGACTTCATCCACGAGAAGCTGGCCTTCCCTGTCCGGGTCGCCCGTGTTGACGACCGTAGCGGCCTCACCGAGCAGATTGCTGATTACCTGAAGTTGAGCGCGGGTGCTTTCCTTGGGCTTGAGCCGCCACTCACGGGGAATCATGGGTAGGGAGCTTCTTCGCCACAGCTTCCATGCTTCATCATAATCATCGGGATCATACTGTTCCAGCAAATGCCCGAAGCACCAGGTCACGGCGTCGTTCCCACAGACTATATACCCCTGACAAGTCTGCGTGACGCCGAGTTCAGCGGCAATGGCTTTGCCGAGTGACGGTTTTTCGGCAATGAAGAGACGTTGGATCATGGACTCCTCTCAATTCAAAAGGTTGCGATACATTCCCATAGAAAGACATGCTCCATCCTTTGGCGTCGTCATTGCGGGTGACTTCCTGTGAGTTGGGGAACGCCGCGCACCACACGGGAAGAAGTTTTTTGAGCCTGTAAAAGAGGTTCGTCATGCGGGCGTCCGTCTGGACCTCAGTGAAATGAACGCCGCGCAGAAATGGAGAGGGTTGCGAATAGAGGAAGAACTTTGCGATGCAGGCGCGGTGGCATCCGTCTTCCGCGACGTAGCCTTTGCCCTCATGAAAGCAGAAGCTCATGAAGGGGGCACGGAGTCGTTCGAGGTTCAGTAATATTCGGGATTCACCGTAAACAGCCTGATGTTTTTCCGCATCTTTTCGCCCTTATCGAGGAGCTCCCTCCATGTCATGCCGGGATAGTTGGGATTGACTGTCACATAGATCAGGCCGGTATTTACCGAAGCCTACAAGCAACGGCTTATTGAGCGGAGGAAGGGTGCCGGACGTAGCGATTCGATACAGCTATCGGCAAAGGCGGGTACTGTATCAAAAAGTTCTTTGATTTGTTCGTCAGTCATGGCCGTCCCTTGTGGCTACTCATCAATCCAGTGACCACCGTTGAGCCGTTCGCCAACGTAGTTGACGCCGACCTTCCATGTGTACTCATGGCCAGCGTAGGTCCGGTAGTAGGAGGGCAAGGCGTCATCAACGATCCAGACCCATTTGGTGCGGCAGCGTGGGGTATTCTCACGGTCTTCTTGGCTCATGCGCCGCCAGACGTCATCTGGAATGCATTCCTCAACGGGGGATTGCTTTCTGAGCTGACGGTTCAGAAGATCAGCGGTGCAGCGTTCAGCGCCGTCTCAGTCTCATGCGTAGGTTCGAACAGTACAGCATGGCTCCAGCGAAATTATGAGTGCAGCGGACCACCAGCGGACGGATGGGCGTGACCATGCTGCGGGCAGGCCGCAGCGGTGGCGCGTATATCATGCGGATGCCGAGCCGTCTGGCAATCAGGGGATGGAGGTTCGGGTAGGCTCTCATGGCTGCCCTCCCTTTTGAATGGAAAAGGGGATAGGGGAGAGGCCAGTCCACAAATGCACAGCGCCGCGATGACGAGTGCCAAGAGCACGGCCTTGCGGTCGGTTGCTTCTTCGCAGGGAAGAGAAATCTTGAGGGATGAGGCGCGGAGATAGAAGCGTCCGGAAGGAGCTAGGCCGTAGCGCACATGGAGGGGACGGCTCGGCTTGAAAGCCTTGGGGGAGGGCTTTACAAGGGCGAGGTGCTTATAATACAAAAGGCGCACCACAAAAACCTGATTTTCAGGGTAAAGTGATGCGCCTTCAGTTTCCTGTTGGCGTCCCCAAGCGGATTTGAACCGCTGTTGACGGCGTGAAAGGCCGTATGTCTTTCTAGCTACTAGTCTTTGATTCTCAAAGACTTTTTTTTTACCTACATGCGAATTTTTCTCTATATACCGCATGAGGTAAGAAATGGCAATACTGAAAGATGCTTGGCAACTTTATAATTCTTTAACTCTTTGTGATGACTCAAAAAAGGGAGTAAGAACCGAACTCCGTAGGTGGGAGCTTCACCTCTCTCACCTCGAACAGAGAGAAATCAGCTCTATAAAAAAACTCGATCTCGCTCGGCTCCGCTGCCATCTCGAAAAAAAGAATTTGAGCCCACAAACCATCTACCACTGTCTGAGCTTGCTCAGACGTGTCCTGTATACCGCAAAAGAATATGAACTCAGCGATACAAAATTGCCATCATTTCCAATGCCTAAAGTTAAAAACCAGAGGTATCGTTTTTTAACAGTAGAAGAAGCCAACCTGCTTGTAACCTGTTTATCAAATAGAAAACTCTTTTCCAGTATGCTTTGGCGTGATTTAACTGTCATAGCATTGAATACGGGACTTCGGCCAAACGAACTCTTCAATTTAAGGCGATGTCATATTTCACTAAAAAATAAAGTAATATACATAGCTGAAAGCAAGAATGGAGATTCAAGATACATAAAAATGAAGCCTGTTGTTGCTTCATTGTGCCATAAATATTTGCCGGGATCGCGTGAAGCATGGCTTTTTTGTAAGAAAAATGGAGAACCCTTTACACAGGCTGGGGCTCCGTTTCGCAGAGCAGTCAAACTATGTAGATTTAATGAAGATATAACTGATCCATTATATAAAGTCGTTTTTTATACTCTCCGGCATACCTTTGCAAGTTGGTTGGTAATGCAGGGTGTTCCCCTGTATAGTGTAGGAAAAATGCTTGGACACAAAACAACGATAATGACACAGAGATATGCTCATCTTTCGCCGGATTATATGCACTCAATAGATAAGCTGCCTGATTTTGATATAAAAATATAGCTATGAGTGCCGGAGGGGGCACCTTTATAGATGTATTTTCCACGCCAGCGTTTGTTTCATGTACCCTGGCGTGGAATACAGCTTATCTACGTAAACATGAGCTAGGAGAGAGGGGGAGTGGCTGTAGAGTCGGTTGGGAGCTGAAGCCCCAGTAGTATGCTGGTTTCTTTGACCAGCCGACGAGCCAACTCTTTTCCTTCACCTCGTCCACTACATAACATGGGAGCGGCCAACTGTGCACTAATACCTGTGAGCAATATCGTTAGAGCCAACTCTGGATCTAGTGCATGGACGATTCTCTGTTCGATCGCTCTATTAAGAAAGGGTAAGTAGCGCAGACGTAAAGGGACCACGAGTCGTTCGACGATATTTTCAAGGCGAGGACCATGATTAACAGCTTCATGCATGAACAGAGCAATGAATGGAAGATCCACACAATGTCCAGCATATAATTCAATGAGTCTTTGTAAGGCCTCTTTTGTAGGTAAACCAGCTTTACTTAATGCGTCCACATCACTGAGGTGGTGTGCCAGCTTTGACTCGTGCCATGCAATGACTGCTTCCCACAATTTTTTTTTGGAGCCAAAAAGACGAGCTACGAGTGCCATGTCTACTTCTGCCTCGGCAGCAATATCGCGAAGGCTTGCCGCATAACCCAAACGTAAAAAGCAAGTATTGGCCGCCCTTATGAGGGCTTCTCTGCCGGATATTTCACCCCGAGGTCTGCGTCCACGTTTGTGCCGGGTCTCCTTTAAACGCTTTTCTTGTGTCATGACGTAGGGGCCTCCATAAATTTGTTTCCACAGAGTGTTAGAATAAGGGATACTATCCCTGTTAAGGCACTGACGATACCGAGGGGCAAGGCAGTGTTTGGCCCAGCAAGTCCGACTAGCGGCGACGCGAATGCTCCGAATACAAACATGGCAACACCTAAAATACCTGAAGCGGCCCCGGCACCTACTTTTTGGGCACTAATGGCCAAAGTGAAGCTCGCCGTGAGTGTAACTCCTTGAAGAGCCTGCATGAAGAACAGGGCAAGCAGCAGCGGCCACGGGGAAGTGGGTGCCATAAGCGTTACCGCCAGTACCCCTACACAGGCGGTACACCGTAATGTATCGCCAAGTTTCAATAGCCGAGCATCCCCAAGTTTTCTTGAGAGACGCCCTGTGATCAAGGCTGCTGCCATGATGCTGCAAGCGTTGGCTCCAAAAATGAGACTGTAGGTTGTAGAGGAAAGTCCATAGATATTTTGGATGACAAAAGGAGAGGCTGCCACATAGCCGAAAAAACCAGCCATAGTGAACCCTTGTACTCCTACATAGCATAGGAAAGCCTTTTCATGAAAAAGTGCACCCATGCTGCGAAAGGATGCAATTATTCCATCAGACCGCCGCGTTTTTTCCGACAGGGTTTCGGGTAACCCCCTAATGGTCATGAAGAACAGGATAACCCCAAATCCTGTCAGGAACACGAAGATTAGTGGCCAGCCACCGATGATGGCAATTCCCCCACCAAGCAGGGGGCCGATTATAGGGGCAATTCCTTGAATAGCCATGAGTAAACTCATGAAGCTGGTCAGTTCCGCTCCTCGGAAGAGATCGCAGGCAATAGCTCGAGACAGAACAATACCTCCCGCTCCTCCGAGTCCCTGTGCGAATCGCAATAAAATGAAGACATTTCCAGAATCTGCAAGAGCACACAGAATTGAGGCTACGGAAAACAGTACCAAAGAGATGAACAGAGGCCAACGTCGTCCCTTACCATCCGAAATTGGCCCAACAAAGAGTTGTCCAAGCGCCATTCCAAGTAGGCAAGCTGTGATCGTCAGCTGTGTCATTGTCGTGGAGATGGAAAGATCGGCGGACAGCGAGGGAAGCATTGGTAAGTAGGTGTCGGTGCAGAGAGGACCGAAGGCCGCCATCATGCCGAGCATCACCGCAAGATAGAGTCTTCGGGAACGTGATAACGACATCCCAGAACTGTTAAAAGAATTTTTTTCAGAAAGGGACATAAAAGTGCTCTCCTTTAAATCATCGTTTGATGATTTTTAAAAAAACTATCAGAAAAGGTCAATGGTCTCAGTGTAAATAAGGAAGGGTGCGCCAGTGGGCGCATCTTCCGCGCCATCGTTCCTTCCACTCCTGCGCTCCTTGTGCAGCTCCGTGCGGCCAGCATTAAGCTGGCCGTACTCGCTTCCGTGTCGCTTGTCGTTCCAGTCACTCTGTCACGGAAGCAGACCCGATCCTTGGGAGCAGAGGAGGGGAAGGAAAGGGTTGCGCGAATACGCGCAACTTCCGCGCCGTCACTCCCTGCGGTCGTTCCGTCACGGAAGCAAGCCCGTTTTCCCCGAATATTCTTTTTTCTGGCGTTGAGACGCCTTTGAAGCAGAACCCCTCCGAGGCCTTCTCCTTTTGGTGAAAGGCCTCGGAGGGGTTCTGTCTGAAAAGGCAGGTCTCACTCCAGAGGAGAAAAGCCCGGAGAGGGGCGGGGCGGAGCAAAGGCGGTGACGAGTCGCTGGGCTGCCAATAGAACCAATAACAGATTTAGGAGGTTAGATAAGATGCCTAATTGGGTTTATAATGTTTTGGGTGCGCACGATGAACAGGGAATACAGTTCATATTTGATAAGTGTATAAATGATAAGAAAAGATTTACGTTCAACAAAATGATTCCAATGCCTCAGATATTGTCGAGAGGATGTTCTCCTGTGAGAATAAGTGATAATTTTGATGAATTTAAGGAAAAATATGGAGGACATATTGATTATACATTTGAAAAAGATGGTATGTTGATTTGTGGATATGATTCGGTGATGTCGCAAAAGTGTGCAGAGAACTTGGTAAAAAAGTATGGTGCAGATAATTGGTATGACTGGTCACTCAATAATTGGGGATGCAAATGGGATGCGAATAGCGAACCTGTAGAAGATGGAGATTATGAATTCCGATTTGAAACGCCTTGGGGTGAACCAGAAGGATTTATTAAAAAGTTTGCCTTGGAAGCATACAAAAAATGTCCGGCTTCAACATTTACGTGGTGGTGGGAAGAAGAACAAGGCTACGGGCAAGAACTTTTTATCGAATCAGGTAAGATTATAGTAACAAAAAATTGGGATATACCCTATTTCGATGAACATCACGTTGTTATCCATTTCAGAGATGGAAAAGAGCGGGATATGACAGTAACAAAAGTTACTGGAGGTTATCCTGAAAGATATGGAAATGGCGGATGGTATGCGGATGGGGATGAATCCTATTATTATGAAACACCATTCCATGCACTCGGAAATAGCGTTTCACAAGAAATTGTGCGGATTGATACTATTGATGAATTGTGTCAATGTATTCAAAAAGAAAATGTTAAATACCCGTTTTATGGAATAGAAAATAAGTTCAGTGAGGAATTGAAGATACTCATTCAGAAAAAAATTGCTTAACAGATACAACCGGAAGACTTGATACTGAGGGCGACTTGAAAGAGTCGCCCTTTCCTGTATGGAGAAACCCTCCGTTAGTGCCGGGGGGTTCCTTTTCTTGCAAGGGGGCATTGATATGGAGGAAGGGGTGGAGCTTTTCTACGGAGTAGATACTTCTGACATGTCCGTATCTCAGCTTAACAGACTTTTTCGGGAACACGATGAAAGCGATTTATGGCCTATATGTGGACGGTTTAATGCTACGGACAGGGCAATCAGGCGGTTATGCGGTCGGTATACGGGGGGTATGGAGTATGCCTATGCTCTTGGTGCGGAAATCAGCCGGATAGTGAACGGGGTTGTATAACACTGAAGTTACCAGCAAGCCCCATCCTGTAAGAACGGGAGGGGTTTGCTCATTTGGGCAAACGAAAGACAGTGACGGGGAACGGTAAAACAGAAGGGATAGGTATGAAAGAGGCCAATGACGAGATGAGACGGACGATCAGGCAGGAGCGGAGCAATGTTCTTGTGGAGGTTGCCCATCTGGATACGAAGGAGGCCGTTGCCGTGCTGATCGCGGCGATCAACGAAAGGGCGCTGGAAAGTGGATTGGTTTCCGAGGTGCGGTTCAGGCCGCTTGTGGTCAGAGGCAGTTATTGAAAGAAATGACTGTTCCATTGGGGAAACAGAAAAATCAATCTAAAATTGATTTTTGACCCAACCTGGCTTACTCTCAGAGAAACAGTCGGAGAAAGATCATGAGTCTTGCGCGAATCAGGATGCAGCTTGAAAAATGGAAACTGTCCGGCGAGGATGAGCTGAGTATCGGCGTGACGCCCATTGGGCCTTATCTTCTTTTTGGGGATTCGACGGGAGACAACATGCTGATAGCAGTCGAGGCCGATGTGAGTCGATGTTTCAATCAGATTTCATTCAGGCTGGGTACGCTGTCGCGGGAGGAGTTCTGGAGCGGAATGTGGCTTGAGAAGCTGCCGCGATACCGGAGTTTTGATTTGCTATGGGGAGGCCTGCGGGCTGAACCCTTTTCCGTCTCCATCCCGTTGCCGCGAAGCTCCGAAACTGTGGGGATCGGCAGGGCCAAGAGAATCAGCCGGGACTGGTGGCTGTTTGAGTCCGAAAATGGAGAGTATGGGCTTGTGCCGTCGAAGGAAACGACGAAATGGGTTCTGAGCTGAGTTACTAAAAAGGCGATTCGGAGGAATCGCCTTTTTGTTTGAGAAGGTGTCAGGAAATGGGGAAGGGTAGGAAAAAGGTTCTGGCCAGAGAGCCGGAACCTTGTGCGAATAGGACCTGTTTGGGTTTAATTGCCGTGTCGCCGGAGTCCATCCATGAATGCCTGCATGGATTCCGCGCGATAGGCTAGGGGGAGCAGCTTCCGCAAGGTGGCCGAGTCGGTAATTGCGGCGAGGAAGGTTTCCACAGCGGGAGGGATGTTCCCGAAGCGGTCTTTTAGGGTATCCTGCACGGCCAGACTGATGCCCCTGGCTTCACCAATAGAGATGCCTCTGGCTTCACCAAGGAGTACGCCTTGGTGAATCAGTTCTTCACGCCACTGAGAGGCTCTTTCTTCCAACATGGAGTCAACCTCCTGTAAGTCGTTGAATTCCGGAATGTGTTGAGTGATGCCCGTGCGTTTCAGGACGACTCGTCCGAGCCAGACCGCAAACGCCCGGCGGAGATGAAGGTACTGCGGAGCTCGCAGAGCATCGAGCAAGTGTTTGACGACCCTTTGGACTTCGAGAACGTCTCCGGCCCGCTCAAGACGGAGAAGCTGGGCGACGAGCCCCTCATTCAGCGCGTCATCGGGCACACGGCCTTCATCAAGGATGAAGTGCTTTTGAGAAGGTCGATAGCGCCGAAGGCCGTGAGGCATCGGGGAGAAGAGTTCGGACACTTCCTGAGGAGCCTTCCAGGGTTTGTTGCCGTTGTAAACGACGATGGGGAAAACCGGGGGAAGGCCGTCCTGTTCGCGAACTTTGCCCGATTTGACGAGATCGAGAAGCAGCAAGGCCGTATAGGAGAGGATTCTGAGCGCCATCCAGTGATCTTGTGAACTCTGAAACTCAAAGATGAGTACAGCATAGCACCATTTGTCTTTTTTCCAGCTAATTCGCCAAATTATGTCGTCATGTCGCTCACGAAGATCGTCAGTGACGTAGCTGCCGAAGCAGCGTTCCAGCGTGGAGAAGTCGAGATCCTGGATAAAGTCTTCGGGGACGAAATCCCTCAGAAGCGATTCGACCATGGCCGGATCGCTGAAGAAGGCCTTGTAGGCGGCATCGTGCGGGAATCGTTCACTCATGAATACATTTTAGCCTGACGGCATCCGGGAAGCAACTAAAAAGAATCCGGCATGAAAGGGGACTCATGCCGGATTAAGGAGAAAAGGAAACGGAAAAGGGGAAATGAAAGACAGTGGATGATTCCGTCATTCATTAAGCTGTAAATAATGCCTGATCCGCCATTGGCAAGAGGGGAACTCAAATTTTAATTCCATAATGGGAGATGCCTCCCCACAGGGCAAAAAGAACTTTCAACCCATCCAGATCGGAGGTGATGCCCTCCTGGAGGGAAATGCCGCACTTGTTTTTGATGTAGGTTTGGATGTCTCCTCTGGTGAAGTCGGATGAATGGTTCCAAAAGCTGGCGAGGCCGTTTATGGCGGCAGTATACCGAGGCGAAGTCTGTCCTTTTTCCGTATTTTTTGAGGAGAGAAACATCCGCTTCGCCACGGAAAAGACGGCATTCCTGTAGTTGGACTGGCACATGTCTTCCAGACTGGCGATATGGAAGAAGGCGAGCAGTTCCTTGAGAGCGTCTTCAGGCTGACGATCCTGGAGAAGACATTCCATGTTGAGGAGTCCCATCAAAGCTTCTGTCTGGTTCCTGGTGAGCTTTCGTGCGGATCGGAAGGCTTCAGGCTTCTCCCATGGATGTGGAGCTGGCGGCTCCATCTGTTCCAGCTTTTTCTGTTCAGCCAGTTCTTTTTGGCGCTGGCGCTCCAGACGTTGCGTTTCCTTCTGGCGTTGCTGTTGGAGAAGGGCGGCTTCCATAGCGTTGAAGGCTTCGAGGAAGCGTTCCTTCCATGCGGCGGCCTTTTTGCCGGTGAAGCCCATGGCCAGGAAGGCGAATCCATCACGGGTGAGACGGTACATAGGTAATTTCCGTCCCGTGCTGTCTGTGTATTCACTGACAGCAAAATTGCTGTCAGTGAAACTCTGAGAGCATTCCAAGTTTTTGATAGCCTTCAGCACATCGAAATGATTCTTCTCAAAAGCCTGAGCAATGGCCAGCGAGGTGGTGAAAGGCACGCCATCTTCGGCCTGAATCATGTCCTCAATGGTGGGTTCGAGGACTTCCTGAGTTTCGGTGGTGGGGATTTCAGTTTCCGTCATGTTCGTCTCCTTCCTGAGTATTTTCTTGCTGTTCCGTTTTTCCGCGCTGTTCTGCATCCAGTGCCATCCATTCCTTGACGATGGAGATTTTATGGGACGGGAGGACAACATTGCTGAGGGAACGATAACCTCTGGGGAGTTTCGCGGAGTTCGTTTTTGCGTGGCCGGTTCCCCAGAGCTCAACCCATGCCTGCCATTCGTAGGATTCATAAGGCTTGAGCATCATGGGGAGGGGGATTGAAAAGACCTCTGAGATCTTTTGCATGGTTTTGATGGTAGGATTGCTTTTGGCGCGGACGAGATCGGTGATCACGGCGCTGGAGACCCCCGCCTTTTCGGCGAGTTCCTGCTTTTTCATGCCGGTCTCTTCGAGAAGGCGGGCCACATGCGAGCTGAATATCATATTATAATCCATAATTATCCTCACAGTAGAAAAGAGAGAATGGCAATATAGCCCACACCGAGTATGGCGTTGGTTCCTATCAAAGCCTTGACCAGAGGATCACGCAATGGGGCGCTGATTCTGGGAACGGAAGCGGCAATGGCGTCGTTGATGGCCGTCTGAATGAGCTGTTTGTTCTTTTCCTGTTCTTCTTTGGCGTTGTTTTCCAAAATATTCAAACATTCTTTAAGGTATTCTTCTGATTTGCTGAAGGTGGCGTTCATGATCTTGTTGACACGTTCTTTGCTTTCCTGATCCCATGTCTGATAGGCTTCCTGATGTTCTTCATGAAGTTTTCTGAACTGTATGGTTGCATTTTGTATGAGCAGTGCATGGTCTTGCAGCAAATCCTTTTCAAATTGTTGAAGGATAGTATGCAAGGCGCAAAGAGGATCTTTTTTGTCAAGGATTATTTCATTTTCTTTTGATACCTTGGCAATATATTCTTCAATACTTTCCATTGCTAGACGATCCTCACGGCATCCAGCATTTCGAACAATTGCTTTCGTATGAGTTTGACGCGATGGACGGTCATAATATCATACCCATTGGGAGCGGGATTAACATCACACACCTGATGAAAGCAAAGCCTGTCCTTCTGAATTTTTGCGAATGAAATGCCGAAGGTATCTTTCGGAAAGTCAGGAAAACGGAGAATTCCATAGAGATGTTCCTTGCATCTTTCGAACATGGGTGACAGCTCGAACAGCATTCCGTCTTTTTCAATCTTGCCGAAAAAGGGATTAAGCCAGAGGATGATATGAGCCCTGTCTCCAAAACGCATGATAATGTCGTTCATTCCACGAATGGTTTCTTCCATATTGTCGCCGCCTACAATGATGACATGGAATGAGACATCAAAGCCCAATTCTTTAAGTACGGAAATAAAATCATTTGAGATCAGATATTCAGACAGTGCGACGTAGCTTGAAGTACCGTTGTCGACAACGAAGTGGCAATCTTCCTGCGACTGCATGAATATTTGGGCAAAGTTGTCGAATTTTGTTTTCTGGATGTCGTTTCCCTCCATGATGTCCATATAGAGTACGTCAAGCGCCTTGTATTTATTGAGGGTAGGCGTAACCGGATCGCAGTCGATGCATTGGGTTTTGATGTTTTTGCTCATGAGGTATTGGGCGAAGACGTAGCTGAACAAAGATTTTCCTGTTCCGCCCTTGGGGTTCAAAAAAAAGTGGACATGTGGCATGGGGGATGCTCCTTAAAGGAATGAGATTTCTTCATCGAGGTTACGAGTGAAGGTAGGGAGGTTGTGGTCGCCGGAATCGTATGGTCCTTTTCTTGGCGTATCCTGATTCTCCTGATTTTTTTGGGATGCCTGTGTCTGGGGCGCGTTTTGCGGGTTTTCCGGAGCTGGCGTCTCTTTTTTTTGCTGGCGTTTTTTTTGAGGATTGAAATGGCCTTTGGGGGCTGGAGAAATGAATTTTGAACAATGCTTCAGAAAGGCACTATATGTACCTGGATAGTTGCCATTTTCTTTAAGAATGGCCCATACTTCGCTGCGTTTCCAGCCGCTGCTGAGAGCTTCTTCGATCTGCTCTTTTTGGGAAAGAAATAAGGCTTTTAATCCAACAACTTCTCCGGATATGGATCTCTTTTGTGCATCAGTCTCGAGTTTTTGGATTAGTGTATTTTCCATTTTATGCTCCTGATTCGACCCAAAATGAGGATACAAAAGAGGAAAAATTGATGCAAGTAGCGTAGGAATAAAATTTTTTATATATTTTCAAAAAAAGTATCCTTTCCGTTTTTTTCTTTTTTCGTCCGTTTTTTGTCCGTTTCCTTCCGTTTCTGTCCTCTTTTTTCCGTTTCTTTCCTGTAAAATCAGTTCTCTTCCGTTTTTGTCTGTTCTTGTCCGTTTTTTTCTTTTTTTGTCCTTTTTTGGGAGTTTGCCGGAAAAGGAAGGAGAATATATGACGAGGAAAAAAGGGCAGGATGTGTAGCGTGGGCCTACGCCCACACTACGTTTCCCTTATTCGCACGGAGTGCTCAACGGGAAACAACCATCCTGCTCTGCGAGGCTTTCGATGGAAACACCGAGACGGAATTTACAGCCAATTAAAGTCTATTGTAGCGCGGAAGAAAGAAGACTGATCGAATGTCAGGCGAAGACGGCAGGCGTGAGTGTCTCGGAATATCTGAGAAGCGTTGGTCTTAATTTTCCGGTGAAAAGCCGCGTAGATCAGCAGGCGATAAAAGAGATGCTAAAAACGCGGGCGGACATGGCAAGGGCGGGCGGACTTCTTAAGATGATTTTGAAAAATGATGAGTGGCTCATCGGGTATACCGGGGAGCAAATCAAGAAAAAGACTGTCGAAATGCTGGGTGAAATCGAAGTAAACATGTCCAAACTGACCTATATCTGTGAACAAATATTGAGAAATAGCATATGATAGCCCGCCGAATTCCCATGCGGAACGCATCCAAAAGCCGAGTCGTCCAGCTAGCGAAGTACCTGGAGGACAAGAAGAGCAGTTCTCGTGTTCAGGACGTAACGATAACGGGATGCTACAGCCCGGATGTAGAGGGTGCGGCCTTGGAGATGATGGCCGTACAGGCAGAAAACAGGCAGGCAAAGAGCGATAAAACATATCACCTTATCATCAGTTTCCGCGAGGGAGAGCGTCCGGCTCGTGACACGATTACCGCTATTGAAAAGCGTTTTTGTGAGAATCTTGGATATGGCGAGCACCAGCGTATTTCCGTTTTGCACGGCGATACAGAAAACCTCCATCTGCATGTTGCTATCAACAAGATCCATCCAGAAACATTAAGGATTCATGAACCGTACTATGACTATAAGACGCTGGCCAGAACATGCTCGCAGCTTGAAAAGGAGTATGGACTTGCGGTCGATAACCATACTTCCCGGAACAAGAGACGCCCAAGCGTGGCGACCAGCATGGAGAAGGCAGGAGGCCTGGAGTCCCTGACTGGCTGGATACAGCGCAACTGCCTGTCTCAGTTGCAGAATGCCAAAAACTGGAAGGAATTCCACCATGTGTGTCTAGAGAATGGGCTTTCTCTGCGAGCGCGGGGTAACGGTTTTGTTTTCGTTTCAGACAAGATTCATGTGAAAGCCAGTTCTGTGGATAGGGGATTATCCAAAAAAAATCTTGAAATGCATCTTGGAGTTTTCGAGGAATACCATGAAAATCTCGTCATGCCTGACAAGGTTTATCGAAGAAAACCTCTTGCGGAGGGGCATGAAAAACTATGGCGTGTCTTTCAGAAGGAAAGGGCCGAGTCTTCCGGTAACAGGCAGCAAATACAAGAAGATAGACAGAAGATGTTTGATAGCGCCCTGCAAGACTTCAGGCTCAGAAACTTCCTGATCAGCCAGATGACGAGCGGGCGTGTGAACAAGATGATTCTTTATTATCTGAGCCGAAAGAAGCTGCGGCAGCAGGCAAGAAAGGATCAGTGGATGGACTGGTTGCGTGAAACAAGCCGCAACGAACGGAATCCGCACGCATCGGAAGCACTGGCCCTTTTATCTTCCCGAAAAACTTCGGGAAGGGGAGAGGGAGGGTATCTCAGTGGTATTGAAAAGGAACCGCTGGGGACGCCGGAAGTCGTCACGCGCAAGGGAACGCGCATTTTTTCAGGGAATATCCGGGAGCGGGATGGGCGAATCCTCATACCGAATAACCCGACTCCCCAGGAAATTCGGGAGCTCAAAAGCATTGCGGAAAAGCATTTCGATAAGGTTGCCGTTCACGGCGATGCTGAATTGAAGGAGCTTTTCGGAGTTGCCGGTCGCAAACCGCAGGCAGTCATGAAAAGCCAGTCGAAAGTACGGGACATGGACAGCGGCATGGAGCGTTAAGGAGGCGCGTCATGAAAAAGCGGAATGCGGAACCTGCCGTCATGCAGGAGCAGAGAGGCGGAAGTTGGAAACAGCGGTTATTCGTCCTGTTCTCATTGTTTGCCGGCCTGAGCGTGGCGACGCAGGTTTTTGCCCATCAGTATGGATACGGCGAATTCCTTGGCCCTCAAGTCAATGGCATCTATCCCCCTTGGGGCATACTCGTATGACCGAGGACGAATGTCTGCGTATGCGCGGTCCGAAAATGAAAGGCGATGTGATGATCGAGGGAGGGGACATGCTGCTGTTTTACGCGGGAATTCCAGCGATACGCGGCATTCAGATGCCTTACTTCCTCGATCCCGTGCTCCAGAAGCGTTCATGCGTTGATCCTCCGGCGAGGACGGACATCACGATAGATTCCAACAAGGAAAAGAAAGTTCCCCAATCGGCGGAGGCCGAAGATGCCGAACCTGCCTTTGCTCTGTAGCAGCGCGATTCTGGTTCTCGCACTTGCTCAAGGGACGGCTATTTTTCTTGTCATCAATACCACGAAGAGTTTTCCCCTAGGCATCTATATGAAGACGCATGGCCCCGTACATCGGGGAGATCTGGTTCTCGTCTGTCCGGAGGACAACGAGGTGAACAGGTATGGCCGAGACCATGGTTTTATTTCCTATGGCGTCTGCCCCGGACGCTACGGCTACCTGATCAAGCGGATTGTGGGGAGCGAAGGGGATTTGGTTGAGTTTTCCGGAGAGGTCGTGCGGGTGAACGGCATCCCTCTGAAGAACAGCGCAAGACAGTCATCCATCCCGTCCCGGATGGATGGTAGCGTTAAGCTGTATGAAGAGGCTCTGGTCATGTCCGAACATCCCCTGTCTTTCGACAGTCGCTATTTCGGCGCTGTGAGTACCGATGCGATATGTACGCCTTTAAAACCCCTTATCACATGGGAGTAGTTTATGGCCAAGTCAGAAGATCACTATACGCGAGTGGCCGAACAACTGATCGAGAAGCTGAAGGAGGGCACGGCACCGTGGCAACAGCCCTGGGATGCCGGGGGGTACGGCTCACGCCCCATGAATCCGACGACGGGCAAGCCGTATCGCGGCGGCAACATGTTGTATCTCATGATGCAGGGCCACGGAGACCCCCGATGGATGACGTACCGTCAGGCGCAATCCGTCGGAGCGCAGGTCAGGAAGGGCGAGAAAGGGACTCCGATTATTTACTGGAAGTTCGAGGAGGAGCGAACGGTACATGGCGAAGACGGCAAGCCCGTCAGGGATACGGATGGAAATGCGGTCAAGGAAAAGGTGCAACTGGAGCGCCCGCGCAGTTTCATCAGCTACGTGTTCAATGCGGACCAGATTGAAGGCCTGGAGCCGCTGCTCACACCTGAGAAGCCGCAGGGGTGGGCGGATGTGACCAGAGCGGAGAAGCTCCTTGAGGCTTCCGGAGCGAAGATCGTCAACCGGAAGCAGGCTGGCGCGTTCTACAGGCCGGGAGAGGATGCCATCTATTTGCCGCTGAAGGCGCAGTTTTCGGATGAAGTGGGCTACTACTCGACCGCGCTGCATGAGCTTGGCCACTGGACCGGACACGAGACCAGGCTGAACAGAGAGTCCGGGCCGTTTGGGAGTATTTCCTATGCGAAGGAAGAGCTGCGGGCTGAGATCGGCAGCATGATGCTTTCTGCCGAGTTAGGCATTGGGGTGAGTGTCGACTCCCATGCCGCGTATGTCCAGAGCTGGATCAAGGCACTTCAGGACGATCCGCGTGAAATCTTCAGAGCGGCGGCTGACGCTGAAAAAATTTGCGATTTCATCATGGATTTAGAGTTGACACAGGAACAGCGCCTGGAAAGACAGACCGAGCGGGAATCCTTTGCCGATGCCACGCCGTTCATGGACGACAAGGTGCAAGATGCCGTATCCCGGAAGGAAGGGACGGTATCGAGGGAAGTGTCATCTCCGGAGAAGGTTCGGGAGCGGATATATCTGAACGTTCCGTACAGGGAAAAGGATGCGGCCAGCGACCTTGGCGCAAAGTGGGATCGGAGAGAGAAAAGCTGGTATGTCCCCGAAGGAAAGGACGTGGAGCCGTTTGGAAAATGGCTCGGGAGAGATGAATCCATGCAGGAGCGGAAGGCGCAGGACCCTGTGACGGCGGAACGCATCTACCTTGCGGTAGCGTATCAGGATCACTGGGCGGCGAAAAAGGCCGGCGCGGAATGGGACAAGGATGCCCGCAGTTGGTATGTCGGCCCAAAGGGTGACATGGAAAAGCTGAAGAGATGGCTTCCGGAGAACGTCAAATCCCAGCAGATGCCTCCCATGTCGCCACGAGAAGAATTTGGCGAAACATTGCGGAACGTTGGATGCACCGTCGAGGGGGAACACCCGGTCATGGACGGCAAGCCCCATCGTATCCGGGTAGAGGGAGATCGCGAGGGAGCGCAGTCAGGATTCTATGTTGGCCATATGGATGGCCGGCCAGCAGGTTATGCCAAAAATAACCGGACGGGCGAGGAAATCCGCTGGAAATCGCAAGGAGCCGTTCTGAGTACCCAGGATCGGGCAGCGTTCAAGGCGGCGTGTGAGCGCAAACAAGCTGAGCGGGCAGCGGCACAGTTGCAGGAGCAGGAGAACACCGCACAGCGAGTGGCGGGGCAATTGAATGGGATGCGGGAGAATGTGGCCACGCCCTATCTGGAGAAGAAGGGGCTGGGAGCGAGAAAGGGCGTCTTCCTTGGTGAGGACGGGAAGACCACCTGCATTCCGGCGTTTGATGTCGAAGGGAAGCTCTGGACCATGCAGTACATCCAGGAGGACGGGACGAAGCGGTTTGCGAAGAATGGCCGTAAGGAGGGGTGCTTCACAGTAGCTGGAGGAGGCATGGATGCCCTGCGCAATGCTCCGGCCATAGTTATCGCCGAGGGCTACGCTACGGCGGGAAGCATCTCTGATGGCATTGCCGCTCCGGTCGTGGCCGCGTTCGACTCCGGGAATCTGATGGCTGTTGCGAAGGCCCTGCACGACAAGTATCCTGACAAGGCGGTGATCGTCGCTGGCGATGATGATCAGCATCTTTTGGATAATCCCAGGGTGCGCCGCAATGTAGGGCGGGAAAAGGCTGAAATGGCAGCCGAGGCCGTGGGCGGGAAGGCTGTCTTCCCCATTTTTGCGCCCGGAGAACGTGAAAAGGACCGTGCGGGATTCACGGATTTTAATGACCTGGCTGCGAAGAGCAAATTCGGAATGGCGGCGGTCGAGCGACAGCTTAAGCCGGCGATAGAGAAGGCGATCACGGAAAAGATCAAGGAACTGGAACGGAATAAGCAACAGGAGCGGTCTCGCTCCGAAGGAATGGAACGATGATGGAAGAACGCGAAGTGACTCAGGAGCAGGCGGAAAAGCGGATCAGGGAACAGTATCAGCGCCCGGACGAGGAGACGGCGGCACGAGAGGTACTGGACGCAAAGTGTGCGGAACTGGATGTGCCGGGGCACGAGGTGGAATTTGATCCTGATGAGGCTGAATTGTGCGGGGCGTTCAGAGAGGATGCCCTTGGTGAGGAAGATGCCATCGAAGCAGCACTGGATCAGGAAATCTAGTGTTAGAAACTGAAGAAGCGAGCGATAGCCATGATGAAGAAATTCGCGGGCCAGTTTCCGGCCTATGCCATAGGCGTCTATCTGGCAACAGGCCTCATGGATGGAATATGGAATCCTCTGCACTGGAGTGGAAAACAGTGGGCGTCGGCTGTACTGGCTGGAGTTATCGTTTTAATTGGTGCATGGGGATGGAATCGCTGGAAAGCGAAACGTGGGTAACGCACCACTGTCCATATTCCGGGACTTTGCATAGGTTTTAAAAGGGAGGGGCGCACTGTGGGTGCTCCCCTCCCTTTTAGGCGTTTTCCCGCGATTATTGCAAAAGGACATAACGGGTAGCTATTTCTTTTTGAAATTCTTCCGGCAGGAGAGCCCAGTCGTGAACGTCGATCAGAATGGGAATGTCACTTTCCCGGAATGCCGTTCTAAGCCGGTCGATTTCCGAGCTGGGTTTATCAAGCGCGGAAGGGTTACGTAGAACAAGATCAAGATCGCTTCCTTCATGCGCTTTTCCTGAAATACGGCTGCCATACGCCCAGACTTGAGCAGCAGGAACGAAGGTGCGAAGAAGGGCACATACGTCTTTTTTTATCTCGGGATCAAGAAAAAGTTCATGCGGTTTCATCTTTTTCGTCCAGCCGTTGTGCAAGTACCCGTGCGTCTTCTATGAAGTTTTCCACTTGCTTGAGGGCTTCTTCCGCGAGAGTTTCCCCATAATCGTGTGCCGTAAGGTTCCTGTTGTCCCGATAGGTGAACCAGCGGCTGGCCTCATCCGGGGTGAGCAGGCCATGCTTGGCGGCGTGGCGTAATACATCTTTAAAATAGAGCCGGTCCACTTCTGCGGGGGATATGAAAAACTGTTTGAGATATTTTCCCAGAAGTTTGCCTCCTGTCTCAAGAACAAGCTCAAAACCTTTGATGGTGGCGTTGCGATAGACCTCGTACTCCACACTGCCCGCTTCGGCCTGTTTGAGGAGAGCGAACGACGCATCCAAGGTTTGAATACACCGCTTGAAGTGTTTTGTCTGCAACATCCGACCTCCCTAGTAATCGTGTTTTTTTAGCCATTCATCCAAGGCTTCCCGGACTATTTCCACTTCCTTACGCCGTGTTTCATAGGCGCATTTGCGGAGGCGCTCCGAAAGTGAAAAGGAAAAATTGAATAATTTCCGCTGATCATTTTTTTCGAGTACAGATTTATGTGTATCTGCTTTTACAGGTTTATATATTTTTGTATCTATATTATTATGTACATCTGTAAGAGGCTCCGTCTTTCGGAATAACTCCGGGGCGGCAGCTTCTTTTACTTTATCTTTTCCTCTTTCTCCGAGCCCCATCTTATCCCTCCGTTCGTTTCAAGAATTCTTCAGCAAGGGCGGCGTAATCCTTCGCGCCATAGCTGTTCTTCCTGTACCGATAAACATCTTGCCCGTTGCTCGGCGCTTCCGCAAGACTCACGTTGTCCCTGATGCGAGAGGAGAAGATGGCTTCTCCCCATTCATCCGAGAGGGCTGCTGCCACATCTTTGTTGAGCGTTTTCCGTGAATCGAAAAACGTCAGTACAAGGCCAAGGATAGCCAAGCCCGGATTGAGTTCCCGCACCATGCTCACCGTTTGCCGGATGAGAGCCAGTCCGGCCAGCGCATAGTATTCGACCTGAACGGGAATGAGGAGGCCGTTGGCCGCATTCAGCGCGTTGACCGTGATCAGGCCCAGCGAAGGGGGACAATCCAGGAGGATATAGTCATAGTCGGCGGCGACCGATACCAGGGCTTTCTTCAAGAGGTTCTCCCGGCCTATGCGCCCGGCAAAGGCCATCTCCGCTTCCGCAAGCCGAATATTGGCAGGAAGAAGGTCGAGTTTGTCTTCCAACGGTCTCCTGGCTTCGGCAATGCTTAAAGCACCGGACAGCACATCGAAGACAGTCTTCTCAATCTTTTGAGGCTCAAGACCGCAGGCATCGCTGAGATTGCCTTGTGCATCGAGGTCAACCAGCAGCACCCGTTTGCCCTTTCGAGCGAGAAAGACGCCCAGATTATGAGTGGTCGTAGTTTTCCCCACGCCCCCTTTTTGATTGCCTATGGCGCATATATACATGGCAATTCTCCTTGTAAGTCAGTATAGTATATCGTATTTATATATTTATGTAAATATAAATATCATCGTTTTAATATTTATATGAATATATATTTATATAAATGAGGGTGCGCCAGTGGGCGCATCTTCCGCGCCATCGCTCGAAGACTCGCTCTGTCACGGAAGCAGACCCGACCCTTGGGAGCAGAGGAGGGGAAGGAAAGGGCTGCGCGAATACGCGCAACTTCCGCGCCTTCACTCCCGTTGGTCGTTCAGTCACGGAAGCAAGCCCGCTTTCCTCAAATCTTCTTTTTTCCGGCGTTGAGACGCCTTTGAAGCAGAACCCCTCCGAGGCCTTCTCCTTTTGGTGAAAGGCCTCGGAGGGGTTCTGTCAGAAAGGCAGGTCTCAACTCCAGGAAAGAAACTCGCAGTCTGGGAGGACAACAATGGAGTCTTTTGAATTTGAAGTCATTACGGCAACGAGGGTTCCCGATGAGGACCGCCTGAACTTCTGGAGCCGTCATGTCGGACCCAAGTACATGCTGAGCTTTGAACGGCATGTGTTTGGCTGGATGAGGAGGTTGTGCGGAGACTATGATGGAGGATTCTGGGAGTTTTACGAGCTGAGCAACGGCGGCTTTTACATCGCTCCCGAGAATGGGAGCAAGATGCGCCTGGTATGGCCCGGAAACTACTTCGATGGAGAAATGTCTCCCGATGCTGCCGGCATCGTGGCCACGCTTTACGCGCTCAACGTCTTTGCGGAACAGGCAGGCCCTTATTTCAGCGACAAGTACATTCAGCTTTACGAGTTCATGCGGCTCCACCCTGAAGCCGAAGTGATCCGGGCGGCCATTGATTAAAACAAGTGCCCCCTGTCGTAACCGGAGCGGCAGGGGGCTGAACCCGCACCCGGCGATATGAGGATAAGAGATGCGGAGTTGTGAAGATACTTATCGGCAAAAGGGAAAGACTGTCAAATCCTGTACGTTTCTGCTGCCGGGCGAGAAGACGCCAAGAACCTGTTCGTTCCAGGAGATGATGCGGATCATCAGGGACAGATGTCCCAACGGGAAACTTAAGGAGCTGCGGATAGCTTGAGGTTTAACCGGGGGTATCCCGGAAGGGTGCCCCCGTATACGGAGGGGTCGTATGTATATCGGTTCTGGACTTGGAGGGATAGTCCTGTTCATCTGCGGGATATTTTGGCTGGGGGAACATCCGGGCGTTTTGGCTGTTCTGGACTTTCTGTTTCAGCTTTTCCTGTTTTGCCTGCTGGGAAAGATTGTTCTTGTTCCCGCTTGTTATCTTGGCGTGTTGCTGAAGGACTGGCGGATAGTGCTGTTCGGTTTCTCCTTCATGTTCAGCGTATTCATTCGCTGGATGATCGTGCTGCTGTTCGATTTTCGAATAGGAAAGGTCTTCCCCGTCGTGGAATACGGATACGGCATTCCCTACTCTCTGGCGTGCGCCGTCGTCGTTTATCTTGTTCTTTGGAACATTCCGCTTGTGCGGGAGGTTCTGCGGGAGGCTCAAGGATGACCCGAAGAAGTCCGGCATGGCTTCGATGGCTTTGACTTTTTGTGCCCAGTCGACATGCTCGTACACATCAAGGATCATTCTTGCCGATTCATGGCCCATGATTTCCGCACTGGTTTTGAGATCGGCTCCGGAACGGATGGCATAGGTGGCATAGGCATGGCGTAAGTCATATGGTCTAAAAGGGCGGATACCCGCCTTGCGAATCGCTGTTTTCCAGGCCGAACCAATCTTGCGGACGGGTTTCCCCGCCCAGGAAATGACGTAAGGACAGTCTCCGTCCTGGCGTTGCCATTGTGCAAGTAGCGGCAGGAGTTCCTTCCGGATCGGGACATCTCTTTTCGCAAGTCTGCCGCCTTTGTTGGCGCTGGGCATACTGATTACGCCATGAGCCAGATCCACGTCGTCCCAGGTCAGAGAAAACAGTTCGCTTGGACCTACGCGAGCGCCCGTGTAGATGCCGAGCAGGATGACTCTCCGGATATGGGGAGAAGCCGCGCGGAGCAGAGCCGACAGTTCCGAAATCGTTGGAGGAGGAGTTCGCCTGTTTTTCCCTTTGGGAATCGACCATCGTTCGATCTGTTCCGGAAGGAGTCCCTCGCGCCATCCCCAGTTCATGATCGAGCGCAACAGCGAGATTCGTCTGTGGATCGTGGACTGCGCCTTGCCTGCCTGTTTCTGGATTGAGCAGAATACCGAGATGTCGGCTCGGGTGATGGACAGAGAGGATCGGCGGGAAAAGAAGTCAAGCAGAGGTTTGGCGTGGTACATATCCTGTTTGATGGTAATTGAAGACTTGGAGCAGCGAAGGAAGTGCAGATCGAACAGTTCCCTTACGGAGATGGACTTCCGTCTCTTTGGAGCTCTGAGAAGGAGTTCCTTGTGAGAAATGGTTTCCTGAATTTGGGAGAACGTCAGGGCTGCCTGTTCCGAGTCGCATTCATGCCGAAGGGATGCTCCATGTGATTTCCATGTTACGATCCATTTTTTCTGGCGTATTGAATACCGGACTGTAGCCATAGTGTGTTTCCTTTTATTTGAATATGTGTGCTTAATTGGACAGATTTGAAGCATTCACACAAAGATGCTTGAAAAACAAGTTTTGATGATATAGACAAAAATATTCCTAATATGAAGAGAGGGTATTATGATTAGAGATTCAGAATTGCTGGAACTGATTATGGAAAGGTATCCTGAACAACCTTTCGATTTTATTCTTGAGCAATTTACAGTTTTCAAGGCTGGTCTTATTGAGGCCAATGGCAAACTTGCCGAAAGAGATATGGTTGAGGATATTGCCGAGTCAGCAGAGATTGAGACAACTCAGGGTGTGGTATCGAAAGTAGAAACCGATATGCCTCCAGCGCCCAGGAAGAAATACACGAGACGAAATTTGGTGGCGAAGCCGGAAGAAGCGATTGGAAAAGAGTTCGTAGAGTGCTGCCTGTGCGGTAGGAAAGTTCAGAACTTGACGACAAGACATTTGTTGTCCCATGGCATCTCCATGGATGAATACAAAAAGTTGTGTGGTTATGCCCTCGATCAAAAGTTGATTTGCGGTAATCTCATGGAAAAGTTGCAGAAAAATGTTTTGAGGGCGTATAATTCCAGAAAGAAAAAACTATCGGGAGAGCATTTGAAATAAGTCGGATATATAAGCAAGTTGCCCTGAATGAGTTTCATTTGGGGCATTTCTTTTGTCAGGAGATGACGCCACATGCGTCATTCCAGTAGCCGACGAGTATAGCATGTGTCATCTTATTATGATGAAATGACTAATTTTTCATGTCCTCTTCCAGTGTACCCGGAACTGGTCGGGGTTGTCGGCAGCCGAGTGCCTGATTACCGGGGGCGCTTCCTACGCGGAGTA
>ENA-UEOI01000581-UEOI01000581.1-human-gut-metagenome-genome-assembly--contig:-NODE-581-length-37881-cov-26.176807_pt1 | contig 37881 bp, 28 predicted proteins | sample MGYA00242883_ERZ507882 | MGnify/ENA primary metagenome ERZ507882 (study PRJEB26167, sample SAMN06115502) | human gut metagenome | host: Homo sapiens | place: China:Chongqing | collected 2015-07-29...
GGGTGGGTCATCAGGGCGCTCTCCACCTCGAACGGACCGATGCGGTAGCCCGAACTCTTGATCACGTCGTCGGCACGCCCCACGAACCAGTAGTAGCCGTCCTCGTCGCGCCACGCCACGTCGCCCGTATAATACACCCCGTCGTGCCACGCCTCGCGGGTCAGCTCATCGTTCAGGTAGTAACCCTTGAACAGACCGAGGGGCTTGCCCCCGTCGGTGCGGATCACGATCTGCCCCTGCTCGCCGTCCTCGGCCGAACGGCCGTCGGGGGTCACCAGGTCGATCCGGTACTGGGGATTGGGGACGCCCATGCTCCCGGGTTTGGACTTCATCCACGGGAACGTGGCCAGCGTCAGCGTCGTCTCGGTCTGCCCGAAGCCCTCCATCAGACGGATGCCCGTCAGGCGCAGGAAGGTGTCGTACACGGCTCCGTTCAGCGCCTCGCCCGCCGTGGTGCAGTACTCCAGCGACGAGAGGTCGTATTTGGTGAGATCCTCGCGGATCAGGAAGCGGTAGACCGTCGGAGGCGCGCACAGCGACGTGATGCGGTACTGCTCGATCTTGCGCAGCATGTCCGCGGGCGTGAACTTCTCATGGTCGTAGACGAACAGGCAGGCCCCGGCCAGCCACTGCCCGTAGAGTTTGCCCCACGCGGCCTTGGCCCACCCCGTGTCGGCGATCGTCAGGTGCAGGCTGCCTTCGTGGAGGTTGTGCCACAGCAGCCCCGTGGTGATATGCCCCAGCGGATAGGTGAAGTCGTGGGCCACCATCTTCGGCTCGCCGGTCGTCCCCGAGGTGAAATACATCATCATCACGTCGTCGTTGGCGTTCACCCGCTCCGGGCGCACGAAAGGAGCCGCCTTTTCGATGCCGGCGTGGAAATCGAGAAACCCTTCGGGGACCTCGGGACCCACGCTGACGAGCAGTTCGGTGGTGGGGCTTTCGGGCATGGCCGCCGCGATGTGATCGGTGATCACCCGCTCGCCCGCCGCGACGATGGCCTTGATCCCGGCCGTATTGCAGCGGTAGACAACGTCCTTTTTGGTCAGCAGGTGGGTCGCCGGGATCACCACCGCGCCCAGCTTGTGCAGCGCCAGAATCGAGAACCAGAACTCGTAGCGGCGCTTGAGGATCAGCATCACCACATCGCCCTTTCCGATGCCGAGGCTCTGGAAATACGAGGCCGTGCGGTCGCTTTCGCGCTTGATGTCGGCAAAGGTGAACCGGATTTCGGCGCCCTGGTCGTCGGTCCACAGCAGCGCCTCCTTGCCGGGCTGCTCGGCGGCGTATGCGTCCACCACGTCGTAGCCGAAATTGAAATTCTCCGGAACCCGTATGTGCAGGTTCTTCCGGTAATCCTCCTGCGAGACGAAGGAGGTCTGGGATAAAAATCGCTCTACCATGCTGCCGTTACATTATTATGGCCAGAAACCGCACCGTTTTGCCGTCGAGGGCTTTCATCCCGTGCGGCAGGCCCGAATCGAAATAGAGGCTGTCGCCCGTGTTCAGCACGATCTCCTTGCCGTTCAGCCCGATCAGCAGGCGGCCCTCCAGCACGTAGTTCATCTCCTGCCCGGGGTGGCAGTTCAGGTGCATCGGGGCGTCGTCCGCAGCCGGCTCGACCGTCACGATGAAGGGGTCGATCTTCCGGTCGCGGAATCCCGCCGCCAGCGCCTCGTACTTGTAGGCCTTCTGCCGTTCGACCGACACGCCCTTTCCGGCGCGGGTGATGAAATAGGCGTTCATCTTCGGCTCCTCGCCGAACATCAGCACATCGAGGCTGATCCCGTAATGGCGGGATATGGTTTGCAGCACGTTCACCGAAAAATCGGCCGTGCCGCTCTCCATCTCCCTGTACTGTCCGACCGGAAGGTTGCAGCTCGCAGCCACCTCCTCCTGGGTCAGTTCAAGCGCTTCGCGCAGCCCGCGCAAACGGGTCGCAATCGACTGAATAGGGTCACACATTGTCTTTTCGTTTTAAATGAAAGGTCCGCGCTGCGGGTCCCGGACGAACAGGTTACAATCCGGAAGGCCGCCCATACGGCCCCTGCGCACCGCACGGACCGTTTTCACTAGATGCAGGCCGTAAATATACTAAAAACTCTTAAAAACCGCAACTTCGCGCTCCGTTTCCCTTCCGCGCGCCTGCGGCGGCTATAATCAATCCGCCGGATGCAAAAAAATCCGGGCCGGATTTTGTTTTTTCCCGCAGAAACCCTATATTTGCCTCCAACAACCGGACGAATGACGATTTTCAACCATATCCATCATCACCATCACCACTTTACCGAGGGGTAGGTCGATTATGTATATGTAACAGGTTATTATAGAATACATGAAGCTCACCCCCTGCGGGTGGGCTTTTTTGCGTGCCGAACCGCAGGTGGGTGTCCGAAAGAAGCAAACAATCAAACACACACCGAATATGTTACGAATAGCCATCCAGGCCAAGGGCCGACTGAACGAACAGAGCATCGACCTGCTTTCCGAAGCAGGCATCCGCGTTGCCGAGAGCAAGCGCAAACTCATCTCCCGCGCGGAAGGGTTTCCGCTGGAAGTCCTCTACCTGCGCGACGACGACATCCCGCAGGCCGTCTCGATGGGGGTCGCCGACCTGGGCATCGTGGGGCTGAACGAGGTCGCCGAGAAGGGTTTCCCCGTCGAGCAGATCATGGACCTCGGGTTCGGAGGCTGCCGCCTCTCGCTGGCCGTACCCAAAACGACCGCCTACGAAGGCCTCGCGTTCTTCCGCGGCCGGCGCGTCGCCACCTCCTACCCCAACATCCTCGCCCGCTACTTCGCCGAGAAGGGGATCGAGGCCGAGATCCACACCATCGAAGGCTCCGTGGAGATCGCCCCGGCGGTTGGCATGGCCGACGGCATCTTCGACATCGTCTCCTCGGGCGGCACGCTCATCTCCAACGGGCTGGTCGAGGTCGAGAAGGTCCTCTTTTCCGAGGCGGTGCTCATCGCCTGCCCGGGGCTTGACAGCGACAAGCGCCGCGAAACGGAGCAGCTGACCTTCCGCCTCAACTCGATCCTCGACAGCCGCGGCATGAAATACGTGCTGATGAACCTCCCCAAGGAGCGGCTCGGCGACGCCATCCGGATACTCCCCGGCATGCGCAGCCCGACGGTGCTGCCGCTGGCGCAGGAGGGGTGGTGCTCGATCCACGCCGTCATCTCCCAGGACCAGTTGTGGGAGCGCATCGAACGGCTCAAGGAGATCGGGGCCGAAGGCATCCTGATCCTGGCACTCGAAAACATGATCCGCTAAAAATCCGGAACCGTCATGGAAATTCTGAAAATCCACAACAATCCCGAACGCGCCGAGTGGGCCGCCCTCACCGAGCGCTTCACCCGGGAAGAGGAGGAGATCACGCGACAGGTGACCGAAATCCTCGCCGACGTAAAATCCGGCGGCGACCGCTCGCTGCGCGAAGTCACCCGCCGCGTCGAGGGGCGCGATCCCCGGACGTTCGAAATTCCGGCCGACGTGCGCGCCGCAGCCGCCGCGCTCATCCCCGCCGCGCTGAAAGAGGCCCTCGCCGCCGCGAAAGCGAACATCGAGACCTTCCACCGCGCCCAGCTGCCGCCCGAGGTCGACATCGAGACGATGCCGGGCGTCCGGTGCGTGCAGCGCGCCGTGCCGATCCGCCGCGTGGGCCTTTACATCCCGGGCGGCAAGGCGCCGCTCTTCTCCACGGTGCTGATGCTGGCCGTCCCGGCCCGCGTCGCCGGCTGCGGGGAGGTCATCCTCTGCACCCCCGCGCGCCCCGACGGCACGATAGCCCCCGAAATCCTCTATGCCGCCGATCTGTGCGGCGTCGACCGCATCTTCTCCGTCGGCGGGGCGCAGGCCGTGGCGGCCATGGCCTACGGCACGGAGAGCATCCCGCGCGTCGACAAGATTTTCGGTCCCGGCAACCGCTATGTCACCAAGGCCAAGCAACTGGTCGGCGCCAACGACGTGGCCGTCGACCTGCCCGCCGGGCCCTCGGAGGTGCTGGTGCTGGCCGACGACGAAGCGTCGCCCGCCTTCGCCGCCGCCGACCTGCTGTCGCAGGCCGAACACGGAGGCGACAGCCAGGCGGTGCTGGTCTGCCCGTCGGTGGAGTTCGCCCGCGACACCCAGCGGGCCGTCGGCGAACAGCTGCTCCAACTGCGCCGCGGCGAGACCATCCGCGAGGCACTGCGCCAGAGCCGCATCGTGGTCCTCGACAGCCGCGAAAAGATGATCGGCTTCGCCAACGCCTACGCCCCCGAGCACCTGATCATCTCGATGCGCGACGCCTGGGACGTCGCGGCGCAGATCACCGCCGCCGGAAGCGTCTTCATCGGCCCCTGGTCGCCCGAAAGCGCCGGGGATTACGCCTCGGGAACCAACCACACGCTGCCCACGGGCGGCTGGGCGCGGGCTTACAGCGGCGTGAACACCGACTCGTTCCTGCGCAAGATCACCTATCAGGAACTCTCGCGCAAGGGGCTTGCGGCCCTCTCCCCGACCGTCATCGCCATGGCCGAGGCCGAGGGTCTCGGGGCGCACGCCGCCGCCGTGCGCGTCCGCATGAAAGGAGGTGTGCTGTGAGACCGCTCGAAGAACTGGTGCGCCCCAACATCCGGACGTTGAAACCCTACTCCACGGCCCGCGACGAGTTTTCCGGCGGAGAGATCACGACGTGGCTCGACGCCAACGAAAACCCCTACGACAACGGTGTCAACCGCTACCCCGACCCGCATCAGAAGCTCCTCAAACAGAAGATCGCCGCGCTGAAAGGCGTGCGCGAAGAACAGGTCTTCATCGGCAACGGCAGCGACGAGGCCATCGACCTCTGCTACCGCATCTTCTGCCGTCCGGGCGTCGACAACGCCGTTTCGATCGCCCCGACCTACGGCATGTACCGCGTCGCCGCCGACATCAACGACGTCGAGATGCGCGAGGTCCCGCTCGGCGCGGACTTCTCGCTTCCGACCGACGCCCTGCTGGCGGCCGCCGACGAGCGCACCCGTCTGCTGTGGCTCTGCTCCCCGAACAACCCCACGGGCAACGCCTTCCCGGCGGCCGGCATCGAACGGCTGCTCCGCGAATTCGACGGCATGGTCGTCCTCGACGAAGCCTACATCGACTTCACCGCCGGGCCGGGATTCCTCGCACGCCTCGGCGAATTCGGGAACCTCATCGTCCTGCAAACCCTCTCGAAGGCGTGGGGCATGGCGGGGCTTCGCCTCGGACTGGCATTCGCGTCGGAAGCCGTCGCCGGACTTTTCGCACGCGTGAAATATCCCTACAACATCAACAGCCTCGCACAACAGGCCGTCGCCGAACGGCTCACCGAAGACATCGCCCCGCAGGTGGCCGAAATCCGCGCCGAGCGCGACCGGCTCGCGCCGCAGCTCGCAGCCTGCCCCGCCATCGGGCGGGTCTACCCTTCGGATGCCAATTTCATCCTGGTCCGCACCCCCGATCCCGACCGCATGTACGACGCGCTGATCTCGGCCGGGGTCATCGTCCGCAACCGCTCGCGCATCCCGGGCTGCGAAGGATGCCTGCGCATCACCGTCGGAACCCCCGCGGAGAACGCCCGGATGATAGAAACCGTCAAAAACTTCCGATTATGAAAAAAGCCCTCTTCATCGACCGCGACGGCACGATCATCGCCGAACCCGCCGACGAACAGATCGACAGCCTCGAAAAACTCGCGTTCGTGCCCGGAGCCATCTCCGCCCTGAAGGCGCTCACGGGCCTCGGGTTCGACCTCGTGCTGGCCACCAACCAGGACGGGCTCGGCACCCCGTCCTTCCCCGAGGATACCTTTTGGCCGGCGCATAACAAAATGCTCGCGACGCTCGGCGGCGAGGGCGTCGCGTTCGACGACCAGCTGATCGACCGCACGTTCGAGGCCGACGCCGCCCCCACGCGCAAACCCCGGACAGGGATGTTCGGCCGCTACACGGGCGGCGAATACGACCTCGCGGCGAGCTACGTCATCGGCGACCGCGCGACCGACATCCTGCTGGCCCGCAACCTCGGGGCGCGGGGCATCCTGCTCGCTCCCCCCGCCGAAGGGCTGCGGACGCTGGAGGAAGCCGGCGCCGCCGACGCCTGTGCGCTGATCACCGACTCGTGGAGCGAAATCGCCGAATTCATCCGCCGCGGCGAACGCCGGGCCGAAATCCGGCGCGAGACCCGCGAGACGCAGATCACCGTCCGCCTCGACCTCGACGGCCGCGGGGATTTCAACGGCCAAATCTCCACGGGCCTGCGCTTTCTGGACCACATGCTCGCGCAGATCGCCCACCACGGCGGCGTCGCGCTGGCCGTCGACGCGCGGGGCGATCTGGACATCGACGAACACCACACGATGGAGGACGTGGCCATCACGCTGGGCGAGGCCGTCGACCGCGCGCTGGGCGCGAAGGCCGGGATAGCCCGCTACGGCTTCGCCCTGCCGATGGACGACTGCCGGGCGCTGGCGCTGCTCGACTTCGGGGGCCGCATCGACTTCGAGTGGGACGCCTCGTTCCGCCGCGAGCGGGTCGGCGACGTTCCGACCGAAATGTTCCGCCACTTCTTCCACTCGTTCGCATGCGCCGCGCGGTGCAACCTCCAAATCTCGGCCCACGGCGACAACGACCACCACAAGGCCGAAGCCGTCTTCAAGGCCTTCGCCCGCGCCCTGCGCATGGCCGTGGCGCACATCCCTTTCGATTACACCGTCCCCAGCAGCAAAGGAGTCCTATGATAGCCGTCGTCGATTACGCCACGGGCAACCTGCGGTCGGTTGCCGACGCCCTCCGCCGCGCAGGGGCCGAATTCACGCTCACGGCCGATCCCGCCCTGCTGCGCGGGGCCGACAAAGTGATCCTCCCGGGAGTCGGCGAGGCCTCGTCGGCCATGTCGCAGCTCCGCGAGCGGGGACTCGACACGGTGATCCCCTCGCTCACGCAGCCCGTCCTGGGCATCTGCATCGGCATGCAGCTGATGTGCCTTTCGAGCGAGGAGGGCGACGCCCGCTGCATGGGCATCTTCCCGACGCAGGTCCTGCGGCTTCCGGCCACGGCGGCCGACGGCGCGCGGCTCAAAGTCCCCCACGTGGGCTGGGACACGATCACCTCGCTCCGCTCGCCGCTGTTCGACGAAACGGCCGGGGAGACCTATGTATATTACGTCCACTCCTTCGCCGCCGAACCCTGCGCCGCAACCATCGCCACGACCGACTACGGTCGCCCGTTCAGCGCGGCGCTCGGGAGCGGCAACTTCTTCGGCACGCAGTTCCACCCCGAAAAAAGCGGTGCGGCGGGCGCGCGGATTTTACTCAATTTTCTAAACCTCTGACACCATGATCGAAATCATACCCGCAACGGACATCATCGGCGGCCAGTGCGTGCGCCTCACGCAGGGCGACTACGCCAGCCGGAAGACCTACTACCGCGACCCGCTCGAAGCGGCGTTCCGCTTCGAGGAGGCGGGCATCCGCCGCCTGCACATGGTCGACCTCGACGGCGCGAAGGCCTCGGAGCCGCGCAACCTCGCCGTGCTGGAACGCATCGCCGCGCGGACCTCGCTCGAAGTGCAGTACGGCGGAGGCATCAAGAACCGCGAGGCCCTGCACAGCGTCTTCGACGCCGGAGCGCGCCGCGCCATCTGCGGCAGCGTCGCCGTCCGCCGGCCCGACCTTTTCGCCGCATGGCTCGCGGAGTTCGACCCCGGGCGGCTGATCCTCGGGGCCGACGTCCGCAACGGCGCGGTGGCCATCGAGGGCTGGCTGGAAAGTTCGACGCTCTCGGCCCCCGAGCTGATCGGGCGATTCATTCCGCAGGGGCTTACGCAGGTTATCTGCACCGACATCTCCCGCGACGGCATGCTCTGCGGCCCCTCGGCAGCCTTCTACGCCGACCTGCAAGGCCGCTTCCCGACGGTGGAGATCACCGTCAGCGGCGGCATCTCTTCGATGTCGGACATCGAAGAGTTAGACCGGCAGGGCCTGCGGAGCGTCATCGTCGGCAAAGCCCTCTACGAAGGGCGCATCACCCTCAAAGACCTCGCGCGATGCTTGCCAAACGCATAATCCCCTGCCTCGACATCCGCGACGGACAGACCGTCAAGGGCATCAACTTCGTGGGACTGCGCCAGGTCGGCGATCCCGTGGAGCTGGGTGCGAAATACGCCGCCGAAGGGGCCGACGAACTGGTCTACCTCGACATCAGCGCCTCGGAGGAGGGACGCCGCACCTTCACGGAGCTGGTCGCGCGCATCGCCGCGCGCATCGACATCCCGTTCACCGTCGGAGGCGGCATCTCGTCGGTCGACGACGCCTCCAGGCTGCTCGACGCCGGAGCCGACAAGATCACCCTTAACAGCGCCGCCGTGGCTAACCCCGCACTGATCGACGCTATCGCCGCCAGATACGGCTCGCAGTTCGTCGTCGCGGCCATCGACGCCCGGACCGTCGACGGCCGCTGGGTCGTCACGACCCACGGAGGCCGGCGCCCCACCCAGCGCGAACTCTTCGCCTGGGCCGCCGAGGCCGCCGACCGCGGCGCGGGCGAAATCCTCTTCACCTCGATGGACCACGACGGCACGAAGAACGGCTACCCGTGCGACACCTTCGCGCGGCTGGCGGAACTGCCCGTCCCGATCATCGCCTCGGGCGGCGCGGGCACGGCGGACCACATCGCCGACGTGCTGACCCTCGGCCGTGCCGACGCGGCGCTGGCCGCCAGCATCTTCCATTACAACGAGATTCCGATCCTCGTATTGAAGCGGGAGTTGAAGAAACGCAACATAAACGTCAGATTATAAAACCACTATGAAAATCGAAGGAAAACCGTTTTCGGCGTTCGACGCCGCAAAACTCCCCGGCGGACTCGTCCCCGCCGTCATTCAGGACGACCGCACCCTCCAGGTCCTCATGCTGGGCTACATGAACCGCGAAGCCTATGAAAAAAGCCTCGCCGAAGGCCGCGTCACGTTTTACAGCCGCTCGCGCCAGCGTCTCTGGACCAAGGGCGAGACCAGCGGCAACTGGCTCGACATCGTGTCGGTGGCCGCCGACTGCGACTGCGACACGCTGCTCATCCGCGTCATCCCCCACGGCCCGACCTGCCACACGGGGTCGAAAACCTGCTTCGGAGAGGCCGTGCCCGAAACCGAAGGTTTCATCCGCTACCTGCAAAGCGTCATCCGGGGACGTCACGCCGAGATGCCCGAAGGCTCCTACACCTCGAAGCTCTTCAACCGCGGCGTGAACAAGATCGCGCAGAAGGTCGGCGAGGAGGCTGTGGAGACCGTCATCGAGGCCGTGGCCCAGAACCGCGAGGCGATGATCTACGAGGCTTCGGACCTCGTCTACCACCTGCTCGTGCTGCTCGAAGCCACCGGATGCTCGATCGCCGACCTCGAAAAAGAGTTGGCGCGCAGGCACTCCTGACCCCTCCCGGAAGCGTTCCGACACCCGAAAAAGCCGCTTCTGGCGAAAGAATGTAACGAATTGTTTGCCTTTTTCGCCCGAAGCGCTTATTTTTGCAATCGAACACCGTCAGCATCAGCGTCAAAGACTGCATGAAAACCGTAATCACATCCGAATACGAAGCCCTGTTCCGCCAACATTTCCGGCTGGCGACGCTCTATGCCGAACGCATCGTCGGTTCGGCACACGAAGCCGAGGACATCGTGCAGGAGGTCTTCATCGCGCTGCTCGACGTCGATTTCAGCCAGATCCGCCAGAAGGAGAGCTATCTCTACCGCTGCGTGCGCAACGCGGCGCTCGACCACCTGCACGCCCGGATGAAGAACCGCTTCTACGACATCAACTCGAAGGAGACGGTGCGCCTGGCCGCCGAAGAGAACGCCCCCGGCGACGAACAGGCTATGATCGAGCAGATTGCGGCCATCTACCGCCGGATCGAGGCGCTGCCCGAACAGGGACGCCGCATCTTCAAGATGATCTGCATCGAGCACAAAAGCTACGTCGAGACGGCCCGCCTGCTTTCGCTCTCGCTCCACACCGTGAAGACCCACATGTCGCGCTCGTTCAAAGCCCTGCGCAAAATGTCGATGTTCTTCCTCACGCTTTTTTAGGTCCCGGACAGCCGGAGTCCGCCCCCCCCGAATCCGATTTTAATCCGACCCGATTTCGCCCCGCCGCACCGAAAGGACGAAATCCCGATTCCGCTTTTGTGTTACAATCCGTAACCCATCTGCAAATTTTTCACAAAAAAACGCCGGCATTGTATGTCCGGCGTTCGTTTTTTCGGTCTATTCCATAGGAAACGTTGTTTCCGGCCGCACCGACCAACCTGAAAACACGGAAAACGACATGAGTTTCGAAAACCAGATCAAAGAAATACTCAAAGCCCGCCTCGAGGGAACCGCCACCGAAGAGGAACTGGCGATCCTCCGGGAGTGGCTCGACCGCTCGCCGCAGAACCGGGAGTTGGCGGAACTGCTGGAGGAGTCGGCGGAGAACCTTCCGCTGCTGGGCCGGATATACGGCTACGACGAACAGCGCGTATGGGGCAACATCCGCAAGGCGGCCCGCAGGCGCCGGATGCGCATGCTGGCTGCCACGGCCCGGAAATACGCGGCGGTCGCCGCCGTGGCGGCGCTGCTGGCCGGCGGCGGCTGGTGGACGCTCGGCCGCCGGGCCGAACGGCTCGCACGGCAGGCTTACATCGAGCAGCTGACGCCCGGGGTACGGGGCGCCGTGCTGACCCTTTCGTCGGGCGAGAACGTCGCGCTCGAAGCGGGCGGGCGGCGGATGCTCGTCGAACAGGACGGCACGCGCCTCGAGATCGCCGGCGAGGAGCTGGCCTACCACAAGGTGGAGGCCGAGCAGGAGATTCCGATGACGAACACCGTCACCGTACCGCGCGGCAAGGAGTTCTCGCTCCGCCTCTCGGACGGCACGCAGGTATGGCTCAACTCCGAGTCGAGCCTCGTCTTCCCGGTCCGCTTCGGCGACGGGCCGCGCGAGGTAACCGTGACGGGCGAAGCCTACTTCGACGTGGCGCACGACGCCTCGCGGCGGTTCGTGGTCCACGCCGACACGGTTTCCGTAAGCGTCTACGGCACGGCGTTCAACATCTCGTCCTACGCCGACGAGGGCGCGATCGAGACCACGCTCGTGAGGGGCAGCGTCGAGGTGCGGAGCGGACACCGCCGCGCAATGCTCCAGCCGGGCCAGCAGGCCCGCGTGGGGCGCGAAGGGGCTATCTTCGACGTGCGGCAGGTCGCCGCCGAAGATTACGCCGCCTGGACCCGGGGACTGTTCACCTTCAACGACGAGACGATCGCCTCGATATGCCGCAAACTCTCGCGCTGGTACGGCGTGGAGATCGTCCCGCGGGGCGTCGACGCCGACAAGGTGCGCTACACGGGCGTCGTGAAACGCTACGAAACCTTTGCCGAAATGGCCCGTCTGCTGGCGCGCACCGATCAGATACGCGCCGATGTCGAGGAGGGGAAGATCGTGCTCTGCATCGACCGTGACGACGATTGATGCCGGTTAGTTGGGAAGCCGCCCGACGGGGCGGCATTCGTGTCACTTAAAACACAGCTATTATGAGGAAACTTTACCTATCAGTATCGCACCGAAGGCCATGGCTTGCCGTGTGCATGTGGCTGCTGGCGATTTCCGTCTGGGGCGCGCCCCGGCAGGCGACGGCGAGCGAAGCCTACCAGCAGCGCAGGGAACGCATCTCCGTATCGTTCCGCAACGCGTCGCTGGCCGAAGTTCTCCAACGGATCAAACAGCAGACGGGATATTACATCCTCTATAATAGCGACGCCGTGCGGGGAATCGGCGGCATCTCCTTCAGCAAGGCCGACGCCCCGGTGCGCGAAGTGCTCGACGAAGCGCTGCGCGGCACGCGGCTCGAATACTCGATCGACGACGACACGATCGTGATCCGTGGCCGAAGCGGGGGGGGGAACGCCTCCGCCCCGCAGAAAGCCCCGGACAAGGTCGTCAGCGGACGTGTGACGGACACGGCCGGCGCGCCGCTCGTGGGCGTGAACATCCTGATCCAGGGGACCGCCACGGGAGTCGTGTCGGGGTCCGACGGCGGATTCTCGATCCGCATGCCCGAGGGCCGCGACAACCTGATCTTCTCCCACATCGGCTACGTCTCGCAAACGCTTCCCTCGGCACAGACCAGACTGGTCAGGCTGGTGCAGGACGAACAGGAGATCGAAAACGTCGTGGTGACCGGCATCTTCACCCGCAAGAAGGAGAGCTACACGGGTTCGGCCACGACCATCACGTCGGGCCAGCTGGCCCGCGTGAGTAACCGCAACGTCTTCGAGAGCCTGAAAAACATCGAGCCATCGCTCTACATCATGGACAACACGCTGATGGGCTCCGACCCCAACACGCTGCCGGACATGCAGCTGCGCGGTATCACCACCTTCCCCTCGGAATCCACGGGCGTCAATATCAAGGGCAACTACCAGAACCGCCCCAACCAGCCGCTGTTCATCCTCGACGGGTTCGAAACCACGGCCGAGAAGGTGATGGACATGGACATGACCCGTATCGAGAGCATCACCATCCTCAAGGACGCCGCGGCCAAGGCGCTCTACGGCTCGAAGGCCGCCAACGGCGTCATCGTCATCGAGACCAAACGCCTGGCCGGCAATCAGGAGCTGGTGACCTACACCGGAAGCATCGAGGTGTCGATGCCCGACCTGACGAGCTACAACCTCTGCAACGCCTGGGAGAAGCTCGAGGCCGAGCGCATCGAGGGCGTCTACACCTCGGCGAATCCCCAGACGCAGGTGGATCTCACCAAACGCTACAACGCACTCAAAGCGCAGGTGCTCGGCGGACTGGACACCTACTGGCTCGCAAAACCCCTGCGCACGGGCGTCGGCCACAAACACACCCTCTCGGTCGAACTGGGCGACAGCCGCAAGCTGCGGGCGATGATCGACTTCTCGTACAACAACGTGGCGGGCGTGATGAAGGGTTCGGAGCGCACGGTGCTCTCGGGCGACGTGAACGTTTCGTACCGCAAGAAAAACTTCCTGTTCCGCAACATATTGAGCGTCAGCAACACCAGGAGCGACAACTCGCCGTGGGGCGATTTCGGGGACTACGCCCGGATGAATCCTTACTGGAGCGCCGTCGATCCCCAGACGGGCCAGATCGCCCGCTGGGCCTACGACGAAGTGGCCAACCCGATGTACGACGCCACGCTCGGAACGCTCGACCGCGAGACCTACACCAGCGTGACGGACAACTTCTACGCCGAATGGCAGGCCACCGAGGCGCTGAAACTCACCGCCCGCCTCGGCATCGCCGTAAAGCGCAGCGACGCCGACGAATTCTATCCGGCCAAGCATTCGAAATTCGCCACCTCGGCCTACGAAAGCACGAGCATGCAGCTGCGCAAAGGCTCCTACCAGCTCGACAACGGCAAGAGCAGCGACATTTCGGGCGAAATCTACGCCAACTACGCCAAAAACTGGGGCAGACACTACCTCTACGTCAACGCCGGCGGCCGGATCGCCGAAAACACGTACAGCGCCTACCAGCACTACGCCGAGGGATTCCCCAACAGCCAGACGGCCGACATCACCTTCGCCCGGCAGTACGCCCAGGACAAAAAGCCCGTCGGCATCTCGTCGATCACGCGCGAAATCAGTTTCCTGGGAACCGCGTCGTACAGCTACGACGACCGTTACAACGTCGACCTCACGTTCCGCGAAAGCGCCTCGTCGCTCTACGGCGCCGACAACCGCTGGTCGTCGGCATGGAGCGCCAGCGTGGCGTGGAACCTCCACAACGAACCCTTCCTGCGCGATCAGGACGTTTTGAAACAATTCAAGATCCGCGCCTCGGCCGGACTGACGGGCAACCAGAACTACGACACCAACGAAGTGCTGGCCACCTATCTCTACTACACCGGGGCCACCTACCACGGACAGACGGGCGCCTACCTCTCGAAGATGCCCAACCCCGCCCTCAAATGGGAACAGCGCATGGACTACAACGTGGGCGCCGACATTACGATCCACCGCGCAACGATCGCCTTCGACTACTACAACTCGGTGACCGAGAACATGCTCACCGACGTGGCAATCCCCATCTCCACGGGTTTCGACACCGTGAAGGACAACCTGGGCAAGGTCCGCAACCGCGGCATCGAGGCCAAATTGAGCTATACGCTCTGGCAGGGCAAACAGGGCTTTTTCAACCTCTTCGGCTCGATCGCCTATAACAAGAACATCATCATCAACCTCTCCGAAAGCCTCAAGGCCTACAACGAAAAGATGATGGCCCAGGCGCAGGACAAGAGCAACTCGACGCCCGTGCTGATCTATCAGGACGGAATGCCGATGAACGCCATCTGGGCCGTGCCGTCGCTGGGCATCGACCCCACGACGGGTCAGGAAATCTACGTCAGGAAGGACGGCACGCTGACCTACGAGTACGACGCGCAGGATCAGGTCGTGGCCGGCATCAGCGACCCCAAGTACCGCGGCAACTTCGGCTTCGCGGCCGAATACAAGGGCTTCGGGTTAAGCGCCACCTGCACCTTCCTCGGCGGCGGGCAGCGGTACAACACCACGCTGGTCAACAAGGTCGAGAACGTCGACATCCACTACAACGTCGACCGCCGCGTGCTCTACGGCCGCTGGCAGACTCCGGGCCAGAACGCCATGTTCAAGAAACTCGGCTCCTACACCGACGAAAACGGCAAGCAGCACGACGAAAAGACCCGGGCCACGACGCGCTTCGTGCAGGACAACAACGAGCTGACGTTCTCGTCGCTGAGCCTCTATTACGAGTTCAACCCGCGGCTGATCAGCAAAATCCGCCTCAAGCGGCTCAAGCTGGCCTTTTACATGAACAACATCGCCACGCTCTCGTCGATCCGCATCGAGCGCGGCACGACCTATCCCTTCGCACGGAGCATGTCGCTCCAGCTGACCGGAACCTTCTAACACAAACCACCGAAGCCATGAAAAACAGCATCAAATACCTCCTTCTGTCCGCCGCAGCCCTCGCAGCCGTCTCGTGCGAGAGCTGGCTCGACGTGACGCCCCCGTCGGAAATCCGCGCCGAGGACCACTACTCCTCGGCCGAAGGCTTCCAGCAGACGCTCATCGGCTGCTACCTCGCCATGGGCGAAACCGACCTCTACGGCGAAAACCTGACGTGGCACATGGTCGAAATGCTGGGCCGCCAGTACGACGCCCGCAAGAACACCGCCGCGGACGACTACGACCTCGACCGCTACAACTACAAAACCACGAAATCCACCGAAGTGATCGAAAAGGTCTGGGAGAAATCCTACTCGGTGATCGCCAACGTCAACGACGCCCTCGACCACATCGACCGCCGGAAGGACGGACTCGACTCGGTCAACTACCGCATCATCAAGGGCGAACTGCTCGCCGTGAGGGCCTACATCCACTTCGACCTGATACGCCTGTTCGGGTGCAGCGACCTGGCCGGACGCACCGACCTGGAGAGCCGTCACACGGTCCCCTACCTGACGAGCGTCGACAAGGACGCGGCGCCGCAGCTGACCTACGCCGAGACGCTCCGCCGCATGATCGCCGACCTCACGGAGGCCGCCCGCCTGCTGGAGATCGACCCCATCCGGGCCAGGTATCCCGAAAGCATCTATACCGAAGCCAACGTCGACAAATTCTACGATTACCGCTACATGCACCTGAACTACTTCGCCGTCAAGGCCCTGCTGGCGCGCGTCTGCATGTGGGAAGGCAGCGACGAAAACAAACACACCGCGTTGCTGGCCGCCCTCGAAGTGATCGACGACCCGGCATCGGTCGGAATCGCCGGCGGGCTGACGCTGCGCACGTTCACCGACTCCGCCAAGGCCCCCACGACCGAGATGTGCTTCCCGAGCGAACATATCTTCGCGCTCGGCGTCACGGACATGGCCAAGAAGATCGCAAGCAACCTCAACCGCGAATATTCGGAACAGGACCGCCAGTACCGCACGCTGTGCATCAAGAACTCGGTCGCCGACGATCTTTTCGAAATCAAGGGCGCCGGCATCTCCGACTGCCGCTACAAACAGCTCTACCACAACACCGACTACTGGCCCGAGGGGACCAAGACCCCTTCGAAGCTCTATCAGCAGACCTCGACGGGCGCCGACTACCGCCACAAGGACCTGATGCCGCTGATCCGCCTGCCGGAGATGTACTACATCGCCGCCGAGTGCCGCATCTCCGGTCCGGACAAGGACCTCGGCGAAGCCCGCAGCCTGTTGCAGGAGGTGCGCAAGGCCCGCGCGGTCTACGAAGAACTGGATGCCGACCTCGACGAGGCGGGCCTGATGGCCCAGCTCGAAAAGGAGTACCGCAAGGAGTTCATCTGCGAAGGCGTGGTCTTCTATTTCTACAAGCGGCTGGGCTACGAGAAACTGCCCCGCCAGAGCGACGTGATGAGCGGCAGCAAGGTCATCGACGACGCCGTCTACATGCTGCCCTACCCCGATTTCGAAATACAGTCGGGACGCGTACAGTAAGTCGAACGATTAATTGTTGAGAAGCATGAAAAAACTGATCTGCATACTGCTGGCCGCGGCGACGGCGGCCGGCTGCGAAAAGGACGACCCGACACGCTACGACATGTCGCAGGGAAGGGTCTGCTTCCCGGGGGCTGCGCCCAACGAAACGGCCGAATATCCCGGATACTCGAATTCCGACAGCACGTTCTACGCCTCGATGACCTTCAAGCAGCAGCCCGAAGGGGTCGCCGAGGCGGTGATCGAGGTCCCGGTGAAACTCATCGGCGGGGCCTCCGGCTCCGACCGGAAAATCGGCGTCCGCGTTCTCGAAGAGGGAACCACGGCGCAGCCCGGACAGTACGAAATCCTCGGCGCGGAGGTTCCGGCCGGGAAGACCTACGGCGCCATCCGCATCGAGGTCGCCAAATCGGCCGAACTCGACACGCAGCAGCGCGAACTGACGCTCTGCCTGACCGATTCGCCCGACCTCCGGGTGGGACCGGACCGCTACCTGAAAGCCAACGTCTCGTGGCACAACATGCTGCCGCGGCCCGCGACGACCAAGCAGTGGTCCACCTACAACGCCTTCATCGAATCGGAGGCATCTTCGGGCAGCTCGTCGACGGAGGCTTACAGCCAGGCCGGCCACCAGCTGCTGCTGGACATCTTCGGCTGGGAGGTGTTCCCCGACTGGGGACCCGATTACAGCTACTACATCGACGCCTGGCGCGCCAGGGCACAGGCCTGGTACGACGAATGGAAGGCCGCCAACCCCGGGCAAAAACGCATCCACGAATCAGGCTCCATGAAGGGCCGGGAGGTAACGATCCGCACCAAGTAAACGACGAACGACCATGAGAAAACACACCCTATATCTGTTGCTGGCAGGCTGGGGCCTGCTCGCCGCGTCGTGCTACGACGACAAAAGCACGTTGCAGACCACCCATATCCCGCCCGTGGAGATCGAAGTGCCGGAAGCCATCGCCTCGCAGCTGACGGTGGTGCACAACGCACGGCTCGACATCACGGGCATCCGCATCACCAAAGACGGCCGGGAGAATCCCGAGGAGCTTACCTACGAATGGACGGTGAGTCAGACCGACAACGACTCGGAGGCGATTTCGCTCGCCACGACGCGCGAGTTCCACGAAGTGATCGACCTGCCGATCTCCTCGAAAGGCTACCTGTTCCTGCTGACGGTCACCGACACCGCCCACGACCTGAAGTACCAGTACAAGTGGACGCTCATCGTGACGGCCCAATTCAACGAAGGGCTTGTGGTGGCCTACACCCGGGACGGAACCACCTCGGACCTGGGACTGATCATGCACCCGCAGCTGACCGAGACCTACTCGGGCGCGGAGCAGGGAACCGTCGAAAAGGAGCTGATCAGCCGGCGCAACGGCAGTCCGTTCCCCTCGGCGGTCACCCACATGCTCTACACCTACGACAAAACCGACAAGAAAAACATCCTCTGGGTGTCGACCGACGACGACCTGATGCGCGTGGAGACCGATTATTACGAAATCCTGGGCCATAAGGAGGATGCGTTCGTCTACCTGCCCGGAAAGCTCGACATCCGGAGCCTGCTCAACACCTACCAGTGCACGATGATCCTCAACGACGGCGACATTTACGAAACGCTGCTCAGCCGCGGCCGGATCTCGACGCCCGTCAGCGGAACCGAAACCATGACCGTCGACAACGGCGTCGTTTCGGCCCACTCCGCTCCGGGCAGCACCCGCAAACCCAGCACGATCTTCTACAACCGGGAACAGGGCAAGTTCTGCTACGGCTACAACCAGACGTTCTACGCCTGCGGCAGCGTGGGTTCGTCGCCCTTCGACCCGGGGAACGCCCCCGGCCTGCGGTGCATCGCGGGCGGCATCAGCATCGACAACGCCACCCACACCCTGCTGATGCGGAAAGCCGACGGCAACCATGCGCTCTACACCTTCGGCAACTACTCCGCTTCGGCCGGCGCACCCGCCGCCAAGCTGATCTACGACATCCCCGCGGAGGCCAACGCCCTCATCGCCGAAGCCGTGAGCTTCGTCTTCTCGCGATTCGACCCGATCCTCTACATCGCCACCCGCAGCGCCATCTACAAGGTGATCTTCACGACGGGCAGCGTCAATTTCGACCCGGCGCCCGTCTTCACGGCCCCTGCGGGCGAGCACATCACCCTGGCCCGTCTCTACCTGCAAGGCTACTACGCCATGGAGAACTACGACGGCTCGTCGACCCTTCCGAGCAACGCCTCGCTGGCATGGAGCAGCCGCGCGGTGACGGTGGTCACCTCGAAGGACGACGGGAACGACAAGATACACGTCGTGCCGCAGATCAACTTCGGCAGCGGACAGCTCGACCAGCCGAACGCGCTGGTGTTCGACGGCTTCGGCAAGATACTCGACTTCACCGTCGCCGGGCTTTACAAGTAGCCCGCACCGGCGTCGAAACACGCCCCATGCCGCAGATGTTTTCAGAGCGTCTGCGGCATTTTTTTACTTTTTTGATTATATTTGCCTCGGTTTCACCCCCGAAAAGCGGCGGAAACCGCCCAAAACAAAAAAGCATCAGGACGGACCCGACAAATGCACAGCGAATCCAAACGGTATGATTTCGAACGGCTCTACATCGACTGCCAACCCCGGCTGACGGCCTATGCGCTGCGGTTCGTCAACAACCCCATCGAGGCGCAGGACCTGGTTCACGACTGCTTCATGGCGCTGTGGGACCGGCAAGCCCCCCTCGACCCCGAAGAGGCCCGCATGCTGCTGTTCGCCATGACCCGCAACCGATGCCTCAATTACCTGAAGCACAAAAGCATCGTCGACAAATACACGATCAGCTGCCTGGCCCGGGCGAAAATCGGGGAGGAGCGTCTTTACAACTACGATTTCTCCTTCGCCGAAAACGGGCATCCCTACCTGTACCAGGAGTTGGAACAGCAGATACAGCGCATCATGGACTCGCTGCCCGAACGCTGCCGCGAAGTGTTTTTCCTCAGCCGGTTCCAGGGGTTGAAGAACCGGGAAATAGCCGAACGGCTCCACATCTCCCTGCATACGGTCGAGCGGCACATCCAGCGCGCCCTGCGCATCTTCGCCGAAGCCCTCGAACGCGAACAATCCATTTACCTGCAAATACTGATCCTCGCCTGGCTGATGAACCAGCCGTCCTGAAGCCTTCCAGAGGCGAATTTCAAAAAATATGCGATTTTTTCCGGAACCGGGGGGGGGTAAAATCCGCCCCGATTGTTGTATGTATGTATGCGTACAACAACCGACCCCATGAACGAAAGCCTGAAAGAACTCGCCGTCCGCTATTTCGAAGGACCCATCGCCCCCGAAGAAGAGTGCGAACTCTTCGGATTCCTCGCCGCCTCGCCGGAAAACGCCGCCCTGATGCGCGAATGGGAACGCGAATGGAAGCAACGGCACGTGCCGTCGGCCGACGTCCTCCGTTCGCTCGCCCGGCTCAACGGAAAAATAGAACGGCGCGAGAACCGAATCCGCGCCCGCCGGCGCTGGCTGCGGTTCTCGGCGGCAGCAGCCGTGCTCATCCTGATCTCGGCCTTCACCACCCGGCACCTCATACACACCGAAGACCCCGTGCAAATGTTCTCCGTACAGGCTCCCCAGGGAACCAACAGCCGCATATCGCTGCCCGACGGCAGCCAGGTGTGGCTCAACGCCGGATCGACCCTGAACTACCGGTCGGATTTCAACCGCTCGTCGCGCGACATCGGCCTTTCGGGCGAAGCCTACTTCGAGGTGGCCCGCAACGCCGACCTCCCCTTCCGGGTGCAGGCCCGGGGCTGCACGTTCACCGTGCTGGGCACCCGGTTCAACATCTCGGCCTACGACGAAGACCCCGACGTATTGGCCGCGCTGATGGAAGGCTCGCTGCAATTCGAATCGTCCCGCAGCACGGAAACGATGGTTCCGGGCGACCTGATCACCTACGACTGCCGGACGATGGAGGCGTCGCGCAGGCAGGTCGACACCGACCAGTTCCGCAGCTGGATCGACGGCATCATCCGCTACGACGCGATCTCCCTCCCGGCCCTGCTCCGGCGGCTCGCCCGCGAATACGACGTGAAGATCGAACTCTGCACCGACGCGTTCGACGACAAGACCTTCCGCATATCAATCACCGAGGCGCAGGACATCGAATCAATCATGGGCGGGTTGTGCGACATCCTGCCGATCAGCGTCAGGCGCGACACCTGCGGTTACCGCGTCGACAGCCGCCCCCGAAAAACCGAACCCTGAAAAAACTTCTTTCCAAACAAACCTAAATCTTAAAACTTATGCATGTAAATCTCCTATTCAAGAAGATTGCAGCGTTGATCCCGTGCCTGCTGCTGACAGTCGCCCTCAACGCGCAAACCGTCACCAAAGCCTTCCGGAGCGTTCCGCTGAAAACGGTGCTGGAAGAGGTGGAGCGGCAAACCGGCTACTCGATCCTCTTCGAAAACGAGGACGTCGACGTCAGCAGGCCGGTCACGGCAACGTTCAAGGACGCGACGCTTCAGACCGTGCTCGACACGGTGCTCGACAAATCGCTGCGCTATACCGTCAAAGGGGGGGGGAAACTGGTCACCATCTCCCGCCGCTCGCCGGTCTCCGCCCCGACGGCCCCGAACGGGGAGATGACCGTCGCCGGAACGGTCATCTCCTCGGCCGACAACCAGCCCATCGTCGGAGCCAACATCTATGTTGAGGGCACGAACGTCGGCACGACCACCGACGCCGGCGGCAACTACAAACTGACCGTGCCCGCTTCGGCCAAGACGGTCACCGTTTCGTTCCTGGGCTACGACACCAAGAAAATTTCCGTCCGGGACATCCACCTCTTCAAACTCATCACGCTGGCCGACGCTTCGAACAAACTCGAAGACGTGGTGGTGGTCGGCTTCGGCGTGCAGAAGAAAGAGTCGCTCGTGGGCGCCGTGCAGTCGGTCAAGCCGAGCGACCTGCAAACCTCGTCGAGCAACCTCTCGACCTCGTTCAGCGGCAAGATCGCCGGCGTGATCGCCGTGCAGAAATCGGGCGAGCCGGGCGCCGACGGCGCCAATTTCTGGATCCGCGGAATCTCGACCTTCGGATCGGGACAGTCGCCGCTGCTGATCCTCGACGGCGTGGAAATCACCAACCAGATGCTCAACAACATCCCGCCCGAGACCATCGAGTCGTTCTCGGTGCTCAAGGACGCCACGGCCACGGCCCTCTACGGTTCGCGCGGAGCCAACGGCGTGATGATCATCACCACGAAAAACGGCCGCGACTCGGAGAAAATGACCATCAACCTGCGCGCCGAGTTCGGCGCCTCGGCCCCGACCCGCGTTCCGAAGGTCGCCGACGGCATCACCTACATGGAGACCTTCAACGAGGCCCGCACCACGCGCGGCGAAAAGCCCTATTACAGCAACGAGAAGATCATGGGAACCAAACTGGGACTCGACCCCTACGTCTACCCCAACGTCGACTGGTACGACATGCTGTTCAAGGACTGCACCTTCAACCAGAACTTCAACTTCAACATGACGGGCGGAGCCAAGAAGATCGACTACTTCCTCAACGCCTCGGTCTACAACGAGAACGGCATCATGCGCAAGCCCGAAGCCTCGAAATTCGACACCAACATCAACGCCCAGAAATACCTGTTCCAGGCCAATGTCTCGGCCGACGCCACCAAGACCACCCGCGTATCGCTGAAGATGAACACCCAGCTGCACTACCGCCACGCCCCGATCCAGAGCGTCTCTGACCTCTTCGCCTACGCCATGACCGGCATGCCCTGCGAATTCCCCGCGACGCTGCCCGGCGAGGAATCGGACACGTTCGTGCGCTTCGGAACCAACAACGCCTGGAACAGCGGCTTCTTCACCAACCCCTACGCCCAGCTGTGCCGCGGCTACGGCGACCAGTTCCGCGGCCACTTCACCTCGGCGCTGACCGTCAACCAGAACCTCGACTTCATCACCAAGGGCCTGAGCGCAACGGGCATGGCGACCTTCTACAACCGCGTCTACTCGGCCGTCTACCGTTCGTTCACGCCGTTCATGTACCAGCTGACCGACTACAATATCGACGAGGCGGGCAATTACAGCTACACCAGCAACTCGACCAACACCGGAACCACCTACCTGGGCACGACGCGCGGCAAGGACGGTTACCGCGAGCTGGCGTTCCAGGCCAAGATCGACTACGCCCGCACGTTCGGCAAACACGATGTCGGAGCGACGATCGTCTACATGCAGAAGGAGCGCAACATGAACATCTCGGACGAGCAGGAGTACGCCGCGCTGCCCTACCGCCAGCAGGGACTCGCCGGACGCGTCACCTACGGCTTCGACAAACGCTACCTGTTCGAAGCCAACTTCGGCTACAACGGCTCGGAGAACTTCGCCGCGGGCAAACGCTTCGGATTCTTCCCGTCGGTGGCCGTGGGCTGGGTGATTTCGAACGAGCCGTTCTGGAAGGGGATCAAGGAACAGGTCAACCTGTTCAAACTCCGCGCTTCGTACGGACTGGTCGGCAACGACGTGATCTCGAAGGATTATGCGGACCGCTTCCCCTACCTCACGACCGTCGACATGGGACAGGGCTACGACGTCTATATCGGCAACAACTTCGAGCGTAAGTACGGTCCCATCCTCTCCGTCTACGGCAACCCCAACGCCACGTGGGAGGAGAGCCGCAAACTCGACATCGGCGTGGAGATCGGCCTGTTCGACAGCCTGAACATCATCTTCGACTGGTTCAAGGAGAAACGCTCGGGCATCTTCATGCAGCGCACGTCGCTGCCCTCGACCTTCGGCATGTCGGGCATCACGCCGTGGGCCAACATCGGCAAGGTCGACAACAGCGGCGTCGACATCTCGGTCGACTACAACAAGGCCTTCTCGAAGGACCTGATCCTCTCGCTGCGCGGCACGTTCACCTACGCCCACAACGAGATCGTCGAAATGGACGAACCCAAATACAAATGGGCCTACCAGTACAAGGCCGGACATCCGATCAACTCGATCCAATGCCTGATCGCCGAAGGGCTTTTCAGGGACGAGGAAGAGATCGCCTCCTCGCCCTCGCAGGACATCTACGCCACGACCTACCCCATCCGCCCGGGCGACGTGAAATACCGCGACCTGAACGATGACAAGATCATCGACGACAACGACATGTGCTGGACGGGCAACCCGACCGTCCCGGAGATCATCTACGGATTCGGCTTTTCGCTCAAATACAAGGGATTCGACTGCTCGGCCTTCTTCCAGGGACAGGGCAAGGTGTCGATCCTCATGTACAACTACCACCCCTTCGCGACAGCCGCGACGCCCGGTTCGGGACTGATGCAGTGGATCGCCGACGAACACTGGAGCGAGGACGACCCCAATCCCAAGGCTCTCTACCCGCGCCTGTCGCCGCTGTGGAACAACAACAACACCAAGGCCAGCACGCTCTACGTGCGCAACGGCAAGATGCTGCGCCTGAAGACCGCCGAGATCGGCTACACCTACAAGAAAATGCGCGTCTACGTCTCGGGAACCAACCTGCTGACCTTCGCCCCGTTCAAGTACTGGGACCCCGAAAAGGGTTCGGGCAACGGCCTGGGATACCCGCTCCAGCGGACGTACAACCTCGGATTCCAGTTCAATTTCTAACCCAAACACAGCAAAAGACCATGAAAAAGATAATCTTCGCACTTTCACTGCTGCTGCTATGCTCCTGCTCCTACCTCGACGTGGTGCCCGAAGGCAAAGCCACCGAAGAGGATATCTGGAAAACGGAGGAGCAGGCCGAGAACTACCGCTACTACATGCAGACCTACATGCCCAACCTGATCGGGTACGACTGGTCGCCCGACCAGTTCGCCGGCGACGACTTCATCACCGGAGCGCGCGGCACGACCTACTATTTTTCGAGCAAGAGCCTGCTCTACGGCGAGGAGAACGCCAACCTGACCTATTTCGGCCGCTGGGCCCCGAACTGCACCAGCGGCGGCACGAACTACGACATCTACCGCGGCATACGCTACTGTTTCTACCTGCTGGACAACATCTACAAAGTTCCCGCAGTCTCGCAGGAAAACGCCGACCGCTACGCGGGCGAAGCGTGGTTCCTCGTGGGATATTACCACCAGTGCCTGCTCGAATACTACGGACCGATCGTACTGGTCAAGAAGTTCATTCCCATCGACGCGCCCGAATCGGAGATCCTCACTCCGCGGACGCCTTACGACGAGTGCGTGAAGTACATCGCCGAGTGTTACGACCGGGCCGCCGGGCTGCTGCCCGACGTGGTCGGCGAGTCCGAACTGGGACTTCCCACGAAAATGGCCGCGCTCAGCTACAAGGCCCGCCTGCTGCTCTACGCCGCCTCGCCGCTGGTCAACGGCAATCCCGACTACATAGGGTTCAACAACCCCGACGGCACGCCCCTGATGAGCACGACCTACGATCCGGAAAAGTGGAAACGGGCGCTGGACGCGGCAGCGGCGGCGATCGCCCTCGCGGACGAGATCAATCCCGACACGAAAAAGCCGAAATACGACCTCTACACCTCGGCCGATTCGAGCCTGCCCGACGACGAACGCGGCCGCAAGAACTACCACGACACCTTCGTCGAAGAGCCTTGGAACGGAGCCGAATTCATCCTGGCCAAAGGCGCGCAGAGCGGCATTCAGGCTTTGCAGCGCTACGGCGGACCGCGTTCGATCAAGGGCAACATGTCGAAAGGCTGGAAAACGACTCTCGTGCCGACGATGGAGGCCGTCGAGATGTACTACACCAAGAACGGGCTGCCGCTCGACGTCGACCCGCTGACCAAGGACGAGGACCTGTACAGCGTCGCCCCGGGCGACAACACCGCCCGCCTGCACCGCAACCGCGAACCCCGCTTCTACGCCTCGATCGGTTTCGACCGCGGCACGTTCGAGATCGACGACAAAATCCTCACGCTCCAGCTCCGCGGCGGCGAACTGCACGGCTCGACGCTCAAGGAGACCGACGAATACCAGAGCTGCACGGGTTACCTCTGCCAGAAATGGATTCACAAATCGAGCACCTACAACCAGTCGAAGAACTCCTACAACTACCGCAAATACGCCTATCCCTACCTGCGGCTTCCGGAACTGTTCTACAACTACGCCGAAGCGGACTTCGAATACAACGGGTCGTTGAGCCCCTTGAGCCTCGAATACCTCAACCGGGTGCGCAAACGCTGCGGGCTGCCCCGCTTCCAGGATTCGTGGGCCTTGGTGGGCGGCATTCCCTCGGGCAGCGAACTGCGCAAGGTGCTGCACCAGGAGCGTTCGATCGAATTCCTGTTCGAAGGACGCCGTTTCCACGACCTGCGCCGCTGGAAGGAGGCTCCCGAGGTGATGAACAAGGAACCCCGCTCGTGGAACCGGGACGGCAAGACCCAGGAGGATTTCTACCAGGTGATCCCGGCCAATCAGGGAGGCCGCGTCCGCGTCTTCGAAGCGCCGAAGAGCTACTGGCTGGCCATTCCCATGAGCCAGATCAACAAGAATCCCAACCTGGTGCAGAACCCCGGCTATTAACCCATTGTCACACGCCAAACAACAAGATAAAGAGATGAAAAAACTGCTCTGTTCAATACTCGTCGGCCTGGCCGCACTGTCCGTAACGGGATGCGACGACGACGAAGTGAAAACCCCCGACTTCGCCGTATCGACGGCCCAATGGACCTTCTCCCAACAGGAAGGCATGCAGCGCATGATCGTATCGGCCCCCGGCGCATGGACGCTGACCGGCATTCCCGTCTTCCTGACCGGACTATTCACCATAGGTACTGGTCTGTCTATCCTGCAAACCGTAGCCAATCCTTATGTCACCATACTGGGACCCATAGAGTCGGCAGCCCGGCGTATCAGTATCATGGGGCTATGCAACAAGATAGCCGGAATCATCGCCCCCCTGCTGTTTGCCGCCGTCATCCTGAAATCAACGGATAGCGAATTGTTCGAAGTGCTGAAGAGTAACAGTGTGGCAGGTGCAGAGAAAGACCTCTTGCTGGACGAATTGATACGGAGGGTTATCGTCCCCTACTCGATACTTTCCCTGTTCTTGTTCCTGTTTGGCTGCGCGATACATTTCATCCGGCTGCCCGATCTGAGTAATGAACAGGAAAAAAGTACCCACTCTTCCGGTGACCACAAGTCTATCGGCTCATATCCATACCTTATATTAGGAGTATTCGCCATCTTCTTTCATGTGGCGGCCCAGGTGATTTCCATCGATACGATTATCAGCTATGCCGAAAGTATGGGATTCAATCTGCACGAAGCCAAGATATTCCCCAGCATCACTTTGTCCTGTGCTCTTGTAGGATATTTCATCGGTATCCTGCTGATTCCCCGGTTTGCCAGCCAGCAACGCATGTTCCGTATCTGCACCGTAGGCGGACTGATATTATCGGTCTGTGTACTGGTGATTCCCGGAGAAGTACAGATGTACGGACATGCCACTTCCCTTTCCATCTGGTGCCTGAGCCTGATGGGAGTATGCAACGCACTGATCTATGCCGGAATCTGGCCGCTTGCCATACATGACCTGGGACGCTGGACGAACCTGGGTTCCTCGTTCATGGTGATGGCACTCTGCGGCAACGCTTTCATGCCGGTCATCTATGGACTGATAGCCGATCATTACGGATTACGGATCGGATATATCGTGCTGATTCCCTGCTTCCTTTATTTGATATTTTACGCATTCTACGGATATAAAATCAATCATTGGTCTGAATTATGGAAACTGAAAAAGGACAAATAACCAGAATTTATAACGGTGAAATCATCACTCCGGAACGTAACTTCGGAGTGGGAACCGTACTCATTGCCGAAGGAAAAATTATCGGCATAGAGCCGGGAAACTATGAAGTACCCGGCAGCATAGGTCACGATGCACACGGCGGCTACATCGCCCCGGGCTTCATCGACCTGCACACACACGGCGCAGGTGATTCCGATTTCATGGATTGCACGAAAGAAGACTGCCTCACCATTGCCCGCGAACACCTGCGGCACGGAACTACCTTACTTTATCCTACCACACTGGCTTCGGATAATCAGGAACTGTTTCGCTTCCTCGATATATACGACCGGGTAAAAGATCAGCGTTCGGGTGCCGCTTTCGGTGGTTTACATCTGGAAGGCCCTTACTTTGCCTATGCCTTCAGGGGAGCACAGGATCCGCGTTATCTGCGCAACCCTTCTCCCGAAGAATACATGGAGATATTGGACAGGAGCCAAGATATCGTCCGGTGGAGCATTGCTCCCGAACTTCCGGGGGCACTTGAGTTTGGTGATATACTGCACCGACGTGGCATATTACCTGCCATAGCGCATACAGATGCCATTTATGAAGATGTGGTGGAAGCCGTGAAACACGGTTTTACCCATATCACCCACTTCTACTCCTGCATGAATGGAGTAACCCGCCGGAACGCCTTCCGCTATGCAGGTTGTGTAGAAGCGGGATATTTATTGGACGAAATAACCATTGAACTGATAACGGACGGCGTACATGTTCCGGCACCGCTTATGAAACTGGCAGTAAAGAATAAAGGTGCGGAGAAGATTGCCTTAGTCACCGACTCCATGCGCGGTGCAGGTATGCCCGAAGGGAAAAGCATATTGGGCAGTCGTGCCAAAGGACGCGAAGTACTCATTGAGGACGGAGTAGCCAAGATGCCCGACCGCCAGTCCTTTGCGGGAAGCGTAGCTACGGCCGACCGCTTGGTACGGAATATGTACCGGATGGGAGAACGTCCTCTGGAAGAAGCCGTACGCATGATGACGCTCACCCCCGCCGAAATAATGGGCATTGCGGACAGGAAAGGAAAGATTGCCAAAGGATATGATGCCGACATTGTAATATTCGACCCGGATATCCGCATCAACCGGGTATTCATTAACGGAGAAACATTATTTGAACAACCATGAACATAAAAGAAATTAAGAAAGAAGCTTTACTGGCACGGATATGCGCTACCCGCCAGATTATGGGCGAAGATGCCGCACAAGCAGCAGCCGAAAGTATCAACCAATTATTAAAAGAAAAAGAGGAAATCAATATTCTGTTTGCAGCGGCCCCCTCACAAAACGAGTTTCTGGCCGCCTTGCAGAAGTATGCTCTTCCCTGGAACCGCATCCATGCCTTGCACATGGACGAGTACATCGGTCTGCAAGCGGATGCGCCTCAACGCTTCGGGAATTATCTCAAAGAACACATATTTGCCGCACTTCCCTTCAAGTCTATACATTATTTATATATAGAAGGCGCCTCACCCGAAAACATCTGCACCCACTATGAAGAAGTTTTGCAAAAGCATCCCATCGACATTGTTTTCATGGGAATCGGTGAAAACGGGCACATCGCCTTTAATGACCCGCATGTGGCATTGTTTGATGATCCCCAGCAGGTAAAAGTGGTATTACTGGACGAGGTATGTCGCACACAACAGGTACACGACGGTTGTTTCTCCAGTCTGGAGAAAGTACCCCAACAGGCAGTCACCATTACGATACCGGTTATGATGAAAGCTACCCGTATCTTTTGCATAGTACCGGGAAAGCCGAAGGCGAATGCTGTGAAAGAAACATTATACGGCCCTGTCAGCACCACTTGCCCGGCTTCTATTTTACGTACTCATCCCCATGCGACGCTTTATTGTGACCGGGACAGTGCGTCACTTTTATCCATCTAAAAAATAAAGACCATGAATCATACCCTTCGTTCCATATACAAAAGTTTACTTTTAGTAAGCGTATTCCTGTGCCTGTGTGTTCCGGCCCGTAGCGCAGCCCCTCCTTCCGACTTCAAAGTCAGGGCTTTCTATCTGGATTGCCGTACACAGGTAATGACGGTTTCGGCAATCAAGGAACTGGCGTCCGACCTTTCAAAGAAAGAGATAAATACTCTGCTGATAGAGTATGAAGCAACATTCCCTTTCCAAAAGCATGCCACTTTGTGTAATCAATTGGCATTCAGCCGCAGCGAAGTACAGGATATTGTAAGCTATTGCACTTCGCTCGGCATTGAAGTAATCCCGTTACAGAACTGTTTCGGACATTGCGAATACATATTAAGGCACGACCGGTACGCACATTTGCGTGAAGACAGTAAGGAAGTGTCGCAAGTATGTCCCCTCAAGATAGAAGAAGCTAAAAAGGTATTCCGGGAAATCTTCCGGGAAGTGGCAGAATTGCATCCGTCACCTTATTTCCATATAGGAGCTGACGAAACTTATCTGTTGGGAAGTTGCGCACAATGTTCCCAAGTAAATAAGTCGCGCCTTTTTGTTGACTACATAAAAGCCATGTGCGAGGTGGTCAAGGAAATGGGAAAGAAACCTATCATCTGGGCGGATATTATCCTGATGCACCCCGAAGCCGTTCAAGAGTTACCCAAAGATCTCATCTACGTTGACTGGAATTACGGTTGGGAACCGGACCGCTTCGGTAAACTGGATAATCTGCTGAAGCTCGGTGTAAAGATGTGGGGAGCAGCCTCCCTGCGTTCGGCACCCGACAATACATATCTGACCCAGTGGATGAAGCATTTCAATAACCTGGCTACTTTCCTGCCCTTTGCGCGTGCTCACGGATATGAGGGAATGATAGAAACTTCCTGGTCAACCAGCGGAACTTATGGTTTCCACTATGATAACGGTTGGGAAATAATCAGTATGCAACCCATCCGGCAGGTATATCCCATGTCAGGATTCCAATTGCTGATAGACGCTTATTGCAAAGCGGTCAATTCATCAGAAGCGATTCATGCCGAAACTTTCATAAAAGAGTATGCACAGCAACGCTATGGGCTATCGGAGGACGAAGCGCAAACCTTTCTCAACTATTTCCTGCTTCCCCAAGAGTTAGTCCGTCACGGAAAGGATGCTAAAGGAAAGCCGATAGAACAGGTGATACAGGAATGTGAAGAGTTGAAAAGCAACTTCAACAAGATCGTTCCCCGGAAACAGGGCGGTGAATTCGAACATTATCGCCTGATGCTGGACCTGCGCATCAACTATCTTCAGTACAAAGAAGTGGAGTTCACCTACGAATCTTCGAGATATGATGTATCACAGGCTTCCGGACTTGCCACGCAACTTAAAAAAATCATCGGTGAAGCCGGGAAACTGGACAAACGTTTCATCAAACTCAACAAAGATTATCTGAAACCCGGACAAGCGGAAGAGATCAACGCATTGAGAAATGAGAAGATGAACGAACTCTACCGGACTTTAAGCAGACAGGCCGGTTTGTAGTTTTATTCAATACCGGAAGTATACTTTTGCGTCCGTTTATGTGAAAATTCGAAGATAATCACGTACATTTGCATTTGTACAATCAATTAAATACTAACACCATGAGAAAACTTAACCACGCACTTCTTGCAGGTGCTCTCGCCTTGGCATGCGCTTCGTGTACCGCGGAGAAAGAAGCTAACTACCAAGTGATACCTCTCCCCCAAGAGGTAAGCTTAACCCAAGAAAACCCGTTCAAACTGAACGAAAATGTTCTCATCGCTTATCCGGAAAACAATGCCTTATTGCAACGCAATGCTGAGTTCCTGTCGGAGTACATCCAACAAGCCACGAACTACGCACCGAAAACAAAGGCCATCGCGGCAGGAGAACAAGTGAAAAATGCAATTGTACTGGGACTTGATCCGAGCATTGCAAACAAGGAAGGCTATGTGCTGACTACCACCCCCGAGGGTATCAGCATCAACGGACAAACCGAAAACGGAGTGTTCTATGGCATCCAGACTTTACGCAAATCCATTCCCGCCGAAGCCAAAGGAGCAACCGTCCTGATACCGGCAGGTGAAATTAAGGACGAACCGCGTTTCAGTTATCGTGGCATGCACCTCGACGTAGGACGCCACTTCTTCCCCAAAGAGTTTATAAAGAAATATATAGACTTGCTGGCACTGCACAATATGAATACTTTCCACTGGCACCTGACTGAAGACCAGGGCTGGCGTATTGAGATCAAGAAATATCCCAAACTTACGGAAATAGGTTCTCAGCGCAGTCGTACGGTAATCGGAAGAAACACACAAGAGTATGACAATACGCCGTATGGTGGTTTCTATACACAGGAAGAAGCTAAAGAGATCGTGAAGTATGCGCAGGAACGTTACATTACGGTAATTCCGGAAGTAGACTTGCCCGGACACATGCTTGCTGCATTAGCTGCTTACCCCGAAATGGGATGTACAGGTGGTCCGTACGAAGTATGTCCTCGTTGGGGCGTATTTGAAGACGTACTTTGCATCGGTAATGATAAAACCATGCAATTTCTGGAAAACGTAATGAGTGAAATCATCGAAATATTCCCATCAGAATATGTACATATCGGTGGCGATGAAGCTCCACGTACCCGTTGGGAAAAATGTCCGAAATGCCAGGCACGTATCAAAGCGGAAGGGCTGAAAGCTGATAAAAACCATACCGCAGAAGATCGCCTGCAAAGTTATTGCATGACACGTATCGAGAAGTTCCTGAACAGCAAGGGACGCCGGATTATCGGTTGGGACGAAATTCTGGAAGGCGATGTAGCCCCCAATGCGACAGTAATGTCATGGCGCGGAGCATCCGGAGGCATAGAAGCGGCACAAATGGGACATGATGTAATTATGACGCCCAACACCTATTGTTATTTCGATTATTATCAGACGGCAGACACCAAGGATGAACCGCTGGGTATCGGTGGATATGTACCCATAGAAAAGGTGTATAGTCTGGATCCTACTTTCGATCTGAATGAAGAACAGAAAAAACATATTATTGGTGCCCAAGCCAACTTATGGACAGAGTACATAACTACCACCGAACATGTGGAATACATGGTATTACCCCGTATGGCTGCCCTTGCCGAAGTACAATGGACGCAACCTGAAAAGAAAGATTTCAAAGATTTCACTAAACGCCTGGCCCGCCTGATGAAGTTCTATCAAAGAGATGGCTTCAACTATGCTAAGCATGTATTCGACCTGAAGGTAGACTTCACACCTGATGTTACCAAGAAAGCGGTAGTAGTTACATTGAGTACCATTGATGACGTTCCTATTTATTATACATTAGATGGAACTGAACCGACTACAGCATCATTGAAATATACAGAGCCTGTTTCCATTACCGAAACAGCAGATTTCCAGGCAGTGGTTATCCGCCCGGAAGGAAAGAGTAAAGTGGTGAATAAAAAGATTTCTTTCAATAAGGCTACATATTGCCCTATCGAACTGACCTTCCAGCCTTCGGAAAAATATAAATTCGGAGGTGCTATCACCTTAGTAGATGGTATGAAGGGAAATGATAGCTATGCCACCGGAGCCTGGTTAGGCTTTGTAGGTGGTGATGTGGAAGCCATCATCGACCTGGGACAGGAAACGGAAATCAAGCGGGTGGCTACGAATGCTATTGTTGATATGAGTGCCTGGATTATGGGAAGCACAGGATTGGCAGTCTCTGTATCTGATGATAACAAAGAGTTCCGCGAAGTAGCCGTTAAGGATATTCCGGCTGAAACAAATATTGATAAGAAAGGTGTGGAAAACTATGAGATAACTTTCGATCCGGTGAAAGCACGGTATGTGAAAGTTGTCATCAAGCGCAGCCCCGCCTTGCCCAAAGGACATGCAGGCGAAGGAAAAGCAGCTTATATGTTCATTGATGAAATAGAGGTGGATTAGAAACCTCTCCCAAGGGAGAGGAGAAATTTTAGAACTGGAAGTAAATGAAAGGCTGAATCTCCGTACTCTTCATCTGGATTACCAAGTAAATTAAAGCAAGCATCAGAACCGCCTTTCCCATCAGGGGGAGGCGGATTACTGTTTTACAGCAAGCATTCTCCCAACGGTCGGGGCAGAAATGCAGGAAGAAACCCAATGCCATCAGTGCAAACACTTCCCAATAACCCGCAATCAGTTGTGGGAAAAGTTGCGGACGGAAAGTGGTACAGATCTGTTTGATCATATCCAATGAAGTGGAAAAGTCCGCATTGCGGAAAAATATCCAGCAGAAACAAACAAAGTGGAATGTGATAAGTATGCCGAAGAAACGGCGGATGCCGTGGCTTTCTTCCCCTTTCTTTCTTCCGGTCAGCGTCATCCAGAATTTATGTGCCGCCAAAGCAATGCCATGGAACAATCCCCAAACGACAAAATTCCAGGAAGCGCCATGCCACAAACCACCCAAAAACATGGTTATGATAAGGTTGGCATACTGGCGAATCTTTCCTTTCCGGTTTCCGCCTAAAGATATATATAGATAATCTTTCAGCCAACTGGAAAGTGAAATGTGCCATCGCCGCCAAAACTCCGTAATAGAAGCGGACTTATAAGGAGAGTCAAAGTTCTTATTAAAATGAAAACCTAACAACAAGGCTATTCCGATAGCCATATCACTGTATCCGGAAAAGTCGCAATAGATTTGCAAGGCATATCCATAAACACCCATCAGATTTTCTACTCCGGAATAGAGCGTAGGATTATCAAAAATACGTTCTACAAAGTTCACGCTGATATAATCCGAAATAATCGCTTTCTTGAACAGACCGCTTGCAATCAGGAATATACCTCTTCCGAACATCTCATGGGATACGAACAAAGGGCGGCGTATCTGTGGGATAAAATCACGGGCACGCACAATAGGGCCTGCCACCAACTGCGGGAAGAAGGATACGTAAAAAGCATAATCCAGCAAATTGGTAAGAGGGGTTATATCTTTGCGATAAACATCGATGGTATAGCTAAGTGACTGGAAAGTAAAGAAAGAAATACCCACAGGGAGGAATATGTCGTAATGGTGGAACGTACCACCTACCAGCGAAGCAAAGACATCTCCCAGGAAATTGGTATATTTGAAATAACAAAGCAGTCCAAGATTGATAACAAGACTCACTAACACCCACACCTTGCGCTGCCAACGCACAGAGGAGGATGCCATAAGACGGGCAATAAAGAAATCGGCAACCGTGACAAGTGCCAGTAGGAAAAAGTAAGTTCCGCTACTTTTATAATAAAAATAATAGGAGAATGCGGTAACAAACAACAAGCGTGCAGTCAGACGGCGTTGCAACAGCAGATAAACCAGTATAAATGCTGCAAACAACCACAAGAAAATGCCGCTACTGAATATCATCGGCGCTTGCGGGTCATAAACGAATACGTCTCGCAGACGGTTAAAGTCAATATCCCACATAATCATTATAGGCTTTTAAAAGAGCTTGATAAAACAATTCGCCTTGCAGCACATATCCTTCGGGAAGATAATGTACATGGTCCGGACGCATCAATTTTGCTTCCTGCCAGTTCAGACAAGCACGCTGCCTCCCTCCCACCGCTTCGTACATATCCCACACGGCAAGACCATTGTCATCAGCAAAGCGACGCATGGTTTCTACGGCAATTGCAGTACGGGGATTAATGGAATAGGTGCGGCGACGACGACTTTTCCGGAAACTGTCGTAGGAACCGGGGGGAGTTGTCATCAGTAAAGGTACATTGGGCAGACTGTCGCGAAGCATACGCACCAGTTCATCCATTTGTCGGTAGTGTAACAGGGTGTTATAACGTCGGTTATGGCTTTCGTTCGTTCCGAAAGAAAGTATAACCAGGTCAGGATGCAGGGCGGCAATATCAGAAATACGGTCGGGACGGGTAAAGGTGGTACAAAAAGCGCCATTGATACCCATATCGGTATAAGAGATAGCACCAAAAGTTTCTGTCAGCAGCGTTCCGGTGGTACGGGGCAAGATACGTCCACGGATATGGCTGTCACCGATATGTACGATACGGATGGTATCTGTAGAAAAGCCGGCATGTAACAAACGCAACTTTTCCCAAAAAGGATTGAGGATGCCAAGGCTATCCGTCAACTCATTTTCACCAAGTTGCTGAAAGCCGGAAGGAAAAGCTATTTGAGGAACAGCAACAGTATCCGTACGCTGGGAATAGGAACGGAGTGTGTCACAATTTGCTGTGACTTTGCTGATAAGAGGACAGGATGGAATAGGGTCCTGGGCATGAAGAGGAAAAAAGCACAGAAGAAACAAAGTTGTGATAAAAAGATCTTTCATCCGCAGATGACACGGATGACACGGATTCCTATATTTAAAATCTGCGTTATCCGTATTATCTGCGGATGAAAAATATGCTTTTGAAACTTCCAATACGATTTTTATTCTATTATTCCGCTTCATAAGCCCTCCTCCTGTCGTACTGTTCCTTTCCATACACAAGCGCCTCATAAAGTAGGCCTGCCAGGTGCTTACCTCCCCGGAAATTAATATGCGTATAGTCATAATTCGCCAAAGAAGGCTTGGCATGTACCAGATTCGCCATGCTTCCCTCTCCTCCCATTGCTTCGAACATATTCCAGAAAGCAATGTCGTTATCTGCCGCCAGGTTTTGTTGGTAACGCACCAGATTTTTAATACCGGGCATTGTGCGCAGAGTACCATCTTCCGTCTTATAATCCCGGTCACCTACGCTGACTATCAAGATACCTGCTTGTGGAAATGCATCCTTCAAATGATCAATAGTAGTCTGCATACCTGCAATGTATTTGTCATAATTCCGTCCACGTTCAGTAGCAACGTTCAATCCGTATTGCAAGATAATCAGATCGTAAGGACGCTGCTCATTAAATTCGTGCATCATCCACACAGGAATAGAACGCAGAGACAAGCCCGAACTGCCTCGCAAAGAGAAATTATCCAGGATAATTCCTTTTTTACCATCCATAGCCAAACCATAGAATAAGGTAGAGTCCGCCTCATCAACCGTCCAACGGACAGAACCGATATTTCCATCCACTTGCATTTCCTGCAAATCATCTGTAGCCAGGAAAGTACGGGTTTGCTTTTCGTTCCGGTTGACATTCACAGAAAGGGTGACTTCTCCTTTACTATAAAAGAAGATAGAAGCCTGTTCACAGGTATCCAGATGGGAAGCATATTTGTTTTGTCCCTTCAATTCCACATAAGCACCGGAACGGGGAACAAAGTAATGTCCGGAAATACCTTGCTTCTTGCGGTCAAAGAAAGTAGAATCCATTACAGAATGGCTTTGCCAACCACCAAACGAATGCCGCACGGTAGGACGGAATCCGCTGGTCATAGAAGTAATGGTAACAAAACCTACTCCGCAACCACCATATTTATCCTGCAACATATTACGCAAATCCGCAGTAAGAATATCTGCTTCAATGAAGGAATCTCCGAAAACGGCAATACGTACCTGACGGGGACGCTGTGCCAATTCATCCAAAGCCCGGTAAAAAGGTGTCATGCCACGCAGAGTAGAGTCGCTGTAGTCTTCAATGCACGTCATACCCGCACGGCAGGTATCCACAAAAGCAGGTTTTACCTTTGGCGGAGGCGGTAACAAACTGTCCGGCTCTTCCGTCAGATCTTTCTGAGTACGCACGTCACCCAGCAAGTCGACACGCCTCATTACGTGTTCGCCTACTGTAAAACCGGGCAGGAAGTACATCAGTAACAAGCCCGCCAATATAATCAATGCCCAAATGCAAGTATATTTCAGATAATTCTTTTCCATGTTGTCCATAAAGGATTTGCAAAGATAGAGAAAAGACATAAAAAGAGAGGGAAATCTTCACGTTTTGTAAGATTTCCCTCTATCAGATTCCCAAGAAAGTGTTTCCACTCACTCTGAAGAACCACCTTCTTCAGATTATATCGTCTTCTCAATATTCCAGACAAATGCCCGGAGACCGAGTTGCTGAGTCTCCTCGTCCATCTGATGGAGTGCATCAAGTAACGAGTCTACTTTAGCTTCGTCTACAATAGTAATAATAGCAGAGCACATACTGGGCCATGCGTGACTACCATAATGCGGCTCTCCCGTCTTGCTGCCACGTCCCTGCACTTGCTGCCAATAGCTGAATCCACGGCAACCCTGACGGTCGAGTAACGCCATGATGCGCTCAAAGAACGCCTGGTCGAATGTTATAAATACGGATTTCATTTGATTTATGATTTATGATTATGATCTATGAACCACAAAACGATAAAGACCGAATGGCAATTCATAAATCATAAATCCAATTATTGTTTTCTTGGTTTCGTCATCTTCTCTTTATGAACCTGATAGTAATCATTCAGTTCACGATCTTTCTTGATCTTACGACGGTTGCGTCTGATACCAATACCGGCAAACGAGCAATAAAGCACGGGAACCAGAATCAGCGTCAAGATGGTAGATACCGTCAAACCACCAATTACGGCCACACCCAACGGACGCCACATCTCGGCACCTTCACCCTGACCTACAGCCATCGGAACCATACCTAGGATAGTAGTCAACGTAGTCATTAATACCGG
>ENA-UEOI01000599-UEOI01000599.1-human-gut-metagenome-genome-assembly--contig:-NODE-599-length-37008-cov-5.258536_pt1 | contig 37008 bp, 36 predicted proteins | sample MGYA00242883_ERZ507882 | MGnify/ENA primary metagenome ERZ507882 (study PRJEB26167, sample SAMN06115502) | human gut metagenome | host: Homo sapiens | place: China:Chongqing | collected 2015-07-29...
ACACCGGCACCTATGTCGAGGGTTATGTGTACGCCGACGAGGTTGCCTCCGCCGAGGGTGTCAAGGGCGACAGCCACTCCATCCCCGTCCTGGGCTACTACGGCAGCTGGACCGATCCCTCCATGTTCGATATCGGCAGCTATCTGGAGTATCATGAGGCCAAGACCGAGTCCCGTGTGCCTTACATGTACGCCTACAACAAGAACGCCACCAAGTATCAGGCCCTGACCGTCCAGTACGCTGGCGATTCCGGCATGTACTACTTCGGCGGCAATCCTTACGTGGATGAGACCTATGATCCCAACCGCGCCGCCATCAACCCCGACACCACCGTCTTTGCCCGTGCTACCTTCTCCCTGATCCGCAACGCTGCGGATTCCCGGGCGACCATCACCGGCGAGAACGGCACTGTCTACTATGATAAGGCGTCCGGTTCTCCCACCGCTGGCGCTTACTACTACAGCAACGGCGGCAGCTGGCGCAATGCTCAGGGCTACATCGGTATCAACAATGCCCCCACCAAGGCTGCTGAGGGTGAGAAGATCACCGTCAAGGTCACCGAGGCTCCCGAGTACTATGTGACCTACGATGCCGAGGGCAATGCCACCACCAACTGGTTTGTTAAGGATACGGCGACCACCGAGATCTACACCGCTTTCATCGACCGGACCGAGCCTGTCCTGTCCAACGTGTACTTCAAGGAAGACGTTGAGACCGGCACCCGCAGCCTGGTCCTGACCGCTCAGGACAACCGCTATGTGGCGGCCGCCTTCCTGATCGACTATGACAAGATGTCCATTCTGGACCGCACCGCCGGCTCCCCCGAGGGTGCTGCCGAGGGCGCTGCCACGGATATCTCCCTGGATCTGAGCAAGGCCGAGGGCGTGGATCACCTGTACATTCAGGTCGCCGACTACGCCGACAACACCGCCACCTACAAGATCAACCTCAACAAGGAAGAGCTCAGCGGCCCCGTGTCCGTGACTCTGGATAAGCAGTCCATCAAGATGTACAAGGGCGGCACTGCTGCTCTGAACGCTGAGGTCAGCCCCTTCGGCGTGAAGCCCGATGGCGTGACCTGGAAGTCCTCCGATGAGACTGTCGCCACCGTCAACGAGCGCGGCATCATCACCGGCGTCAACAAGGGTACTGCCACCATCACGGCGGCCTCCATCAAGGATCCCACCGCCACCGCCTCCTGCGTGGTCACCGTCCAGACCGTGGACACCACCCTGGTGGGCGCACTGATGGATACCAACGGCGATGCCCAGTTCTACACCTGGGATATGGAGCACGACACCACCTGGAAGAAGCTGGTGAACTTCGAAACCACCAAGAGCGTGTCTGCCTCCACCTTCGACGCCCGCACCGGCGACGTCTATCTGCAGGATGGCAGCTTCAACATCAACAAGATGGACCTGGATACCGGCAAGACCCTGGCTACCTATCCCGGCTTCGAGGGCGAAATCCCCATGTGGGATATGGAGTACAGCCTGGTTTACTCCACCGAGGCCAAGCCCATGCTGGCCAGCGTGTACGCCACCTACTTCATGTCTCCCAAGCCGGTGGATAACCTGGATCTGTCCGCTTTCGACCTCGGACTGTATCTGTGGCTCTTTGCCGACGCTTCCTACTTCACCGCCGTTACCTCTCTGGGTGCCAACAAGATCGACACCGATAAAGACGGCGTGAAGGATACCGACACCGAGCTGTTCCTGGCGCTGGATGACGCCGGCAACATCTGGACCATGAATGTTTATCCCACGAAGGATGAGAAGACCGGCAAGGACACCTGGGGCGCCTCCTTCGGCATCATCGAGTCCAACCTGGCTAACGTTGGCTACGCTGCCAACCCCACCGATGACGGCGACCTGTATGACTCCCTGTACGCCACCGTCGAGGGCCAGGAGCTGGTTCTGTACCTGGCCAACTTCACCGGCGACGCCAGCCATGTCTACCGCATCCTCCTGAATGAGGACACTGGTAAGTGGGAAGCTGCCGACATCGGCAACTTCGGCGACGGCGTGTGGCCTGCCACCCTGGTGGGCACCATGTACCACGCCAATGAGGACGCCGCCAAGGCCGTGAACGCTGCCATGAGCAAGACCACCGTCCACACCGCTCAGGCTGTGGAGATGACCCCCGCTCAGATCCAGCGCTACAACGGCGCCGAGACCCAGGCTGCCAAGGGCTCCCTGAACACCGCTGCCCCCGTGGCTGCCGTGGTGAACCTGCCCATGGGCGACGCTGCTGAGAACGCCACCGCCTCCAACGTCACCGTGTCCGCGGATGAGAAGACCGTCACCGTCAACGTCCTGGCCAAGGATGCTGCCACCAACGGCCTGTTCACCGTGGATTACGATGCCGCCAACCTGACCCTGACCAACGTGGCCTTCAACACCCAGTACAGCTCCTACAAGGATGCTTCCGGCAAGGTCACCCTGGGCTATGTGGACCTCAACGGCGTGACCGCCGGTTCCACCGTGGCCACCCTGACCTTCACCGTCAAGGATCCCACCGCTCTGGACAAGATCAACGTCACCGTTACCGAGACCGAGCGCAACGATCAGACCGTGAACAACGCCGAGACTCTGACTGCTGACCTGCACACCGAGACCGAGACCGTGAACGCCAAGGCCGCCACCACGGTCTTGCCGCTGCCCACGTCCCCCTGGCACAGGCGGTTCATGGGCTTGCCGGACACCATGTCCTCCACGGCGTCGGCAATGGCCCGGCGCTGTGCCCCGGTCAGGGCAAAGGGCAGCCGCCGGTAAAAGGGCTCCATGCTCATCCGACGGCAGGCCGGGCCTGCCACATCCCGCCGCCGCTGCCGCAGCAGCTGCAGGCCGCAGGTCAGCAGGAACAGCTCCTCGAACACCAGCCGCCGCCGGGCCACCTCCAGAGCCTCCGGCGAGGCGGGAAAGTGGATGTTCTCATATGCATAGTTTACATAACACAGCTTGTGGGCCTGCCGAACCTCATCCGGCAGCACATCCGGCAGCAGCTCCCGGCAGGCGTCCAGCCCCTGGCGGGCCGCCCGGGCCATCAGCCCCTGGGTGACTCCGGCGGTCAGGGGATAGATGGGCATGATGCGCCCGGTGACCTGCTGCCGCCCCTCCGGCTCAAACAGGGGGTTGATCATCTGCTTGCGCCGCAGATTGTCCTCCACCTTGCCGAAAAAGACGCACACATCCCCCTGGTGCAGGGCGTCCCGCCGGTGCTCCATGTTGAAAAACACCAGGTCCAGGGATCCGCTGTCGTCCACCACCCGGGTCTTGGCGATGGTGCGGCCTCCAGAAATGCGATAGGCCGTCAGGTCCGCCGCCACCATGCCCCGGACGCACACGCTCTCCCCGGCGGTCAGCTCCCGGATGGGCCGGACCTGGGTCCGGTCCTCATACCCCCGGGGAAAATAGGCGATCAGGTCCCCCAGGGTGGTAATGCCCAGCTTTTCCAGGGCGGCGGCCCGGGCCTCGCCGATGCCCTTGATATATCGCACATTGGTGCCCAGGTCTGCCATAAGACCGCCCCCTTCGTTCTTATTTCCGGCGGTAGGTCACATATTGGAATGACACGCCGCCGGAGGTAAATGTCTCGCTTTGTTCCGCCTCTGTCCACGCGCTGTCCCGGGATAAATCGGGGAAAAACGCGTCGGCCTGGGGCGCGGCGAAAATCCTCGTCAGATACACGGTGCTGCACCGGGGCAGCAGCTGCCGGTACACGCTTTCCCCGCCGATGACCACCGCGTCCTCCGGCACCTCCGCCAGGTCATGGATCACCTCCGCCCCCGGGGCGGTGAAATCCAGATCCCGGGTCAGCACCAGGTTCCGCCGGTCCGGCAGGCCCCGGCCCCCGGGGAGACTCTCCAGGGTCCGGCGGCCCATGACCACGGTTTTCCCCAGGGTCAGCTGCCGGAATCGCCGCAGGTCCTCCCGGATGTGAAACAGCAGAGCCCCCTCCCGGCCGATGCCGCCGTTTTCGCAGACGGCTGCAATGGCGGTCATTCCTCGTCCTCCCCGTGGGGACGATGCAGCCACACCACCTGCTCCGGGGCCGGAGTCAGGCCCAGCTTTTTCTGCAGGGCGTGGGAAGCGGGGTTGTCCTCATACACATGGCAGAAGGGGGTCCAGCCCCGCTCCAGGTGCCACCGGATCAGCCAGCCCTCCAGGGCCATGGCCAGGCCCCGGCGGCGATACTCCGGCAGGACCTCTAAAATGCCCATGCTGCCCTCGTGGTGCACACCGATGAAAGCCGCCAGCTGCCCATCTTCAAACAGGCCCCATAGCTGCCCCGCCTCCATCCGGCTGCGCAGATATGCCGCCTCGTCGTCCTCCGGGTGATAGTGGGCGGCGCACAGGGGGAGGTATTCCTCCGTTATAGGCCGCACCTCCGCGGCGGGGACCCGGGGCGGCTGGCTTTCGCCATAGACCCACTGGGTGCAGGGGACGCCCTTTTTCAGGCTAAAGGCCCGGGCCACCTCGTCACTGGCCCCCTGGGGGACGCAGAAAAGCCCCCCGTTTTCCAGCCCCAGGCGGCGCAGAAGCGCCGCCAGAGCCGGTCCGTCGGCGATATCGCTCATGACCAGGTGGTCATTCCGGACCACGCTGCCCTCCGGGCCCCGGTACAGCAGATGTTCCTCCCCTTTTCGCAGCAGCACCTGATCCACGTTGGCGCTGTTCCATTTGTTATGCATACGGATTCTCCCTCTTTCCTTAGTGGTGTCTTTTCCCCCTATTATACCTTCTGTCGAGGAAAATGTAAACTTCCTTTCCGGTGGTAAACGTGCTATACTGGGGAAAACCCTGAAAGGAGGGTCGCCATGACCAAGGATGAGCTGCGGCAGAAGGCCAACGATCTGCCTCTGGCCCCGGGGGTCTATCTGATGATGGACAAAACCGGTAAGGTGATCTATGTGGGCAAGGCCAAAAAGCTGAAAAACCGCGTCAGCCAATATTTCCAGGACACTGCCTCCCACAACGAAAAGACCCGGGCCATGGTGTCCCAGGTGGACCATTTCGACACCATTTTTGTCTCCACGGAGTTCGAGGCCCTGATCCTGGAAAACTCTCTCATCAAGCGCCATATGCCCCGGTACAACATCCTGCTGAAGGACGACAAGGGCTATCCCTTTGTACGGCTGGACGTGAAGTCCCCCTACCCCCGCTTTTCTCTGACTGCCCGGGCTGCCGACGACGGGGCGCGGTATTTCGGCCCTTACGGCGGGCGGCGGGAGACCCATCTGGCCATCGAGGCGGTGTGCGGCGCGCTGCGACTGCCCACCTGCGGACGGAAATTCCCCCGGGACATCGGCCGGGAGCGGCCATGCCTGAACTTCCACATGGGCAAGTGCGACGGCTTCTGCCGTCCGGACGGCCCGGATGAGGCGGAGTACCGCCGCCGCATCGGCGACGCGGTGTCCCTGCTGGACGGTAAGCTCCGGGGCGTCACCGCCGCCTTGACGGAGGAGATGAACGCGGCGGCGGAGACGCTGGATTTTGAGCGGGCGGCATCGCTGCGCGACCGGATACGGGCGCTGTCGGTGCTGGGCAAGGAACAGCGGGTCATTGCCGGCATCTGCGCCGACACCGATGTGTGGGGCGCGTACAACGGTGCGGCCAAGTCCGGCTGCGCCGTGCTGCACATTGAAAACGGCGACCTGCTGGGCCGCCAGGTCACGGTGTTCCCTGTGACGGCGGAGGGAGACGCGGCCCTGCTGGAGCAGGTCGTGCCCCAGTATTATCTGGACCGGTCGGTGCTGCCCCGGGAGGTCCTGCTGCCGGCGGCCATCGAGGACGCGGACACGCTGTCGTCGCTGCTGACGGAGCAGTGCGGCCACCCGGTGGCCGTGAAAACGCCCCAGCGGGGACAGCGCCGGGAGCTGCTGGACATCGCCCGCCGCAACGCCAAGGAGGAGGTGGAGCGGGCCACGGACAGCGCCGAGCGGGTCAACGGTACGCTGCGGCAGCTGCAGGAGCTGGCCCGGCTGCCCGCCCTGCCCCGACGGATGGAGAGCTACGACATCTCTCACACCGGCGGCGAGGATCAGGTGGCGGGCATGGTGGTGTTTCAGGACGGCCGCCCGCTGAAGCGGGACTACCGCCGCTTCCGCATCGAGAGCTGTGATCACGCCGACGACTACGGCGCTATGCAGGAGGTGCTGACCCGCCGGTTTCAGCGGTATCTGGACGGCGATGAGAGGTTCGCGCCTCTGCCGGATCTGCTGCTCATCGACGGCGGTCAGGCCCACGCCCAGGTGGCGGAGGCCGTGGTCACAGCCCTGGGGCTGGACGTACCGGTGCTGGGCATGGTGAAGGATGACAAGCACCGCACCCGTGCCCTGATGACCACCGCCGGTCAGGAGCTGGGCATCCGCCAGTCTCCCGCCCTGTTCGCCCTCATCGGCACGGTGCAGGAGGAGGTACACCGCTTTGCCATTGCCTACCACCATCAGAAGCACACGAAAAGCGCCAAGCGCTCCCGGCTGGACAACATCCCCGGCGTGGGCGAGGCGCGGAAAAAGAAGCTGCTCCAGCGCTTCGGCACGGTGAGCGCCGTAAAGAGCGCCACGGTGGAGCAGCTGTGTCAGGCCGTGCCGCGGGCGGCGGCCCAGGCCGTATACGAGCACTTCCACGGGGAGGACGAGACGTGAACTACTATGCCACATTGGGCGAGAGCTGCAAGGATGCGGCCACTATCGCCGCACTGCTCCGGGCCGGTATCTCCTGCTTCCGGCTGAACCTGTCCCACGGCAGTCTGCGGGAAAAGGCGGACTGGATCGACGCCCTGCACCGGGCGGAGCGGGAGACGGGCCTGTCCGCGGGACTGCTCATCGACCTGCGCGGCCCGGAGGTGCGGACGGGGAAGACCGCCCCTGACGCCTTGCTGTCTCTGCACGAGACGATAGCACTGTCCGCGCTGGCGCTGCCGGAGACTGTCGCCGCCGGGCTGCTGCCGGGGCAGGAGCTGCGCATCGATGACGGCGGCGCGGTGCTGACGCTGGAAAACGGCGGCCTGTGCCGGGCAACACGCCCGGGCCGCATCGCTCCGCGAAAGAGCGTAGCCCTGCCGGGGCTGGCGCTGCACCTGCCGCCGCTGACGGCGGAGGATTTGGCCGACCTGGCCGACGGAACGAGTTACGGCGTCACGGCGGTGATGCAGCCCTTTGTCCACAGCCGGGAGGAGCTGAACACCGTGCGGCGGGCCATGATACAGGCTGGGCTGGGCGGCGCGCTGCTGTACGCCAAGATAGAGGATCAGACGGGGCTGGACGCTCTGCCGGACTGGATCGGCGGCTGCGATGTGGTGACGGCGGCCCGGGGAGACCTGGGCGTAAATTTGGGGCTGGAGCACGTCCCGGCGGCCCAGAAGCGCATCGCGGCGGCGTGCCGCCGGGCGGGGAAGCCCCTGCTGGTGGTGACGGAGCTGCTGGGCTCGATGACGGAGCGCCCCATCCCCACCCGGGCGGAGGTGTCGGACATCTGCCACGCCGTGTGGGACGGCGCGGAGCACCTGATGCTCACCAACGAGACGGCGGCGGGGAAGTATCCCCTGGAGGCCGCCGCCTGGCTGGTAAAATGCGCCGAAGCGGCGCAAAACCCATAAAAAAGAAAGGGCACGCTGCAGCGTGCCTTTTCTTTATGCAAATACCAGCTGCACCAGCAGCATATACACCGCCGTGCCCGCTAAAATGGACACCAGCGTGTTCCGCTTCCACAGGTGCAGCAGCGCCGTCGCCGCCACGGCGATGGCCTCGGGCAGCCCGTGGCTGCCGGATAGGATGTCCACGCTGCGCAGGCTGTATACCACCAGCAATCCCATCATGGCCGGGGGCAGCAGCCTGCCCAGGTCCTCCACCACCTTGGGCAGCTTTTTCCCGTCGGAGAACAGCAAAAACGGCGTCCACCGGGTGATCTGTGTCGCCAGGGCCACCATCAGCACGATGACCAGCGAATGTGCCGTGTCTAAGCGCATAGCTTCCTCCTTCCCAGCAGCAGCACGGCCATGGTCAGCACCATGGCGGGGATGACCATATTGTCCGCGCCGAAGACGGCCAGCGCCGCCACGGAGCATACCAGTCCGATCCCGCCGCTGGCCCGGTTCTCCCGCTTTGTCACCTGCTCGATGAACAGCACCACGAACAGCGCCGTCAGCGCGAAGTCAATACCGGTGGTGTCAAAGGTCAGCAGGCTGCCCACCAGTCCGCCGAGCATGGAGAACACCACCCAGTACAGCCAGGTGAGAAAGCTCATGGCGAAGTAGAACAGCGGCGGGTCAATGTCCTCCGGCGGCTCTACGGAGGAGGAGAGGGAGAAATTCTCGTCGCTGAGGGTGTAGATGAGGAAGTACTTCAGCCGCCCCGCGCCCCGATACCTGGGCAGCAGCGCCAGGGAGAAGAACAAATGCCGGGCGTTGACCATCAGACTCAGCAGGAACGCCTGCACCGGGTCAAAGGCGGAGGTCAGCAGCGTGATGGCCACGTACTGCATACTGCCGCAGAAGGCAAAGGCGCTGACAAACCCGCTCCACAGCGCGTTGTAGCCCTTGGAGGCCATGAGCACGCCGTAGGCCAGCCCCACCGCCAGATAGCCGGTCATGATGGGGATGGTGTGGGGGAACGCGGCGCGCAGCGCGGCGGACAAATTTGTTTTCGTCACAGCATCACTTCCCCAAAATAAGCTGCCGACATTATATCCGAAAACTCTTTCCTCCGCAATACTGGAAAACGGGAAAAGAATGGAGTATAATGAAAACAAGCACTAAAGAACATACACAAGGAGCGTACCGGTCATGGAAGAAACACGCAGCTTCGGCTATATCTGTCCCGCCTGCGGCAAGGCAAATTTCCACACCCGCAGCGTTTTTGCCCTTACCGCCGCCGCGGCCCGCATGGAGTGCGAGTGCGGCAAGGAGGCGCTGGAGGTGCAGACGGACGGAACGAAGTTCCGCCTGTGGGTACCCTGCGGCGTCTGCGGCGGCCACCATCAGGCGGAGTGCTCCGCCGACGCGCTGCTGCACGGCCGGGGCATCGGCCTGTCCTGCCCGGTGAAGCAGGACCTGTGCTGCTATGTGGGCCGGGAGCAGGAGGTGCGCCGCGCCATGGAAAATCTGGCCCTGCGGGTGGAGAAGGACAAGGGCACGGACGGGGAGGCCTTCACCGACAACGTGATCATGTACGAGGTGCTGTCCGAGCTGAAGGACATCGCCGCCCGGGGCGGCATCACCTGCACCTGCGGCAGCAGGCGCTATACCATGCAGGTGCGCCGGGGCGCGGTGGATCTGATCTGCGCCGACTGCGGCGGACGGCTGCGTCTGCCCGCCGCCACCGATGAGGACCTGGATGACCTGTGCTGCCGCATGAAGCTGACCATCAAGGGGAAGTAAGAGGGCGGGCGTGTCCCTGCGCCGCAGGGCAGCAAAAAAAGCGGCTGTATCAGCCGCATGACATGAAAGGAAACAGATAGTATGATCGAGCTGCTGGCAAGATGGTTCATCCCCCACCGCGACAACACGGCGGACGGCGCGGTACGCCGGGCCTACGGCACGCTGTGCGGCGCGGTGGGCATTGGGCTGAACGTGCTGCTGTTTATCGGGAAATTCTTCGCCGGACAGCTGTCCGGCTCTATCGCCGTCACGGCGGACGCCTTTAACAACCTGTCCGACGCCGGTTCTTCAGCGGTGACGCTGCTGGGCTTCCGCCTGGCGGGCAAGAAGCCCGACCCGGATCACCCCTTCGGCCACGGCCGCATTGAGTACATATCCGGCCTCATTGTAGCGGGCCTGATCCTGCTCATGGGTGTGGAGCTGGCCAAATCGTCCTTTGACAAGATCCTCCACCCGGAGGAGGTCACCTTTTCCGCCCTGGCGCTGGTGATTTTAGCGGTGTCCGTGGCAGTGAAGCTGTATATGTGGCACTACAACCGCCGTATCGGCGGGAAGATCCGCTCCGCCGCCATGGAGGCCACAGCATCGGACAGCCTGTCCGACGCGGCGGCCACCTCCGCCGTGCTGCTGGCCATGCTCATCGGCAGGTGGACGGGACTGGCGGTGGACGGCTATGTGGGCATGGTGGTGGCGCTGTTCATCCTGTTCTCCGCCTACAAGGCTGCCAAGGAGACGCTGTCGCCCCTGCTGGGACAAGCGCCCGACCCGGAGCTGGTGCAGCATATCCGGGACATCGTTGAGGAGCATGACACCGTGGTGGGCATCCACGACCTGGTGGTCCACGACTACGGCCCGGGCCGCCAGATGGTGTCCCTCCACGCGGAGGTCCCCGCCAGCGGCGATATTCTGCAGCTCCACGATGTCATCGACAACATCGAGCGGGAGCTTCACGAGAAGCTCCACGTCCAGGCGGTGATCCACATGGACCCCATCGTCACTGACGATGAGACGGTGGACGCCCTGCGCCGTCAGGTGGCGGAGCTGGTGCGGCAGGTAGAGCCCCGTATGACCGTCCACGACCTGCGGGTGATCCGGGGCACGACCCACACCAATTTAGTGTTTGACGCGGTGCTGCCGCTGGACGCGGCCATCACCCCGGCAGAGGCCGGCCGCCGCATCCGGGAGAAGGTGGCGGAGCTGGACGGCGACTATTACGCCGTGGTCACGGTGGAGCACAGCTTCACGGAATAAGCGTCACTCCCACGTCTGCCACACCTCGGGATGATAGCCCACGGTGGCCTGCTTCCCGTTGCGGACGATGGGCGCGTTGAACAGCTCCGGATGCTCCAGCAGCTTTTCCTCCGCCGCCTGTGGCGTGATATAGGCCATATACAGCGCCTCATAGGCGCGGCAGCTCTTGTTCACCAGCGCGTCGAAGCCGCCCACAGCGGCCTTGATGGACCGGTACTCGCCGGGGGACACCCCCTTGCTGACCAGGTCGATATACTGGTACTTGATGCGCCGCTCCTTGAACCAGCGCTCCGCCTTTTTGGTGTCGAAGGATTTGGACATACCGAAGATCTGAATATTCATAGGCACTCCTTTATAACAGAAATGGAGGGAACGATATGGACGAGAATATCCGAAAACTGAAGGAACTCATAGACGGCAGCGATAACATCGTGTTTTTCGGCGGCGCAGGCGTGTCCACCGAGAGCGGCATTCCCGATTTCCGCAGCGTGGACGGCCTGTATCACCAGACGTTCAAATACCCGCCGGAGACCATACTCAGCCACACGTTCTATGAAACGCACACGGAGGAGTTCTATCAGTTCTACCGTGCGAAAATGCTCGCCCCCGACGCCCGGCCCAACGCAGCCCACTACAAGCTGGCCCAGTGGGAGCGGGAGGGACGGCTGAAGGCCGTCATCACCCAAAATATCGATGGTCTGCACCAGAAGGCGGGCAGCCGGGAGGTGCTGGAGCTCCACGGCAGCGTGCTGCGGAACTACTGCACCCGCTGCGGCAAGTTCTACGACCTGGACTTCATCCTCCGCACCACCGGCGTGCCCCGCTGTGAATGCGGCGGCGTGGTCAAGCCGGACGTGGTGCTGTATGAGGAGCCGCTGGACGAGAACGTGATGGCCCAGGCCATCCGCTATATCCGGCAGGCGGACATGCTGCTCATCGGCGGCACGTCGCTGGTGGTCTATCCGGCGGCGGGGCTGGTGCAGTACTACCGGGGCAGCAAGCTGGCGGTGGTGAACAAGGGTGTCACCGGCGCGGCTCTGCGCGCGGCGGTAACGGTGGACGGCCCTATCGGCCAGACGCTGGCGCAATTATAGCACATCTCGCTCCGCCGGACAAGGGCGAGGAAATTCGCCCGGGACTATTGACAAAGCGGCGCTTTTTGCTATAATAGATGGGTATTCTGCCCGCGAGCGTGCTGGAATAGGCAGACAGGCAGGCTTGAGGTGCCTGTGTTCGTAAGATCGTGTGGGTTCAAGTCCCATCGCTCGCACCAAAGATAAAAGACCGCCTTTGGCGGTCTTTTATCTTTGGGTTTCGCGGCCCCTGGCCGCTCCACCCCAAGGGTATTTGACATGCTCGGCGGAAATGAATTCCGCCTGCGCCAAGGTTTTGCCTGCGGCAAAACGCTTGTGACGCGCCACTTGGCGCGGCCATCCATATCCAGAAACCCGGCAAAGGGTTCCCTTGCACACATTCCTTTCCTTGCGGTGTGCGGGAGCGCGTGCGTTTACAAAGCAAGAGAGACATCCGGCAGGATGCCTCTCTTTTGCTGATGGTGCTTCACAGCGTGTCCGACAGACGGCGGGCCACATAGACGCCGCTGGCGCTGGCGTGGGACAGGGAGTGGGTCACGCCGCTGCCGTCGCCGATAACGTAAAGCCCCTGATGGCAGGTCTGGAGATCCTTGTCCAGCTCCACCTCCATGTTGTAGAACTTCACCTCCACACCGTAGAGCAGCGTGTCGTCGTTGGCCGTGCCGGGGGCGATCTTGTCCAGGGCGTAGATCATCTCGATGATGCCGTCCAGGATGCGCTTGGGCATGACCAGGCTCAGGTCGCCGGGGGTGGCGGCCAAAGTGGGGGTGACGAAGCTCTCCTCCACCCGCTTGACGGTGGAGCGCTGGCCGCGGATCAGGTCGCCGAACCGCTGGAGGATCACGCCGCCGCCCAGCATATTGCTCAGCCGGGCGATGGACTCGCCGTAGCCGTTGGAATCCTTGAACGGCTCGGAGAAGTGCTTGGCCACCAGCAGGGCGAAGTTGGTGTTGTCGGTGTGGAGCTTGGGGTCCTCGTAGCTGTGGCCGTTGACGGTGACGATGCCGTTGGTGTTCTCGTTGACCACCACGCCGTGGGGGTTCATGCAGAAGGTGCGGACGCGGTCCTGGAACTTCTCGGTGCGGTAGACGATCTTGCTCTCGTACAGCTCGTCGGTCAGGTGGGAGAACACGTCATAGGGCAGCTCCACACGAACGCCGATGTCCACCCGGTTGGACTTTGTGCCGATGTGCAGCGCGTCGCACACGCTCTCCATCCACTTGCTGCCGCTGCGGCCCACGGAGATGACGCAGGTGCGGCCCTCATAGCTGCCCTTGTCCGTGTCCACGGTGTAGCCGCTGCCGGTCTTGGTCACGGCGCGGACCGGGGTGTCGAAATAGAAGTCCATCCGATCCTTCATGGCGTTGTACAGGTTCTCCAGCACCACGTAGTTGATGTCCGTGCCCAGATGGCGGACGGAGGCGTCCAGCAGGTGCAGGTCGTTTTGCAGGCACAGCTTCTTGATGGGGGTGTTGCCGGTGGAATAGAGGTGCGTGCCCGCGCCGCCGTTGGCCATATTGATGTCGTCCACATACTCCATCAGGGACAGAGCCTGCTGCTTGCCGATATACTCGTGGAGCGTGCCGCCGAACTGGTTGGTGATGTTGTACTTGCCGTCGGAAAACGCGCCCGCGCCGCCGAAGCCGTTCATGATGGCGCAGGTGGGGCATTTGACGCAGGATTTCACCTTGACGCCGTCGATGGGACAGCGGCGCTTGGCCAGGGTATGGCCCGCCTCAAACAGGGCGATCTTCAGCTCCGGGCGCTTTTGCAGCAGCTCCCAGGCACAGTAGATGCCGCCCGGGCCGCCGCCGATGATGAGAACGTCATAAGTCATGGAGATTCCTCCTTCATAATAATCCAGTGAATATTATAGCAGGAAACCGGGAAGTTGCAATTACATTTTACTTATCACAGGTATTTGTGTTGGAAATCGGCGGAAACTATGGTACAATAGGTAAAACACCGCAAGGAGGACGCGCCATGAGCTATGCAGACCGCGTATTTAAGGAGAACTGCCGGGAGATACTGACCCGCGGCGTTTGGGACACGGACCAGCAGGTGCGTCCCCGCTGGGAGGACGGCACGCCGGCCCACACGGTGAAGAAATTCGGCATCGTCAACCGCTATGACCTGAAAAAGGAGTTCCCTATCCTGACCATCCGGCGGACGTATTTCAAGACCTGCATCGACGAGCTGCTGTGGATCTGGCAGCAGAAGTCCAACAATATCCACGAGCTGCGGGGGCATATTTGGGACAGCTGGGCCGACGAAAACGGCTCTATCGGCAAGGCCTACGGCTACCAGCTGGGCGTGAAGCACCAGTACCCGGAGGGGGAGATGGACCAGGTGGATCGGGTGCTGTATGACCTGAAGCACAACCCCGCCAGCCGCCGCATCCTGACCAATATCTACAACTTTCAGGATCTGCACGAGATGGCGCTGTATCCCTGCGCCTACTCCATGACGTTCAATGTGTCCGGGAATACGCTGAACGCCATCCTGAACCAGCGCAGCCAGGATATGCTGGCCGCCAACAACTGGAACGTGGTGCAGTACAGCGTGCTGGTACACATGATGGCCCAGGTGTCCGGGCTGGAGGCCGGGGAGCTGGTACACGTCATCGCCGACGCCCATATCTATGACCGGCATGTGCCCATCATCGAAAGACTGCTGGAGAAGGACGAGAGGCCCGCGCCCAGGTTCGTGATGGATAAGAGCGTCACCGATTTCTACCAGTTTACCCGGGACAGCTTCTCCCTGGAGGGGTACGACCCCCAGCCCTTCGAGGACAAGATCCCGGTGGCCATCTGAGGGCGCGCGGATATGGTGGCGATCGTGGCGGTGGACGCCCGGTGGGGCATCGGGCGGGACAACGGGCTGCTGTTTCACATCAGCGATGATCTGAAGCGTTTCCGGGCGCTGACGGAGGGCAAGACCGTCCTCATGGGGCGGAAAACGTTACAGTCCCTGCCCGGCGGCAAGGGCCTGCCCCGGCGGCGGAACGTGGTGCTGACCGGGGATGAGGACTTCCGGGCGGAGAACGCGGAGGTCGTACACTCTGCGGCGGAAGCCGTCTGGGTGGCCGGAGAGGACGCATGGGTCATCGGCGGCGAGAGCGTGTATCGCCAGCTCCTGTCCCTGTGTGAGCGGGTGTACGTGACCCGCATCGAGGCCGACGGCGGTGCGGACGCATTTTTCCCAGACCTGGCGCACGACCCCGGATGGCGGCTGGACCGATGCTCGGAGACCATGGAGGAAAACGGCCTGCGCTTCCGGTATGAGGAATACGTACCGGCCGTATAACGGACAAAAAAACAGGCGGTCACATCGTGACCGCCTGTTTTTTGCCCATTTACTTCCTGTGCAGCTCGCGGAGACACTTGCCGCAGACGCTCTTGTCCCGGAACGTGGAAATGTCCTTCATGCCGCCGCAGAAGATGCAGCTGTCCCGGTGCGGCTTCAGCACGATGCAGCTGTGCTCGTCCATGTAGATCTCCATCAGGTCGCGGTCGGCGATCTCCAGTGCGCGGCGCAGCTCCACCGGCAGTACGATGCGGCCCAGCTCGTCCACACGGCGCAAAATGCCCGTTGCCTTCATATTCTTACCCCCCTCTATGCAGTTATAACAAAAGTGCAAATATAACTTAGATAAATTTTAACATAATTTGACAAAACTGTCAATCGTAATTCGGGGACATCCCGCTTGTTTCTACAAATAACCGTACACTGTGTCGCATATAGTGGTGCGAAGGGGGTAGGTGTATGGCAATGGGAGTGATCTGGACGGTGCTGGCGGCGGCCGCGCTGGTGTGCGGCGCGGTCAATGGGCGGCTGGACGCGGTGACGGCAGCGGCACTGGAGGGCGCCGGTGCGGCGGTGGAGCTGGTGCTGACCATGGCGGGGGCGATGTGCCTGTGGTGCGGGGTCATGGAGCTGCTGCGGCGCAGCGGTCTGGCGTCATCGCTGGCCCGGCGGCTGCGGCCCGTGCTGGGCCGCCTTCTGCCGGGCGCGGCCCGTGACCGGGAGGCTATGGAGGCGGTGAGCGCCAACGTGTCGGCCAACCTGCTGGGTCTGGGAAACGCGGCCACCCCGGCTGGCATACGGGCGGCCAAACGGCTGGCGGAGGGCTGCGGCGGTACAGCCAGCGACGACCTGTGCCGCCTGGTGGTGCTGAATACCGCGTCGGTGCAGCTGCTGCCCACCACGGTGGCATCGGTGCGGGCGGGGCTGGGCTGCGCCGCGCCGCTGGACATCCTGCCGGCGGTGTGGGTGTCGTCAGTGCTGTCGGTAACGGCCGGCCTGGCGGCGGCCGGAGTGCTGCGGCGGATGTGGAGGGACAGACGATGAGCTGGGTGCTGCCGTCGCTGCTGCTGGGCGCGGCCGCCTGGGGGCTGCGGAAAAAGGTGGACGTATACGACGCGCTGGTCTGCGGCGGCCGGGAGGGCCTGAAGGTGGCGGCGGGGCTGATCCCGCCGCTGGCGGCGCTGCTGACGGCGGTGTATATGTTCCGGGCCTCCGGGGCGCTGGCGCTGCTGACAGCGGCGGCCGGGCCGGTGCTGGAGGCGGTGGGCATCCCACGGGAGACGGCGGGACTGGTGCTGGTGCGCCCCCTGTCCGGCTCGGGGGCGCTGGCGGTGGGCAGCGAGCTGATGGCCCGGTACGGCACGGAGAGCTATATCGGCCGGTGCGCCGCGGTGATGCTGGGTTGCACGGAGACCACCTTCTACACCGTGGCGGTGTATTTCGGCGCGGCGGGTATACGGCGGACGCGGTACGCCATCCCGGCGGCGCTGTGCGCCGACGCGGTGGGATTTCTGGCGGCGGCCTGGACGGTGCGCTGGCTGATGTAAAAGAGGCAGACTGTAAAAAAAGAACCGCCCCCGGGCGGTTCTTTTCCTGTATTCTGTCATTCAGCCCCGCAGCGCGCCGTCGTACAGCGCGTTCCGGCTCAGGCCCGTGTCGTCCGCCACCCGGCGGGCGGCCTCCTTCAGCTTCATGCCCTCATCCCGCAGCTTCTGCACCAGGGCGATGCCCTCCTCCAGCGTCATGGCCGACGCCGGCCGTTCCCGGCCCGCCACCACCAGCACATACTCGCCCCGGGGCTCGTTGTCCCGATAGTAAGAGGCCGCCTCCGCCAGCGTGGTGCGCACCGTCTCCTCGTGGAGCTTCGTCAGCTCCCGGCACAGGGCAGCCCGCCGGTCGCCCAGCACCTCCAGCATATCTGTCAGCGTCTGCCGCAGCCGGTGGGGCGCCTCGTGGAACACCATGGTCCGGGGCTCGCCGCTGATCTCCGCCAGCGCCGCGCGCCGCTCCTGCTTTCCGGCGGGCAGAAAGCCCTCGAAGGTGAACCGCCGCGTGTCCAGTCCGGACACCGCCAGCGCCGCAATAGCGGCGCAGCAGCCGGGGATGGCCTGCACCTCCACGCCGTTTTCACCGCACAGCGCCACCAGCTCCTGCCCCGGATCGCTGATGGCCGGCGTCCCCGCGTCTGTGACCAGGGCGCACACCTCGCCGCCCAGCAGCCGCTCCAGAATGGCCTGCCCCGCCGATGCCCGGTTGTGCTCGTGGTAGCTCACCAGCGGCTTTTTGATGTCGAAATGGTTCAGCAGCTTCATGCTGACCCGGGTGTCCTCCGCCGCGATAAAATCGGCCTGGGCCAGCGTCTCCACCGCCCTGGGCGACAGGTCGCCCAGGTTGCCGATGGGCGTGGCAACCAGGTATAATCTCCCCGCCATGTCCGTCACTCCCTGTCTCTGAAATAGCAGCGCCCCAGCGCCTCACTCTCCGAGCCGTCCCCGTTTTGCAGCAGCAGGGGCGGGCGGATGTCCAGCCCTGTGCCGCCGTCCTTCCGGCAGCGCAGCAGCACCAGCCGGGGCGGCGTGTCGATGGTTTTCTGCACCGTCTGCAGTTCTTTTGGCTCTAATTTATACGAGCGCAGCAGGGCCATCAGCTCCGCCAGCCGTGCCGCCCGGTACACCAGGCACAGCTGCCCGCCGCTGCGCAGCAGGTACGACGCCGCGCCGCACAGCTCTGCCAGCGTGCAGGTGACCTCGGACCGTGCCGCGCCCCGCTGCCCCGCCGCCACCGCGCCGCTGTCGGCGGCGAAGTAGGGCGGGTTGGATACCACTATATCGAAGCTGCCCGCCGGGGGCAGCTCCTGCCGCCGGCGCAGGTCCGCCCGCAGCACCGTGTGGCCGGTCAGCCCGTTCTGCGCAAAGCTCTCCTCCGCCAGGGCGCAGGCCGCCGGGTCGATGTCGATGTCCGTCACCCGGATGGACGGCTGCCGCCCCAGCAGCAGAAGCCCCAGCAGGCCGATGCCCGCCCCCAGGTCACATACCCGGTCACGGGGTCTCGGCGCGGCGAAGCCGCCCAGCAGGAATGTGTCCGTGGAGGGCTTGAACGGCCCGTCGTCAAAGGCGAACGTCAGCCCGCCGGGCCATAGCGTGTCCCATTTTACCATGTAAATACCATCCTCACAACCCTAAAAAAAGTGACCGGCAGAGCCGGTCACTTTCCTTGCCGTTTTCCTGATTATTCAGCGGGGCTGATAGCACCGTTGGGACAGGTATCGCTGCAAGAACCGCAGTCCAGGCAGGCGTTGGCGTCGATCACATACTGAGAATCGCCCTGGGAGATAGCGCCCACGGGGCAAGCATCAGCGCAAGCGCCGCAGCTGACACAAGCAGAACCGATCTGATAAGCCATAGTAAGTACCTCCAATTAGATTGTAGCATCATTGTACCATGAAAATCGAAAAAAGCAAGAGGATTTTTCCTGGAAATAACGGATTTTTGGTTAAGGTATTCTAACTATCTTCCCATAAATCCACTGTTTTCCGAACTATTTCCCTGTGATGACCATATACACCAGCGCCGCCGCCTCCCGCGCCCAGTAGCCCGCCGTCAGAAACCAGGGGCTGGCGCAGCCGGCGGAACAGGGCATCAGACCGCTGCGCTCCGCCCAGATGTGCGAGCGCAGCTGGTGGAAGTTGTCCGACGCGATGGCTACGTTCGCAGGCAGACCGTTTTCGGCGATGACCTGCGCGGAGAAGGCTAGATTTTCCTCCGTGGACGTGGACTTGTCCTCCAAGTAGATGCGCGATGGGTCGATGCCCATCCCCGTCAGCGTGTCCCGGATGCAGGCGGCCTCGCTGATGGGCTCGTTGTCGTTCTGTCCGCCGGAGGCCACGCACACCGCCTCCGGGTGCTGGGAAAGGTAGTCGCAGGCGGCCTGGATGCGGCCGCGGAGCATAAGACTGGGGTGTCCGTCCGGGAACACCTGGCAGCCCAGCACCACCACGGTGCGGGGCGCGTCGTCCGAGGGGCGGTCCAGCGCGGCCTGGGCCATTTTGCCCAGCGTCACCAGCACCACCGTCAGACACACCGCCGCCAGACAGCCCACCAGCCCGCGCAGCCATTTGGGCCGCAGCAGACGGCGGAAAAACTCCGGCCGCAGCAGCACCGCCGCCGCCAGCAATAACACCGCCGCCGGCCACACCATGCCGAAGTGGAGGATGCCCATAGCCAGCGGCAGCAGGAAGAACACCGCCAGCGCGATACACAGCCCGGCGGCGATGCGGCTCAGCGTACGCTTCATGTCAGCTCTCCCTGATGTGGTTGGCGATGCGCTGCATGATCATGTCCAGCGCCACCAGGTTGTGGCCGCCCTCCAGCACAATGATGTCGGCAAACTTCCGGGTGGGCTCCACGAACTGCTCGTGCATGGGCTTCACCGTGGTCAGGTATTGGTTCACCACCGACTCCAGCGAGCGGCCCCGCTCCTCCACGTCCCGCAGGGCGCGGCGCAGGATGCGCACGTCCGCGTCCGTCTCCACGAAGATCTTGATGTCCAGCAGCTCCCGCAGTTCCTTGTTCTGGAAGATGAGGATGCCCTCCACGATGACCACCTTGGTGGGCTTGATCTCCACCGTCTCCTCCGTGCGGTTGTGGATGGCATAGTCGTACACCGGGCAGTGGATGGTCTCGCCACGCTTCAGGGCCTTCAGGTCCTGGATCATCAGCTCCGTGTCAAAGGCGTCGGGATGGTCGTAGTTCTGCAGACACCGCTCCGCGAAGGGGCGGTCCTGCCGCTTGTAGTAGTTGTCGTGGTGTACCACGCTGATGTCGCTGCCGAACCGCTGGGCCAGATGCTCTGTCAGCGTGGCCTTGCCGCTGCCCGTGCCGCCGGCGATACCGATAAAAATGGTCTGCATACGCGCTGCCTCCCTATATTCTCTCTGCTCTGATTATAGAAAATCCGCCGGCAAAATGCAAGGGAATGGCAGCACGTCCTGTAAAAAAACCATGAATTTGAAAGAATGGGAGTTGACGTTGGCTTAAGAAACGAGTATTATGTGTATTATGTAAATTAACCGACGCCTATGGGGGAGTTTTTATATGAGTCTGATCAAGTGTCCCAAATGCGGGGAGATGTTCTCCGACAGCTATAAGACGTGTCCCTTCTGTGAGGAGGACGAGGCCTATTACGGCGGCCGGGTGAAGAAGACCCGCGGCCGCCGCACCGCAGAGAACCGCAAGCGCCGCGCCCCCAGCATCCTCGGCCCGGTGGTGGTGATCGTGCTGGGCCTGCTGGTGCTGCTGGTGGTGTGGCTGATCTTCGGCGATCAGATCAAGCAGATCTTCACCGGGGACAAGCCGCCGGTGGAGGACATACAGCCCAATCCCGGCAACACCATCGACAAGCCCGATGACACGGTGACGACGCCCACCATCTCCCTGAACCGCACCGTCCTGGCCCTGACCGTGGGCGATAAGGAGACGCTGAAGGTCAACGGCACGGAGGATACCGTGTCTTGGGCCAGCAGCGATCCCACCCTGGTCAGCGTGACCTCCGCCGGCGAGGTGACGGCTCTGGCCAAGGGTACGGCCGTCATCACCGCCCAGGTGGGCGATGAGGTGGTGACGTGCACCGTCACGGTGGCAGAGGAGGCCGACACCCCGACGCCCGATCCCAAACCCGATCCTGACGACACCACCAAGCCCAGCGACACCAAGGTGGACGTGAGCAAGTGGGTCATCACCGCCACCTCCGAGTTCGGCTATACCGGCGAGCTGGCGGCCACCAGTGAGGCGGGCGTGTTTGAGATGAGCGCCAACAAGGGCGAGGTGTGGACGCTGGCCATCAAGGGCGTCAGCGGTACAGTCAAGTGGGCCGTGGAGAGCAACAGCTCCAGCCTTATCACCCTGGAGGGCAACAAGCTCACCATCTCCGGCAGCAGCGGCAGCGCCACCATCACCGGCACGGTGAACGGCGGCACGGTGAAGGCCATCATCCGCCCCCGCTGACGGCTGACAAATGAACGCAAAGTCCCCGCGCCGCAGGCGCGGGGACTTTCTGCGCCGTTCAGCCGTGGAACACCTTGTGCTTCCGGGGATTTTGTGCTATGATGCCATCGAAAAGAAAACAAATGAAAGAGGAAAACCATGACCACAAAAGACTACCAGACCCGCAGCCCCCTGCGGATATTCCTGTCCTATTTCAAGCCCCACCGGAGGCTGTTTGCCTTGGATATGACCTGCGCGTTCCTTATCGCCCTTATCGACCTGGCGTTCCCGCTGGTGTCCCGTCAGGCCCTGTATACCTGGCTGCCGGAGAAGCAGTTCCGTGTATTCTTCATCGTTATGGCCGCGGTGGTGGTAGCTTATGTGCTGCGCTCCGGGCTGTATTTCGTCGTGGCCTACTGGGGACACACCTTCGGCATCCGGGTGGAGGCCGACATCCGCCGGGATCTGTACCACCATATGCAGGAGCTGGGCTTCGACTTCTACGACCGCAACCGCACCGGCCAGCTTATGAGCCGCCTGACCAGCGACCTGTTCGAGCTGACGGAGCTGGCCCACCACGGGCCGGAGGATCTGTTTATCTCCGTCGTGACGATCTTCGGCGCGCTGGCAGTGATGTTCGCCGTGCGGTGGGAGCTGGCGCTGGTGCTGCTGGTGCTGCTGCCGGTGCTGCTGTGGACAGCCATGCGCCGCCGCCGTCAGATGAGCGATGCCTCCCGGGCCGCCAAGCAGAAGACCGGCACCATCAACGCCGCCATCGAGTCCGGCCTGTCCGGCGTCCGCACCACCAAGGCGTTCGCCAACGAGGCGGAGCAGCAGCAGCGGTTCGACGAGGCCAACGAGGTGTTCAAGACCGCCAAGCGCGGCTTCCACAAGGAGATGGGCCGCTTCAACGCGGTGATGGAGTTCTTCACGGGCATTCTGCCGGTGGTGGTCATCGCCGTGGGCGGCTGGCTCATCATGGGAGAGCGAATGGACTACGTGGATCTCATCACGTTCTCCCTGTACGTCACCGCCTTCGTCAGCCCCATCCGCAAGCTGGCCAACTTCGCCGAGATGTTCTCCAACGGCTTCGCGGGGCTGCACCGCTTCGTGGAGCTGATGCGCACCGAGCCCACCATCCAGGACGCACCGGACGCGGTGGAGCTGACGGACGTGCGGGGCGACGTGGACGTGGAGGACGTGACGTTTGCCTACGGCGACAAGACGGACGTGCTGCACCATGTGACGCTGCACATCCCGGCGGGGGAGACGGTGGCGCTGGTGGGTCCGTCCGGCGGCGGCAAGAGCACGCTGTGCCAGCTGCTGCCCCGGTTCTACGACGTGGACAGCGGCTCGATCTCCATCGACGGCCACGACGTGCGTAAGCTGACCCAAGGCTCCCTGCGCCGCAGCATCGGCATCGTGCAGCAGGACGTGTTTCTGTTTGCCGACACCATCCGGGAGAACATCCGCTACGGCCGTCCCGGCGCGTCGGACGAGGAGGTGGAGCGCGCCGCCCGTCAGGCGGAGATCTACGACGACATCATGGCCATGCCCGACGGGTTCGACACCTATGTGGGCGAGCGGGGCGCGCTGCTGTCCGGCGGACAGAAGCAGCGGGTGTCCATCGCCCGCATCTTCCTGAAAAACCCGCCCATCCTGATTTTGGACGAGGCCACGTCGGCACTGGACAGCGTGACGGAGTCGAAGATACAGGGTGCGTTCGACCGGCTGGCCAAAGGCCGTACCACCCTCATCATCGCCCACCGGCTTTCCACCATCCGCAGTGCCTCCCGCATCCTGGTCATCCGGGATGGGCGCATCGCCGAGGAGGGCAGCCACCAAACGCTGCTGGCCCTGAACGGGGAGTATGCCCGGCTGTATCACACGCAGAATGTGGGGGAGACGTATGGACAGGCGTGAGCTGCTGGATAAGACGGCCCGCTCCGAGGAGGAGCGTCTGCTGCTGAGCCGTGTTTGGGACAAGCGGGAGCAGTGCCGCCTGCGGAGCATCCCCGCCGCCACGGCGTTTCTCTCACCCCAGGAGCAGGCGGCGGCCACGCGGCTGCTCAACGCCCTGGGCCAGCGGGAGGGCTATGCCTTCTGGGGCGGCTACGACGGCGCGGAGCGCCAGCGTCTGCTGTTCCTGCCGGACTGGATGGCCGAGCCGGACGACAGCGCCGTGGCGGCGCTGCGGGCGGTGTGCCGCAGCGGCGCGACCCTGACCCACCGGGATTTTTTGGGAAGTTTGATGGCCTTGGGATTGACCCGGGAGAAGATAGGCGATATACTGGTGGAAAGCGGCGGCTGTCAGGTGCTGGTCGATCCGTCGGCGTTGGATTTTCTGGTGCAGAGCTGGGACAGCGCGGGCCGGGAGAAGCTGACCGTGTCGTCCCTGCCGCTGGAGGAGCTCACTGTTCCGCAGGCGGCGGTGAAGGAGGTGCGGGACACCGTGTCCTCCCTGCGGCTGGACAACGTGCTGGCCTCGGCCTTCGGCCTCAGCCGGGGCAGGGCGGCGGAGGCCGTGGAAAAGGGCGCGGTGCAGGTGAACTACACCGTGTGCCAGAAGCCGGACAAGCCGGTGTCGGCGGGGGACGTGATCACCTGCCGTGGACTGGGCAAGTGTGTGCTGGACGCCGTGGGAAGCCCGACGAAGAAGGGCCGGCTGCCCGTGGCCATCCGGCGGTTCATATAGGGGAAAGGAAGACGGAAAATGGATGAGAAAAAGATCGCCCGTATCAACGAGCTGGCCCACAAGGCCAAGGCCGAGGGCCTGACGCCTGAGGAAACGGCGGAGCGGGACGCCCTGCGCCAGGAGTACCTGAACGCCATCATGCGCAATGCCCGTGAGGTGCTGGACAACACCTACATCGTGGATGAAAAGGGAAACAAGCGCAGGCTGAAGGGAAAGGGAGAACAGGGCTGATGGCATACCAATACGACGAAAACCAGGGCTTCCGCCCCGAGGGCACACCTCCGCCGCCTCCGCCCCGGAAAAACGGCGTCGAGAAGAATAACAACGACCTGGGCTCGTGGATCTTCATCATCGTCATGCTGAGTGTGGCGTGGCCGGTGGGCTTGATCCTGCTGATCTCCAAGCTGTCCGACAGCTCGGGGAGGAAGAACCGCGCCCCGCGGCAGGCATCAGCGCAGGCAGCGGCGCAGGCCCAGCCCAAGGTGCAGCAGACCATGCAGCAGGTGACGAAAACGCCGGTCTATACCGACAAGAGCGCCAAGACCATGAAGACCATCGGCGCGGTGTTGGGCATACTGGGCTGCCTGGCGCTGTTCAGCGCCGTGGGGGAGAATTTGTCCTATGCGGTGCAGTACAGCGAGTGGTGGTTTTTCCTGCGCCAGCTTTTCTACCCGGTGGGTATGCTGGCCAGCGGCGCGGCGCTGCTGCTGGGCAGCGGCGGTCTGAAGCGCCGCCAGCGCCGCTATGCCACCTACCTCCGCACGGCGGGGCAGAAGCCCGCCGTCCCCCTGGCCCATCTGGCCCGTGCGGCGGACGTGTCGGAGCGGCGGCTGGAGAAGGACCTGGACATCATGCTGGAAAAGGGCCTGTGGGGAGAGAACGCCTATATCGACAAGGGCAGCGGGATGCTGTTCCGCTCTCAGGAGGCGGCCAGCGCCTATTTCGCCGCGGCCAACGCGGCCAAGCAGCCTCAGGAAGCCCCCGCCCCTGCGGAGGGCTATGACGGCGTCCTCCGCCAAATACGTGATCTGAACGACCGCATCGCCGACGAGGCGCTCAGCGCCAAGATCGACCGGCTGGAGCAGGTGTCCGGCAGCATTTTCAAGGCCATCGAGGACAACGGGGACAAGCGGGCCGCGGCGGGCAAGTTCCTGAACTACTACCTGCCCACCACGCTGAAGCTGCTGGAGAATTATGCCGCCTTTGAGGAGGCCGGCGTCAGCGGCGAGAACCTGAGCCAGGCCAAGGCCAAGATCGAAAAGACCATGGACAGCATCGTGGCGGGCTTTGAGCACCAGCTGGACGAGCTGTACCGCAGCGATGCCATGGACATCGACAGCGACATACGGGTCATGGAGACCATGCTGCGCCGGGACACCGCCAGCGTGGCGGACGATTTCGGCCTGGGCGGCGGCACGGCGGTCCAGCAGCAGAGGGAATAAGCAAAAAGGGAAACGCAGGTCTCTGCGTTTCCCTTTCATGCATTTGACAGAAGTTTCGCAAAAAGGACACGCCGTTTATTGACGGCGGAGCAGAAACGGGGTACAATGTTCGGTAACGATACCGAAGCCCCGGACGAGCCGTTTCGCCGGTTTCGGCGGGACGTGTGTGATACGTTGAGAGAGAAGGAGCGTGAGTCATGACGGAGCTGCTGACGCGCTGCGGCGCGTATACCTACCTCGGCGCGCACCCTGCGGAGAAGGGCTATGTCTTCCGCGTGTGGGCGCCCCACGCCCGGGCGGTGGCGCTGGCCGGTGAGTTCAACGGCTGGCAGAGCGCCGCCATGACGCGGACGGACGGCGGCGTGTGGGAGCTGACCCAGCCGGATGCCAAGGTCTACGACGGCTATAAATACGTGGTCACCGGCGCGGACGGACAGACGGTGTGGAAGGCCGACCCTTACGCCTTCCACGCGGCCACCCGCCCCGGCACGGACAGCAAGGTCTACGACATCGGCGGATACGACTGGCACGACGGGGACTGGCGGGAGAAGCGCAGGGCCCAGCCGCCGGTGAACGGCCCGCTGCTGATCTACGAGGTACACCTGGGCTCGTGGCGGCATCACGAGGACGGTACGTCCCTGAGCTACCGTGAGCTGGCCCGTGAGCTGCCCGCCTATGTGAAAAGCATGGGCTACAACTTCGTGGAGCTGCTGCCGGTGACGGAGTATCCGCTGGACGACAGCTGGGGCTACCAGTGCACCGGCTACTTCGCCCCCACCAGCCGCTACGGCACGCCCCACGACTTCATGGCCCTGGTGGACGCGCTGCACCGGGCGGGCCTGGGCGTGATCCTGGACTGGGTGCCCGCCCACTTCTGCAAGGACAGCCACGGCCTCATCAAATTTGACGGCACGTGCCTCTATGAATACGGCGACCCCCTGAAATGGGAGCACGCCGGCTGGGGCACGCGGGTGTTCGACTTCGGCAAGCGCGAGGTGCGGGACTTCCTCCTGTCCTCCGCCGCCTACTGGCTGCGGGAGTACCACATCGACGGCCTGCGGGTGGACGCGGTGGCGTCCATGCTGTACCTGGACTACGACCGGCAGGGCGGCGCGTGGCGGCCCAACAAGGACGGCGGACGGGAGAACCTGGAGGCCATCGAGTTCCTCCGGGAGCTGAATCAGGCGGCCTTCGCCGTTGACCCCGCCGCCCTGATGGTGGCGGAGGAATCCACCGCCTGGCCGTTGGTGACGTACCCGCCGGAGGAGGGCGGCCTGGGCTTCAATCTGAAGTGGAATATGGGCTGGATGAACGACCTGTGCCACTACCTAAAGATGGACCCCTACTTCCGCCAGTACCACCACCGCGACGTGACCTTCTCCATGGTCTACGCCTTTTCCGAGAACTACGTGCTGCCGCTGTCCCACGACGAGGTGGTACACATGAAGGGCTCTCTCCGGGGCAAGATGCCCGGTGACGACTGGCGTCAGCTGGCCGGCGTCCGGGGGTTCTATGCCTATATGCTCTGCCACCCCGGCAAGAAGCTGCTGTTTATGGGCAGCGAGCTGCCCCAGTGGCACGAGTGGGACTTCCGCGGCCAGCTGGACTGGTATCTGCTGGACGACCCGGCCTGCCGGGCCACCCACGAATGCCTGCGCCAGCTCAGCCGTCTCTACCGCCGCAACCGCGCCCTGTGGGAGAACGACCGGGACTGGACCGGCTTCGAGTGGCTGGTGGCCGACGACAACCGCAATAACGTGCTGGTGTTCCTTCGGCGTGACAGAGCCGGCCACGAGCTGATCTGCGCCGTGAACTTCGCCCCCATGTCCTGGGAGAATTACCGCTTCGGCGTGCCGGACAAGGCCGCGTATCGGGTGCTGTTCAATACGGACGATGCCTGCTGGGGCGGCAGCGGCTGCGCTGCACCGGCGGACACGGAGCTGGCGGTGGAGGCCATCCCCTCCCACGGAAAGGACCAGTCCCTGTCGCTGACCATCCCGCCCCTGGGCGCGGTGATCCTGCGGGGACACGGAAAGCTGAAACATAAACGAACAGGAGGTACGCAAGGATGAAAAAAGAGTGTGTGGCCATGCTGCTGGCCGGCGGCCAGGGCAGCCGTCTGTATGTGCTCACCGGCAATATGGCCAAGCCCGCCGTCCCCTTCGGCGGCAAGTTCCGCATCATTGACTTTCCCCTGTCCAACTGCACCAACTCCGGCATCGACACCGTGGGCGTGCTGACCCAGTACCGCCCGCTGGAGCTGAACAGCTACATCGGCAACGGCCAGCCCTGGGAGCTGGACCGCATCAACGGCGGTGTCCACATCCTGCCGCCCTACCAGTCCGCCGGCGGCGCTGTGTGGTACAAGGGCACGGCCAACGCCATCTATCAGAACATCGGCTTCGTAGACCTGTACGACCCGGAGTACGTGCTGGTGCTCTCCGGCGACCACATCTACAAAATGGACTACTCCGATATGCTCCGCCGCCACAAGGAGGCCAAGGCCGACTGCACCATCTCCGTCATGGAAGTCCCCTGGGAGGACGCCAGCCGCTTCGGCATCATGAACGTGGACGGCGCGGACAACATCACCGAGTTCGAGGAAAAGCCCAAAAATCCCAAGAGCAACCTGGCCTCCATGGGCATCTACATCTTCACCTGGCAAAAGCTGCGCCAGTACCTCATCGACGACGAGGCCGATCCCCGCAGCGAGAACGACTTCGGCAAAAACATCATCCCGGAGATGCTCCGCGCCGGCGAGAAGCTGGTGGCCTACCGCTTCGAGGGCTACTGGAAGGACGTGGGCACGCTGGACTCCCTGTGGGATGCCAACATGGATATGCTGTCCCCCGGCTCAGGGCTGAACCTGCTGGACAAGAAATGGCGCATCTATGGCCGCACGCCCACCTGCCCGCCCACGTATATCGGCCCGGCGGGCGACGTGGGCAACAGCGCCGTCGCCAAGGGCTGCACCGTGCTGGGCGAGGTGAAGAACTCCGTCCTCAGCTACGGCACAACGGTGGGCGAGGGCGCGGAGGTGTCCTACGCCGTGGTCATGCCCGGCGCGGTCATCGAACCGGGCGCGAAGGTGTCCTACGCCATCGTGGGCGAGAAGTGCCGGGTGGGCCGTAACGCCGTGGTGGGCGGCGCACCGGGCAGCGTGGACTTTGACAAATGGGGCATCGCCGTGCTCGGGCCGGGGACGGTCGTGGCAGCGGGCGAGACCATCGAACCGAAAATGATGCTGGGCGCAAGCGGCAAGGAGGTACGGCCATGAAGGGACTGCACGGGATCATCTTCTCCTACGAGAAAAAGAGCGGCCTGCGGGAGCTGATCGAAAACCGCGTCCACGGCTCGATCCCCTTCGGCGGGGACTACCGGGTCATCGACTTTATCCTCTCCAGCATGGTCAACGCCGGCATCACCGACGTGGGTGTCATCATGCACGGCAAGTGTCAGTCTCTGCTGGACCATCTGGGGTCAGGCAAGAGCTGGGATCTCAGCCGCAACTTCGGCGGCTTGACGCTGCTGCCTGCCTTTGCCTACACGGAGCGGCGGGGCGGCGACGGCCAGTTCCGGGGCAGGGTGGAGGCGTTGGCCAGCGTCATGAACTACCTCAAGGGCATCCGGCAGGAGTATGTGGTGCTGGCAGACAGCGACACGGTGATGAACCTGCCGCTGGAGGACGTGTTCCGCCGCCATATTGACACCGGCACGGACATCACCGCCGTGTGCGCCACCGGCGCAGGCGACGGCGAGGACACCTATTTCACCCTGGACGACACGGGCCGCATCACCGACACGGCCTACGCCCTCTACACCCCCGCCGGCTACCGCTGCCTGAACGTGTTCGTGCTGCGGCGGGATCTGCTGCTGGAGCTGGTGGCGGAGTGCGCCAGCCGCAACGGCTACAGCCTGCGCCGCAACATCCTGCAGGAGATGGGCGCGCGACTGAAGCTGTACGGCTATGTCTACGACGGCTACGCCGCCCACATCAACACCCTCCAAAGCTACTACGACCGCAGCATGGAGCTGCTAAGCACCGCCGTGCGGCAGGCGCTGTTCTGCCCGCAGCGCCCTGTCTACGGCAAGGAGAATGACTCCCCCTCCGGCTACATCGACCCGGACGGCGGCTGCGTCAACTCCCTCATCGCCGACGGCTGCGACATCCGGGGCAGCGTGAAAAACTGCATTCTGTTCCGCAACGTGCGTATCGAACGGGGTGCAAGTGTGGAAAACTGTATTCTGTTCAAGGACACGGTGGTGAAGAAGGGCGCGTCCCTCCACAGCGTCATCACCGACAAGTATGTGACCGTCAGCGAAAACGTGATACTGACCGGCCATGAGCGCTACCCCATGGTGGTGGCCAAGGGCGTGACGGTCTGAGAGAGGGGGCATCATCATGCGTATTCTGTATGTGACGGGCGAGGCGTTTCCTTTCTGCAAGACCGGCGGTCTGGCGGACGTGGCAGGCAGCCTGCCCCCGGCGCTGGCCAAAAACGGCGACCAGGTGGCAGTGATCCTGCCCCTGTACGGGCAGATCGGCCAGCTGTGGCGGCAGCAGATGACCTTCCGCCGCTATATCTACGTGGATCTCGGCTGGAGGCATGAGTACTGCGGCCTGTTCTCCCTGGAGAGCCGCGGCGTAACGTGGTACTTCGTGGACAACGAGCACTACTTCGCCCGTCCCCGGCTGTACGGCGAGTTTGACGACGGCGAGCGCTTCGCCTTCTTCTCCAAGGCCGTCATCGACCTGCTGCCCAGTCTGGACTGGATGCCGGACGTGCTCCACTGCAACGACTGGCAGACGGCTCTCGTCCCCATCTACCTCAAGGACGTGGCCACCCGCTGGCCGGAGGTGCGGCGTATCCGCACGGTGTTCACCATCCACAACATCGAGTATCAGGGCCGCTTCGGCAGCGACACGGTGGACCAGCTCTTCGGACTTGACAGAGGGTGGTATAATGACGGCACGCTGCAAATGGACGGCGATGTGAACCTGATGAAGGGAGCCATGCTCATGGCCGATGCCGTCACCACCGTCAGCCCCACCTACGCCGCCCAGCTCCACGACCCGGCCTATGCCGAGGGCATGGCCAGCGTGGTGGACATGGTGGGCTGGAAAATGCACGGCGTGGTCAACGGCATCGACACCGACAGCTACGACCCCGCCGCCGACCTGGCCCTGCCCCACCACTACGACGCGGAGCACATGGCGGGCAAGGCCGCCTGCAAGGCCGCGCTCCAGGAGGAGCTGGGCCTGGCCTGCGAGGCGGACACGCCCCTTATCGCCATGGTCACGCGGCTGGTGGGCCACAAGGGCCTGGATTTAGTCCAGGAGGCCATGGACGGTGTCATGGCCACCGGCTGTCAGTTCGTGGTGCTGGGCACGGGCGAATGGCGGTATGAGGACTTCTTCCGCCAGAAGGCGTGGCAGTACGGCGGGCGGCTCTCTGCCCAGCTGGCCTATTCCGAGGCTCTGTCCCGCCGCATCTACGCCGCCGCCGACCTGTTTCTCATGCCCTCCCGCAGCGAGCCCTGCGGCCTGAGCCAGATGATCGCCATGCGCTACGGCGCAGTGCCCATCGTCCGCCGTACCGGCGGGCTGGCGGACACAGTGAAATCCTGCCAGGTGGGCCAGGCGGATGGCACGGGCTACCTGTTCGAGCGGTACGAGGCCGGGGCGATGCTGGATGTCATCGGTCAGGCCACCGGATTGTACCGGGGCGACCGCAGCGGCTTCAACACCGTGCGCCGCCGGGGCATGACGGCGGACTTCACCTGGGACAGAAGCGCCGTGGCGTACCGCCAAATCTACGCAAATCTGCTGGGCTGACGCCCGGCTGACCATACGGAGGATATACCTATATGACCTACAACAAGGAAACCTTGAAGGAAGCCATCGTCCAAAAGCTGCGCCTGAACTACGGCTGCACCGAGAAGCAGGCCACGGACGGTGAGATGATGAAGGCCTGCGCCATGGTGCTGCGTGACATCATGGCCGAGCGGGGCGTGCAGACCCGCGAGAACACCACCCGCGAGGAAAAGCGGAAGGTCCACTACCTGTCCCTGGAGTTCCTCATGGGCCGCAGCCTGATGAAGAATGCCTTCAATCTGGAGCTGCTGGGTGCGCTGAATGAGGCCATCGACGAGCTGGGCTTCAAGGCCGCCGACATCTTCGAGATGGAGCCCGACGCGGGCCTCGGCAACGGCGGCCTGGGCCGCCTGGCCGCCTGCTACCTGGACAGCATGACCACCCTGGAGATCCCCGCCGCCGGTTATTCCATCTGCTACGAGCTGGGCATCTTCAAGCAGAAGATCGTAGAGGGTCAGCAGGTGGAGCTGCCCGACGACTGGATGCAGCTGGGCGACGCCTGGCTGCTGCCCAAGCTCCAGGAGGCGGAGGAGGTCCACTTCGGCGGCACGGTCCGCACCCGCTGGGACAACGGCCATCTTATGGTGGTCCACGAGGACTACACCCGTGTCCTGGCCGTCCCCTGCGACATGGAGATCGCCGGCTACGACACCGACCACGTCAACACCCTGCGGCTGTGGCAGGCCCGCAGCCCCAAGCCCATCGACATGAAGCTGTTCAGCCAGGGTCAGTACCTCCACGCGGCGGAGGAGCGCGCCATGGCCGATGCCATCAGCCAGGTGCTCTATCCGGAGGACAACCATTACGAGGGCAAGTCCCTCCGTCTCAAGCAGCAGTATTTCTTCGTCTCCGCCACCATCCAGTCCATCGTCCGCAAGCACATCCAGCAGTACGGCACGGTGAAGAACTTCCACGAGAAGAACGTCATTCAGATCAACGACACCCACCCCACCCTGGTCATCCCGGAGCTGATGCGTATCCTGGTGGACGATGCCGGCATGGACTGGGACGAGGCGTGGCACATCGTCACCCACTGCGTGGCCTACACCAACCACACGGTCATGGCCGAGGCGCTGGAGGTCTGGCCGCAGCAGCTGTTTGAGACGCTGCTGCCCCGCGTCTGGCAGATATTGCAGGAGATCGCCCGCCGCTGGCAGCAGCAGGTGGAGGACTTCTACCACGACCCGGCCAAGACCGCCAAGCTGGCCATCATTTGGGACGGCGGCGTGCGCATGGCCAACCTGTGCATCGCCGGCAGCATGGCCGTCAACGGCGTCAGCGCCCTCCACTCCGAGATCCTGCGTAAGGACCTGTTCAAGGATGCCTGCCAAATGCAGCCGGACAAGTTCAAGAACGTCACCAACGGCATCGACCACCGCCGCTGGGTGTCTCAGATCAACCCGGGGCTGGACAGCCTGATCCGCGACCTCACCGGCGGCGACGGCTACCTGACCCACCCCATGGAGCTGAAAAAGCTGGAGCAGTACGTGGGCGACACCTCCGTACTGGCCCGGCTGGACGACATCAAGAAGGCCAACAAGCAGGCCTTTGCCGACTTCGCCAAAAAGCAGCAGGGCGTGGTGCTGAACACCGACGCCATCTTCGATGTGCAGGTGAAGCGCCTCCACGAGTACAAGCGCCAGCTGCTGAACGTGCTGCAAATCATCTACCTCTATCAGCGCCTGCAGGACGACCCCGACCTGTCCATCCCGCCCCAGACGTTCCTCTTCGGCGCGAAGGCCGCCCCCGGCTACGCCGTGGCCAAGCGCATCATCCACCTCATCAACTCCCTGGCCGACCAGGTGAACAGCGATCCCCTGTGCAGGGATCGTTTGCAGGTGGTGTTCCTGGAGAACTACCGCGTCTCCCTGGCGGAGATGCTCATGCCCGCCAGTGAGGTGAGCCAGCAGATCTCCACCGCCGGCAAGGAGGCCAGCGGCACGGGCAACATGAAGTTCATGATCAACGGCGCGCTGACCGTGGGCACACTGGACGGCGCCAACGTGGAGATGCACGAGCTGATGGGCGACGAGAATATGTTCCTCTTCGGCCTGAAGGCCGACGAGGTGGAGCACCTGCGCCACACCTACGATCCCCAGCTGCTGTACCAGCGCGATCCGGTGCTGCGCCGCGCGGTGGACACGCTGAAGACCGGCTTCCGGGACGGCGTGACCTACGAGGACATCTGGCAGCGCCTGCTCACCGATACGGACGGCCCGGCGGACCAGTATATGGTCCTGGCGGACTTCGCCGCCTACTGCGACGCGGAGTCCCGTATGCGCCACACCTACGAGGACCGGAACAGGTGGAACGCCATGAGCCTGACCAACATCGCCCGCAGCGGCGTGTTTGCCGCCGACCGGGCCATCGCCCAGTACGCCGACACCATCTGGCACGTCCCCTACAAGAAATAAGCACAAAAGAACCGCCCCCACTGTACCTTTACACCTGCGGATATGGAGGTCATGCTATGAGTTGTTCTGATATGCGCCTGAATTGCCATGCCTGCGGGCAGGAAATGGAGTACGGCGAGGTCGCCTTTAACCTGAAAAACGGACTGATCTGGATGCCGGAGGGCATAAAGACCGCCACGCTGAAAAAGTATCTCCGCTCCTATCATTTCAACAGGTCCTTCGTGGCCGGAAGCGATGGTGCGTCTTTCGGTATCAACAGCCAATGGGTGCTTGAGCCGATGGACGTTACGGACTGGTATATCCGTCTTCCCAGTCATATCTGCCGCGCCTGTAAAGAAGTGCTCATCCACTATAACGAGCGCAGGGAATACAGAGAGTGAGGAAAATACGCGAAAAGAACCGCCTCCCGGCGGTTCTTTTCATATATCACCCTTACAGCGTCTCCATTTCCTTGTTGACGCGCTCCTCGCAGCTGCGCATGGCCAGAATGGTCTTCTCCATCAGCTCCTCGATGGTCCAGCCCAGCCGCTCCGCGCCGGTGTTGATCACGTCCCGGGAGCAGCCGGCGGCAAACTTCTTGTCCTTGTACTTCTTCTTCAGGCTGCTGACCTCCATGTCCATCACGCTCTTGCTGGGCCGCATCCGCGCGGCCGCGCCGATCAGGCCCGTCAGCTCATCCGCGGCGAACAGCACCTTCTCCATCTCATGGGTGGGCTCTACGTCGCACACCAGGCCGTAGCCGTGGGAACAGACGGCGTGGATGAATTCGTCGGAGCACCCGGCCTTCTTCAGCAGCTCCGGCGCTTTCAGACAGTGCTGCTCCGGCCACATCTCAAAATCTATGTCGTGGAGCAGCCCCACCGTGGCCCAGAAGTCCGCGTCCTCGCCGTAGCCCAGCTCGTTGGCGTACCAGCGCATCACGCCCTCCACCGTAAGAGCATGGAGAATGTGGAACGGTTCTTTGTTGTACTCTTTCAGCGCGGCCAGTGCCGCTTCGCGGGAGATGCATTCTTTCATGGGGCAGACCCTCCTTCGTAAATACCGTGCCGGATTTGCCTACCATTTTAGCAGGTTATTTCCGGTTGTCAAGGCATTTTCCACCACAGTCTCCGCCTGTTTTGCCCGTTCCTCCGCCTCCCGGCCCAAAGCTGCCAGCCGCCGGCATAGACAGCCGTCCTCCACCTGCTCCGCCGCCCCGGTGCAGCCCGCCGCCAGCTGCGCCTCCGCCCGGTACAGCGCCCGCAGAGCCCCGGGCAGCCCCTCCGTCACGGCGGGACAGGTTGGCTGATACCACTGCCCTGTCAGCAGGTAATAGGACGCCAGCAGCCCCCGCAGGGCGGCCAATTCCCCCTGCTCCAGCCGTTCCAGCGTCCGCCGCACCTCCCGGGGCGCATTCCGGGCGCACCGGCGACAGCATTGCCGCGCCCCGGCAGCGCAGTCGATCAGCTGCCGCAGGGCGACCTCTCCGGGCTGCCGCGGCAGCCCGCACCGCACTCCGGCGGGGCAGGGCACGCTGGTCTCGTCATAGGCGGGAATGGTCGGGCCGACCCGCCGCCACACCGCCGCCGCGGCGGCGGTGTCGTAGGGCAGGGAAGGGGAGCTGGACATACTAAATCCCCTCCTTTTCAGGCTATACTATGCACAGCACAGGAATACCGTGCCTTATGGCAAAGGAAAACATTGCATTTTTCCCCAAACCCTGCTACACTGATACAGTTAAAAACATTTTTCGACTGCTGTTGCAGATGCCACATATTTCCTGCGCGCCCCGCGGTATACTGACGGCAGCCATCACCACAGGAGAGGAGACCGTTTCCATGCTGGAACTGCAAAATATCTGCTACCGCGTGTCCGCCCCGGACGGCGAGCAGGACATCCTCAAGGATATTTCCATCACCATCCCCGACCATAAGCTCATGGTGTTCACCGGGCCCAACGGCGGCGGAAAGACCACCCTGGCCAAGGTCGTCATGGGCCTGGTGCAGCCCACCTCGGGCCGCATCCTCTATAACGGCGAGGACATCACCGGCCTGTCCATCACCGACCGTGCCCGCCGGGGCATCAGCTACGGCTTCCAGCAGCCGCCCCGGTTCAAGGGCATCACCGTCCACGACCTGCTGCTGCTGGCGGCAGGACAGGAGCAGCTCAGCAAGGACCGCTGCTGCGCCTATCTGACCAAGGTGGGCCTCTGCGCCAACGACTACCTGGACCGCGAGGTGGACGTGTCCCTGTCCGGCGGCGAGGTCAAGCGCATCGAGATCGCCACCATCCTGGCCCGCCACAGTGACCTGATGATCTTCGACGAGCCGGAGGCCGGCATCGACCTGTGGAGCTTCGCCCGTCTCACCGAGACGTTCGAGCAGATCCACCGCGAGGGCGATGCCACCATGATCATCATCTCCCACCAGGAGCGCATCATCCGCCTGGCGGACGAGATCGTGGTCATCGCGGGTGGCCGGATCGCCCACCGCGGCAGCACCGAAGAGATATTCCCCCTGATCCTGGCCGACACCCTGGGCAGCTGTCCCGTACTGGAGAGAAAGGAGGCCGCACAATGATCACCGAAATCGACGCCGGCCTGCTGGAAAAGATCGCCGACCTGACGGGCCAGCCCGTGGGCGCGTTCAACATCCGCAAGGACTCCGGCTGTGAGGCCCGCCAGTCCACCGAGCATATCACCATCGACGCCCGCGCCGACGGCAAGCCCGGTATCGACATTCATATCAAGCCCGGCACAAAGGGCGAGAAGTGCTATATCCCCGTCATCATCAGCAAGACCGGCCTGAGCGAGATGGTCTATAACGACTTCTACGTGGGCGACGACTGCGACGTGGAGATCGTGGCCGGCTGCGGCATCCACAACACCGGCTGCGACGAGAGCCGCCACGACGGTATCCACACCTTCCACATCGGCAAGAACGCCAAGGTCCGCTACGCTGAGAAGCACTACGGCGAGAACGACCCCGGCCAGACCGGCGGCAACATCATGAACCCCAAAACCGTGGTCTACCTGGGCGAAAACTCCTCCATGCAGATGGAGACGGTACAGATCCGGGGCATCGACTCCACCAGGCGCGAGACGGAGTTCCACTGTCAGGCCGGCAGCGAGGTGGTGGTCACCGAGCGCCTGCTGACCCACGGCTGTCAGGAGGCCGAGAGCGACATGATCATCGAGCTGAACGGTGACGACGCCAAGGGCCGCGTCATCTCCCGCTCCGTGGCCCAGGACAGCTCCCACCAGGTGTTTCGCCCCGTCATGGTGGGCAACGCTAAATGCTTCGGCCATGTCCAGTGCGACAGCATCATCATGGGCAGCGCCCGCATCGAGTCCGTCCCCGCCATCACCGCCAACTGTCCCGATGCCCAGCTCATCCACGAGGCCGCCATCGGCAAGATCGCCGGCGACCAGCTGCTGAAGCTGGAGACGCTGGGACTGACGGAGGAGGAGGCGGAGGATACCATCCTCAAGGGCTTCCTGGCCTAAACCGGAAAAGCGAATCAAGCAAAAAAACAGCACCACCGCCCGGTGGTGCTGTCAGCTTGTCGGAAAAGTCCGAACGGACTTTTCC
>ENA-UEOI01000623-UEOI01000623.1-human-gut-metagenome-genome-assembly--contig:-NODE-623-length-35896-cov-3.155504_pt1 | contig 35896 bp, 17 predicted proteins | sample MGYA00242883_ERZ507882 | MGnify/ENA primary metagenome ERZ507882 (study PRJEB26167, sample SAMN06115502) | human gut metagenome | host: Homo sapiens | place: China:Chongqing | collected 2015-07-29...
AAAGGCGGGCGTGCCGTCCTCGTCCGTGGTGGGGAGGAGCTCGGTCTCCGTCCAGCGGTCGGAGAACTCGTGGTGGGTTTGCTAACTATGGTAATAATCAGCAGACGATGTACCAGGCAATCGTGGATGCTGTAAATCAGGCAAAAAAGAATCATAGTGAAATTAGTTTTATAGTTCCTTCCGGTACGGCTATTCAGAATGGTCGTACAAGTTTTATAGGGGATAACTTCAATCGTGACGGATATCATCTTGATTACGGGATGGGACGTTATACTGCGGCCTGTACATGGCTTGAAATTATAACCGGACAGAGTGCTGTGGGGAAAACTTATAAGCCCTCGGCTGTAAACGATGTTGTGGCTATGGTTGCTCAACAGGCTGCTCATGCGGCTGTAGAATCACCTGATAAGGTGACATCATTAGAGAATATAGGTTATGAGGGCGATAATACAGTGGTGCCTGTAAAACCGGTTAATGTGAATTTTGGATCAGTCAGCGAATCTGCATTGTGGAATAATATTTCTTCTTCCAGTAAATCTGTTTTCGGTTTAAAAGATATGGATGGAAACGATACCCAGATCGTAACGATATTGGACGATGAATTTAACGGAACTAATGGAGAAGGGGTCCAACAAACGACTACCGTGCTTGATATGCCTGCAGATGTAGCCAAAAGTTGCTGGTGGGGATACGCCGAAGGGAATTTTGAAAACAAGCCTCAGCAGCCTACCGGTGGATTTATATTTTTTCATTTAAATAAAAATCTTGTGTATGATTTCTGTATTTTCGGTTCTCGTAAAGGAGCTACCGATAATCGGGAAACTACCTACACATTAACAGGGGAGAATACCCGAATCGGTTATCTGAACACTGCCGGAAACGGAACGGAAACCGTTACTATTAAAGGCGTACGTCCTACTGCAAACGGAGCAATCAGGCTGACTGTCAGTCCTGGTGAAAATAACAATCATAAAAATAAATTTTATTATATCAATGCTTTGCAGATAGTAGCTAAAGAACCGGGAAGTGAAGTATTGGTTGATGAAATTTCGGATGTTCGTGATTTATTGAAAATGGATCCGGATATTAATTATGTGTTGACTGCTGATATTGATCTTACCGGAGTGGTGTTGGACGAATGTGTATTAGATAGCTATTACGGTACATTAGATGGACAAGGACATATTATTTACGGATTGACTATCGATAAGAGTGATTCCGGAGAACTTGGCCTGTTCAGGCACCTTAGGGGCGCTACTATCAAGAATTTAGGTATCGAAAGAGCTTCTATTTTAGGTAATAGTAATATTGGTGCTTTGGCTGGACAGAGCCATGGTGCAGTTATCGAGAATTGTTATGTTGCTAATAGCAGTATATCAGGTCGTGATCATGTCGGTGCTTTGATCGGACAGATGGAAGGTAATGAAGGAGTGGGTAGCCAGATTAATAATTGTTATGCAGCTGCCAATGTTTATTCTCGCGAGTTCCAGGCCGGTGGTCTTGTCGGTACATCTGCTGCAGGGGCCGGAAGTATTCGGAATTCTTATTTTTCCGGACGGGTAGAAGTTGTAAATCAGCGTATTGGAGGAATTTTGGGGTTACAGGATAGTGATGACGTACTTACAATTGAAAATTGTGTCAATTTGGCCGCTCAGTTGCAATGTGATCAGATTTATCGTATAGCCAGTACACGTGACGGTAAATCTGTATTGAATAATAATTATGCTTTGAATACGTTGCCTGCACCAAATGGTAATGATGCCCAGAAAGGAATTGATGTTACTGCTGAGAGGGTTAAACAAGAAGTATTTTATTCGGAAGACTTGAAGTGGAATTTTGATGATGGTTCTTGGAAATGGATAGACGGACTTTATCCGGTTTTGGCATGGCAGAAGGAGGCTGAAACGACTACTTCTCTGATTTATTTGAGTCAGTCTATACCAGTTTTGTCTTTAAGAAAGGGAAGTAGCATCGATCTGAGCCAATATTATGCTTCCGGACATGGAGGTATTTTATCATATTCATGTGCAAATAGTAAAGTGAAGCTGGATGGAAGTATTATATCTGTAACAGAAGACGTTGAGATAACCGATCTGGAAACTGTTACCGTATCTGTTTCTGTGTCTGGTTTTAAAGCTGCGGAGATTAGTATTTCCATTATACCGGACATCATACCGGTTGCTACGGCAGAAGATTTTATTTCAAGAATAACTGCTGCAACAGATGGCAGTTTCAAATTGGCAGCCGATCTGGACTTTGCAAATGTTTCATTTAATGGTATTGAAAACTTCTCAGGAAAACTGGATGGTGACGGACATATTATAAAGAATCTGAATATTCAACGTGCCGGAGAAGGGAAATTAGGCTTATTCCTGTCGACTATCGGTGCTGAGATAAAAAATTTGGGTATTGAAAATTCTGTGATCGGTACTAAAGAAAACAAGCACATCGGTAGTTTTATCGGCGAAATGAATGGTGGTAATATTGATGGATGTTATGTCGGTAATAGCCGTATTGTTGGCAAAGATCATGTTGGAGCGTTAGTTGGTCAGTTGAATTCCGGAGCTTTAATGAGCAATTGTTATTCAACAGCATATGTACAAACTACAGGCTGGCAGGCTGGTGGTTTGGTTGGATCTATAAACAACGCTACTATTGATAAAAGTTATTTTTCCGGTGTCGTTGTGGGCAACTGGAATAGGACAGGCGGTATTGTAGGTTTGAAAAATGGTGGAGATGAAACCGGTAATTCTGTGAAGAACAGTGTGAATCTGGCTTCTTATATATTAGGTGCCGATTCTCCCAAACGGGTTGTAGGAGATGGAGGAATAAAAGTGGAGAATAGTTATTCTTTGCTTTCTACCCGCATTGGTAAGAATGTGGTAGAAGCTGTTACGATTATCAGTGAAGATGTAATCGGGCAGGATGGAGCTGACATTTCCTTGCAACAGGCTCGAACTGCTTCTTTCTATGCCGAGACATTAAAATGGGATATGGAAAGCACGTGGATTATTCCATTGGATGGTGAGTCTTATCCTGTTTTGAAATGGCAGTTAGAGAGAGAGTAAAATTCAGACAGGGCTTTATGTCGGGATAGAAGTTCAGCCGGCTCAGATTACAGAAAGATTATATCTCTCAATGGATAGTTATGTCTTACCACAGTTTATTTCAACGAATGGTCTCACACTGTCATTATTGTCGGATAATACGAAAGTTGTTACTATTGAAGAACAAACGTTGACTCCTGTTGCTATCGGCTCATCTGTTGTAGCAATGGAAACAGTGAAAGGGATTGACGATCGGTTTGAAATTACTCCGGTAACCTATATTTGTAAAGTGATTCCTGCGGAGGGAGTTGTTGAAATAACGACAGCGGACGATTTGTTGACTATCGATAATTTCCCTACCCGTGATTATGTATTGACAAATGACATTGATTTGGCAAATACTACTTTTAATGGTTTATGTTCTGAAGAGAATCCGTTTACAGGTACATTTGACGGTAACGGCTATATAATAAAAGGGTGGAATTTTAATGATTCGAATGTCGGAACGATGGGATTATTCAAAAGAATGGACGGTGCTGTGATTAAGAATCTCGGTATGACCGGTGTTGCTATTGTCGGTGGTGATAATACAGGTGCATTGGTGGGTATTGCAGATGGAGGAAAGATAGAACGCTGCTATGTCAGCAACAGTAACATTGAAGGAGGAGACCGTGTTTCGGCAATTGCTGCCCGTGTTTCGGCTGGTGTGATAATCGAAAACTGTTACGCAGCTCAATGTACAATTAAAGCAAGGACTCATCAGGCCGGTGGTATCTCTGCTGCTTCCTTTGATGGTGGTGCGACTATTAGCAACTGTTATTTTGATGGAACTATTACGAGCCAGTTCGGTCATGTAGGTGCTATACTCGGATTAATAGACCGTGACGGTGAGATTACAATTCAGAATTGCTTGAATTTGGCAACCTCTATTGCAGGCGGGCATCGTTTCCGCATTGGAAATTGGGGAAATAGAGCATCGATGGCTCATTTTATTAACAATTATTCTATTGGTACTACAGTTTCAGTCGGTGGTGGTTGGGAAAGTACGGATGACCGTAATGGGACGGATCTTTTCGATGATGCCGATGCTAAATCTTTAGAATTCTATAAAGAAACGCTTGGATGGGATTTTGACAAAATTTGGAAAATAGCAGAAAGTGAGGGTTATCCTGTGTTTAGGACTAAAGATGACCCGGTAGGTATGGTTACCGAAAAAACTTTAGAAAATATTGCTGTTTATTCTATAAGTGGTGGTATCGAAATGATTGCTTCACAAGCGGTTCAAATAAATATTTATGCTATTGACGGCCGTCTGGTACGTTCTGTTATGCTGAATGAAGGACGTAATTCGATAACAGGAATCGCTCCCGGTCTGTACCTTGTAAATAGAACCAAGGTAATTGTGACGGACTAACTAACTTACATATTTGATACTTTTATTAGATCCGGGTGGATGTGGCCATCCGTCCGGATCTTTTATTTAATATTGTAATATTATGAATACATTATTACAGAGAATTCCTCTTTTATCGGTGTTGTTTTGGGGGATTGCAACCCAGGCGGCACAACTTCCTATTATCTTGGAGGCCGAAGATGCAAAATTATTTGGTGAGCTAAAAGTTGAACAAGTTTCCGGTTTTTCCGGAAATAAGTATGTTCATGATTTTCATATAAATTCCGATTCCTATTATTTGTATGAGAATATAGAAGTGGACCAAGCCGGGACGTATGAGTTAAAAGCATTTACTACAGGTACAGCTCGTCCTTTTTATATTAAAGTAAATGATTATGAACGAATCGTTTTACGTACAAGCGACTCTCCAGATTGGAATGCACCTCCTACATCGGTTTCTTCTGCATATATCTATTTGGATGCCGGTACTAATGTCATAAAAATGGGTACCGAATTTGAAAATGGCCCCAATATTGATAAATTTGAAATTCATGCTACCTCTGTGAAAATAGAGAAGCCTCGTAAAGTTACAGTTGCTTTTCCGTATGATTTTACGGATGAGGCTGAGATTATGGCAGAGCATTCAAATGCTACTTTGGCTTTTCTGACAGATAATAATGAAAATACTTTTTATGAAGTATCGGGAATTACTGAAACAACAATAACGGTAGATTGTAAAGAAGATAAGGTACTTACGGGTATGCTGCTCTATGCTGGTAGAGGGGTGGACGTAACTAAATGGAAAGTAGAATATTCAAAGGACGGTCAGACATGGAGACAGTTTAGGCCTGCCTCTACTCGGATGATAGGGATGGGAGATATGGCACTGTTTACATACAACCGTGTTGTAACAAGCAGCACCTATAGTGCGCGTTATTATCGACTTACAGCTACCGGAACTGATAACATACGGATTGCTGAATGGCAATTGTTTGGTTACGCTTTTGATACAGCGGGTAAGAAACCTTATTTCCCTGCAGATGTGACAGAAGGGCTGAATTTGGAAAAGCAGATTTCCGGTTATCCGGAAGGGGGGACAAATGAAGGGATTATGCAATTGTTTGATAAACAATTGACAACAAAATATTGTGCATTGGGTACGAGTTTTTACGTGCAGTGTGTGTTGGATAAAGCTTATCGTTTTAATTCTTATACGGTGACGTCTGCCAATGATGCTTCTGAGCGTGATCCTAAATTATGGAGTTTAAGTGGTTATAATCCAGAAGAAGGATGGATTGAATTAGATGAACGGAGAGATTTTAATTTTCCTGGGCGATACACCACTATGAAATTTCAGATAGATTCGGAAAAGGAGTTCACTGCTTTTCTGTTGGAAGTTTCGAGCGTACATGCCGGTGACCGGGTGCAATTGGCTAATTTACAGGTTTTCGGTGAACCGACGGGTGGTCCTGCTGTAGCTCCGGAAGTACCGTCAACACCTTCTACAGATCCGCGGGAGCGTGCTTCCGAATTAGTCCGTTTGATGACAAAAGGTGAAAAATTATCGTATGTAGGTGGTGTTGACTGGATGTATACGAAAGCTATTCCCCGTCTGGGCATTCCTCAAATGAAGATGTCTGATGGCCCTCAAGGAGTAGGTACTTGTGGAAATTCGACGGCTTATCCTTGTGGTATTTGTTTGGCATCTACTTGGAATGAGGATTTGGCGCATTCATATGGAGAGGCTTTGGCGCTTGATTGCCGTTCACGAGGGGTGAATATATTGTTGGGACCGGCAGTTAATATTCATCGTGCTCCTATGTGTGGACGTAATTTTGAATATATGGGTGAAGATCCGTACCTGACCTCCCGTACGGCAGTAGGATATATCAATGGGCTACAGGCAAATGGGGTAATGGCTGTTATCAAACATTTTACGGCTAACTTTCAAGAATATGACCGGAACTATATAAGTTCGGATATTGATGAGCGGACATTAAATGAAATATATTTTCCTGCTTTTAAAGCTGCGGTGCAGGAAGCCAAAGTAGGAAGTGTGATGAGTAGTTATAATCTTTTGAACGGTACGTGGACTACGCATCACCCTTGGTTGCTTCGTACCGTATTGCGTGATCAATGGGGATTTGACGGTATTCTGATGTCCGATTGGGGATCTACTCATTATTGCTTACCTGCTGCTCAGGGCGGATTGGATCTGGAAATGGCAGGTGGTGAGAAAATGAATCCTGACAGTTTGCGCTATTTCATCAACCGGGGTGATTTGGATATGAATGTGATTGATGAAAAAGTACAACATATACTTCAAACGATGATAAAATTCGGATTTATGGATAATGAACAACTGGATTCCAGTATTCCCGAAGATAATCCGGCTTCTGTAAAGACAGCTTTGGATGTGGCCCGTGAAGGTATGGTCCTTTTAAAAAACGAAGAGAACCTTTTGCCCTTAAAAGCAGATAAAATAAAAAAGGTAGCCGTTGTCGGTCAGAATGCTTTGCGTTATCTCACCGGAGGTGGTAGCGGGCGAGTTACACCTATCCATTACGTGAGTTTTTATGAAGGTATTAAAGCAGTCGGTGCACAGAAAGGTGTTGAGGTGAAATATATAGATGAATATGATCATTTGGATGATGATGTATATGTGGCATCCGGTTCTGATGAACACGGTTTTAACGGAGAGTACTTCAATAATACTGATTTGTCAGGTGCTCCGATTGCTACGAAAGTGGATGCCAATATAAACTTTAATTTCCAGAACGGTACGGGAGTCGAGGGAATTGGTACTTCTAATTATAGTGTACGTTGGACAGCAGAATTGCGACCAATGGAAGACGGAGAATATGTTTTCCATCTTGGTGGTGATGATGGTTTTCGGTTATATATTGATGATAAAAAGGTTATTGATGATTGGAATCCCGGTCAAGAAAGATATAAGACTTACGAGATGAGGTTGTCTGCAGGCAAAACCTATGCAGTCAAAATAGAATATTATCAGGGGACGGGTGCCGCTATTATTGATTTTTATTGGACGAAAGTGGGCGCAGATGATTACTTTCAAGCAAGTTTGAATGATGTAGACGTGGTAATTGCATGTTTTGGACATGACTCTGGCAGTGAAGCAGAAGGCGGGGATCGTACTTTTGCTTTACCTTCTAAACAAAAAGAGTTGATCACGAAAGTCATATCGAAGACTACCACTCCTATTGTCGGTGTGGTTACTGCCGGTGGTAATGTGGAAATGCAATCTTGGATACGGCATTTGGATGGGTTGTTATGGGCATGGTATCCTGGGCAGGAAGGTGGAACGGCTTTGGGAGAGATTTTATTCGGTGACATAAATCCGTCAGGAAAATTACCTGTGACATTTGAAAAGCGCTGGGCTGATAATCCGACTTATAATAGCTATTATGATTCGGATAATGACAAACATGTAGAGTTTACCGAGGGTATATTTATGGGGTATCGCGGGTATGATAAATCCGGAAAAACGGTACAATATCCTTTTGGGTATGGGCTCTCCTATACGACATTTAATCTGTCACAGATGACTGTAGAGCCTGCAATAGGTGCCGATGCTATTTTGAAAGTAATATGTGAACTAAAAAATACAGGGGATGTTGCCGGCGCACAAGTGGTGCAATTATATGTAGGTAAAAAAGGGGAGAGTAAGGTAGAACGTCCTTTGAAGGAGTTAAAGGCTTTCAAAAAGGTATACTTGAAACCGGGTGAATCGCAGAAAGTAGAATTCTCTTTATCGGAGGATGCTTTTTCTTACTATGATGTGGATCAAGTTTCTTTCGTTGTAGACGAAGGTAGTTATGATATAAGCGTAGGCTTTTCTGCAGATGAATTGCTATTGAAAGAAGAAGTAGTGATAAAGAAGTCTACAGGTCTCCAATCGGATATTTTCGTTGATAAGACTTACTTACTTCCTACTGTAGTGGAAGCAGGTGAGTCTGTGAACATCAGTTTTGGCATTGTTGCCAAGGCCGATGTGTACAATACTTCGGGAGTATTAAAGGCCAATCTTTACAATACGGATCGTATTCCTACTACAGGTTTAACACAAGGAATGTATGTTGTCCACATGTGTGTTAATGATAAAAAGATAAATGGAAAATTTATTGTAAAGTGATATTGGCATCGGATGAGTAAATTAAAAATAGTGTGTTATATCTTAAATTATGAACCCCAAAAAAAAATGTTATGAGAAAACTATTAACTTTATTTTTATGCCTGTTTACTCTGATAGCTAAAGCTGAAGAGTTTTCTAAAATTTATGTGGTAGGTGCTGCTTTTGACTGTGGCTGGACTGCTGAAAAAGCTTATTTGATGGATGATGAGGGTAACGGTATTTTTACATGGACCGGAAAAATGAAACGCAATGATTTTAAATTTTTGCTGAAAACCAATCCGAATGATATATGGATTGACTGTTTGAATGCCGAAGTGGCGAATGAAGCTGTTGTGATCGGAAAAGAACATAAAATCCTCGTGTAACTAATGATGATTATAAATTTATCATGAATGACGAAGGATCGTTCAAGATTACGATCGATACCAGAAAAATGACTATGATTGTGACACCGGACGATTTGATTTCTGTTTCAGCTCTGGATGGTCGTGGAAAAAGAATCGTGAATATTTATTCGTGCAGTGGGAAAGCAAGTGATTCGGAGAATGCTTATAAATTGTTGTTAAATAAGGATGAAATAAACAATAATAAGAGTAATAAATGGGCGTATAAAGGTGATGATCCTTGGGTAATATTCTCTTTACCTGCTATTTATTCTATCAATAAATTTGGCTTTCGCGATGGAAGAATTTTAGAGACGGGACGTGATGTCTATAATCTTCCGGAATATAAAGTATATGTTAGTACTACCGGAACAGCAGAGGCTGATTGGACAGAAATTATTCATGAGACTAATGTTGGTGATCTGGATACAAAAGTGAAACGGATTACTCCGGTAGAAGCGCGTTATATTAAGTTTGTACCGGTAAAAGATACCAGGGATTCTTATGTACGTATTTATGGTGTAGACATTTACGGATCATATGTCCGGCCACTGAATGAAGAAATAGTCAGTACAGGGAAAACGATAGTCGATTATCATAATAGTTGGAGTAATCGGGAAACACCGGCTAATATTATCGATGGAAATACAGATGCTGTCGATGGAGAAGATGCTAATAATCCTTGGGCTTTCGGAAAAAAAGAAGGTACGGATGGCTGGGTTGTGATCGACCTGGAGCAGGAATATGAAATCAATAAGTTCGCGTTGATCGATAGTGAAGAATGGTTGACAGGATATAAAGTATATGCATGCAGCTTTGCCGGTACGGATGAAGATTGGAAATTGGTTTTCGATGGAACGTTTGAAGCGATGCAGGTGCGTAAAGAAGGTGTACCGGCAGAACCTTTTGCCAGCCGTTTCCTGAAATTGGAAATTCCTTCGGAGTATCAAAAAGGATTGGCGCGTATCCGTGAATTCGAGGTTTATGGAAAACCGGCTGTTCAACCGGAAATCATATCTAATAATGCGGATCTGAAAGCTGCCTATGAATTAGCTTTATGGACAGTGAATATCAATACGACTCAAAATGGTATTCTGAATGCGGGAGCCCGTTATGATGGAAACTGGACACGCGATCTGTCTATTAATGTATGGAACGGTTTTCCGTTGTTACAGCCGGAAATCTCGAAGAATTCATTATTGCATTTATTGGAAGATAACGAACAAGAGTACATCGGTGCAGAATATTGGGATAAGATAATTTGGGTAAAAGGTGCTTATATGTACTATCAGATGACTGGCGATAAAGAGTTTTTGAACCAGATATTGAAGAGTGGGGTAAACACCATTCATCAGTTGGAGGAAATGAAGCGTGATAATAACCCTGTATATGATTCTCAATACGGGCTGTTTACAGGTCCTTCTGTATTTAATGATGGTATTGCCGGATATGAAGAGCCTGTATGGTCCGGTGATTCTAAGGGGGGAGCAGTTGTCAGTCATCCGGCACATAATAAAATAAAATGTTTAAGTACGAATTGTATTTATTATGAGGCGTATCGTTTATTGGCACATATCGCAACTATTTTGGGAGAAGAAGAGACTGCTACTGAAATGGAGAAGAAGGCTGAAAACTTAAAAACTAACATACGTACCCATCTCTTTGACAGAGAAACCGGTAAATTTAATTATCTGATCGATCAGAATGGAGATCTGCATTCATTCCAAGAAGGTTTGGGTAATTCGTTTGCAATATTGTTTGACATTGTATCACCGGCGGAGGCAGAGAAAATAATATCCCAAATGCAGGTTACTAAATTTGGCCTGCCTTCTATTTATCCGCATTTCAAACGATTCAGCGATGAAAAGCCGGGACGCCATAATATGATGATTTGGCCATTTGTAAATGCTTTCTATGCGGATGCTTGTACCAGAACCGGTGATTATGAAAGATTTACATTCGAACTGTTTAATTTAGTAGATCTTGGTTTAAATAAAGGTGGGAATGATTTTTGGGAAATTTATGATCCGAAAGACGGACATCCTGATGGAGGATGGCAGACCGGTAGCCATTGGGGGGGACTTCAACATCAGACTTGGTCGGCAACCGGATTATTGCGTATGGTTTGGTATGGTCTTGTAGGTATGCGTTTTGAGGACGAAAAATTACGTTTCGAACCATTTTTACCTGAAGAAGTCAATTCATTGGAACTTACCAGGTTGAACTATGGGAACATGATACTTAACGTTAAATTGGAAGGCGAAGGGAACCGGATCAAAGAGTTTAAGCTCAATGGCATTGCAATGGATACTCCTGAAATACCTCAAAACTTGACAGGAGAACAAACGGTTAGCATTGTTCTGGAAAAATCAAGTGGAGTCGGTGTTGCACAATTAAATCAGGATAATTCTTTTTTCACATTAACCCCTGATGAGGGAAGAATTAGAGTACAATTGAAAAATGATTATCGGGCTGACATAGTTACACTGTTTGATATGTCGGGAAAATTAATGGTAGTCAAAAAAAAACAGAGTGGAAACTTTCATATAGGGAGTAATCTTCATAAGGGAATTTATACCGTATCATTAGAATGTAATAAAGAAGTTTATTCGCAAAAAGTGATTATTCCTTGAAATTAATTTTAATGACTGTAGGAAAATATTTTAATGACTTATACAGGTCTGGCAGATATTTCGATAATTTGTCGGACCTGTAAATTCATAATTTTTAATTATCAAAAAACGTGAGGAAAATTACTGTATTTCTATTGCTATGTTGTATCGGTTGGTTGCTTTCAGCAAGGGCGGCCGATTCAGTAAAAAACACAAATAATGGTGTGTTGAAACAATCTGTTTATATTGATTTTGGTAAAAACAATGGTTTGGATGGAAATGTGACGGAAGGGCCGGATCAAAACGGGCATTATTGGAACAATGCCATAGAAACGGAATATGGAGAAACATTGGAACTGGTGAGCGGAACCAATGAGAGTACCGGATTTATTATGGAGATTACTAAAAAGTTTTTGGCCAATGGTATTCGTAATGGAGGACTTCTTGTACCGGACCAGACAGAATTAGGTGATTTGGCAATATCTACAGCCACACAAGATTATTTTTATATTGAGGGTGCGGGTGCTAATGGTAGTTTCCGCATTAAAAACTTGAACAAGAATCGTGCTTATAGATTTTATGTGTTTGGCAGTCGTGCGCAGACTGGAGATGAAGAACGTATAGGATATCTTTCATTTACCGGTTCAACAGGAAGTCATGGCACTTATCGTATGACGGGCAAAGCAATCGGAACTAATGGGGAAAACCAGAACACGGGTGATATTTATGTCACCGACTATATTTTTCCGGATTTTAAAGGGGAAGTTGACTTTCAATTAGCAATAAAATCCGGTGGCTTTGCTCATATTAATGCAATGAAGATAGAGGAATATGGAGAGGTTGATCCGTTGGCTGTGAAACAAGATTTTTATATTGACTTCGGACGCAGTGACGGAACGAACGGACATCATACAATCGGAGCCGATGTAAACAATCATTATTGGAATAACGCTTTTGAGAAAGATAATTTTACTGTTAGTAAGGGTGCGATGCTGAAGTTGGTAAATTCTGCCAATGTACCGACCGGGGTCGAGATGAAATTAGGATCAGGCTTCCGTTCCAACGGACGGTTGAATGGTGGCTTGCTTAATCCGGATGTGGCGCTTTTAGGGGATCTGGCCATTGAGACAGCTACAGAAGATTATATTTTTATTGAAAATGGAGGAACGGATATTCCGGGTATTATCGATTTCAATAATTTGAATCCGAAGTCCGGTTATCGTTTCCATGTATTTGGTTGCAGGGATACGGAAACAGATCGTATGGGACTTTTTACATTCTCTGGAGAGAATAGCAGTACCGGAACTTATAAAATGGGGGGAAAAAATAGTGGAGGGAACGGTATAAACCATACAACCGATCGTATTTATGTATCGGATGTTGTTTATCCGGATGCTAACGGCAGTATTCGTTTCAATATCGATCTTTATGCTGATAAGTTTGCACATATCAATGCTATGAAGATAGAGGAATGTACGAATGACCCTGTAATAAAAGCTACTTCAATCACTCTGACCGGACAAGATATTACGGAGTCTGGCCAGACTTCCCAGATACAGGCTCGTGTTTTGCCCGAAGGGGCCATCTTTCCGGCCATTCGATGGAGTGTAGATGACGAATCGATAGCTCGCGTTGATAATCAGGGAATTGTGTATCCGAAGACTAATGGGAAGGTGAAAGTCACCGCATCTATTGTATATGATGAAAAAACTCTGTCTGATGAAATTGAAATAAATATTAGTGGTCAGTTAGGTAGTGCTCATTTTACGGGTACGGCTGTAGAAGAAGATGCCGAGATGCAAATGATTACTGATTTACAGGGGACCATCACCAATCTCTTTGAAATATATACCTCTTTAAAGGGGACAGGTTCATTCAGTTTTTATCGTGACTTGGGTAATGATAAAAAAGTAGTGTATGGTAAAGGGAAAGCTGAAGGCTCGTTGATGGAAAATGGGGAGCCTATTCAAACGGATATTACAGGACCTGTACGCATTAGTATTGATCTGACCGACAATACCTATGAGATTTTGCCGATTACTTCCTTGAACATTGTGGGGACTTCCACTTCTACCGGTGCTGATGTAACGAAAGGATTGCCTTTAGAGTATCAGGGTAAAGGCATATGGGCTGCACGGTTGACATTGAATGGTGGTGATCCGAAGTTTAATTTTATAATAAATAAGGACGCAACAGAATGTTTGAAACGTATAAAGGGTACTAATCGGGTGGTTAAGCAATCACAAGGTGAATCGTATGGTATGTCATTAGAAGACATCCGTACCAACATGAATGGTGGTGAATTTTATGTAGAAGTCAATCTGAGAAAATATACTTATGCGGTAAGTTGCGGTGAAACAGAAGCGTTGAAGATTTCCTATATGGGCTCTTCGGTTGCTAACGGATCGGGAACACTGGATATGCATGGATATGCTTATATGTATACTCAATTGCTGACCAAACGTCATGAAGAAGGACGCGGTTTGGACTGGAAGACTTCAAATATTTCTATCGGAGGAAATACAACTGCTAATTTATTGGATCGATGGGAACGTGATTTATTGAGTAATTGCAGTAGTTATGTGATTTACGGGCTTTCGTTAGGTAATGAAGGTGTACATGACCGTGGCGAAGCGGCCTATAACAGTTATCGTGACGGCATGTTGCAAGCCATCAAACAAGCAGAGGATGCCGGAATCGTACCGGTTATGGCCAATAATTATACACGTGCCGATTACAATGAAAGCGATTATAACTATGTAAAGAAGCTGAATTTGCTGATACATGAATGGGATTTACCGAGTATCAATACGTTGGGAGCTATTGACGACGGTAAAGGCCGTTGGGCCAGTGGATATGAAAATGATGCATATCATCCCAATTCAGCCGGACATCAAGAATTCTGTTATGCTATAGTTCCTTCTTTATTTGATGCCTTGGAAGCAGGAAAACCATTGCCTAAACGTGTACAGGGGACATCCTGTGAGTTGGGAAGAACGACAACTTCCCGCCAGATCGAGTGGATACCGGAAGAAACGGTTCATCCATTTACCGTTTCATTTGATATCAATACAACAGGAACCGGTACGATTGCCTGGTTTGAGAATGAGAGTGGGAATGGCTTCTTCAAAATCAAAACAGACGGGACATTGGTTTACGAGTCTCCACTGAACGGGAAAATTCAGTCTGAGACAACTATCAACACAGGGGGGTGGAAACGTGTTACTCTGACTCATTATTATGCATGGGGAAATACGATATTGTATATCGATGATATAAAAGTAGGGGAGCTTCCGGAAAAATTATCTCCTAAAAAATTTGTTTTAGGTAGCAACTTAGCTCCGGATCAGATATTGTATCGTGAGTTGTTTTTTTGGCGTTCCGGGATGAATACTGAAGAAATTGCATATGTGAATCAAGGTAAGATGATGAAATCCAGCCTTGAAATTTATGCACCGTTAGGAGGTGATCGGTTTTTGGAAAATCTGGCACAGTCTACGAATGAGTTGGAGTTTGTTAATGCCGGTTTTACTATGGATCAGAAACTATATATAGATTTTGGAAAAGATGATGGTACCAATGGAAATATTACAGGAAAAGATACGAATGGAAATTTTTGGAATAATGCAGTGAAGACTGCGGCAGGTACGGAATACTCACTTGTCAATTCATATAATCAGCCGGTTGATTATAAAATGCATTTAACTACCGGTTTTTTGTCGAACGGCATTAAAAACGGTGGACTATTGGAACCGGATACCGAACTTTTGGGAGATTTTGCTATTAATACGGCGACTCAGGATTATTTTTTTATTGAAGAAAATAACGGAGCGGAAAAGGGAGGTATCGACTTTAAAAATTTGAAACCCGAAAAAGCATATAAATTTTATGTCTTCGGTAGTCGTTATGATACTAATGACAGAACTGGCTTGTTGACGTTTACCGGTACAAATTCTTATCAGGGTACTCATCAGATGGGAGGAGCTAACATTGCTGAGGGAGATATAACCGGGAATACAAAGAACCAGAATAATAATACGATTTTTGTATCTGAGGCTATTTATCCGGATGTTGACGGGACTATTCATTTTGAATTGGCGCGTTATGCCGGTAAGTTTGCTCATATCAATGCAATGAAAATTGAAGAGTACAGTGTAGCTTACGCATCCGGTACCTCACCGATTATTAGTACGACTCCTGCCGATGGTATGGGAGTACGTATAGCCAGAATTCATTCGGCTAGCGGTGGGTTTAATAATGAAGGGCCTGAAAATTTACTTCTTGATAAAAATGTAACTGGTAATGGGAATAAGAAATGGTGCTACAACAGCACTGATAATTTTGTGATTATAGAACTTTCCGATTACTATGACGTAGATAAATTTGTGATTGAGGATTGTAAAACCCGTGAACCGAATAATCCGAATTTGTCTGAGTATCATATTTATGTAAGTACTGCAGGGACATCCGATACCGATTGGAAAGAGGTGGTACATGAGATAAACCAGAGTGATGTGATGTATAAAGTCAAAGAGATTACTCCGGTGAAAGCACGTTATATCAAACTGGTACCTAAAATTAGCAGTAATACGGTACGTATTTATGGTTTTAAGATTTATGGACGTAAATCTTTCGATTCGGTTTATGAAAATGCTTTGATCAGTGTTGGAAAGCCCGTTATTATGCAGCAGGACGCTCCTAATGTACAGAATGCACCGGTAGCTTTGTTCGATGGAGAAATGAAGGCGGCCAATAGTAAATGGTCAACTTCTACCGCTGGTGATAAATCTGTGGTGGTTGATCTGAAAGATAATTATGCCGTTTCCGGTTTTAAACTGTACGATGCCGGTTCTGTAGATGGTAAAAATGAAAATATCAATGGGTATATATTGTCCGTAAGTCAGAATCTGTCGGATTGGGAAGTTGTAGAGGATGCAAATAATAAAGCCGATGAGAATATTAAAGAGGTGGAAGTGTCTCCGGCCAAAGTAGCTCGTTATATAAAATTGGAAGTCCCGGCCGACCGTTTGGGAACTTCCGGTTCGTTGAATCTGTACGAATTCAATATTTTCGGTAAGTTGGATGTCACTGCCAGTGATGCTTCCTTGTTGACTTTACAGGTTGAGGGAAATAGCTTGATGCCGGTTTTTGAAGCAGAACGTACTGTCTATTCGGTAAAGGTAGCAAAAGAGATAGAGAAAGTGAACATAAAGGCGGAAGCCAGAAATCCGGAATGTGAAATTGGTGGAGATTTGGGAGAAAAGTCGTTGATTTTAGGCGAAAATGATTTCTTCATTACAGTGAAGTCGGCAGATCGTATGGTCGAAAGGATTTATACGGTAAAAGTTTATCGTGCAGATAAATCCGCTATTGCCGGAATTGAGTCATTGAGTATTGAAGGTCTTGAGTTGGAACCTGATTTTAGCCCTTCCACTCATTTATATCGGATGGAAACAAAAGATTCCAAAGTGGTTGTTGCTGCTAAAGCTACCAGTGAATATGCAAGGATTAATGGCATCGGAAAAATAGAACTGACTGATGGACTGAATGAACTGAATGTAGAAGTGATTTCAGAAGATGGGAAGAACAGGGAGAACTATACAATCATGTTGTATAACACGAGTAATTTGCTGAGTGTGTCGTCTCCCGATGGCAAGGGTAAACGTATTGTCAACATCGACAGTTATAGCGGCATGACGGGCACTCACGAGAATCCTTTCAGGTTGTTGAGGGGTTGGAAAGAAAATTTGAGTGGTGACAATACGATGAAGTGGTGTGATACTTCTGCCGCTCCATTCATTATTTTTTCTTTGACCGGTATTTATACGATTAATCACATTGAATTCCGTGATTGTAAGATGGTAGAATCCGGTTGGGCGAATGTTCCCGGTTATTCAGTTTATGTCAGTACCACAGATACGTTGGATGGAAGCTGGACGGAAATAATTCGTGAAACGGGAGTCGCATCGATTAATGAGAAAGTGAAATCGTTTGATCCGGTAGATGCACGTTTTGTGAAGTTTGTTCCTTCTAAAGGTGATAATGCTGTTCGTATTTACGGATTCGACATCTATGGGCAGTTTAAGGAAGCGATTGACCGGAATGGCGTAATCAGTGTAGGGAAGACGATTTTGAATTGTTCTGCCGGAACCAATGATATGCTGACTGCAGCAAATGCCTTGGATGGACGGGAAGGTACCGTTTGGGAATTTACCAGAAGAACAGCAACCTTGGAAGTCGATTTAGAGGAGGTATATTCTATCGATGGATTTGCGTTGACGGATTCTCTGGACCGCATCAGTGGATATAAGGTTGCCGTTAGCCGGGATGGCGTAACTTGGGAGACTATAGCTGAAAAAACATTTGAGGATATAAATATAAAGAAGAAAGTCATCTTATTAGAGGAACCGGTGGATACGCGTTATGTACGATTGACCGTTCCCAGTACTGCACAGCGAGGAACTACTTGTATTAAGGAATTTGAGGTATACGAGTCGGGGGCATTGGTCGGTATTGAAAGTATTGACGATACAGCGGACTTGGATGATTTGCTCATTTGGCCGAATCCTGTATCCCGAGGAACTAAAGTGCATTTAAGCGGTAACGGTCATGTAAGCGTCTGTTCACTTCAGGGCATTTTAATAGCGGAATATTATTTTTCCGCAGATTGTGTGATACCGACAGATGGCTTAAAGGCAGGGATTTATATTGTACGGCTGGATAATGGAGAAGAAATAAAAACAGGAAAATTAATAGTGAAGTAAGAAAAACGTTCTGTGATTCTGTCTCCGGTCGGAATTATCCGGAGATAGGGTTATGGAATGTCTTATTGGGCCATAGAGATTATGAAAAGAATTTATTGGATTTATTGTGGAATATTCTTTCTGTTGGGAGAGATTTATTCTTTACCGGCATTTGCACAGAAGATAAAGATTGCATGTATTGGTAATAGTATAACCGAAGGAGTTGGAGCGTCATCCGGCTCGGCTACTTATCCATCTGTATTGCAACGTGATTTGGGTACTGAAAAGTACGAAGTCTCGAATTTTGGTGCAAGCGGGCGTACTTTGATGAAAAACGGCAAGGAATTTGACGGTACTGCTTCTTCTTATTGGGATCATGAGCGTTATCTGAATGCTTTGAAATATAATCCGGATATCGTGGTGATTAAGTTGGGTACCAATGATGCCAAAAAGATAAACTGGGACAATATCAAAGAACAGTATACCGGAGATTATGTTGCACTGGTAAATTCGTTTAAGGAGCTTGTCAGTAAACCGAAGATTTATATTTGTTATCCTCTTCCTCTTTTCGGACCCGGCAATTGGATTAATGAGGATAAGGTAATGACGGAAGAGATGATGCCTATGATTGATCAGGTTGCGAAGGAAACCGGTGCGACTGTAATAGACTGTCATACTCCGTTTGAGGGTAAAGGATATTTGACCGGTGATAAGATTCATCCGAATGATAAAGGTTATATTTTTTTGGCCGATATCATAGCCCGTAGTATAGCTCCGGAAGCAGATATTCCTGATCTACCGGACGATTTATTTATTCAAATTTCCGGATATGACAAGGGAGACTCCGGGGTCTTTATGGAATCATCCCTTGCGGGATTGAATATAGCTCCCTTGTGGGACAACGATGCCAAGACGATTTTGGAAACAGATTTTTCCGGTCAAACAGAGTGTTGGTTCTCGGTAGAATTACCTCGTTCTGCCGGTTTGAAAGCGTATGCGATAACCTCCGGAGAAGATGCTTCTAAAGCTCCTGTATCATGGAGACTGGAGGGACGTACTAAAACTTCTGCATCCTGGAGAACTGTCGATCGTCAGACAGATATTATATTTGCTGCGAATGAAACGAAGGTTTTTGATGAGAAAGTCAGTTTTACTCCTTATGATTATTTTCGTTTGAAAGTTTTGAAAGTAAACGGGAGTGACCGTTTAGCAATTGCAGAATTTCAGTTGTTTGGTTGTGACAAACCCTTACGAAGTTCTTTAATGGATCCGGAAAACGCTGGTATGATGAGTGCTCAGTTCAATACTCTTCCTCATGAGGGATATGGCAATTTGAGTGATGGAAATATTAATACAAAATTTTGTACGGCGATTTCCGAGGGTAATAGTATCTGGATACGGTATGACTTGCCGAAGGCAGTCAAAGTAGATGGATACGCTTTGATTTCTGCCAATGATTCTCCTGATCGTGACCCGGCAGAATGGATTTTATATGGTTCTATTGATGGCAAAAAGTGGGATAAACTGGATGTCAGAAACAGCCAGAAGTTTTTAGGACGCTATACTACACTGGAATATCCAATCGTATCTGATAAAGAATATAAAAGTTTTAAGCTTAACGTAACAGGGAAAAACGATTTATTTCAATTGGCTGAATGGCAATTGTTTGAAGCTTCTGATGGGGTGGGGATTCAGAAGAATATACTGTCGGAATTTACGATTTATTCCGATAATGGCGGCTTGTTGATTAAATCTCATGCAGATGTTACAGGATATTACGAATTGTTTTCAATTGCCGGCCAACGCTTATCCAAGGGGAAGATCGGACCTGGAACGACTCAGCGTGAATATCTGCTTTCCGGTACTTATTTGGTGTCATTAGAGATAAGGGGACAAAAAGAAATGCGAAAAGTGATTATTGGCCATTAGTGGATTTGTGTGGGAGAGAGGAAAAGGATACCTGATAACGGTATCCTTTTTTTATTGGAATCGAGTGAAATCGGTAATATTGGTATTAATATCTGTAATTTATATAGTAATCAACTGGATAAACATGTGTATTTTTGTACCGGATTAGTTGCTTTTTAAATGAAATTGCCCATGTTACGAAAAATTAGAGTCTCATTCGCTGTCTTATTTTTTGTGTTGATTACTTTGTTGTTTCTGGATTTCACCGGAACGGTCCACACGTGGTTCGGCTGGATGGCAAAGATACAGTTTTTGCCGGCGTTGTTGGCATTGAATTTGGGGGTCGTTGTGTTGCTTGTCCTCCTGACGTTTATTTTCGGACGCATTTATTGTTCGGTAGTCTGTCCGCTCGGTGTGTTTCAGGATATTATATCATGGATGGCTGGAAAGCGGAAGAAGAACCGTTTTCGTTATTCTAAAGCAGTAAGTTGGCTACGCTATGGGGTACTCGGAATTTTTGTAGTGGCATTAATCGCCGGTGTCGGGTCATTGGTCGCTTTATTGGCACCTTATAGCTCGTACGGACGCATTGCATCCAATCTTTTTCAACCTGTTTATATGTGGGGGAATAATTTGTTGGCATTATTGGCCGAACGTGCCGACAGCTATGCTTTTTATTCCGTGAATGTATGGATGAAGAGTTTGCCGACATTCATGGTTGCCATCGTATCCTTTGTAGTGATTGTAGTTTTAGCTTGGCGTGCCGGACGGACCTATTGCAATACGATTTGTCCGGTGGGGACTGTTTTAGGATTTATAGCAAGATACTCTTGGCTGAAACCGGTGATCGATTCATCGAAATGTGTGAATTGTAATCTCTGTGCCCGCAATTGCAAGGCTTCATGCATCGATGTTAAAGAACACCAAATAGATTATAGTCGCTGTGTGGCATGTATGGATTGTATCGGGAAATGTCACAAAGGCGCGATCAGGTACATACATCCGTCCGGTGAGAGAGTAAAAAAGACGGACGATAGGGTGACAGGTGAACAGATAGATAGGGCGCGGCGTAGCTTCTTTACGGCTACTGCTGTATTGGCTGCTACTGCGGCAATGAAGGCACAGGAGAAGAAAGTAGATGGCGGTTTGGCGGTGATCGAAGATAAAAAGATACCGGACCGGGCGACCTCGCTTACTCCTCCCGGTTCATTGAGTGCCCGTCATTTTGCACAACATTGCACCGCTTGCCAGCTGTGCGTATCGGTATGTCCGAACGAGGTGCTTCGCCCTGCTACCGGTTTGATGAAACTGATGCAGCCGGAGATGTCCTACGAGTGTGGGTATTGCCGGCCGGAATGTACCAAATGCGCCGAGGTTTGTCCCGCCGGTGCGATTTCTCCGATTACTCCGGCAGACAAGTCGGCTATCCAGATAGGGCATGCCGTTTGGATAAAGGAGAATTGTGTTCCGTTGACGGATGGGGTAGAGTGTGGAAACTGCGCCCGACATTGCCCGACGGGCGCTATCCAGATGGTGGCTTCCGAACCGGATTCTCCCGATTCGCTTAAAATCCCCGTAGTCAACACGGAACGCTGTATCGGGTGCGGTGCATGCGAGAATCTTTGTCCGGCACGTCCGTTCAGTGCTATTTATGTAGAGGGACATCTGGCGCATAAAATCATTTAAGAAAAGGAAAAAAGGGAGGAAATAAATATGGCTAAGAAGAATAGGAGAGAGATCGATCGTCGTGAATTTCTGAAAGTGCTGGGAGTAGGCACTGCAACTACTACAGCCGCCTTGTATGGTTGTAGCCTGAAGGACGGTTCGGTAACGGTGGCGGGTGGTTCTGGAAATACTCCTGCCGGTGAGATGACTTATCGCATTAATCCTTCTACGGGAGATAAGGTATCCATATTGGGGTATGGCTGTATGCGTTGGCCGACGGTGGTCAAAGGCGGCCAAGATGAGATAGATCAGGATATGGTGAATGAACTGGTCGATTATGCTTTGGCGCATGGAGTGAATTATTTTGATACGTCACCCGCCTATTGCAAGGGACGTTCGGAACATGCCACGGGTATTGCCCTCAGCCGCTATCCGCGCGATAAATATTTCATAGCCACTAAATTGTCGAATTTCTCACTGGATACATGGGGCAGGGAAGCTTCTATAGCCATGTATCATAATTCTCTGAAAGAGTTACAAGTAGATTATCTTGATTATATGTTGCTTCATGGCATCGGTATGGGCGGAATGGAAGCCATGAAAGGACGCTATCTGGACAATGGCATACTCGATTTTCTGGTCAGCGAACGTGCGGCGGGGCGCATCCGTAATCTCGGTTTTTCTTATCATGGAGATATCGAAGTCTTTGACTATCTGCTTTCCCGGCACGATGAAATAAAATGGGACTTTGTGCAAATCCAACTCAATTATGTCGATTGGAAACATGCCAAGGAGGTAAATTCCCGTAATACAGATGCCGAATATCTGTATGGAGAGTTGGTCAAACGCAATATTCCGGCCATTATTATGGAACCTTTATTGGGCGGTCGGCTTTCGAATGTTCCCAATCATATTGTTTCCCGTCTGAAGCAGCGACGTCCGGAGGACAGTGTCGCTTCATGGGCCTTCCGTTTTGCCGGATCACCGGATTTGAAGATTCCGGAACCTACGAATACCCCTTCGGAGCCCAACTGCATCATCAAGGCAGCGTCGGCAGGAGTGGCGATACCACCGGCAGCAAAATTCACGACAGGTAATTTCCCATTTTCGTGTACATATTTCACTAATTCATAAGGAGCTCCGAATTCTTTTGCCAGACTCATCAATTCTTCCATTCCGGCATTTTTCACCCGCCGCATATCATCGTTGATCTGGCGCATATGAGTCACCGCTTCAACGACATTTCCGGTTCCAGCTTCTCCCTTGGTACGAATCATAGCAGCCCCTTCACCGATACGCCGTAAAGCTTCACCCAAATTACGTGCTCCACATACGAACGGCACTTTGAAGGCTGTTTTATCTACATGATAAAGTTCGTCGGCAGGCGTCAATACTTCACTTTCATCGATAAAGTCGATACCGATGGCTTCCAATATCTGAGCTTCCACAAAATGACCGATTCTCACTTTGGCCATCACCGGAATAGAAACAGCTTTCTGAATGGCTTTGATCATCTGCGGATCGGACATCCGGGCAACTCCACCGTCACGACGGATATCTGCCGGTACTCTCTCTAATGCCATTACGGCACAAGCTCCTGCTGCCTCAGCAATTTTTGCCTGCTCTGCATTAGTCACATCCATGATCACTCCACCTTTCAACATCTGTGCAAGGTTTTTGTTTAATTCATATTTTCCCATAATTGTAGGTTATAAACAGTTTTAATAAAATATTATTTGAATCACTCAAATTCATTCAAAACCATAAATGGTCGTTTTCCGATAAATTTCTCCCGGCACTAAAAGTGTAGACGGAAACTCAGGATGATTGGGAGAATCGGGCCAGAACTGAGCTTCCAGAGCTACTCCGGCATAAGGTCCGTATTGTTTACCATCCTTAGCCTGCTTTACATTCAGAAATTTTCCCGTGTACACTTGCACTCCCGGATAATCGGAACATACATAAAGTTTTATACCTGTCTGATCATCAAAAAGTTCTGCCATTCGAATCAGTTTCCCGGAATTGTTGAATACAAAACAGTCGTCCAGTCCTCCCTGGTTTCCGATCACACCTTGTAAAGATGCCGGCGAAGTGAAATCATAATCTCCGGTAGCCGTAACAAAAGTCCCGTCCGGAATCAAATCGTCGGTCTTTAAATAGCGGTCGGTATATAATTTCAGGGTATGTCGTTTAATATCGGCAGCCTCCGGATTCAGGTTAAAATAAGGATGGTGAGTCAGATTGACAAAACATTTTTTATCGGTAACAGCTTCATAATCGATTCGTAAAGCTTTCTCCTGCAGCGAAAACCCGACTTTCACCTGTAGTGTTCCCGGATAGGCTTCTTCGCCGTCGGGACTGCAATAAGTCAACGTCAGCGAATCTGTACCGGCTTGTCCGACGTTCCAGATCTTTTTATCGAAACCACACAATCCTCCATGCAGATGGTTTTCACCATTATTTATCGCCAACTGATATTTTACACCGTCGATCTCAAATCTTCCCCGGGCAATCCGATTCCCATAACGTCCGATTATCGCTCCCAGATAAGCTCCGCTAGCAATATATTCCGGCGATTCGTAATCTTCGGCCTTTTCCATACCCAGCAACACATCTACAACCTTTCCCTGCAAATCTTTCGTCAGCATGCGGGTTAAAGTTGCCCCTAAAGTAGAAATATGTACTTCGAGGTGCGTATTTTTCAATATATAGATCTGTGGTTTCATACGTAAATACTTCTATTTATTCCAATTACTCTACCAATCCCTTACACTTTAAAACAAAAAATAACTAATTTCTTACTAACTGTTCGCAAAGATATTAATTTCCTTTAATAAAAAAGAGAAAAATCACCATCAATAATGAAAAGATATAGCGTGTATATCTTACCATTCTTTGAAGATTCACAATAGAAGTGCAATTCTCCGTCGGCATGCCGACGGAGAATAGAGTCAACAGGCAATACAAAAAAAGGGGACCGAAGTCCCCAGGAACAATTACTTTTGTATTGCAATGTATAAACAACTGTCCCGCGAGCAAAGATACGCAATCTATCTGGGAATTCAAGAAGGCAAAAGCCAGAAAGCCATTGCTCGGCAAAACAACATCCATCCCTCCACCGTCAGTCGCGAGGTGAGGCGCAACAGCACGAAGCGCGGCGAGTATCAATGGCAACACGCGCAGAAGTTATCTGATGAGCGTCGTGAACGTCTTCCCGGCAACCATGCCGTCCGTCCCGATGTGATGCAGGAAGCCTTACGGCTTCTGGTAAGCGAGGATTGGTCACCCAAACAGATATCCGGGTGGCTGTCGCACAAAGGCATGACCGTCTCCCATGAAACGATTTACCGCCGCATCCGGGCGGATGTGAGCGGAGAACTGGTATCCCACTGCCGTCACAGGATGAAATACAGGCATCATGTAAAGCGCCCCCGCACAACCAAGGTGCGCAACATACCGCAACGCATCAGCATCCATGAGCGTCCGGAAGAAGCTGACGGAAAAAGGTTCGGGGACTGGGAGATGGACTTGATTGTTGGCAAGGGGCAAAAGGGCGCCATACTTACTTTATGCGAGCGGAGCGTAAACTACATGATGATGGGGAGGCTGCCGCAAGGAAAGAAGCCGGAGGCGGTTGCAGAGGCAGTGATAAGGATGCTGATGCCGTTTAAAGAACACGTCCTCACGATAACCACTGACAACGGTGGGGAATTCCGCTGCCATAGAAAGATTGCAGAAAGGCTCGCGACCACTGTCTACTTTGCCGATTCATACGCTTCCTGGCAGAAAGGTGCCATTGAGAAGACAAACAAACTTATCAGACAATATATCCCAAAAGGAACTGATTTCAGACTGCTTACGGATGAATTCATCAGGAATGTACAATATAAGATTAATAGAAGACCAAGGGAAAAATTGAATTTTTATACACCAAAGGAGTGTTTTTTCAAACTTTTTGCATAAAATTGCACTGGCTTGTTGACTCTACAGCCCTGATTCTTAACAGTTCAAGTTGTGCTACTAAAAAAAATGTTATATTTTTGTCCGAATATTTGCGTGCAGAGCATATAGAGCAGAACACAACTAACAATAAATATGAACACACTAGAATTAGAACATAGATTTGAAGAAATCTATGGGAAACGAGCGGAGCATACCTACTTTGCTCCGGGCCGGGTGAACCTTATCGGGGAACACACGGATTACAACGGAGGGCTGGTCTTTCCCTGTGCGTTGAGCTTCGGGACCTATCTTTTGATAGCGAAGCGTGAAGACCGTCAAAATCGTTTTTCGAGTGTAAATATGGATCGTTCTTACACCGCTAATGCAAACGCTTTCGAAGACAAACCTACCGCCTGGATCAAGTATCCGATCGGCGTGATGAAAGAATTTGCAGAACGGGGCTCCGACGTATGGGGGTACGATCTTTTGTACTATGGAAACATTCCGAATGGAGCAGGTCTTTCTTCCTCAGCTTCTATCGAGGTAGTCACAGCAGTGATGCTGAACGATGTCACGAAGGTACACCTCGATATGACCGAGCTGGTCAAAATTTCGCAAAAAGCTGAAAACGATTACGTTGGGGTCAACTGTGGAATTATGGATCAGTTTGCTGTCGGCATGGGCAAAGCCAATCACGCGATCGCTCTGGATTGTGCCAGCCTGAAATACGAGTATGTCCCTTTACATATGGAAGGATATAAGCTCGTCATCGCCAATACCAATAAAAAAAGAGGATTAGCAGATTCTAAGTACAACGAACGGAGAAGCGAATGTGAACAGGCGGTCGCTTCTATTTCAAGCCGGCATCCGATCACTTTCCTCTGTGAATTGACGCCCACCGAATTCGGGCAGTATTGTACTTCGATTTCCGACCCGATCGTTTACCGCAGAGCAAAACATGCTGTGCACGAGCATGCCAGAGTCAAACAAGCCATCGATGCCTTAAAAGCAGGTAAACTGACAACATTCGGGCAATTGATGAATGCCTCCCACCGATCGCTGAAAGACGACTACGAAGTGACAGGGATCGAATTAGATACCCTGGCTGAAGAAGGTCAGCAGCTGGAAGGAGTTTTAGGATCACGGATGACCGGTGCCGGCTTCGGTGGCTGTACCGTAACGCTGATTCAAGAAGAACAGGTCGATCGTTATATCCGGGAAGTAGGGAAAATCTACAAGGACAAAACCCATCTGGAAGCCACATTTTATATCGCCGACATCGGTGAAGGAGCACGTAAATTAAATTAATAATCACATAAAATTTTATTATGAATCCAAGTTTTCATATAATTGATTTCGTAATCGTCGGAATATACGCGATTCTACTAGTGGGTGTAGGTCTGTGGGTATCACGGACTAAAAAAGGACACACCAAAACTGCCGAGGACTACTTCCTGGCCAGTAAAGCATTGCCTTGGTGGGCTATCGGTTCTTCTCTGATTGCCGCCAACATCTCAGCAGAGCAATTTATCGGTATGTCCGGTTCAGGTTTTGCCGGAGGTCTGGCTATTGCTTCCTATGAATTTATGGCAGCTCTGACCTTGATTATCGTTGGAAAATTCTTCCTGCCGATTTTTATCAAACAAGGGATTTACACGATTCCGGAATTTGTGGAAAAACGGTTTTCGACCAATCTGAAAACCATTCTGGCTGTATTCTGGATCGCTCTCTTTGTTTTTGTCAACCTGACTTCTGTATTATTCCTGGGTGGTAAAGCCATCGACACGATTGTAGGTGTTGGAGATGGCAGTATGATCGTTCCGGCTATTATCGCGCTGGCTATTTTTGCAGCAGCTTACTCATTATATGGCGGATTATCGGCTGTAGCCTGGACAGATGTCATTCAGGTTGCCCTGCTAGTCATCGGTGGTATTATTACAACCTTAATCGCCTTGCATTACGTCACTCCCGACGGAGGAATCCTGAATGGAATCTCTCACATCGCCGATGCTGCCAGTGATAAATTCGATATGGTACTCTCCCGCGATAACAAGGAGTTCAACAATCTTCCGGGTATCTATGTATTGATCGGTGGACTGTGGGTAGCCAACCTATACTACTGGGGCTTCAACCAGTACATCATCCAACGTACCCTGGCAGCCAAATCACTGACAGAAGCACAACGGGGTATCGCCTTTGCAGCCTTCCTGAAAATGTTGATTCCTTTCATCGTAGTTATTCCGGGAATCGTTGCCTGGGTAATGTATTCCGAAGACCTGTACGGCGCCAGAAGTGCTTTCGAAATTGCAGGTTCTACCGCATTGAACAATGACAATGCTTATCCCTGGCTGATCAGTACCTTCATTCCCGTCGGTGTGAAAGGCCTGGTACTAGCCGCCTTAGCTGCAGCGATCGTTTCTTCGCTGGCTTCTATGCTGAATTCAACTTCCACCATTTTTACGATGGATATCTATAAACCATATATCAATCGCGAAGCTTCGCAAACAAAACTGGTCAACGTAGGCCGTTTAACAGCCGGTATCGCCTTGATCATAGCCGTATGTCTGGCCCCGCTATTGGGAGGTATCGATCAGATGTTCCAATACATTCAGGAGTATACCGGTTTGGTAAGCCCGGGTATTTTGGCTGTATTCTTAATGGGATTGTTCTGGAAGAAAGCAACGAACAAAGGAGCGATCTGGGGTGTACTTTGTTCCATTCCAATCGCTCTGATCTTTAAACTCTTACCACTCGAGATGCCGTTCATGGACCAAATGTTCTACGCAACCTTGTTGACGATTGTAGTGATCTTTATGGTCAGCCTGAGCAGTAATCCCGCAGATGATGATCCGAAAGCGATCAAACTGACTGCCGATATGTTTAAAACAGACAAAGTATTCAATATTTGTGCTTATATCATCTGTATCTTATTGGTAGTGATCTACACCGCATTCTTCTAAAAAAAACCAGGGATGAAAGCTTATCTTTCATCCCTGATTCTATCCTTATTTTACAAATAGGTCTTCAGCCGTTTGTTGTTCTTCACCTCTTTCAATTTCCGGATCGCTTTAGTCTTCACCTGTCTGACTCTTTCACTCGTCAAACCTAATTTCGTTCCGATTTCTTCGAGTGACATCGAGGAATATCCGTTCAGGCCATAATACATACTTAAAATAGTAGCTTCACGTACCGACAAAGCAGCGAACGAACGTTCGATATCGGTTTTCAGTGAGTCCTGATTCAGTGAACTTTCAGGAGCCTGGATAGAAGGATCGGGAGCGATATATACATCGTAGAGGGAAATAGATTCTTCATCGGTCGTCAAAGGAGCATCCATAGATACCGGCTTCATGGCGATCTTCATGTTTTCCTTTACCTCTTCAGGCGTCATATCCATTTTCTCTGCAATCTCTTCTTCTGTCGGTTCGCGTTGGAACTCTTGTTCCAACAAAGTATAACACCGATTCACCTTATTGATCGTACTGATCTTATTCAATGGCAACCGGATAAGCCGGGCATTTTCAGCTATTGCCTGAAGGATAGACTGACGAATCCACCATACAGCGTAAGAAATAAATTTGAATCCTTTGGTTTCGTCGAAGCATTCGGCCGCTTTGATCAATCCGACATTTCCTTCATTGATCAGATCACCTAAAGTCAGCCCATGATTTTGATACTGTTTCGCGACAGAAACGACAAACCGCAGATTACTCAATACCAGTTTTTCCCTTGCCGCCCGGTCTCCACTTCTGATTTTTTTTGCCAAATCGGCTTCTTCTTCGGGAGATAAAACATGGATTTTACCTATCTCCTGAAGATATTTCTCGATGGAGTACGACTCGCGCCCCGTAATTTGCTTGGTAATCTTAAGCTGTCTCATATCAGGATAATCGCTCTTAAAGTTAATAATTTGATTTATAAAAACAAATTTTCAGACTTCTTTTTCATCTTTCAGTAATAATACGAGACCAGCCAAGGCTTAGTTACAAGTAATCAGGTAAAAAAAAGTAACTTTTTTTTGGAGACACCAAAAAAATCCCTACTTTTGCAGTCCGAAGTGAGAAAATAATGCTAAAATATATTTTACAATGAAACGGACATTTCAACCCTCAAACACCAAAAGAAGAAACAAACACGGTTTCAGAGAAAGAATGGCAACTGCCGGAGGTAGAGCAGTATTAGCCAGAAGAAGAGCAAAAGGAAGAAAGAAGCTGACCGTATCTGATGAACGCAGACACAAGGCCTAATTCTTTACAGATATAAAAAAAGCTGCTCCGAGGGCAGCTTTTTTTATATGGAATAGCTTAAATTTGTCTGAGAAATACATCGAACATGAGTAAACAGGGAAAGAAAATAGAAGATATCGATCAATTACTGGCCATGGCCGGCTCCAACCTCAGCATCCTGGAGGAAGAAGTGGATATCAAGGTGCAGAAAGAATACTTCGAAATGGTAAACTTACTCAGTAAACGAACTGAAAACTACCAAAAAACAAGCAAACAATACCTGGAAAACATCAATGACCTCTATGACGATACGATCGACCCGGAAATCAAAAAGAAAATGCTGGTCGTATTGGCAACTCTGGACGATGTTTCGGTATACCGTGCTATCGAAAATTTTTCGAAACAAGACACTCCCTTAAAAAAATGGGCGATTATAGCGCTCCAACAATCCAGAATGTTATTACAATCGACTCTGCTGGACGATCCCGGTGTGTTTATCTCTACAGGGCTGGGAGGCCAAGGGCTATTATTGCGGTATTTCTGTGTGTTTTTTTACCGCGTTCCCGGCGACTTACCCTCTTTTCAGCAAAATACGCTGAAAAATGAAGCAGAAACAGCCATTAACAATGCTCAAGGCTGTATCGAATCTACGGAATTTAAAGGGAATTATGCCGTGATGCTGTTGCTCCTTCCTCTGAAAACAGAGCTTCAACCCCTTTTCGCAGGAATTATCGACGAATGTAATCAATACGGTAATTTCTTACATGAGAATATGATCATCACAAACGTGAAAAAATTGACGGATGAAGAAATCATGCACTTGTTGCATGCCAAAAACAAACCGGAATAAATGATCTCAAAAGGTAAAACGTAACTGCAAAGCAAGATCATACAATTTATTTCCTTCTACTTTCGTGACTCCCGAACCGATTACTTCCCGATCGGGATACACCGTAAATCCACCCTTCAGGTAACAAGTCAGGCCGTTTAACGGTTTCCAACTCAAGTTCAGGTAAGTACGCCACCCCTCTCCCATAAAAGAAGGAAAGGAGTATCCATACAGCACATTATTCTCGTATGCATAAATCCTGGACTGATAGGAATCGGTCTTAAACCAAGCCAAACGATATTGCATTTTAAAACGACTATTCCGGGTTGCATAAATCAAATCCTGATAGACCAGGAAACCTTTTTCCTTGATCTGTTCTTTATGGTAATGAGAAAGGCTGAAACGTGTTCTTAACTCCAACTGACGAGTTACCCGATAACCGATCTGATAACGGTATTCACTTTTTTCCCGCTGAACAGAGATTTTTTCTTTCGTATCTTCGGGATGGATCTCCCGTTTTAACCGAAAACGATGTTCCCAGTTCCCATGCCGGTAACCGATCTGTCCCAACAGTTCCCACCCCGATCCGGGAATAGTAGCTCCATAACGGGGACTGAAAAAACGAAACCAATCATAGTACAGATTAATCTTCAAGTTTTTCAGAGGAGATATATCGGTACCGAAATACACCCCCTCCTCATTGGATGTATTGGAATATTCGCCAAATCCGGCAGCATAATGGGAGATATATTTTTTATCGTAACGACGATAAAGCAAACAGGCAGATAAGAATGAATTTCCCCACCTCAGCCCGTTGATCGTAGCCCAGGAACCGGTTCCGCTAAAAGCCGTTTCTCCGAACCAATATATTCCGCGAAACGAAGTTTTATAATCCACACTCATCAAAAAACGTTTGTGCCCTGTATCGTTATATTGCTGATAAATACGATCCCCGATCATCAAGGCCGGTTTAAAATCATAATACAAAGCGTTCAGACCGAGCTTAAAGGCCGGTGCATTCCAATGTACGGCTCCTCCCGTAGTCAGTTCTTCCAGGGTATGTTTTTTCCGGCACTCGTTATTATTACGGTGATAACCGGATTCATACAAAGAAACCGACAGCAGATCCTCTTCTGCCAGTGTATCCGCCTGCACGATATTACCATCGGTTTTCTTCCTGGAAAAAAACACATCCGCCGTTACCTGCCGACAGGGTTTCAAAGTCAGGGCAACGCCTTTCAGGTAATTATTTTCATCGGCAGAAGTGTAGGGCGAAAAACCTTTGCCCGATTTCTCGTTTCCGACGACAACCTCCGATTTCCCGGAAGTAAAACCACCCCAGGCCACTAAGCCTTGCCCCCATTGTAAGCGGTAATTACCCAAAAGAATCCGTTGGAAAAAACGATCTGTATGAATACTTATGTGGGCTGATAAAAAATCAAAACCGGTTTTCTGATACCGGGTAAAATATCCTTCACCCGGATCATTTTCAAGAGTCAAACCAGCTTGCAGATGTTGTCCGATCGTCGCTTTATACTTGAGTAACAGCCCGACCGGAGGGCCATGGAAGCGATTATCTGCTTTGCGTTCATACTCTTTCCGGGTATCGAAATCAACCGGAGAATAGGTTGTATACCCTTCCTGCAAGGGGAGACTCACTTTGGCACGGGTCAGTAATTCCTGTCGGCTACGTAACCTTATCGCTTTCACCCGGTCCTGCACTTCCGGATGCCCTAAAGTAATGAAAGACCGGATATTCTCCAGATCTTTCTTCCCAATTCCCGGCACCAACAATAACTCGTTGATATGAAGAAAATTCCCGTATTTCTTTCGAAATTCCAACAACTGGTCGATCTGACTGTCGGACAATAAAAACAACATCTTGAGGGAATCGAACCCGGCCGTATTTACGTTCACAGGAGTCATCAACAGATTAGAAAGGATATCGACCATCTCCTCGTATCCATCTTCTGTATTCAGAATATCATTTCCTTCCAACAAACGTTCAATATCAGGTAAATCCTGTGCCCAAACATCCAAAGAGACCAGTGAAAACAATAGAAATAACCCAAATTGCCAGCATCTCATCGTACTGAAAATTATACAACTTCTGCCAGGCCGGACCTCGCAACAAGCAGTAAGCTGTAGTTCTGCATCAGATATAAAATCCTAACATCCCGTTACCACAAGGGGGAACTCTCCATTAAAAATACCGACGGTATGAAATTAAGCGACGAAACAGAACGAACAAAAAATAAATTACCGTATACCGCCGGCATGACGCGATGACCACACAACAATAACACCTCATCTTATTATATTCTCAAATTTATGAATTATTTACTTAAAAACAAACTTAATTTAAAAATATTTACAAAAGAAAATCCCGTAAAGAATAGATAACTCTTTACGGGATGATATATCAGTCGGTTCAGATCAATTTGTTTTGAAATTATATTTCACCGCAGCCAATTCTTTATTGGCATCGACGATCTTCTTTTTCAAAGATTCTTTAAAATGAATCATCTTTTCTTTCAACTCCCGATCTCCGACAGCCAATATTTGTACGGCGAGAATTCCAGCATTCATCGCTCCGTTGATAGCCACTGTAGCGACAGGAATTCCCGGAGGCATCTGAGTAATAGCCAACAAAGCATCCATTCCGTTCAAAGAGGCGTTGATCGGCACCCCGATCACCGGCACCGGTGTCATGGCCGCAATGACTCCGGGCAGATGGGCAGCCATACCGGCTCCGGCGATAATGACTTCTATTCCTCTCTCTGCAGCCTGTTTGGCAAAAGCCTCCACCTCTGCAGGAGTACGATGAGCCGACAAGGCATTCATTTCAAATGGAATACCCATGTCATCCAATACTTTCGCCGCCTTCTCCATAATGGCCAGATCGGAAGTACTCCCCATAATAATACTTACTCTTGGATTCATTCGATATTTGTTTTATAAGGTAAAATTCATCAGACTAATCGATACAAAAATAAATATAATCTGATTTGTCCCTCCATATATGCCTTAAAAATATTACTTTTGTCCAAATAAATACTCAAAGGGATAGCAATTTAGCAAAATGGGAAATATCATATTACATGACAAAGAGTTTCGTCCTTTTATCGAAGCTACTAAAATCGATCAAGTCATTACCCGAATGGCCGAACAGATGAACCGGGAGCTAGCCGATACCCAACCTCTATTTTTAAGTATTTTGAACGGTTCTTTTATGTTCACATCAGACCTGATTAAACAAATCGTCATTCCGGGTACACAAATCAGCTTTGTCAAAGTCGCTTCCTATAGCGGAACCTGTTCTACCGGAGCAATCCAAGAGTTGATCGGGCTAAAAGAGGACATACAGAACCGTACGGTCGTCATTCTGGAAGATATCATCGACTCCGGAAGATCGATGAAGCATTTGCTGGAATATTTACATGCTAAGAATCCGAAACAAGTGATCGTCGCCACTTTATTCCATAAACCCAAAGCCGCAGTCTGTCAGGTACCCATCGCCTACAAAGGCATTGAACTGGAAAACGATTTTGTCGTGGGCAGAGGCTTGGATTACGATGGTTTGGGAAGAAATTATCCGGATCTCTATATCCTGAATGCCTAAGATTTTTTACTTTTTACCTTTTACTTTTTCATATTATGGCTTCTACGAATTTTGTCGATTATGTAAAAACCTTCTGCCGGAGTGGTGCCGGAGGACGGGGATCCGCCCATTTACACCGGGATAAACGAACGATGAAAGGCGGACCGGATGGAGGTGACGGAGGACGGGGAGGCAATGTCATCGTCCGTGGAAACCGAAATTACTGGACACTGATCCATTTGAAATACCAGCGCCATGTATTTGCAGGTGACGGCGGAAACGGAAGTGAAGACCGGAGTACAGGTGCCGATGGTGAAGATGTTACAATCGAAGTTCCTTTAGGAACGGTTGCCCGGGATGCAGAAACCGGCGAAACGATTTGTGAAATCACACAAGACGGGGAAAGTTTTATCCTGGTCAAGGGAGGACGCGGAGGTCTGGGCAATTGGAATTTCCGTTCGGCAACGAATCAAACGCCCCGTTTTGCACAGCCCGGAGAGCCCCGCGTCGAACGGACGGTCATTCTCGAATTAAAGGTATTAGCGGATGTGGGCCTCGTAGGATTCCCCAATGCCGGCAAATCGACCTTATTGTCGGTAGTATCTGCTGCCAAACCCGAAATCGCCAATTACCCTTTCACGACACTCGTTCCTAACCTGGGAATCGTCAATTACCGTGATGGACGTTCGTTCGTTATGGCAGATATTCCCGGTATTATCGAAGGAGCACACCAAGGAAAAGGACTGGGTATCCGATTTTTGCGCCACATCGAACGCAACTCGGTATTGCTATTTCTGGTACCTGCCGACAGTCAGAATATTCATCAGGAATATAACATCCTGTTAAACGAATTGAAACAATACAATCCGGAGCTTCTGGATAAAAAACGCGTATTGGCCATTTCAAAATCAGACTGTGCCGATAAAGAACTGATGGCAGAGATGGAGTGCGATCTCCCCGATATCCCTTATGTCTTTATCTCCTCTGTGACAGGAACCGGCCTTACCGAATTGAAAGATATACTCTGGAAAGTCCTCAATGAATAAATTTTGGCAGTTATATACCTTACACCGATAAATGTAGAATTATTTTGTTACTTGTTCGTCTTCGGTGTTCGTGTTGGGGGACCCGGTCGCTTCTGTCGGTCGTCTACCTTTTTCTTTCACTGACCGGCGGAACTCGCTTCGCTCAGACACCACCGGTCGGGCGTTCAGAAAAAGCAAGACGACACCCGACAGAGCTCCAATGGTCCCCCAACACGAACACCTCCGACTTACGTTATCACTGCATAGGAAACGAACTGTGACCTGAAAAGTATAAACTTCTATCAAACAGCTGTTTTTCTGAACCCTTACCTTCGGAATTAATTCAGTAATCGGTATTTTATAGGA